>VOFD01000140.1_pt1 | contig 78001 bp, 85 predicted proteins | sample 5384101 | NCBI WGS metagenome assembly VOFD01 (sample SAMN12384723, study PRJNA508395) | human gut metagenome | isolation source: healthy gut C | host: Homo sapiens
TGAAGTTGAATCAATCTCCGCTTTATTGCGTCACAATTATTTACATATATATGTTACTTTTTAAAAGCCTTGAAATCCTTGATAACCTGCTCACGATGCTTATAGTTATCGCTATTCTTGTCGGGATTCGTCTTATCAATAGCAGTGTCTGTATAAATCATAAGATAGTTGCCGTTATCCGAAAGATAGGCTGTTACATCGGGAAGTCCGTAGATGCTGAATGTGCCGTTGTCCTTAACAGACTTTACAATCTCATCGGCTGTGCTGTTCGTTTTCTTTGTATCATAAGAGTAAAGCTCAATGATAATATTTGAACCTGCATACTTTGCAGCAAACTTTTTACCTTCTTTGGCGCCGATAGCGGACGCATCCATTTTAATGCTGCCGTCTTTACTTCCAAGGTATTCCTTAGCTACAAAATAATCAACAAGTCCGTCAAGGTCATTGCTGTATTTATCATCCTTACCCGAAGATGTTGTAGGCTGAGTGCTGTCCTCGCTTGTCTGTGAAGAACTGTTACCGTCCTTATAAAGTGCATCATTATAGCTGCAACCAACTGCAGTAACCGCAAGAATGCCTGCACATAAAATCGCTGTAAGAATTCTCTTCATAATATTTTTCCTTTCGGTTCATTCTTTCGTTCTGTCATAAGCACAGTATATTATACCGCATATTTTCCGATAAATCAATATAAATTTCAAAAACAATAGGCAGATGCCGAAGCGTCTGCCTTGATTATGTCGTAACATTATTAATATCGTAAGATTTGATTATATAGAACTGCCCTTTCAAATTAAGTGTGAGGCACTCACCATACAGAGTTAATTCTATCACCAAGTCAAGCTCGGGAATTCATAGTTTAGATTATATCAAACTATCTACACGAACTAAAATTAACACGAGCTAAAATTAACCTACTATATATACATTCACATTTCGTCTGCCAAAGCTTACGCATTCATCATATGTGTTGTAGAAACAGTCAACAATTGCAGTTCCCGACATGAGCGCACCGCCTGTGTCAACGGCTGTTGCGTAGCCGTAAACAAAACTGCCGTCTGTTGATACGATGTAAAGCTTTGAGCCATACGGAATGATGTTCGGGTTGACTGCCACACCGCCGTGATAAGCCGTTACGCCTGTTGCCGTAAGTGAACCTGCGGGTGCTGTGTACGCTGTACCTGAACCTGTAACAACCGATGAATAGGCAACGGTGTTGCCGTTCATATCCGTAAATGTGCCGACAGGATTGCTGACATTTGAACCCTTTGTACCCATAAGTACAACCTTGTCAACAGGCTCTTTTGTAATTTTGGTGTCTACTGTTTTTGAAGATACCTTTTTGCCGTCAACATACTTGCACTTCTTTGTTACAAGAGCTTCGCCCTGTTTGCCCTCAGTCTGAACCTTTGTTTCGCCAAGGTCAACATCTTTTGAATTTTTCTTAACGGTTTCAAAATCAACCGACTGAGTTTCGGTTTCGTTCCTATAGGTCACACGCTTGATTGTGATGCTGTCTGCGTCCTCAATGTTGCTGTCCTTGTCAACGCTGAGAATATCGTCATCGGCAAGCTTGTAGCCAAGCTGATTGAGGACATCGCAAACATTGCCGTTCAGAACATAAACGCTGTCGGTTTTGCCGTCAGCCGTAATTGAAAGCTTTTTGCCCTTGTAAACCTTAACAACGAGATTATCCGAAACCGGAGTTGAAAGTGACGGCTCAACCACCTCGTTATATGCGGGAGTGATGCCTGTTCTTTCAAGCACATCGGCAACCGTACCTTTTGCGAGGCTGACTGTCTGAACATCGCCGTTATAGTCAACGCTGATTTCAACAGCCTTAATCATGCCGTGTGTAAATCCGTTTTCATCAAGTCCTGCATAAACGATATCGCCGTTTGCAAGCTCAACACCGTCTGATGTTACAGCATGTTCTGTTTCTGCACTGTAGTTCACGGCAGCAGCTACCGTGTAAATCGAACCTGTAATAATTGCAGCTGCAAGTGCAAAAAGTCGTTACGGAACGCAGGGAACGAAAGTTCTCTTTCTTTTTTCTGCATAATAAATTTCTCCTGACTTGCAATTTTCTCAGGGTTGATTTTGCATAGAAAATTGCATATTTAATTCATAAACCTTCACTAAAGAGCCGTCTTGCTCTTTACAGGCACACATTATAGGACTGTGTTTTGTGAATGTCAAACCAATCAAAAGTAAATTTTTTGTGCAATTCCACAAGACTTTCGCCTTTATTTTCTATTTTTGCAATATAATCTTGTTTCTTATTGGGAATTATCCTGCAAATTTATATGCAATTTGCAAGAAATTCACTTTTACCGTTTCGTTACCGATTTGTTACTGTTTTGTAACCACTTTCCCATAGAGAATTTTATCGCTTTAAACAGCCGTTTTTAATGTCTTTTCAGCAAAAAAGAACCGTGAAAAAACAGCCTTACAAAAACAATAAGTCACATAACCGTCATTGTTTTCGGTTATGTGACTTTTGCGGTTTATACATCCTTATATAAATGTTGCAAAGTTTCTGTAACACCGTAGTGGCACACGGTTTTTATTATGTCAAAACAACGGAATTGTTCAAATGGTAGCTATATTACGCTCGGGCATAAATGTTTTTATGCAAAACAAGTCAAATTGCGAGGATTTAAGTTTTAAGCGTCTTTTTCATTTGCGTGCTTTTTTGCGGTACTCCGTAGGGGTGATTCCTTTCAGCTTTCTGAAAACCTTTGAAAAGTATAACTGATCGGAAAAGCCTACCGAGAGGGCGACATCCTTAATCTGAACATTCGTGTTGTTAAGCATTGTGCAGGCTCTGCCGATTCGGCAGTTGTTGATGTACTCGATAACCGAAAATCCCGTTTCTTCCTTAAATAGTCTGTAAAGGTAAGTGCGGTCAATCTGGACTTTGTCGGCAACGCTTTTAACCGTGCATGAAACCTGCCTAAAGTTTCTTTCTATATAATCTCTCGCCTGCATAATGTAGTCGGTTTCGGTTGATTTCCGACTCGGATAATACTGAATATAGTATGACAGCAGAATAAGCACCTTGCCGTTTGTGCGACAGGCGGCATAAACCGTGTCGCTGTTGTCATCACAGACATCAAAATATTGAAAAAGACTTTCAACGGGAATTTCGGGGGCAACAGGACGGCTTTTTGAAAAATTGGTTCGGCTTATCATTACGGCAATTTCAAACCCCGTGAGTTCAACCCATTTGTATTCAAACATTATATTCGGATACGCCTTGACGCTTATGCTTGAATACGGAAAAAGCATAACCGAATTACCCCTTTTCACGGGATATTCGATGCCATCTATAATAAAAATTCCCTTGCCTGCCGTAACAAGAAACAGACCGTAGGTTTCACGCATTGCGGGTTTGATTTCAAAATCAATATCAGGAATCCTCACACCGCACGAAACACAAACATTTGACAGTACTCTGTAATTACTATTTTGTTCCATATAATCGCCTCAAATACAACATTTGTCCATAATATCATAACATATCTATATAGATTTTCGTGCTTTTTCACGCTATAATTATGTTATTATACAATAATTTTGCATTTTTGACAATAGGTGATTCGGAGTGAAAAAATTTTGAACTATAAATACGAAATAATAAATTATGACCAAAACACACCTGCAAAGGTTATGTATCTTAACCTTTCGTCAGAAACACACAAGACTGAACTTCATTGGCACAGAGAGCCTGAGCTTGTCTATGTGATTGAAGGTCAGGCAGAATGTCCGAGAAACGGCGAAACAACGCTTGTAAACGAGGGGGATTTTATTCTTTTCAACAGTGAAGATGTTCACCTTGTTCGGCCTGTTGTCGGAACAAGCGTCCGCCTTGTGTGCATTCAGCTTTCGTTTGAATATATGCGAATGTTCTGCAAGTCAATTGACAGCGTTGTTTTTGACCTTTCTGTTTCTCCTCAAACGAAACAGAAGCTTATTGAAGTTCTTCAGGAAATTGCCGAAACAAATCCCAATGACGAGTACAGCACACTTCTTCAAATTGCTCATGTCAATAAGATTTACTATCTGCTCTTGAAGAATTGCACCTGCTTTAAGAGAGCGACCAACAATCCGATTATTCCGCGCAGAGATTTTTCATATGCAAAAACAGCAATTGCATATATTAACGAAAACTATAAGCGTGAAATTCCTCTTAACGAGATTTCATCGGTTGTAAATCTTTCTCCGTCTTATTTTTCAAAGTACTTCAAAAGCATCACCCGTGTGAGCTTTTCGGAGTATCTTGCAAACCTCCGACTTGAAAATGCAATCAACGATATGCTTGATAAGAACTCGACGGTTTCTGCCGCTGCACTTGAAAACGGCTTTGCAAATGTAAAGTCATTCATCACACAGTGCAAAAAAGGTCTACGGTCTTACACCGGCGCAGTATAAAAAGAAACTTCTCAACAGATAAAATTTTAAAGGCTCAGAACTTTGTACAGGTTCTGAGAGCCTTTTTGCATACGGCATGCAGCCGTTTCCTATTGATAAAGTTTATCCTTGAAAAATTTCGCCACCATATCCCACAGCTTTTCCTGTGCAAAAAATATGTCGGCGTGTTCCGCTCCGTTAATTGCAACCAATGTGACATCGCAACCGTTTTTCTCAAGCAAATCGTGCAATTCGGCACTTTGCGAAAAAGGAACGGTGGAATCGTCTGTTCCGTGAAAAATCATAAACGGCGGTGCTGACGGGGTTACATACGAAACGGGGCAACACTTCATTGCCTTTTCCTTATTGAGTGCAACATTCATTCCGAGCATGAGCGACTCCATACTTGCCGCCGAAGTTAACGGCGATTCATATGGAAATGTTGAAACATCTGTCGGCGGATAAAAGGCACAGCAAGCCTGTACCTCGCTTGAACAGTCAAGATAATTTCCGACGTCAAGAGCCTTATCATTATCAAAGCACACATAGCAGCAAGATAGCCTCCGGCGGATTCGCCTGCAACACCGATTTTGTTTTCATCTATATTATAACGGTCTGCGTGAGCCTTGATGTAGCGAATAGCCGCTTTTACATCCTCCAACGGCATCGGATATGCCCCTTCATTGCTTGTGCGATATTCAACACTTGCAACCGCAAAGCCCTCGAGTGCCAACTTTGCAAGATAAGCAAAATGGGCAGATTTATCCAGTCTTATCCAACCGCCACCGCAAAACCACACAATACACGGGTATTTTTTGTTTTTTAATTTTGGATAAATCAAGTCGAGTTTCAAGTCTCTTGTGCTGTGTCCGAACCATGCGTCAACCTGTGCATAGGTTATGTCGGATACGGTAAAATATCTCGGTTTTTCAATTTTAAGATTCATTTCAAACTTCATAATATTATCCCTTATCAGTTGTATTTGCGAAGCAAGCCTATATTATACGACTCAATCTCCGAAAGGTCGCTTTCGCTGAAGTTGTAGTTTTTGTGATACCAGCTTTGGCTCTCATAGTATTTCTGAATTGATTTTGTTTTGAAAACATATCCGTGACGGGCATAGATTTCATTAATTGCATCCTGTGCAACATCTCCGCCGAGTCCCATAACTTCATCTACAGTAAGTTTTCTTTGTGACGAATGCGGAAATATAAAACCGTTGTTACGGCTTTCGTCTGATTTTGACGAAGAACTGTTTGAACCTTCATGCCTCTTAGCATCATCACTCTTTGTCGGCTCTGTTGATTTTGTGTAACTTTCGGTTGCATTCATATTGTTGCCCTTTACGGTAACGGTGCAGGTTGCCTTTTTGCCGTTTGCGGATTCGCAAGTGATTGTTACAACACCTTCGCTTTCACCAAGAACCATGCCGTTGCCGTCAACACTTGCGACCTTCGGATCCGATGACGACCACACAAGGTTGTCGGACGGAGCGTCAACAGGTTTAACCTTTGCCTCAAGCTGAATTTTACCTCCCTGTTTTACGGAAGTTGAGCTCTCGCTCAGAGTCACGCTTTCAATCTCTTTGTCAAGAACGGTCACATTGCAAAGTTTTTTAAGTCCGCTTTCGCTCTCTGCCGTCACAACGGCTGTTCCCTTTGATTTGCCTGTGATTGTTCCGTCATCAACGGTCACAATTTTATTGTCCGAAGATGACCAGCTTATTTTTTCCCGCATCTGCACCCTCGGGTTCAATTGTTACCGAAATATGCTTAGTATCGCCCACATGAAATTCAATTTCTTCATAGCTTAATTTCATGCTCTTGGCTTGTTGTACAAAGCATGAGCAAATCACAAACGGCACAAGCATAATCATCGCCAAAACGGGTATTAATTTTTTCACAAATACTCCCCCCTGTCCTTAATATATGTAAAATCCTTGTTCTTATCTGTATTCTAACCTATTTATATACTTTTGTAAACCACAGCCGATCAACTTTCATTCACAAGCTTTTTCAAGATCTTCTCTGCTCTTTATAAGTATTCTTCGGTACTCGGTAGAAATGTATCCCGATTTTGCAAATCTGCTCAGAGTTTTGCTGACCGTTACCCTCGATACGCCTACCGTATTGGCAATTTCTTCATGCGTAATTGCAACAATGCCGTCATGTTCGCTTTCAAGCAAGAGCCCTGCAATACGGGCGTCTGCCTGCATAAAGGTCATTGAGTCAAGCTGTGATGACAAAAGTCTTATTCTGTTGGCAAGAATTTCAAGCAATTCAAACGCAAGCGTCGGGTGCTGTGCGATAATGTCGGTCAATCGCTTTTTGTCAATCATTATAACCTCGGTATTTGTAAGTGCCTTGGCGGAACTGACTCTCGGCTTTTTATCAAAAAAAGCACCCTCACCGATAATCTCGCCGTGTCTTGCCGTGTTGAGAGTTTTCTCGTTGCCGTCAACGGAATTCATATACACCTTTACACTGCCCTTTTTGATGTAACAAAAGCTTTGAGCCATGTCGCCCTGAAGATAGATTATCTCATCTTTTGCGTATTTTCTGACGCTCCCCGACTGTTCAATCAGCGACTGCATATTCTCATGAACAGTGCTGTTTGCGTGTCCGCAGGCATTAATCGTGTGTTCCATAATTCACCGCCCTAATAATCCGATTTATTTCCTTAATTGTAACATAGTTTACAATCTTTTTGCAAGGTGTATGCAATAATTATCTTAAAAAAAAGAAAAGGAGTGATTTATTATGGGTATGACTATGTCGCAGAAGATTCTTGCGGCTCACGCAGGACTCAGCGAAGTCAAGGCAGGTCAGCTTATTGAGGCAAAGCTCGATATGGTTCTCGGTAACGATGTAACATCTCCCGTAGCCATTAATGTATTCGAGGAAAACGGCGCTACCTCAGTATTTGACAACACAAAAATCGCAATGATTATGGACCACTTTACACCTAATAAAGATATCAAGGCAGCAACACAGGTTAAACAGGTTCGTACATTTGCAGACAAATATGATATCAAAACTACAGAGATGTAGGTCAGATGGGTATTGAACACGCACTTCTCCCCGAACAGGGACTTGTAGGACCGGGATGTCTTTGCATCGGTGCTGACTCACACACCTGTACATACGGCGCACTCGGCGCATTCTCAACAGGTGTCGGCTCAACAGATATGGCGGCAGGTATGATCAGCGGTAAGGCTTGGTTCAAGGTTCCGTCAGCTATCAAATTCAACATCGTAGGCAAGCCACAGGGTTTTGTAAGCGGTAAGGATGTTATTCTCCACATCATCGGCAAAATCGGCGTTGACGGTGCACTTTACAAGTCAATGGAATTCACGGGCGAAGGTCTTAAATACCTCAACATTGATGACAGACTTTGCATTGCAAACATGGCAATTGAGGCTGGCGCAAAGAACGGTATCTTCCCTGTTGACGACATCACCCGTGAATACTGCAACGGCAGATATCAGGGTACCCCTGGCGAATACACGGCAGACGAGGACGCTGTTTATGACGAGGGTACACAATCGACCTTTCAGCTCTCCGTCCGACAGTTGCATTCCCGCATCTTCCCGAAAATACAAGAACAGTTGATGAAATCGGCGAAAAAGAAGTTAAGATTGACCAGTGCGTAATCGGTTCATGCACAAACGGCAGAATTTCAGACCTGCGTGCCGCCGCAAACATTCTCAAGGGCAAGAAGATTGCAAAGAATGTTCGTTGCATCATCTTCCCCGGCACACAGCAGATTTGGCTTGACGCTATGCACGAAGGCCTTTTTGATATCTTCATTGAGGCAGGCGCAGTTGTTTCAACACCGACCTGTGGTCCGTGTCTTGGCGGTCATATGGGTATTCTTGCCGCAGGCGAAAGAGCAATCTCAACAACTAACCGTAACTTTGTCGGCAGAATGGGTCATGTTGACAGCGAAGTTTATCTTGCAAGTCCGGCTGTTGCCGCCGCAAGTGCTGTCGCAGGCTACATTATTGACCCCGAAAAGGTATAAGAAAGGCAGGTAACAAACAATGAACGCAAAAGGTACTGTACACAAGTTCGGCGACAATGTGGATACCGATGTAATTATCCCTGCTCGCTACCTTAACACCGCATCTCACAAGGAGCTTGCGGCTCACTGCATGGAGGACATTGACGCAGATTTCGTAAACAAGGTTAAAGAGGGCGACATTATGGTTGCCGAAAAGAACTTTGGCTGCGGTTCTTCCCGTGAACACGCACCAATCGCAATCAAGGCAAGCGGAATTTCATGTGTAATCGCATCAACCTTTGCAAGAATTTTCTATCGTAACTCAATCAACATCGGTCTTCCGATTCTTGAATGTGACGAGGCGGCAAAGGATATCAAAGAGGGCGACACAGTTTCCGTAAACTTTGACACAGGCGTCATCACCAACGAAACAACAGGCAAAACATATCAGGCTGAGCCGTTCCCCGAGTTCATTCAGAACATCATCAAAAAAGGCGGTCTCATCAACTCGATTATGTAATCCGTTGATTTTGATTTATAATTATAACAGAACAACAAACGGCAGACTTGTAAATAAGTCTGCCGTTATTTTTACTCTTTAAACAAAATATTGTAGGTGCGTTCATTGGACGCCCGCCTTGATGAAATTTTATGTTTTGTCAAAATGTTTTGATGTGATGAAAGTCACGCATTCATTTGTAGCGGCGATCAGTGATCGCCAATCGTTTTGGTTGTAAAACCAAAACGAACAAACAACAATTTTATTGTTGCATCATAATCGGTTAAAACAAAACATTTGTACTGTCGAACCGATTTTATAATCGGTTCGATTGGCGGTCAATGACCGCCGCTACATTATAATAATAAATTTTCAACACAACAAAAAAGCCTCCCGAACAAACGGGAGGCTTGAATACTTTTACGCACAAATATTTAAAGTAAAGTTATTTAACAAATTACTTCTTGTAAGATGTGTGCCAGATTTCCTTAGCATACTGGAGGATTGTACGGTCAGATGAGAACTTACCTGCATTTGCAATGTTGATAAGGCACTTCTTACCGAATTCCTTACGGTTAGCATACTCTGTGTTAGCTCTGATCTTTGTATCAACATAATCGGGAAGGTCATAGATGAGGAAGTAGTTATCAGCCTTCTGCCATGAAGAATCCTTGAGGAGTGAATCATGGAGTTCCTTGAAGCTGCCTTCGCCCTGAGCGCCGCCGTCATCAAATGTGCCGTCAACAAGAGTATCAACAACTCTCTTAATTTCCGGATTAGCGTCATAAAGAGCCTTTGGATGGTAACCTTCCTTCTTCATTCTCTCGATATCCTCAACCTTTGCGCCGAAGATGTACTCGTTCTCAATACCTGCGCACTCAGCGATTTCAACATTAGCACCGTCAAGTGTACCGAGTGTAGGAGCACCGTTGAGCATGAACTTCATGTTACCTGTACCCGATGCCTCAAGACCTGCTGTTGATGTCTGCTCAGAAAGGTCAGCAGCAACAACAATCTTCTCAGCGTAAGATACATTGTAGTTAGAAATGAAGTAAACCTGAAGGAGATCCTTTGTTTCGGGATCGTTGTTTACAAGCTTAGCAATCTCGTTGATGTACTTAATGATTGCCTTTGCTCTTGCATAACCCGGAGCAGCCTTTGCGCCGAAGATAAATGTTGTAGGAGTCCAGTTCTTAAGCTTCTTATCCTTCAATCTGAAGTAGATTGTCATGATTGAGAAAGCGTTGAGGAGCTGTCTCTTGTACTCGTGAAGTCTCTTAACCTGAATATCATAGATTGAATCGGGATTTACATCGTAGCCGTCCATCTTCTTGATGTAGTCTGCGAGCTGCTGTTTCTTCTTCTTCTTGATATTGTTGAACTTTGTGATTGTTCTTGTGTCAATGCAGTCATTGAGCTTTTCAAGAACTGAAAGGTCTGTAAGCCATGCATCTGAGCCAACCTTCTCTGTGATAAGAGCAGAAAGCTCAGGGTTGCAAAGACCGAGCCAACGGCGCTGTGTAATACCGTTTGTCTTGTTCTGGAATCTCTCGGGATATACCTGATACCACTCTTTGAGTACATCAGCCTTGAGGATTTCTGTGTGAAGCTCGGCAACACCGTTTACATATGTTGATGCGTATGTTGCAAGTCTTGCCATATGAACAACATTACCGTCGATAATGCGCATCTTAGCCTTTGTATCCTCATGCACACCCTTAGCAGTAAGCTCTTCCTGGCACTTGTTGGCGATAAGGCAGATAATGTGATAAATCTCAGGAATAACCTGTGTCATAAGGTCAGCAGGCCACTTCTCGAGAGCCTCGCCGAGAACTGTGTGGTTTGTATAGTTAAATGTCTTTCTTGCAATTTCAAAAGCGTCGTCAAAATTGAAGCCTTCGTTCATAAGAAGTCTTACAAGCTCGGGAACACATGATACAGGATGTGTATCGTTAAGCTGAATTGTGTTTTCCTTAGCAAAGAAGCTGAAATCATTGCCGTGCTTCTTCTTATAACGGCGCATAATGTCCTGAAGTGATGCAGAACAGAAGAAATACTGCTGTTTAAGTCTGAGAACCTTGCCCTCATACTTGTTATCGTTAGGATAAAGAACCTTTGTGATGTTTTCGGCATCGTTCTTTTCCTGAACGGCATTGTTGTACTCTGTGTTGTTGAAAGCAGTAAAATCAAAATCGTTTATTGCCTCAGCCTGCCAAAGACGAAGTGTGTTGATGTTTGTTGTCTTACAGCCGATAACAGCCATATCGTAAGGAACAGCCTTAACTGTCTGGCCCTTGAATGATACTGTAACAGCTTCATCTTCAACACGGTTGCACCACGGATCTTCAAATCTCTGCCAGTTATCAGCTGTTTCAACCTGATAACCGTTTTCGATAAGCTGCTTGAAAAGACCGTACTTGTAACGGATTCCGTAGCCGTCAAGCGGTACTTCCTGTGTAGCAGCACTGTCGAGGAAACAAGCGGCAAGTCTGCCGAGACCGCCGTTACCGAGAGCGGCATCGTCGATATCCTCAAATACATTGATGTCAATGCCCTTCTTTTTGAGGAGCTTTGTAACATCTTCAAGAATGCCGAGGCAGTAGAGGTTGTTGTACATCATTCTGCCCATGAGGAATTCTGCGGAGAAATAGTAAGCTCTGCGTTCGCTGTCATGTTTAATCTTGCTTGCTTCCCAGTTGCCTGCGATTTCGCCCATTACTGCTTTGCCGAGTGAGTAGTGAAGCTCAGCGGGTGTGAGCTCTTCAATCTTTTTTTGCAGTACATAGACTGAGCTGTGAGTTCAAGCTTTTCCATAATATTACCCATTTGTTTAGTCCTCCAGTCGTCCGCTTTTTTTCAGACATAGTTTTTAATTTATCAGCAAGCTCATCAGTAAGAGCTGCACCATCGAGTCTCCATACCCAGTTTCCGCCGAGAGTTGACGGAATATTCATTCTTGCCTCCTTGCCAAGGCCGAGAATGTCCTGCATAGGTACGATTGCTGTATCTGCCTTGCTTTCATAAGCAACACGGATGAGCCCCCAGTTGAACGGTTCGTCATCAGGCATCTGACAATAACTTCTTGCATAGTTAACGTCCTCGGGTTTAGCTGTTTCAAGCCAGCCCATAACAGTATCGTTATCGTGAGTACCTGTGTAAACAACACAGTTTTCGGTGTATTTATGGGGAAGATAGTCGTTCTCTTCACCACTGTCGAAAGCGAATTCAAGAACCTTCATTCCCGGATAGCCTGTCTGCTCCATAAGCTCGGTTACATCGGGAGTGAGTGTTCCGAGGTCTTCGGCAACAATATCAATCTTGCCGAGTGCCTCTTCCATCATATTAAAGAACTTAATGCGCGGACCTTCAACCCATTCACCGTTGATTGCGTTTTCGGCAGGATAAGGAATTGAATAGTAGCTTGCAAAAGCCCTGAAATGGTCAATACGGGTGATGTCATAAAGCTTTGATGCGGCTTTGATACGCTCAAACCACCACTCATAGTCGGTAGCCTCAAGGTAATCCCAATCATAGAGAGGATTGCCCCAAAGCTGACCTGTTGCCGAGAAGTAATCCGGCGGACAGCCTGCAACTGCGATGGGATCACCGTCGTCATAAAGCTGAAACAGCTCGGGATTTGCCCATGTGTCTGCGCTGTCCATGGCAACATAGATTGGCATATCGCCCAAAATCTTGATGCCGAGACCGTTTACATACGCACGGAAGGATTCCCACTGCTCATAGAATTTGAACTGTACAAACTTCCAGAAATCAACATCATCCTTGAGCTTGCGTTCATAACGCTTCACGGCAGCCTCATCACGCATTTTGATTTCCTCATCCGGCCATTCTGTCCAGGAAACCATGTCAAAGCTCTTTTTAACTGCCATATAAAGTGCATAGTTTTTGAGCCATGAACTGTTTTTACGCTTGAAGGATGTAAATGCCTTCTGGTCACCCTTTTTGAAGTTATCGTAAGCAATCTTCAAAACTTCAAAACGGTTGTTGTAGATTTTCTCATAGTCAACCTCGGCGTCATCTGAGCCCCAGTCACGGCTCATGACCTCTTCCTTAGTCAAAAGACCTTCTTCACAAAGAGTGTCAAGGTCAATGAGGTAAGGATTGCCTGCATAGGTTGAAAAAGACTGATACGGTGAATCACCGTAACTTGTCGGTCCAACGGGGAGAATCTGCCAGATTGTCTGACCTGATTTTTTCAGAAAGTCAGCAAACTTGCGAGCCTCTTTGCCGATGGTGCCGATACCGTAGGGGGATGGAAGCGAAGTAATCGAAAGGAGAACACCTGCGCTTCTAGCCATAAAAATCAACTCCATTCTGACGGACTGTTAAATTTTTTAAATCTGCGAATTCGGGCGCAATTCGCCCCTGAACCCACAGTATCAAGATAATTTTAGCACATAATCTAAATTTTTACAAGTTATTTTTTTTTAACAACGACAAGTTATTGCAATATACTCAAAATAGTCAGTAAAACAGCGTCAGAAGTTAGTTTTCTTATATAGCCTCTTGTATTTACCATGTTAATACTGCCGCCAAGCATAAGCTTTATTGCATAACTTTTGTCTTTTGTGCTGATTCCGCAATAAACAAGACCGACAGGCTTTTCGGGAGTTCCGCCCGTAGGACCTGCAATTCCCGTTGTACTTACGGCTAAATCCGCACCCGAAACATTTCTTGCACCCTCTGCCATCTGCATTGCAGTTTCAGCCGAAACTGCGCCAAGCACAGACAGCGTTTCGTTTGAAACCCCAAGCACCTTATGCTTCATTTCATTTGCATATGTGCATACGCCAAAATCAAACACATCGCTTGCACCGCTTACTGCGGTAATTCTTTCGCTTAAAAGACCGCCCGTACAGCTTTCTGCGGTTGCAAGCTTTACGCCCTTTTCACGAAGCTTTGCAACAACATTTTCTTGGAGCGTGTCGGAATTGAGATTGTTTTTTCTCAAAAGCCGAACCACATCTGTATCTGTCAGAGTTATCATTAATAATCATCTCCGAAAATTTTTCGTATATCCATATTTTAGCACCGGCATATGAATATTGCAATTATTTTTATTTTTTGATATATTAAATAGAAAAGGAAAGCGCTCACGCAAAAACGCTTAAAAAAGAGGTAATTTTATGGCTTGGTTTTTACCGAAAAAATATATTCGGCAACAACTACACCCTTGTCGGAGAAAACGCAAAGCATATTTCTAAGGTGCTGCGTATGCGTACAGGCGATGACATCACCCTTGTTTCTCCGGACAAAACGCAGTACGAATGTAAAATTTCGCTCATCACACAGGGTGAAGTCACGGTTGACATCATCTCACAAAAGCCGTGTGAAAACGAACCCGATGTTTTTGTAACCCTCTATCAGGCTCTGCCTAAGGGTGATAAAATGGATTTCATCGTTCAGAAATGCACGGAACTCGGAATCAGCAGAATTGTGCCGATGATTTCGGCAAGATGTGTTTCCCGTCCCGATGAAAAGTCGCTGAAAAAGAAGTGTGAACGCTGGCAGAAAATTGCTCTTCAGGCGGCAATGCAGAGTCGTAGAGGCATTATCCCCGAAGTAACTCCGTGCATTTCGTTTAAAGAGGCAACAGAACAGACAAAGCAGAACGAAAAGACCGTATTTTTTTACGAAATGGGTGGAGAATCCGTCAGAAAAATTCTGAATGGCACAAAGCCTAAAACCGTCGGAATGTTCATCGGCAGTGAAGGCGGATTTGAACAATCGGAGGTTGACAGCGTAACCGCAATCGGCGGTCAGGCGGCAACCCTCGGCAAACGAATTCTCCGTGCAGAAACCGCCCCCCTCGCCGCCCTATCCATTATTATGTACGAAACCGACAATTTTAGTTCGTGAAGACAGTTTGCGCAATACACAACAAATGATGCCCGAGCGCAGCATAGCAGTTGCATATACCGACTCGTAGGCGAGTGCCTCGCACCCCTCTCGTGAAGACAGTTTTATATATGATAACAATTGTCACCCGAGCACAATATTGTATGGATTTATGCAAACAGTAGCGGCGGTCAGTGACCGCCAATCGAACCGATTACAAAATCGGTTCGACATTACAAATGATTTTTAACCGACAATGATACAACATAAATTTATCGCTTGTTCGTTTTGGTTTTGCAACCAAAACGATTGGCGTTCGCTGAACGCCGCTACATTTCAACACCAAAATCGGAGGAAAATTTATGACAGGAATTATATGTGCCATGCAGATTGAGGCCGACGGAATTATCGCCCTTTCTCAGAACACACAAACCGAAGAAATCGCAGGAATGAAATTCACCACAGGTACTCTTAACGGCAAGGACATAACCGTTGTAGTCTGCGGAGTCGGCAAGGTCAATGCCGCCATGTGTGCCGTTGTGCTTATTGAAAAGTTCAATCCCGATGTTGTAATCAACAGCGGTGTGGGCGGTTCACTCTCCCCTCTTGTATCAATCGGAGATATTGTTGTTGCGACAAAATCCGTTCAGCACGATATGAACACAACTGCTCTCGGCGACAGACAGGGCGAGGTTTCGTTTCCTGACGGTACAAAGATCTTTTTTGACTGCGACAAAACAGTAGTTGAAAAGCTCACGCAGGCGTGCAGGACACTCCCCGACACCAAGGTTGAGCAGGGCATTATCGCAAGCGGCGACATATTCGTTTCCGACCGCAAAAAACGCAAAAGAATTGCCGACACATTTGGTGCTCTTGTCTGTGAAATGGAGGGTGCGGCAATCGGTTATGTTTGCTACGCACTCAAAACTCCTTACGGAATCATCAGGGCAATCTCCGATGACCTTGACGAAAACAAGGGTGTTGACTATGAAAAATTCTGCAAACTTGCCGCCAAAAAGACAGTAGGCGCAATATGTGAATATCTCAAAAATGAATAATTACGACCGACTTAAAACGGGGAACGCTTTTGTTTCCCGTTTTTTCTTTTGTAATGAGTTGTCTTTTTCGATTTCTATTGACAATATAATCACATTTGGATAAAATAAAAGGTAACATTGTTTTATGGAATAACACTACATATACAAGGGAGAGATATATATGCAGCTTACAGGTGCAGAAATCATTTGCGAGTGTCTTCTTGAACAGGGTGTTGACACGGTTTTCGGTTATCCGGGCGGTGCGGCACTCAACACATACGATGCGCTCTATAAATACAGCAACAAAATTCGTCACATTCTCACAGCACACGAACAGGGTGCTTCTCATGCGGCTGACGGTTACGCAAGAGCAACAGGCAAAACAGGCGTTGTTATGACAACATCTGGTCCCGGTGCGACAAACATTGTAACAGGCCTTGCAACAGCCAATATCGACAGCATTCCGCTTGTTGCAATCACAGGCAATGTAACAACCGATCAGCTTGGAAGAGACAGCTTTCAGGAAGTTGACATTGTAAACATCGTAAAGCCCGTTACAAAGGCAAGCTTCCTTGTTGAAAAGGTTGAGGATCTTGCCGACACCATACGCAAGGCTTTTGCTCTTGCTCAACATGGCAGAAAGGGACCTGTTCTCGTTGATGTTCCAAAGGATGTAACGGCAAACAAAACAGAGTTTGTACAGACTATTCCCGAAAGACCGAGAACCTTTGAAATCAGAAACCCCGAAAAAGTTCGTGTTGTTCAGGAAATGATTAAAAATGCAAAGCGTCCTATGATTTACGCAGGCGGCGGTATCATCAGCGCTGATGCAAGCGAAGAATTCAAGGCATTTGCAGAGCTTATTGACGCTCCCGTTTGTTGTTCGCTTATGGGACTCGGCTGTATTCCCGCCGATCATCCGCTCTGTGTCGGCAACATCGGTATGCACGGCGGTTACGAAACAGGTATGGCAACAGCCGAATGTGACCTTATGATTGCGTGCGGTGCAAGATTCTCCGACCGTGTTGCAGGTGACCGTGAAAGGTTCGGCGAACAGGCAAAGATTGTTCAGCTTGAAATTGACGAAAAAGAAATTAACAAGAATGTAAAGGTTGATGAATACATTCTCGGAGATATAAAAGAAATTCTCATTGCACTCACAATCGGTCTTGACCGTCAGAACCATCCGGACTGGCTTGCAAAGATTGAAGAATGGAAGCATCATTTTGACGATAAAAAGCTCCCCCGAGTGCGACCTTCCGCTCCCACAGCAGGTTCTTGATACAATCAACGAAATCAAGTGTCCGTCAGACATCATCGCAACAGATGTAGGTCAGCACCAAATGTGGGTTGCACAGTTCAGCAAGATTATGGAAAGCAGAACGCTCCTTACATCGGGCGGTATGGGTACTATGGGTTACGGCATGGGCGCCGCAATCGGTGCGCAGTGTGCCCGTCCCAATGACAGGGTTTGCCTCATCACAGGTGACGGCAGTTTCCACATGAACTTAAACGAACTCGTAACACTGAAGTCCTATGAACTCCCCGTTGTTGTAGTTGTTATGAATAACACGGTTCTCGGCATGGTTCGTCAGTGGCAGAAGCTTTTCTACGGCAGTCGTTTTTCACAGACCGATCCGCACAGAGCAACCGACTTTGTAAAGCTTGCAAACGCTTTCGGCGTTGACGGTTTAAGAATCACAAAGCCTGAGGAAATCAAGCCGATTCTCACAAAGGCTTTTGAGATGAACAAGCCCGTTGTTGTTGACTGCCACATCAGTCCCGATGCAAATGTTCTCCCGATGATTCCTCCGGGAAAAACAATCAACGAAATCATCACCGAAATGTAACGGGGGCTGCCCCGTGGCATGTTCGTGTAGGCAGTTTGTGTTTGGAACAGCTTTCAGTTCCCGAGCACGGCAAACCGCTGTTCCTTGTTCGTGTATGTAGTTTGATTAAATAACATCTGCATACTTCCGAACACAGCTAACTTAATAATTCAACATATATAGGGTACTCGTTCGAGTACCCTGTTTTTTATGTCATTCAGTAGTGGCGTTCAACTTTGAATACATAGCTTTAAACAAAGCGTAAAAAAACAGCCGTAAAAATACGGCTGTTTTTGTGTTACGACTATTAAAGTAAAATTACTTCTTTTCTTTCTTTTCCTTTGGTTTAACTTCTTTTTCAAAATTTACGGCATCGGCAACATCTTCCGTATCGAACTTATAGTCCTTACCGGGGAAAACTGCGTTGAGAACGATACCTGCAATTGATGCAACAGCAAGCGGCGAAAGTGTTATTGCGGCACTGCCGATTGTGAAGCTTACCGTGTCGCTTGAAAGACCGAGCGCACAAACAAGAATAACTGCGGCAACGATAAGGTTACGGCTCTTTGTGAAGTCAACCTTGTTTTCAACAACATTTCTGACACCGATAGCAGAAATCATACCGTAAAGAACAAACGAAATACCGCCGATGATACAGCTTGGAATTGAACCGATAATTACCGAAACAATCGGGAAGAATGATACTGCAACGGCAAAGTAAGCGGCAATTCTTATTACTCTCGGGTCATAAACTCTCGTAAGAGCGAGAACACCTGTGTTTTCACCGTATGTTGTGTTTGCAGGGCCGCCGAAAAGTGATGCAAGTGTTGTTGCAAGTCCGTCACCGACAAGAGTTCTGTGGAGTCCCGGATCTTTGATGTAGTTATTGCCTGTTGTTGAACTGATGGCGCAAATATCGCCGATATGCTCCATCATTGTAGCAAAAGCAATCGGAACAATGGCAATGATTGAAGATGCGATAAGCGCACCGTTTGAGTAATCAATACCGCCGAATACCGTTTTATCCCAGTGAATCGGAATTCCGATAAGTCCCTCACTGCCGAAAATGTGACCTTTTGAGATGTTGTCACAAATTGTGTTCAGGCTTGTAAAGTCAAAAATCGGCTGATAAACACCGTTTGCGTCAGCACCGCCCGAGAAAAGCCACGGAACATTTTGAATAAGGTCGGGATTTGCCTGTGAAATGAAGTAAAGCACAAGACCTGTGCCGTAGGAGATGAGCAAGCCAAGTATAATCGGAATGATTTTAGCCATTCCCTTGCCCCAGATGTTGAAAACAACAATTACAGCAAGAGCAACTACAGCCAAGAACCAGTTTGTTGTGCAGTTTGAAACAGCCGACGGAGCAAGTCCAAGACCGATTGCAATGATGATAGGACCTGTTACAACAGGCGGGAAAAATCTCATTACCTTTTCAATGCCCACCGCCTTGATAACTGCGGCAAGGATGAAGTAGATAAGACCTGCACACGCAACGCCAAGGCACGCATACGGGAGCATACTGTTAGGGTCATTGGGTGAAAAAGCCTTGATTGCGGCATAACCGCCCAAGAATGCAAAGGACGAGCCGAGGAAGGCAGGTACTTTAAACTTTGTAATGCAGTGGAACAAAAGTGTTCCCAAACCTGCCATAAGCAAAGTTGTTGAAATGTCAAGTCCCGTTAAAATCGGAACAAGGATTGTTGCGCCAAACATTGCAAACATATGCTGAACACCGAGAATTATCATCTTCGGTTTTCCGAGTTTGCGGGCATCATAAATTGCGCCGTTGTTTTTGTCCATTAGAATTCCCTCTTTCTCATGTTCGGGTTTAAAATCTGTAAAAACCCATTCCTGTTAATTATACCTTTACACAGATATAAAAGCAATAACTTTTTATTTTAATGCCAAAAGTTCCCATATCATTGACATTTTGAACGGTTTTTAGTATCATTAAGTTAATCAAATAATCAAAATTCAACAAGGAGGCAATGATATGTCAGTTTCGTACATGACACATCCGCTTATAAGACACAAAATTACACTTCTCAGAAAAGAAGACACATCAACAAACGAATTCCGCAAATTGGTTGAAGAAATTGCAATGCTTATGGGTTACGAGGCTCTTTCGGATCTTGAAACTCAGGAAATCACAGTTAAAACTCCGATTGAGGAGTCTGTTCAGCCTGTTATTTCAGGCAAAAAGCTTGCCGTTGTTCCGATTCTTCGTGCAGGTCTTGGTATGGTAAACGGTATTCTCGCACTTGTTCCGTCCGCAAGAGTAGGTCACATCGGTCTTTACCGTGACCCCGAAACTCACGAACCGCACGAATATTACTGCAAGCTCCCCGATCCGATTGATCAGCGTCAGATTGTTGTTGTCGATCCGATGCTTGCAACAGGCGGTTCGGCTATTGCCGCTGTTGATTTCATCAAAAAGCACGGCGGTCAGAAAATCAAGTTCATGTCAATCATCGCAGCTCCCGAGGGTGTTGAAGCTCTTATGAAAGCGCACCCCGATATTCAGCTTTATGTCGGCTGTCTTGACCGTGAGCTTAACGAAAACGCATACATTTGCCCCGGTTTGGGCGATGCAGGCGACAGAATTTTCGGCACAAAATAATTTATTTTCCGCATTCAAAAAGCCTGAGCAAAAATGCTCAGGCTTTTTTCTGTTTCGCATAAATGTAAATGCAGCAGTGTTAAAAGTGTTTCGGGGTTAGGATGTGCGAAACAGGATAAGGTTTTCCAAAATAACATATCTTTCGGAATAACTTTCAAAGAACAAGGTCTGTGTATTTATTTGTGACCGGTTAAATTCACATACCCTGTTTTCGATATTATTATAGCACAAAAAATATATTTGTATTAATTAGTCTTTAAATTGCCGATTTTTGACCGCTAATTTAATACTTTAGTCAACACGCATCAATCATGAATGATTTTATTTCCCCAGAAATCAAGGAGCTTTTCTTTGATTTCCGCATAGAGTGATGCGCTTATCGGCACTCTGTCGCCGTTTTTGCACACCCATTCCCGGCGGTCAACTTTCTCCACATTCTCCATATTTACTATACAGCCTCTGGAAATATAAATAAATTCATTTGAGTCAAGTTCTTCAAACACAACAGACAGCGGTTTTCGTATTTTTATCGGCTCTTTGCTTTTGAGGTGGTAAATTTCACTGTTTTTACCTCTTTTAATAATGTACAGAATGTACTTACACGGCAACATACCGCACATATCGTGCCGTTCAATCAGATACGATTTTTTGCTTTCAAGGTCAATGACATTAGCTGCGTCAAGCAATGCGTCCTTCAGCCTATGATCTCCGTCTTGCTTTGGAACAAATCTGAAAATATCAAGTTTATATCCGTCAACGGCATAATTTACATGGGAGGTCATAAAAATAATAAGACAATTCGGGTTTGATTTTTTCACATAATTCGCAATCTCAAAACCCGACATTTTTGGCATTTCGATATCAAGAATCAGAATATCCATTTGTTTGTTGTCGCCAAGCTCAAACATAAACTGACTGCTGTCGGTGTATACCGAAATATCCGCCGATATATTCATTTCGCCAAAAGCACGGTCGGCTATTTCCTTTTCCCGTTTAACCGCCGAGGGGTTATCATCACATATTGTACAATGCAAAATCATATTCATAACATTCACCGTTTAAAGTTAATATAAATCACTTCTACAAAATCATTATACTATAGAAATTATCGCATTGCAATATATTGTCTGAATTTTATAAAACTTGTGCCTGTATATACCAGACAAAAGAAACACCCGAACTAAAAAGTTCGGGTGTAAAAGAATAAATTTAACTCAAAGATTATTCCGATTTATTTGCGGCAACACTTGAAGCCTGTTTGACAGCAGTATTGACTTTTTGACTGATATGCATGACCTGCAACTCTGCCGTTAACAACCGCAACATAACGGTTGCTGTCAGACTTGTAATAGCTTACGGTGTCTGTTGAACCGTCAGATGAGTATTTATATGTAACGGTAAGAACAGGCGAACCGTTTTTGCTGTCAGACTTTGTGTCGGCAAGCTCGACCATTGTAAGATTCTCATAGAAACCCGAGAATGTTGCAAGCTCAATTTCTGTCTTGCCGTTCTTAACGGTTGTTGTGGTTGTTGTTGACTCACTGCCGTTATCGTCTGTCTTTGTTTTCTGTGCAGTGCTCAGCGAGAATGTGTAGGTATTCTTGCCGTCATTTACGGAAACCTCCGACAATGCGCTCATCTTCGGATAAAGCACATATTCGTTTACAAGGCTGTCATAGCTTGTTTTAACCCACGGAACCTTTTCGGCAGAAATTGTATATACAATATTTCCGCCCTCTTTCATAAGGCACACATTGCCGTCACCGTCAGGCTTTGAAGCTCTGAGGCTGCCTGTTGTGTCGGGATAAACAGCCTTTAACTTTGCATAAGGATTAGAAAGACCTACGCTTGAAAGCTGTGAGGATGACGGATTAACCATTTTTACCGTGAGGGCATAAAGACCTCTGATGCCGCCTGCAACAAGACTGCTTTCTTTCTCGTTTGCGTAGCACTCAACGGGGCTTGTCATAACATAAGAAGCTGAGTTCTTATTGTCTGAATTTGGCTTGAGTGTGATTGTATTTGAAAAATTAGAACCTGAAATCTCAATTGACGATGCCTGACTGTTGTCATTATCAGATGCCGCATCGTTGATTGTAAGACTGATAAGATCTGTAAGGCCGTAGTCAAATGCGGAAACAGAATCTTTTGCAACAAGATAAACAGTATCGTTGCTGCCGAACTTAATATGTTCCGGCATTCTGCGGAGCATCATCACCGACATAGATAATAGCCTTTGTCTTGTCGGTATAAGTTACGGTAACAGTATCTCTCGGCTTATCAAGTCCGTAATCTGCAAGCTTTGAGCCGTCAAGAGTCATAACCTTTGTAAAGTCAATGCTTGCGGCATTGTTTGCGATATTGTCGGCAATACCGCCCTGAAGGTCAAAATCTTCATAACCTACAATAGTGTACTGTGTAGCACTTGTTTTGCCGTTTTTATCGGTCGGTGTGTATGACTTGATGTCCAAAGTACCCTTTTTGTTTGCAAGATGAATCTTTGAAATCTTTGCAGGGATATAATCCATAAGAGTGCCGTAGCTGTTGTTATCAATTTCACCCTTATCGTTTGTCTGAATCTGTGCCTGATGAACACCGTCTTTATCGGTTGTAACGCTCATCTTTACACCCTCATCATATGTTGCTGCTCCCGATGACGAACCGTCGCCCTTCGGAAGAAAGATGAGCAGACACATAAGTCCCGCAAGAATCAATGCTGCTGCGCAGACAATAATCAATATTTTAGTATTCTTTTTCATTATCTGTTCCTCCTGCGTAACCAGAAAACAAAGCCTGCAACAAGTATTGCAATCGGGATAATGATTACAAACACAACAAGCATTGTGTTCTGTGTTGCAACATCGGTGATTCCGAGTTCCGTATTGTCAATCGACTTACTCTCAATTGTAATACCGACATCTTCCTTATCTGCAATTGTGTTGATTACATTCATAAAGTAAGCGGAGTTATTAAAGCTGTTGTACTTCATAATTGTGTCGCTGAACATAACATATGAACCGAATATGATAACTCTCGATGAGTTCTTGTCCTCGTTTGTCATAACACCTTCTGCCGCAACATTTTCACCGTTACCCGAAACTGCGTCCTTGTAGTCCCAGTTCTTGTCGGCGTCAATCGGCAATACGCCTGCCTTATCGGAAGTTTTAAGCAATGCGTGTGCAGTGTTTTCATCTGTAATATTAACAGCGTGTGACTCTGATACAACAACAGGAATCTTGCTGTTTTTGAGGTTATCTTTGTAGTAATCACCGTAGCTTACCGTGAATGCATACGGTGAGCTTGCGCTTACAAGGGTGCTTTCATCAGTTTCAAACACATATCCTCTGTCAATTGACATACCCCATTCCTTGAGGAAATCGTCAAGGTTCGGCATCTCTCCCATATCGGCAGTCGGAACATAGATGAGTGAGCGTCCGTATTTGCCGTCATTTGAAAGCCATGTCGAAAGCTTTTCAACAATCTTCTCGTCAAGGTCAACAGACGGTGCGTACATAATTGCAATCTTTGCGTTGCTGTCAAAGTCGCCTGTTGCGAGTGAAACCTCATTCACCTGATAAGCATTGTTTTCAAGAAGTGTTTTAAGTGATGAATAATCCTGCTCGTTGTTGCCCTTAATCATATCAACAACAACCTTGTCATCTGTTGTAACATTGAGAATAGCCGTTACAACAGCCTGCTCAATCTTTGTGCCGGTAAAGCTGTATGAACCGTAGTAATTGTAGGTCTGCTCGTCATATTCAAAGCAATCCGTAAGAGTAAGCACCTTGTACTGCTTGCCGGATTCAACAAGAACAATGTTATTTGCCGAGCTTGACTGCCAGTCAACATTCGGATAATCGGATGTGAACGACGGGTTGGATGTAAGGTCAACATACTTGATTTTCATCTTGCCGTCTGACTTGCTTGCCATTTTGTTAAGCATTTTCTGAGCCTGTACAAAGTAGGTACCCTGGCTCTCAAATGATTCCTTTGCCATAAGTATATTTACCGTAACATCCTTGTCAAGGTGTGAAACATAGTCAATTGTATCGTCCTGAAGTGCAAACGAATTGTTTGATGTAAGGTCAAGCTCCAGGTCGGGGAATCTGTTAACAAGAAGTCCGACAATAATGTTTACAATAATTACCATAACGATAACAAGCGCCGTAATTGCCATTGCAACCGTGCCGTTTTGCTTTTCTTGACTTCATGAACTTTTTGAATCTGCCCTTTTCGGACTTATTCTTCTTATTCTTTTTTGGCCTTTGTATCTTCCTTTTTTATCGGCTGTTTCCGCCACTGCATTGCTGTCTGCATTTGCAGTATCTTCGGAGATAGTATTCAGGTTTTTATTTTCTTCGCTCATTTATATTACCTCCTTAGCTCCAGCGTCTTTTTTCCAGAACACGAACAGTAAAAAATACGAACAATCCTGCCACACTCAGGAAGAATACGATATCAGGTGCGCTGAGCAGACCGTATTTGAATGAATTATAATATGTAGCAAAATCAATCTTTTCAATAATGTTCTTGATCCAGTCAATTGAAATCATACTTGTGAAGTTTGTCATCATATAGATAACAAGGTTAACTGCCATGCTTACGATTGCGGCAACAATTGTGCTTTCCGTAAGTGATGAAATGAAAATGTTAATTGCAAGCAGAGCCGCACCAAAGAGGAGAAGTCCGATGAATGTACAGAGAATAACCGACCATTCCGGAGTTGCAAAGAATGAAATTACAACCGCATAGAGAAGGAAGATTGCACTGCAAATTGCATAAAGCACAAATGCACCGAGGAACTTTCCTAAAACGACCCTTGTAAGGCTTACAGGTGCAGTAAAGAGCGCCTGATCTGTTTTCTGATACTTTTCATCTGCAAAAGATTTCATTGTCATAATCGGAATTATAAACAGAATAATCAAAAGCATATTGCCGTATACATAGCTTAAGCTTGCCGAGTTGTACACAACGCAGTAGTTGTAGAAAAACACACCCGAAAAGAAGAAGTAAGCGGCAAGAACAACATATGCAATTGCCGAATTGAAATAAGAGGAAAGCTCCCTCTTTAAAATAGCACCCATTACATATCTTCCTTTCTGCTGTCATATTTACCTGAGGTAAGCTTGAGGAACATATCCTCAAGTGTTTCATTGCCTGACTGCATATCAAGAATTACCGCACCGACTCTTACCATGGCATTGTAAACATCTCTTCTGATGTCGCTTGATGTTTCGTATTCAATCATATACTTTCCGCTGCCGTCGGCATTACTGCCTGTCTTTGTAACACGCTTAACAGCAGGGATTTTCTTTATTGCCTCGGTAATGTCAGCGGTACTTCCCTCTGCAGTAAGCGAGAGCTTCTGACCGCCCGAAACCTGAGCAGAAAGTTCATCTGTTTTTGCATCGGCAACAATTTTGCCCTTTGAAATAACGACGATTCTGTCACACACCTCGGAAACCTCGGAAAGAACATGAGATGAAAAAATTACAGTATGCTTTTTGCCGAGATTGCGGATAAGCTTTCTGATTTCGATAATCTGCTTAGGATCAAGACCTACTGTCGGCTCGTCAAGAATGATTACGGGCGGATTGCCGAGAAGCGCCTGAGCAAGACCTACACGCTGGCGATAACCTTTTGACAGATGCTTGATAATTCTGTCAGCCTGCTCCGTAATTTTGTCAAACGCATAACCTCGTCAATGTGTTCCTTTTTCGGCAGCTTCACCTTCTTGAGATCAAACATAAACTCAAGATATTTTTTAACCGTCATATCAATGTACAAAGGCGGAATTTCGGGAAGATAACCGATTTTTGACTTTGCGTGAATCGGATCGTCAAGAATTTCGCATCCGTCAATGGTAACAGTACCGCTTGTTGATGAAAGGTAACCTGTTATCATATTCATTGTTGTGGATTTGCCCGCACCGTTAGGTCCGAGAAATCCCAGAACTTCACCTGTTTCAACAGTGAAGCTGATGTCATCAACGGCCTTTATGCTGCCATAAAATTTTGTAAGGTTTTTAACCTCGACCATGTGACTTTTCACTCCTTAAAATTAATTGCGTAATTTCTGTGATTTGAATGTGCCGTACAAAAACACAGAAACGAACATTATTGATTATACTATAAAATGAGCAGTTTGTGTAGAGTTTTTCCAAAAAAATCAACGCCATCTCACAAAAGTTCAGTTTTTCATCACATAAAGAAATGTCTTGGGGAATTATTCACCAAAAACTCGGAACAATATTTATTGATAATGACAAAACAAAGGAAGTGTCAGTATGCAATATGTAAATGCATTCTGGGTTGGCGGACTGATCTGCGTGGCAGGTCAGATTCTCATTGACAAAACAAAACTCACTCCCGCAAGAATACTTACGGGCTTTGTTGTCGCAGGCGTAATTCTCGGGGCAATCGGACTGTACAAACCGCTTGTTGATTTTGCGGGAGCCGGCGCAAGTGTGCCGATCAGCGGATTTGGTTTTCTTATGAGTGAGGGAGTACGAACGGCGCTCTCTCAGGACGGCGCACTCGGAATTCTTACAGGAGGTCTTACAAGCGCCGCCGCAGGAATCTCCGCCGCAATAGTTTTTCGGACTTATCGCCGCCCTGTGTACAAAATCGGGAGATAAGTAAAGGCAGTATGATATAGAAAATTATTGCACCCGGGCATAGTATTGTAATTGTTTTACAACAAAAACCGCCGTACAGATTTTTCGCTGTACGGCGGTTTAATTTATTCACCTTATTCAGTTAGAGGTAATCATATCCATTTTTGTCACACCATATTCTGTATCCAAAAATTTTATCCATGCAAATAAAATTATTATCTATGTATGTGCCACTTGTTACATCATTTCTGCGAGGACAGATATTGAAATTGCAGTAATTATACCAACGCAGAGTGTTGTCAAGTGAACTTACACACCTCTGTTCGTCAATGAAAATATCGTTGTTTTTAAATTCAGGCTCAAGACCTACGATATGTTTCTGAAGGTTTGTTGCAGTCGTGACCGTAATGTTTTCATAATTTTTTTCATTTGTCAGCATTTTCTGCGCACCTGTAAGGTTCTCAATATGAACAACATATTTTTGAACAAGCGTTGCATCTTCAATATTTACTTCACCGTCACCGTTCACATCACCTTTGACGGTATACGCATTGGTCATTTTGTTGTAAGATGTCATCATCTCTTTAAATGCTTTTGTAAGTTGATTACACGGAAATTCATTCTTATGTGCATAATAATAATCAAATGCGTCACCAAGATTTTTTAACTTTTCCTGAAAATCATTCCATTCATTTTCTGAATACCAATTATTATAATTTTCTTCTTTCAAAGCATTTTTATATGTAGCCTCTGCATACTCAATATTTACAAGCGGTGCATCATAATACATATCATAAACCTGTTTTAGTGCAACAGTATATTCATCTGCCGATAAACCGTCAGTATCATACACTTCTCTTGCGTTGTCCATTATTGACGGCCAAACTCCGTCATATATCACTGCACAATCCAACCAAATATCTTTATTCAAATTCAATATGTAACCTAACTTTTTTCCTGCTGAATTTCAGCGTCTGTTTTTTCAACAGCAGATGCATTAAAGCCAAATGCTGTAACAGACATAACTCCTGCAAGTAATATTGCTAATATCTTTTTCATTAGTTAGTCCCCTTGTTATATTTAATGCCATTTTATATTTAATGCCATTTTATATTTAATGCTATTTTCTGAATCAATGTTGCATCGATTATGTCAATATCACTATCTCTAGCAACATCACCAGCTAATACTTGTTCATCTGTTAATGTTTTTTTTTATTTTTGCTATGTATTCTCGTAATAGTGTGGAATCTAAAACATCAACAATACCGTTTAAATCAACATCACCCAAAATGACGGTTCTAAACTTAGTGGAGTTTGAATATTTAGTGGTTGGGTACATTACATTTCCGTTACGAGTAGCTGTAACTTTTACACGCAAATAACGTCTAAAATCATTTTCATTAATTGTATAATCAGCAGTCACTGCGCCTGAAATATCTACCCACGATGTTCCATTTACAGAACTCTGCCACTGATAATTAACATCATAACTCTTTTTCTGGAATACCTGAAACAACAGCCGATACTTCATCTCCAACAATAGGATTGCCACTCAGCGTTACGCTGGTTATGTTAGCTTTAGGATTCACAACAATATTTTTGTAATGTCATTGTTAAATTCTAAAACCAATTTAGTATATGTACCATTTAGGCTATTCAAATAACTTGATTTAATGATTATACCGTCTTTATTTCTAACATAATCTACATTTTGTCGCAAGATACGATTATTTGAAGTATGTACTGAAAAAAGTTCAGAATCACTTTTTATTTTCACAATTTCATCTTTTGATGTATCTATTATAGTATCAGGATTTAGAACTATATCATCAGATACGTTTTTTAGCTTTGGATAATACAGGACGAATAATTAAATTACCCTTATTACCATCACAATATTCGTCATTACTAAAACAATCATTCCAAGCTATATTATTTAACGAATCAAGTGTCCCAAAGAAACTTTCATTTTCATTAATTTCAGGCAAAATTTCCTTTGAGTTTTTTGTCCATTTAAAAGTTCCTTCATATGGAATATAAATTCTTGAACTAGATGATTTTGGAGACGATTTAATTATAATTGCATATTTGCCACCTGACTCTATGTTATACGGAGTCGAGAGGTTTTCTGTTATGTAGCCCTCGCCACTAAAACTACCTTCTGCCAAGGCACCTATATCATCTAAATCTGTAGGTAATATATCATTTGTGACATCAATTATTTTTACTTCATAGTTACAACCAGAAGCTCTCAAATAGAACATTACCTTATTAATTTCGTTATATTCGTCAACATAATCGTTAACATTAAACACGTTACACAGATAGAGGTCATCTTTAAAACTATACTTTGATTTATATGCAGGAATAAAATAATCATATGAAAGCATATGTTCTCTATCAGATGATTTTTCTATACCAGTGATTGCCATAATATTATTTTCTGAGCTTTTTTAAATAAGAGTCGTCATACGACATCCAGTAGTATCCACAATCCAAATCACTATCTTTTATAAGCCACGCTCCATTAACTGTCGGTTTTGGATTTGTTGTAAAATTATCTTTTGAATATTTATCATTCCAACCAACTATCATGATTTCATGATTTGGTGACAGATTCAAACCTGCGGTATAGTTGTATATATTCAATTCTCCATTTGAATCTTTTCCAAAATTTGTATTTTTTCTTATTCCAGAAGTAACAGCTCCATACTCTTTAATAGCACTTTTTATACTATCAGTATCATGATAATTCAAATATACTGAACTTGTTACGTGATACAGAGATTTAGAATTTTTAAATTCATCTGTAATTAAATTGTTTGAATTATGCAATAAAGTTGAAATCGGATAATCGCTCTCCGCAATCATAGAATTCCATGTTATGAAATTATTATAAAATATAGGTGAATTCCAATTTGTCATGTATTGCAATGCCTTTGCATTATTTCCAGCAGAAGAGGGAGTATTATTATAATATCCAATATTTTTTTGAGAAATAGCATTGGACATAGCCACACCGCCATGTGCCGCAGATGTGGAAAACTTGCTTCCATACTTTTTGTAAACATATGTATCCGCCATTCCTGTTGTTGAATATAACCAACACAAATCTGTGGTTTCTTGGTCTTTAATATCCGTCATTATATTTGAATTTCTAGGATCATAAAAGCTCACTGCTCCAACTGTTTTATTTGATAAAGAAGTTGCTAATCTTTCATATTCATCTACAACATATCCGTTTTCAGATTTACTAGTTGACTCAGCCGCATTACCTGGTATAACACAAACGCTCTCTAAACTAATAATCAATGTTGCTATTAAGATACTACTTTTTAATTTTTTTTGATAATTTTCCTCTCATTTTCAATCCTCCGTTAAGTTAATTAGAACATATGGTTAATTTAATTAATTTTATTTTTTATTGCAATTTAAAATAGAGCTTTATAACTAACATTATTATAGCATAATTAAATAAGTATTGATAGTTTTTTTTTATTATTTATGTTATAGAATTTCACGATGTTTTTTTGTGCATTTTGTTAAATTAAAGAAAAACCGCCGTACAGATTTTTCGCTGTACGGCGGTAATGTTTAAAGATATTTAATTCTATTATTCAGCGTTAATCTGAACTTCTTCGGGATTTTCAGAAATATCGCCTTTTTTTTTCTGCGTTTTTTGATGATATATGTCCATACGCAGAGGAACGCAAAGGTTGCGGCACATATGATTGTCACGGTCAAGCCTATTGCAAATCCCTTTGGATAATACTCAAGCTTGATTGTATGCTCGCCCTTGTTAAGATTGAATGCAACGAGTGCGTTGCCGACAGGAGTAATTGTTACCTCCTTGCCGTCAACATATGCCTTCCAGCCTTCTTCATACGGAACAGAGGTGTAGAACAATCCGTTTTCCTGTGCATTGATTGTTCCCTCCATAGAACTGCCTGTAAGCTTTGTTGTTGTCATTACGCTCTTTGAAAGCTTATTGTAACCTTCTTCAAAAACATCCTGATTCAGAACATCAACAAATACCATTGCAGAACCCGACTGTCCCTGCTGGAGATTTGAATAAACGGAAATCTTGTCGCCCTTTTTTGCATTGACCGATGCAGGCAATGTAGCTTCTGCCCATACCGTAGGTCTTGCTCTGAGCAACATCGTTAATCATAACGGTAACATCGTCACCGCCCGAAATATCCGCATACATAAGATACAAGCCGTCCTTAGGCGCTTCGTAATTCCACTTTACATGCGGAGTAACTGTTGTATCGGTACAGCTGAATGAATATCGTCCGTAACCTGTCTTATTTACGGGGAACTGATTGTAGTCTGTGTGTCCCTGTGAAACAACATCAAGCGGAGTGTAAACATCATTCTTAATGCCTGTTGCAAGTTTGAAAAATTCATTCTGTTTGTCAAACGGATTGAACTGATCTTCGTTTTCATCAACCTGCCAGCTTGCAAGTGCGGAGTTTGTCATAAAGCCCATCGGCAGATAATGATTGTTCTGCAAAAGCTTTTACATTACCGACACCGTAAACCTCTGTAAGGTCATAGGTGTTCATATAGATATTGTCACGGGCAATAAGATATTTAAGATTCATAAAGAGATTTGTAACCGGTGAACCCTCGGCATAGGTGTAGCGGTTACCGCTCTTCCAACCCATCATACCAAAGTTTTCAAACAGCACGGTCATATCAACATTAGCCATTGAGTTGAACATTGAAAGTCCGTTGTAGTGGTTGAGAGCCGCATCGTTAAGCGTCTGAGTTGATGTCATCTCCGCTCTCCACATTTCGGTTGTGTTGCTTTCAAGGCTGTCCATATAGTCAATTACCTGTGCAGTATTCTCCTCGCCTCTCGGATAATCGTAAGTACCCGTTACAGTTGTTGTCTTAACGCCGATATAACCTGCGGCGGCACTCTCGCCTATTATGATTACGCCGAATACAATCAAAAGAACCTGTTTCGGAACAATTCTCTTTGTATAGAGGAAAAGCAGAACGCAGATTACAGCCGCAATAACTGCCGTGCCGACAAGCGCATAAGTCTCCTGTGTGCCGATACCGAAGATGATAACAAGCGCAACAAAAAGTGCAGCAAGAATAACATCCCAGCAAGAGCTTGATTCCAGGAGCATAAAAGCTCTGAATGCCATAACTACAAGTACAAAGCTGATAAGATAGCTGAAACGGTACGGAATCATATTTGTAAAGTGGAAACCGTGCCAGATGTAGTCAAGCTGTCTGATGATACAGCTGATAATCATAAAACCGATAAGGCAGCCGTTAACGATTTTCTCTTTGAGCGAAATTTTTCTTGCTTGTGAAGAAAAAGAATTCCGAGTACAAGAGAAAGTGTACCGCAGGCAATGTTAGGCAATGCGTCAGCCTCTTTAATTGCAGGAGCGGCAAATGTTATGAAATTGGAAAGAATCTTTCTGATTGCCTCAAGCACACCCATAAGGTCATTTGTCGAGCCTATATTGATTGCAAAGGTTGTCGGGAAAGTTGCCCCCGATGCGTTTGTGTTTTGCAGACCGAAGAATGCCGGCAACAGGAAAAACGCAGTAAGTCCGATTGCAATCAATGAGTAGATGCCTGTGCGAAGAATATTTGTTGCAAACTTTTTAATGCCGTCCCATTTTACAATGTTGTATGCAATAAATGACAACAGTACAAAAATGCAGGCGAACAAACCTATATAATAGTTAGTCAAAAGTGAAAGTGCAAGCGAAACTATGTAAAGTCTGAACTTGCCCTCTGTGAAGAGCTTTACTGTGCCAAGAGCAACAAGCGATGTGATACAAACCGTATCAAGCCAGATTGTGTTCCAATAGTAGCCCATAAAGAATGCACAAAATCCGAAACTGCATCCGAAAATCACAAGAGAAAAATCATTCTTCTTAAAAAGACTGCGTAAGAAGATTGCCATAAACATACTTGCACATGCAACCTTGATTACAACAGAGAACATCAAAAATTCTCTCAGCCATTCACTCGGCAAAAATACCGTAAGAAAATTCAGCGGGCTCATAAGGTAGTATGACATAAGTGCAAAGTAGTTTACACCTCCGCCCTGCGTCCATGACCAGAACAGCGATTCGCCGTGTTTAAGTTTTTCCTGCATATCCGCAAGGAACGGATAATACTGATGCCACAGGTCGGTTACAAGAATCTGATTGTCACCGAACGGCGAAACCTTCATAACTCCGAAAGCGGCTGTCATAAGCACAAACGGTATGACAAAAGCCAAAACGATAAACATGTTTTTTGAGAAAAAGCCTTTGCTGTTGCTCTTGTTATTCAGCGTAACAGGCTCAGCCTTCTTCCTTTTCTTTACAGCGGGCATAATTTGACCTCCGAAATATTTTGTAATTGTTTTCCGATATGCACAAAAATGCAATCGGGTACAAGTAATCCATTCTATTTTAACGCTTTTCGTGTGTGATGTAAATAAAAAACATAAAAATCTTAAAAAAATAGACTTTTGGCGTTAGCTTTGTTATAATTAAAATCTAAGTGCGGATACTCTCACTCCTATGCGGTGAGTTTAACTTTATAAAGGTGATGTAAAAAATGAAAACCATAGACTTAGTTGTTCCCTGCTATAATGAAGAAGCTGGACTTGAGCATTTTGTGCTTGAAACCAACAAGGTTATCAACTCTCTGCCCGAGTATTCTTTCAGATACATACTTGTAAATGACGGCAGTAAGGACAGGACCTATCTCATTATGAAAAAGCTTGCGAAAACTTTTAACAATATCAAGTATATTTCGTTCTCACGAAATTTTGGCAAAGAGGCGGCAATGTATGCCGGACTCAGACACACAACAGCCGACTATGTTGTTGTTATGGACGCCGACCTTCAGCATCCTCCGCAGTTGTTTCCTCAGATGATTCAGGCTGTTGAACATGAGGGTTACGACTGCTGTGCGACAAAGCGTGCCGACCGTGAGGGCGAAAGCAAGTTCAGAGGAATTTTTTCAAAACTGTTCTTCAAGCTTTCAAATAGGCTTACAGATGTAAAAATGCCCTACGGCGCAATGGACTTCCGTATGATGAGCCGTCAGATGGTTGACTCAATCCTTGAACTCAGCGAAGTTCAAAGATTTTCAAAGGGCATTTTCTCATGGGTTGGCTTCAACACAAAATGGATTGCCTACAAAACAGTTGACCGTCAGCTCGGTCAGACAACATGGAAATTCTCAAGTCTGTTCAAATATGCAATTGAGGGAATCACAAGCTTTTCGGTTGCACCGCTCAGATTCACGGCTGTTATGGGATTTATCATCTTCGTAATTTCGCTCATATACATTATAATAACGCTGATTCAAACGCTTTTTCTCGGAATTATCACACCCGGTTATGTCACCACGCTGTGCGCAATCCTCTTTATGGGCGGAATCACCGAAATGTCAATCGGTATTCTTGGCGAATACATAGGAAAAATTTATATGGAAGCCAAGGACAGACCTATTTACATTACAAAATTCTCCAATTTTGAAGATGAAGATAACGAAGAAAAAGATGATAAGGAGATTAAAGGTTAATGGGTAATTTTATAAAGCAGTTTTTTGACATTAAATTTTGGAAGTTTATACTTGTCGGAATTTTAAACACGGTTGTGGGTATGGGACTTCAATTTCTGTTCTTTAACCTCTGTGGTTGGAATGAATGGGTTTCATCGCTTATCGGCTACATCCTCGGCAGTATTTTAAGCTATTTTCTCAACAAATACTTCACATTCAAAAACAAGGACAAGGGCTGGAAACCAATCGTTAAATTTGCACTCAATATTGCAATATGCTACGGACTTGCCTACGGAATTGCAATTCCGCTCATCAGTATGCTCTGTACGACAAACAGCTGGACAATGTTCGGCTGGAGTGTTGAAAAGTTTGCAGGAAACTTCTCAATGATAGTAGGCGCATGCCTATTTGTTGCATTCAACTACATCGGACAGCGTTTCTTCGCTTTCAAAAGAAAAAAAGGACGAAAACAATAAGTAATCCAACCCATTAAAAGTTTTCAATATTTAATAAACACCAAATAAACACCAAAAGGACTGAAAGCGATTATCTTTCAGTCCTTTTAAATATGTCTTGATATAATAAAAATGTATTTCAATTGTAGCGGCGGTCATTGACCGCCAATCGAAACGATTGTAAAATCGGTTCGACAGACAGTAAAGCAAATTCTATCATCTAACAATATTTTTAACATTATTGGTATTTTGTTGATTTGGTTTTGCAACCAAATCAAATGGCGAACACTGTTCGCCGCTACAAATGAATAAACAACATTCATCACATTAAAAAATTTAGCAAAACATACTATTTCTTGATGCGTGTGATCAATTTGAACAAACTTATTGTTTTTGCAACTCCGAGGAACCGAAGATAAAAATCCCCAAAGTCATAAGCGACTTTGGGGTTGATAATAGCAAATATACAATTATCTCTTTGAGAACTGAGGAGCTCTACGAGCTGCTTTAAGACCGTACTCAAATCCTCTGAATGGCGATTTCCCTTGATTTTTCAAGGTTTTTCAGGGTATTCCACTAAAATTGCCCCACCCTTTAATCATAAAAATGGGGGCACTCTAAGCACCCACGGGCGCGGAAAATGCGGCATTTACAACGCTCAAAAGTTCTTCGGGTTTATTATACTTCACCTGCGCGTAAATGTCCATAGTTGTCTTGCTGTTTTCATGCCCGGCAAGATACTGAACAGTCTTTGGATCAACGCCAGCATACAGAAGATTGGTAATGTAGGTATGCCGTAGCTGATGTGGTGTAACGTCAAAATCCAGACTATACACAAGTTTAGGATTGTTCTTCTGATGACCGCCAGGAATCGGCGTAACCTTGCATTTAATGCTTTGCCCATTTACATATTTGTAATAGGTGCGCTCCTTTGTAGACCGAACAACTACATACTGCCATAGCCTCTTAAACTGCGAATCGGCCAGCGGTTGCCCTTTGCTGTCTGCAATCACATATTCGGATATGGATGTTGCTTTTACTTGCCTCAGACAATCTGCCAGACACTTTGGAATAGGAATGTCCCTCTGTGCCGCCTTCGTTTTCAATGTTGTCGAAATCACCGGCCTGTTGTGTTCCGTGCGCCATGCTCTCCTTACAGAAATATATGGCGTAGGTACATCCAGAAACACGCAATCCCACTGCAACGCAAGAATTTCTTCCCGCCGCAGGCCAGAATAAAGACCGATCATAATAAATACATACGGTGGCAGCTCTCGGACGGTTTCCAGAAGCAGCTTCACCTGTTCATCTGTCAAAGCATTTTTCTTTTTCCCCGGTTTACCTCCCTTTGCCGATATTCCCACACAAGGGTTATAGTCAAGGAGTTGGTTACGCTCCGCCGAATAAAACACACACTTCAAAAGCATATTGACCGTGCTGTATAACCCTGCTGATTTTTGGGATAATGGTATGAGTGCCAACCGAATATCGTCTGCTGTCACTTCTGACAAATACATATCTCCCAGAGGTTTCACAATATAGTTGTTCATATTCTGGGTATAGCCTTTCAAAGTGCTTGAAGATACCTTGGCTGACTGCATGAGCAGCCACTTCTCACAATACTCAGCAACTGTCGGATGTTTTCTGCGGAAAACTGCCTCCTCTACTTGGCGTCGAGCTTCCAACTCTTTTTTCATAAAGCTCCTCGCTCGTTTCAGCGTATAAGTCTACTCTCTTACCGTCTGCGTCTGTAATCCGCGTCCTATAATACTGGATTCCTCTCCTCATAACAGTTCCATACTGAGGAATACTCACTTTTTTCTTAGCCATGCTTTCAGTTCCTTTCCTATTATTATGTAGTTCAGCGCTGATACCATCTTTATACTGAAAATCCATGGCTCTTTCAAAGGTGCGATTTATGTAATAGCAAAAGGCGAGGGTTCCCCCTCGCCTTCGCAATGTTTTCATTTTTTACTGTGCTGTTCCATATTCGGCTTCGTCCCATTGAGCAAATGCGTCCGTTAAAACTCCTGCCAGTTCATCCGGCTTGTTATATTTAACTTTTGCATATATGTCCATGGTAATCTTGCTGCTCTCATGCCCTGCCAAATATTGAACTGTTTTAGGGTCTACTGATGAATGAATCAAATTGGTGATATAAGTGTGACGTAGTTGGTGCGGTGTAACATCAAAATCGAGGCTGTAAATCACTTTCCCGTTATGTGCTGCTTTTTCTCCGAGAACCGGATTGACGGTATGCTTCACACGTTTTCCGTTCTCATACCTATAATATACTCGAGGCTTTGCTGTTCTGGTAACGATATACTGCCACAATCTCTTAAACTGCGTATAGGAAAGCGGCTCCCCATCCCGATTGGCGATCACATATTCTGATGTCGATTTTTTCTTTGCCTCTCTCAAACAATCCGCCAAACGATCTGGAAGGGGGATATTCCTTTCCGCAGCTTTTGTCTTTAACTCTGTGAGAATAATTGGCCGGTTATGCTCTGTATGCCACGCTCTCCGAACCGTCAAATAGGGAGCCTCTGTGTCTAAATATACCGAATCCCATTGCAGCGCAAGAATTTCTTCACGCCTCAAACCGGCATACAAACCAATCATAACAAACACATAGGGCGGTAATCCCTGAATAGCGTCTAAAAGCCGTTCTGCTTGTTCATCTGTCAACGCCTGTTTGTCCTCTTGAGGAATCCCGCCGCCTTTGGCATTGAGATATATTGTTGGGTTCGTATCAATGACATGACTTTCCTGTGCTGCGCGAAAAATGGACTTATACAGGATGATAACCGACTTATACACAGATACGGATTTCTTTGAAACCGGAACAAGCGCAACCTGGATGTCGTCCAATGTTACTTCTGCCATCCTCTTTTGGCCCAGCTCCTTAATAATATGTCGCCGTACCTTGGATGTGTAATCTGTCAATGTCGTATTACGAATATGGACAGACTGCATAAGCAACCACTTTTCACAATACTCTGCGACAGTAGGGGATTTTTGACGGAATGTGATGTTGTCAACCTTCTCCAATGCCGCCATTTCCTTATCGTATAGTTCTTCACGAGTTTTGCCGTAAAGGATTACACGCTTACCCTCTGCGTCCTCAACATCGGTTCTATAATACTTATGACCGTTCACTTGAACTGTACCATATCTGGGGATTCGCTTTTTTCTTAAAGCCATTCCACCACCTCCAAAAATAATTTTCAGCGCCGTACTCTTGTTTTATCAGAACGCGCCTATTTCATCAAAGGTGCGATTTTTATCTTCGCACATTGCGATATGTTGCTCTTTTCTCTATTGGCTTCGCTCTGTGCGTACTTTTTGCGATATACTCCTGAAGGCTGGTATGGGTAAAATAGACGCAGCCATTAGGCACATACTGAATATAGGAAATCAAACCGCTATTTCTGGCTTCATCCAGAGTGGTCAAACTGATTCCTAATATTTTTGCCGCCTCCTTACGAGTAATCAGCTTTTCCATATTCAATACTCACCTTCTCTCTGCTCTTTTGACAACTTCATAGTCAAAGCCGGGGCGCTGGCTGCAATAGGTGCAGATGTCCCGTTTCTGCTGCGCGGGGTTTACTCTCCTCAAATAATAAGAGCCTGTGCCATAAAAGTTATTGGCACAGGCCGGGCAAAGGCACATGATTAAGTTTTCGGGAACCTCCTCGATCAGCCCCACACTGACGGCCAGGGCATGGTCGATCCTGCGGATGTGTTTTTCCTCCAGCCTGCCGATGTACGTCTCCAGCCGCTTTTTATCAATGGTGCGAAGCTGCTCTAAAAAAAGAACAAGAGAGGGCAGCTCCAGGCCGCTTTCTGCTTTTAACAGGTAGTGGGTGGGGAGCTTGGCCTTTGCGTCCACCTTGCTGGAGATAGCAGCTACAATGACGGTGGGGCTGTATTTATTCCCCGTGTTGTTTTGAATGATGACAACAGGGCGATAGCCTTCCTGTTCAGAACCGATACCCCGGCCCAGATCGGCATAGTACATATCGCCGCGCAAGTATGTTTTGTTCATGGTATTTGACCTCCCTTTTAAAAATTAGGCGGCAAAGGCCGCCTATGTAGAGGCCGGACAGCAGAACAGAATGAAGGCCGGGGAGAGATAAAACAATTCTCCTGTTTTCATTGGCCCGTCCTGCTGTACGGCCCATATTTCAAAGCAAACCAATTTGTCCTCGACACCCCGGTTTGCTGCGGGAAGTCATCAAACGGCTGGCGGCTTGCCAGCTCCACGGGGAATCTCACCCCTCGCGTGGTTCTCACGCAACCGCCCCCATTGCCTGCGACGGATCACGGCAAGAGCCGCTTCAACGCTCGGACGTTAGGCTGGACGGGAGTATCATTGTCCCCGCTGCTGGTCATGGCCGTACCGGGAGCCACCCGGTACTGGCAGCCTGCTGTTTCTCGCTCCTTGCCGGGAAGAACAAACCAAAGACCTACAATCTCTTTTTCGGTGGTGTCTCGTTGTTTTCTCCCGGCAGATCACCGCGCAGCCGCTACCTGGGCTTTGGCTTTCGCCAAAGCAGCGGGAATGTGCTTGATGAATGGGTATGCAGTTTTCAAGGTTCCTGGAGAGGCCAAAAAAGAACCTCTCACTCTATTTGCCGCTGAGTGAGAGGTTTGACAACCCTGTTTACTCAAAAAATTTTTTTAATTTTTTGAGTATCCTGTTTTTCCGCTTCTGTATGGCCTGCCGGGAAACGCCCAGGTGCTTTGCCACTTCGCTTTCCGTTTTCCCGTCAAAGAACAGGGCATAGATCAACGCCCGTTCCTCTTTAGGGAGTTGCAAAAGCGCGGTATGTAGCTTGTCCAACGTAAGTTTTCGGAACACCACATCCTCCACGCTTTCTGCATTAGCTGCAAACTGACGGGCGTTTTCTTCCATGAGCCTGTCCAGGGAATCTTCCCGGCTGGGAATAACCTGTTTGATTTCACCGTTGCTGCCATAAATAAGACGTTCACACTTCAAATCTTTCTCAAAGTAGCGCATTTTCCGGTCGCCCTTCATATAGGCGGCATACACTTCATCCGTGACCTCGATAAGTTGGCCGCGAACCCATATTCTTTTTTTGCCAGCGTCCACGCTGTGTACCTCCGTTTCGTCTGAATTTCGAGAAGAAGTCCAGACGGACGGCGGCCCTCTGCAACATGGAAGGCTTGTCCCACCGGGAAATACCAGAAAACCGCATTTACCGACAAAGTAAAAGCGCACACACCAAAAGGCGCGTGCGCTCGGCTGTTGGTTTTTGCCTGATGATGGGTAAGACCCGGAGAAAAGAAAAAAGTCTGTCGAACAAAAAAATACCGCAATCCCCGTAAGGACTGCGGTATGTACGAAATATGGTTTTTGTTCGGTTGTGGGCGGGAAGCCGCCCGGCTTTTCTCTTTCTGGCTCCATGCTATCCCCTTATGGGGATAAGCTGACAAGCACCACCACCTTTCCCCAAATTGAAATGTTGATAGGGGTAGTATAATGTATAAAAAAGAGGAAACAGCGAGGCTTCAAAGAGGATTTGCATAGTTTCATCGCAAGTTTAGACACGTCCCGTGTGTGATTTGTCAAACACAAGCGACAAGATATGAGATTTGAAAAACCGTCCCGAATGACCTCGCTTTATGGAAAGGAAAAGCGCAGCCTCTATCAAGACTGCGCTTTGTGGATATTATGAAGTTGTTTGAAAGCGATACCCGATTTCACGAATACTCTCGATGATAAAGGGATGGTGCGGATCGGCGGAATAGAGTTTTCTGCGTAGGTTTCGGACATGGTAGCCTACGGTGCCTCGTTCATTGACAGTTAGAGCTTCGCCCCACACCTTTTCATAGATTTGGGAATAGCTTAATACCCGCCCATTATTAACTGCCAGCAGACAAAGGAGATTATATTCTTTTGTTGTTAAGGCCACTTCTTTCTGATTACAGCGCACCAGCCTTTGGCTGGGATCAATCTCAAGATCGGAGAGAGATAGCACCGGTTCCGAGGTAAGCTCCCACTTTTTCAGCTCTGGATGAAGCTGCAAAAATGAAAGGAAATCTTCAAAAATCTTTTTTTCGTCCTCGTTCAGCTTCATAATGATTATTTCTCCGATGGTATCACCTCCTGGGCATTTGTCCAGGCAGCTTCTTTTAACTTGTTTCACTAATAACGTGTTCCAGCCTGCAAGCGTCCTGTGCTGCAATATCATGGGGAACACCGGCCTCAATAAGCTGTCTGGTAAAAAACTGGTGCTTTTCATAGATTTGCTGGGCGATCTGCCAGCCTTGCTCTGTGAGGGAGAGTGTGCCATCGTCCTTTTTTAGTAGGCATTTCTTTTTAGACAGTTCCTTGACCGCTCGGCTCACGGAAGGCTTTTTTACATTCAAAAACTCCGCTACATCTACACAGCGGGCATAGCCCTTTTGCTGCTGAAGCACCAGCACAGCCTCCAAATAGTCCTCCATAGAAGATGTTAAGGGCATATAGCACACCTCCTTTTTTCTGAACAAATAAAGTTATTTACACCATGCCAGCTTTCTGGAAATGTTTTTTGAGTAATTTCTTAGCAATAATCGCACCGATAAAAGCGCAAAGGCCAACAACAATAAGCATTATAATAGCCGTTATAGGCGATACCAACGTCTGCAAAATCCCCAAATAGCTTTCGCCAAACATTCCTGCGTACTGTTCAAGCGTTTGTTTTGAGAAAAACAGGAAAGGAATATATGTTCCACTGAATGCTGCTAAAACCATGTAAATAATATAACTGATTGTAAGTGTCTTTCCATTCGTACAACCTGTTTTCCAGGCAATCAGCGCAGAAATAATCCCGGCAATAATACAGCAAATTATCATAGGTGGATAAAAACCATAAATCCCTGTTACTGCACAAAAAATGAATAATGCCCACGGTTTTTTCGTCTTAGCTGCCACAAGGAAGTATGTAATAGCTGCCAGTAATGCCCACAATGGGCTTACTACTAACATAGTATAGGGAGAAAAGGACAAAAACGCACAAAGAATATAAATGACAAGCGCACATACAGATAAAAGAGCTGTGACGATCAAGTCTCTTACTTGAAAGCCTTTTTTGTTTTCATTTTGCATGGAATAAATCCTCCTTAAAATAATGATATTGGCTGGAACGATGTCCATATGACAACCGCAAAAAGAGCAAGCATACCTATCAACAAAATACTATCTCTTAAGCGGAAATCAACTAATATATAGTGAGTTTTTTCACAAGGATAGCTGATGCCTCGCGTTTCCGCTGATGCGGATAATTCTGTCGCCGTCATCAGAAGGCGCATAAGTATAGGAATTAAAAAGCCTTCGTATGTCTGCGCTGGATGACTTAACACTCGCCAGAAAGATAATCCCACACCCCTCGTTTTCATTCCCTGCTTTATATAAATCGCATCCTGTTTTAGAGATGGGAGAAACCGCAAAATAATAGCTATTGGAATCACAATGGCCTGGGGGATATGGCTCACTTGAAGCGAGGCTATCAATTCCGATATTTCCGTAGTCTGAAATAGAATATTCAAAGCAAGTGCAATAGTCAAAATTCTTAGTAAAAAGAATGTTATCACGGAAGATAAATGAATTGGAAGGACTTGCGCCAACATAAGTAAGGCTATATAAGCCGTTAAAAATTTAATACTTGTTTTCCAAAGCCCACTCAGGAAGGAAAATAGGCAAACAACACCAAAAAGCAATAGTCCTGTCAGACCACCACCTAAAGCAAATGACAGCGCCGACGTCAACAAAATCAAAAGTAGTTTTATACGCGAATCGTAATATAAGCCATGATGTGTTCTCATTTATTCACCACCTTTCATCATGAAATCCTTTACAATTTTGAATGTACTTTTTCCCTGTCATTTGTAAATCATCTTTAATAATCCCTTCCTTCAAAAGCAAAGCGCGCGAGGCGGTCAGGCTGATAAACTCCAGATCATGCGTAATAATAAAAACCACTTTCCCAGACTTGCGCAGAAAGTTAACAGCATTGGCAACGGCATACATATTGTTCCAATCTAATCCACTTGTAGGCTCATCCAAAACGATGATTGGTTTTTCTGAAAGCATTGCGGCCCCTATTGTCAACCTCTGCTTTTGACCGCCTGACAGAGCATACGGATGGCAGTCTTTGAAGTTTTCCAGATGGAGCATTTTCAAAATTTGAGACACTTTTTCATCTATGCTTGGAATCTCTTTTGTTTCCTAACCTCAATTCCTCTGTCACACTGTCTGTATAAAGCTGGTGATCTGCCTCCTGCATAACAAAGTACACATAGTCGGATAATTTTTGTTGCTTCACATTCTTTCCATCAATGAAGAACCCCCTTGTCGACAACGAATCAAGCCGGACAGGATTTTTCCAAATGTTGTTTGTCCGCAGCCGTTTTCTCCAACCAGAGCAATCGTTTCTCCCTTATGAGCTTCTATTGAAATGCTGTGAAGAAGCTCCGGCATAGCCTTATGTGAAAAACTCATGTTTTTAATTTGGAGAAATACTTCTGAATGCCCAATCGGCTCTATCTTTTCTATTTGTATCGTATTGAGATTTAACGGACGAAGCCTCCTGCTGCGCATTTGAGAAGCAGATAGCTTTGCCATCTCCTCACCTGTTAATTCTTCGCAGATTCGTCCCTCTTTCATAATTAAAAATCGATCTGCAAGCCCGTATAGATAGAATAGCCTGTGTTCGGAGACAATGATTGTGTGTCCTGCGGCTTTCAAGGCAGAAAGGATTTTCCTCATCTGTAAAATTGCATGAATGTCTAAATTAGCCGATGGTTCGTCCAGTACATAAATTTGTGGATTAAGAGTAGTCGCTGCGAGAAAAGCAACTTTTTGCCTTTCTCCACTGGACAGAGGCAAAAATATCTCTGTCTTTTAGGTTCTCCATATTCAGTGATTGAAAGGCTCTGTTAACACGTTTAACGATTTCTTTATGTGGAATTCCATAGTTTTCGCAGGCAAACGCAACTTCGCTGGAACTGTTTGTAGTAAAAAATTGACTGCGGGGATCTTGAAAAATTGAAGCAATCTCCTTCAGCCTCACCAGCGTCTGATTCCTTAATGGATCGCCCTGACACAATAACTTCACCGGATAATACACCTTCAAAAAAGCGTGGAATCAAATTATTGATACACCTGGTTAACGTGGTCTTTCCACATCCGCTCTGCCCAGTAATAACAAGAAATTCTCCCGATTTTATGATAAGCTTTACATCCTTTAGACTTTCCTGAGACTGTCCTTCATACTGAAAAGAGGCATGCTCAAAGGATATAATTGGAATTTGTTTTTTCATGGCGGCACACCTCATAACTTCCAACTGATGGATTTTTCCCGGCATTCCAGAAAAGTACGATAAACCCCTTCTTTTTTTTGCCAATTCCTCATGAGTTCCGTGCTGAACAATATGCCCCTGGTCAATGACAACAATTTGATCTGCTGTCCGAACGGTGGATAGCCTGTGAGCAATGGAAATCAATGTTTTGTTTTTGGTTAGTTCAAAAATTGCGTCCAAAAGGGCTTTCTCATTTTCCGGGTCTACGCTGGATGTCGCTTCATCCAAAATAATGATGGGTGCGTCTTTCAATATTGCCCTTGCTATTTAGATTCTCTGTTTTTCACCTCCGGACAGGGTTGAACCTGCTTCTCCTATCATCGTTTCGTATCCTTGAGGGAGTGCCTCAATAAAATCATGGCAACAAGCTCTTTTGGCTGCCGCCACTACTTCTGCATGAGACGCATTAGGTTTGCCAAATTTGATGTTGTTTTCAATCGTATCATTGAACAGGTACACTTTTTGAAATACCATGCTTACATATGACAAAAGACTGTCGCAGGTAAATTCTCTTACGTCATGCCCTCCAATTTTAACACTGCCGGACTTTACATCCCAAAACCTTGCAATCATATTACACAAAGTTGTTTTCCCTGAACCTGACGGCCCAACGATAGCACAAGTAGAGTTTTGGGGAATTTTTAAGTTAATTCCATCCAAAATGGAACGGCTGTCATAAGCAAAAGTAACATCTTTCAGTTCAATCTCATATGATTTCAGGACAATATCCTTTCCGTCTCCATCTAAAACCGGTATATCTGAGATGAAATCCAGCCGATCCAACTGCGTAGCAAGCATTTTACTCAAAAAAGCTCCATCATTCATCAGTTCCAATTCCATGAACATTAAAAATGCACAGATGATAAATAAAAGGCAATAGGGCAATGTAATAACTCCCCATAAATAGAGCAAAGCTGACAATAAAAATAACAGGCAACTTGTAATCTTAAATACGGCTTCATATATCTTCATAATTCCGGCAGTAGAAATTGTAACCGCTATATCGCTGCGACACTTATTTTCAAAGGCTTGATCCACTTTTCCTTTTCCTTCTTTGCCTTTTCCGAATATGCGCAGAACAGAAATGCCTTTTATATATTCTAACGCGCTCCCCACCAGCAATTCCTGGGCATTTTGCATATCTTCTGTATGTGCTCCGGCTCGTTTTTTTATCTGGCCCAGTACAAGAATTCCCGCTAAAATTCCTGTTAAAGCCAAAAACCCAATCTGCCAGCAAAATATACCCAACATTAGCGTCATGGCAAGCGCCTGTACAAAGCCCCCCACCAAAAAAGTTAGTGCAAGCATACAATTTCCTTCCAGATCGGAAATTGTTGTTGTCAATACCGTTTGTACGGTGCCGAGATTGTTTTCTGTAAAATACCCCATCGGTGCCCGTTTTAGCTGATTTCCAATCTCAAGACGCTTTTCCCGAAAAATCTCATATCCAGACGCACTCATTAGCACATCGCTTAGGTACTGAAACAAAAAGCGGCCCAAAACACTAAGTGCAACAATTCCAAATGCCTGTAAAATGACAGTCTCTGTTAAGTGTTCGATATTCAACATTACCAATAGCACCGCAAAAAATACAAAGGCAGCGCAGCAGGATTTTAGAGCATTGAAGATCAACCCGACAATTACACGGGAACGATATTTTCCGGATAACCGTAAAATCCTTTTTATAATTGAAAACATATTAAAATCCTCCTTCCACTTGATCTGCTGAACTCACATAATCTCTCCATAACCTTTGATAAAGCGGGCATTTTGACAGAAGCTCTTTCTGTCTGCCGCAGCCGACAATCTTTCCATTTTCCACCACGAGGATTTGATCTGCATTCTGGATCGTTGCAAGACGATGAGCCACTACAATAAGCGTTTTTCCTTTTACAAGCTTGCTGATAGCACTTTGAATGAGATATTCATTCTCTGGGTCAGCATAGGCTGTAGCTTCATCAAGAATAATCACTCTTGCATTTTTAAGAATCGCTCTTGCAATAGTAATTCTCTGACGCTCTCCGCCAGAAAGTTTTTCTCCAGCGTCTCCGGCATTTGTATCATATCCGTTTTCCAGATTTACGATAAAGTCATGACAGCAGGCAGCTTTCGCAGCAGCTACCACCTCATCGTCTGTCGCATCTGGCTTTCCGAGACGAATGTTTTCACGGATACTTTCATCGAACAGAAAATTGTCCTGAGCCACATAACTGACCTCACCCATCAACTGGGCAAAAGGAATCTCTTTGATATTTTTTCCACCGAAAATGACCTCTCCCTTTGTAGCATCCCAAAAACCAGCCATGAGTTTTGCAATCGTTGATTTGCCGGAACCAGAAGGGCCGACAATCGCTGAAACCGTGCAGGGTTTGATTTCAAAGGATACATTCTTCAGAACTTCTGTTTCATTATAAGCAAAAGAAACATTTTCAAAGCGATAGGCTGTTTCATCCAGTACAGCATTTTTTTCTGGACGGCTCAATTCCGGTTTCTCAATAAACTCTCGTATTTGGTCGAGGCAAGCTTTCACCATATTAAATTGTTCAGAATACTTCCCAACTCGCATAAGCGGAGCAATAAATCCAATGGGAAGGATAATGCAAGTGATAAAATCTGACAGAGGTAATGTTCCAGTCATATAAAGCCATGCTCCAATCGGAAGCGTTCCCAACAATGTTGTCGGCATTACAGCCTGAATGACTGCTGACCAAAGCCAACTTTGCTTCCACCATGCCAGAGTGCTGTCATGAAAGAAGTTGATTGCACCTGTAAATTTACTATAAGAGGCGCTTCCTTGATTAAAAGCCTTAATAACCTCTATCCCGTTTACATACTCAACCAGCGTACTGTTCATCGCGTTTTGTGATTTCATGTAAGTAGTACTTTTGTTCACATAGTCTTTCATCATTCCAATGTATCCCAAAAGTCCGAGGGGAATTGTTATCAATGCAGCTAATCCCATGCGCCAGTCAAGAATAAATACCAGTAGTATACAGCATAGGGGAGCCACTACATTAGAGGTTATTTCAGGCATAAAATGAGCCATCGAATCCTCTAATTTTGAAACTGTATCTGCCATCAAATTTTTGAAATTTCCGGTCGGCGTATCCAACATGACGCCCATTGGAACCCGAAGCATTTTATCTGCGATTTTGCTACGGATATTTTTCAATATTTTATATGTAGCCTTATGCGACATAAAAGAGGATTGATATGTAAGCCACAGTTTTAATATTTGCCCGCCCAAAGCGACTGCAAACAAGATACATACATTTTGAATAGTAGCTGTTTTGTTAAATAGTTCCGCGACTAATAATGACACTGTAATAAAGGGGGCCATCCCGAATAGTTCGCCCAGCGTTGCAAGAAAGGTTGAAAGATATAGTTGCTTTTTATTATTTCCGGCATAATCCAGCAGTTGATGAATTGCTCCGGATTTCTTTTTCTTCATGAAAGAATCCTCCTTAAATAAGTTAGCAAAAACTAACTATTTGGCAAAAAATAAATGGCAAAAGCCACTTATTTGAGCGGAAGTCCTAATACACCATACCAGCCATAGTGCTGGAATTTTATGATGTTTTTTACATAATCCTCCGCCTTTTCATAAGGAACATCGTGCAAAATACACTCGCATAGTGCAGTAATATAGCCATGTGTCAAAATATGTATTTCTATATCGTTTGGCAGACATTTCGCATATCCCGCTTCATATGCCGCCTTTACAAATTCGGCATTCTGTTTCGTATATTGAATTGTAATTTCTTCTATAAAGTTTTCGACGCGAGAACCTTTGCTGCATTTCAACAAGAGTTGAAATTCCTCTAAATGATCGTACATATAGTTAATGTATGTCATGGCCTGCATATATGACGCTTCAACAGAATCCCTCTCAATGGCTTCTCTAATTCCAACTTTATCGTAAGGTTCTGCATTATCCAGAAAATCTAATGTATAATGGTAAACATCTTCGATTAAGGCAAAAAACAACGCTTCTTTATCCTTAAAATGTCGATATATTGCACCTGTTGTAACCTTTGCAGCGGTAACAATATCTTTAAGTTGCGCTGCCTGAAAGCCTTTTTTTAGGAATTCCACTTTCGCACATTCCATAATTCGCTCTCTTGTCAAGTCGGAGCAGTAACTCAAAATATTTCCTCCCTTCTCGGATAATCATTTTATTTAAGATAATCCGATTATCAAACAAAAGTTAGAATAGCATATTTTTGTTTTACTGTCAAGTGGAGCCTACTCTTATTTTGTTATTTCGCCTGATTTCTATGTACCCAGCCGCGCAGGCGGCTGGGCTTCTTCTTTTTTGAGGCTGTTAATAAGCAGGGGTGCCATACCCGTAAATCTCATAGTATCCCACGGGGTAGCTGTTCTGTCGCACGGAGTCGCCAGAGTTGCCCTCTACGGTGTAGACACGGCCATTCTCAACCTTCTCCACAATCCCTACATGGTCGGATGACCCGTCTTGGCCTCCATCATCCCAATCAAAAAAGATGATGTCGCCGGGGCGCGGCTCATAGCTGTTGTCCTGCCACAGCCCGCGCTCCTGGAACCAGGGAACACCCTGGGACGCGCAGGCCGCAAACTTCGGAATAACACCAGCGTCGATATAGCCGCACTCATTGGCGCACCAGCTCACAAAGCAGGCGCACCATTCCACACGGCTGCCAAAGCCGTACCAGCTCCAATAGGGTTCGCCGCCGATATTGCCCACCTGGGAGAGCGCCACCGTGACGATCTCGCCGTCGCCTCCGGTAATGCCATAAAGCACCTGGCTCCAGAGGGAACTGTTCTCATCGGCCAGAAGCTCCGCCATCTGTTCCCGTTGATCTTCGTGAAAACTGAACTGATTGGCCATTTCCTCCGCAGTCTTGTGGCTGACCGTGATATACAGATAGGTGCGGGTGACGGTGACTTCTGTTTCCACGATATTCCCATGCCCGTCATCGGATGTTTCAATGATGGTTTCCGTCTTGGTAGAGGTGCTGGATGAGATCTCATTCATCTGCCAGAAAATATCCTTTAAGAGCTGCTTTTTGGAGTCATCCATGGTGGCGACTTCCTGGGCAGCGTCCGGGTCGGTGGTGGTTTTCACCGCATAAACCGCAAGCACCTCTTTCCAAACCGCCCGGCTGCCGGACATCTCCAACACATCGTAGGTGTGGGAAGTTTTGATTTCCTCCAGCTTTTCCTCGTACTCGGCGTTGATCTCCTGCACAGCGGTCTGCATGGTCTGCCCGGTGCCGGAGTCCTCCCCGGAGAAGAAAATCCCAAAGCAGGAGCCGATAATCATGCCAATGAGGCAGATCACAATAATCACCAGCACCGCAACCCAGCCGCCCGCAGCGATGGCAGCAATCAGCGCCTTTGTTGCTGCTATGATGGCTTTCACCGCTGCGATGGTGGCCTTGACCGCCACCTTTGCCGCAGTCACAGCCGCTTTCGCCGCAACGCGGGCAGCATGGGCGGCAGCTCTGGCGGCCCTGGCTGTGGCCTGGGCTGTTTTTTGAGCCGTTTTTGCTGCTTGCTGGGTAGTCTTGATACTGGCTTTGGCTGTCTTTTCCGCCGTCTTGATGGATTTGCTGGCGGTTTTCACCGTCCCTTTGGCAGTAGAGGACGCCTGCTTGATGGTCTTGCGGCTCCTGTCCACTGTTTTAATGCTTTTCTGGCCCCGATCCAGTGTCTTGACAGCCCCGCGCTCCTGCCGGATGGTTTTCACCGGCTCCGAAAGACGGTCTGCGGCCTGTCTGGTCTGTCTTGCCGCCTGCTTCTCCGCTTGTTTTTTAGGCTGTTCGGCTGCGGCCTTGTGCTTCTGGATTTTTTCTTTGACCTTGGAAATGTTCTCTTTGGTGGTCTTAACCCCTTTGCGGCCCTGCTTGTCAAATTGGTGGACAGCTTCACGGGCCGTGTTTTCAACCCCGGAAGAAATGCGGTCGGACGCATACTCGCCGGGAGAGCCTTCCTCTGCATACAGGCCATGCTCGCCCTTGTCTTTGGTGCGGATATATGCTTCTTTCATCCGTTCTGAAGCAACCGCCGCTTTATCAATCGCCTTGATCGTCTTATCCGCAACACTCCTTGTCTTAATGCCCTTGCCCATGGGCTTCACCTCCTTCCCAGGGCGGGCGCGCCCTTATTCCTCCAGCAGCTTTGCCACCACAACCATCCTGCCGTTTGTCCGGGAATACTCGCAGGTGGAGAGGGTAATGAGCTTGTCGCCATATTCCGCAGTCACGCCCGTATCATAAAGGGCCAGCGCCTTGCACTCTGCAATATACTCGTCAAAAGCCTCGGCGCTCTCCGCATTGACAAAGTGGTAATACTTGAAACCCTCCCCCGGAATAGGCCACCGTCTTAAAGGCGGCGATCACCTCATACTCGCCAAAGCTGTCCAGGGTATCAAAACAGATGGTCTTATGCTCCCGGTAAAAATCCTCGCTTGCATACTTGCACAGGTCTGAGAACATTGTGCCGTTGTTCATGTGGTGGCCGTACAACACCAGATTGTCGGAAATGCCAACGTCGCAGTTTTCGGCCAGATAAGGCACGCCGTAACTGCTGTACGATTTGTCAAAGGCGTGTTTGAGGTAAAAATCCGGGCTGTCTTTGGTCTGCATGACAGGGTAATCAATCCGGGTGCCGGGGATGGAAACCCAGCCCACCAGGTCGCTGTTTTTGGCGTACACATCAGCGTATTTCTCAAACGCAGTTACTTCTTCCGTGGCCGGGGCGTTTTCCAGCTCCAGCGCGGGCAGCTCCACATCCTCCTTTATCAGCTCCGCCACTTCTTCAAAGGCTTCGGCGCTCTGCTTCTGGTCGAGATATTCACGGGCCAGCATAGCCCCGGAGAAAAGGAAAAGGGCGGCACAAAAGGCCGCCCCTGCGATCATCCGTCTGGTTTTCACTTTATCACTCATTTTCTTTACCCTCCTTGTCCTTATCGCGCTTGCTCTTTGCTGGCTGCCTGCCGGTGCGGTGCGTCCGGGGCCGCTTTCAGTTCCCGCAGCTCCAATTTTACGGATGATTTCTCACTGCCTGCTTTTTCAGCCAGCCGGGCCGCGCCGCGCTCCATCCCGGAAAAGGTCTTGCCGCAGGACAGAAACAGGCCCCGCAGCTTGGCAAGCACGCCTTTGTCGGCCTCCAGCTCCTGGGCCTGCTGTACTTCTTTGCCTGCAAGGGCGCGCCCGGCGCTTTTCATGTGGATTCCCGCCTGATGCAGCTCCTCCCGGAATACATCCAGCTTCCCGGCGCATTGCTCCATCGCCTTGCCGGCATGAGAGAAGCCGTGTTCCATGCGCGAGAGAACGGCGGGAATACGCAAAGCCTGCACCGCATGACGCAGGGCGGAGCGCCCCTTTTCCTGAAAGGTCTGCACCATGCGCCCGGCAGAGGAAATGAGGTTTGCCTTGGCGGTGGAAACCATCGCTTTTACCTGCTGGATTTTGCCTTCCGCCGCTGTCACAAGCTGCGCGCATTTGGCCCGGATTCCCTTGTCGTGGAGCTTGCCAACCTCCAAACGGATTTCTTTCATCTCCTCCATCATCTGGGCCAGCTTATCCTCCATGCCGTCGATATACCCCACCAGGGCCTGCACTTCTTCCTTCTGCCTTTGAAGGTTGTTTTTCTCCAGCACAGAGAGAAGCTCGATGATCTGGGGATGTTCCCCCAGCGTATAGGTCAATTCAGCCATCTTATTTTCCTCCTATCAAAGCCATTATCGGGCTGGTTCCGCCTGCTTTCTGGCAGGCGGCAGCTCCCGGCAGTATTCCGGGTAACGGATTTTCATGCCCTCCATGAAATAGGGGGCAAACTCGCAGCAGAACAAATCCTCCGGGGAATAGGCGTTGCTGTGCTCCGGGTCGGTATAGCCGTTCCAGAGGTTAAAGGCAAGGCGGCACACCCGGACGGTGCCGCTGGTCTGCCAGCCGCCGTGCATACCATCCGGTTCGATACAGTCCTGCTTGAAATCAAACATCTGGCGGATGTTGGCCCGTGTTTCCGGGGCAATCCCCATGACATAAAAGAAAGACTGATGATAGCAGTCATTTTTCCGGGCCTCACTCATCATCCGCAAAAAGAAATCGCGGTGTTCTGCGGACGCAAACCGGATATTGAGCCTGTTCATACCAAAACCTCCTCGCCGCCGAACACGCCCTCACCGGGCTTGGTGGTCATCAGGGCATACAGCTTTGTATTGCGCGGGAAACGGTTGACAAAAGGCACCAGTGCGCTGCCGTAGCGGATGAGGCCGCAGCCCGCGTCCGCATTGGTGACATAGCTCATCTGCTCATTGGAGATATTGAGGAGCTTCGAGAGCTTGGCCCGGTCGGACGCCGCCTGGTTCAGCATGACAATAAACTCCGAGTTACTGAGCATGGTGCTGGCCTGGACGGAATCCAAAAGGTACTCCACGTTCTGGGTGATGGCTGTGGGGTAGGCGCCGCGCTTTCTAAACTGCCTCCATGCGGAATTAAAGAAAATGCCGCTTTGCTCATTCTCAAACATCACATGGAACTCGTCGATGAACACATGGGTGCGCTTGCCCCGTTTCCAGTTGAGGGTGACGCGGTTGAGGATCGTATCGGTGATGACCAGGGAACCGGCAGGCTTTAGCTGCTCGCCCAGGCCGTGGATGTCGAACACCACATAGGGCTTGTTCAAATCCACCGTGCTTTCCCGGCCAAAGATGTCCAGGGAGCCGGTGGTGTAAAGCTCCAGGGAAAGGGCGATCTCCTTGGCCTTATCCTCCGGCTGCTCCAGCAGCTTGTTCCGCAGGTCGCAGAGAGTGGCGGCCCGGCCCTCTTTTTCCGCCTCCGGGTAAACAAGGGCGGTGCAGCGGTCGATGATGGATTTATGCTGCGGCCCCACGCCGCGCTTGTCGATCTGCTCGATGAGGGACATAACAAACTGCGACTTCTCCACAATGGGATTCTGCTCACCGTAACCCTCCACCATATACATGGAATTGAGCTTGTCTTTTCCGCCTGCCACCAGGTGGGCCACCGTCGCTTCTCCCGGCCCAGGGCTTTGACGAGTGCGCCAAACTCGCCCTCCGGGTCACAGATGAGGATGTCATCATTGGCGTAATTGGGATGGAGCATAAGGAAGGCGATCAGCTCTTTCACCGCAAAAGATTTTCCCGCGCCGGGAACGCCCAGGTAAAAAGCCGACTGGTTTAACAGGTTCGCCTTGTTGCACATGATGAGGTTGTGGGAAATGGCGTTCTCTCCAAAGTAAATGCCGCCCTTATCCTGGATCTCCTGGACCTTGAAGGGGATGAATACCGCCAAGCTTTCCGTGGTGAGGGTGCGGAAGGCGTTGATTTTCCGCACCCCAATGGGCAGGGCGGTGTTCAGGCCGTCAAGCTGCTGGAACTTGAGCACCGCAAGCTGGCACATGTGCTTTCGCGCCACAGAGAGCACCGCTTCGGTGTCGCTGTCAAGCTGCTCCTTGGTGTCGGCGGTGATCGCCAGGGTAATCACCGCAAACATCATGCGCTGGTCACGGGTGGTGAGATCGTCCAGGAACTCCTTGCTCTCTTTGCGCTGAAGCTCCATGTCATAGGGCACCACGGCGGAAAAGTTGTTATTGGCATTTTGGCGTCTTTGCCAGTTGGTGATGTTCGTTTCCACGCCCAATAAGCGGTTTTCTACCTCCCGCACAGCCTCATCCGTAGGCACCGGAACCACGTCAATGGAGAACATCAGATTGCGGTTGAAATCCGTAAGCTCCGTCACCATGTTGTCCTTGATATAGCTGGCAAAATCCTTGAGGAACAACACCCGGCAAAACTTGTCACCCAGCTTCACATAGTCGCTGTTCTTCTCCATGCTGTCGGGGCAGATATAGTCCTTGAAATCGTGGCCGCGCTTTGCCATAGCCGCCAAATCAAAGGAGAACTCTGCCTCCTCGCCCTGGCGGTAGAAATCGTGCAGGATACGTAGCCTTTCGGAAGCGTCCAGCTCCACGCACTTGGAACCCAGGGCGGCAAAGTGAGAAATGAGGTCGGCCCCCACGCGGGAAAAGTAGGCGCGGGCCTCCTCAATATCTTTCTTCACCACAGAGATGGTGATATATTTCTCCTGGGTGATTCCATTGGCCCCGGTGGCCTTATCGAGCAGCATTTGATTGTATTCCCTGCGGTACTCGTCCCGGAAGTCCTCCTGCATAGGCATGAGGATGGAGTTTTCAAAGTTTGCCTTATTCGTCCTCCGGTTGTTGATGGTGATTTTCGTCACCGCACCAGAATCCAGGGAGTTGAGAAGCTCCGAGTAGATGAGGAACATACTCTCTTTATCCTCGCGGCTTGCCACCAGATAATTGATGTCGCTGAACTGATAGGTTTTGGAGAACTTGTTTCCGGTCAAAAAAATGCCGTCCTGCCAGATACGGCGGACGGGGATCACATCCTGCACCTTCCGGGGGACGGTATATCGCTCCTTGTCCTGCTTGGACATGGTTTTCAACGTTTTAATCATGGGTTGCCTCCTTCCGCTTGTAAAACTGTTTCGGCTCTTTGGGCTGCTTTCTGACGGGCCGCCCGGTCTGCCGCCCCTCGATCACATCTTTCAAAGCAGCATAGTAATAGTTGCCGTCCTCAAACTTTATCTCCTTTGGCTCCAGCATTTCCGAGCGCAGCCACGCCCAGATAAATTGTTCCGCCGTCATACCCGTGGTAGGTGATGAACCCCAGCATGGCAAAGGGGGACGCGCCCAAAATGCAAACCCAGGAAAGGGTTTCCACGCCAAAGTAGGGGCGCAGGAGAAAGTAAAGGCCCACGGCCACGCCGCAGGCCAGAATGGAAAAGATGAACTGCCGCATACTCAGCCCGAAAAACATGGATTCGGTGTAGTTGCGGATTTCCCGGTTGATCTTGACTTCCAAAATGCCACCTCCCGTTATCGCTCAAACTCTTTTTTCTGCTTGCCCTGCGCCCCTCTGACAGCCTGCCGGTCATAGAGCTTCATCACATCCATGCCGTCATAGTCCGCCAGACGGGCCAGTTGCACCCTGGTAACGCCGTGCTGCTTGCAGTAGTGCAAATAGCTCTGCATACCTGCCTGGTGTTCGATCCCGCCCTGTAAATCTTCGATTTCATACCAGGCGCAGGCATGGGCCTCCGGCGACATACAAGCCAGGGAATATCCTTGCTCCAAAGGCTCAAACAGGTCGGAATCGTAAGTGAAGCACTCGCCGTAATGCGCAAAAGGCTGGTCGTTTTCCCGCAGCGGATGGAACCGCACCATATCGTCCTCAAAGGACGCATAGGCTATCACGTCCTCCGGGGAAGCCTTGCTGCCCTTGACCAGCAGATAGTCGATTTTGTAGTTTTCCTCATCCGGCACATCCAGCCCCCGGTTCCATTGATAGGATTCGGTACGCTTTAGGGCGCGCCCGGCAAGCCTCATCAGCTTTTCTTTGCTCATGTTCAAAACATATCCCTCCGTTTCTTAACGCTCCCGGCCCTTTTGCCGGGAAGATTTCTAAAACAGCCGAGAGGCAGCTTCTTTCTGTTCCTCCAGCCGCGCCATTTTTTCCATTCCTCCCTCAACGTCTTTGTGCTTTCGGGCTGTTTTTCGCCGGGGAGAAGATAGGTTTTCCCGTTCCGCTCGGCAGCGTGGGTGGGATAGCCCATGACTTTCAGCGCCTTCTGCACCTCCAGGACGTGTTCCGGCTTGGGCTGGCAAACGCCCAGATTGCGGTAGATCTGAAACTCGCCGTACCACGGCTCATTCTGAAAGTTGTCGGCGCGGAAGAACACATCCTCCCGGATGTCCTCAAGAGGCGTTTCCAGCACCTTGCGGCAAACCTCGTTTCTTGTATCGTCCATTGACTTTTCCTCCTTTACAGGCCCATCATCTCGCGCACCACGCGGTCGGCCATCTTCACAGCGCCTACAAGCACCAGCATATTGAACAGCAGCTCGCCCACATAGCTCCACACCTGGGTAACTGCCGCCGCGTTGGGGTCAACCGCAGGGGGTGAAGCCGCGAACAGGGAGAAGATAATGCAGGCCAGCACGATGATTGCCCCCTCCAGGCACACGGCGGCATAGCTTTTGATGAAGCTCTTGCCCACGTTCTGGCTGGGTTCCCCGCCAAAGGTGGACAGAGGCACCGGCGCGATGGCCGTGTATAAATAGAGCTTAAAAAACCGCCCGTAGACGGTCATAATCATAATGAAGCTGAGAACGGTGATGAACAGCCCGCCGATGAGCGTCACCGCCCACAAAGGGATACTCTCAAAGAAGCCGCAGCTTTCCACCGCGTCAATGATCTCCTGTGGGAGAACGGTCTGCTGTGCGGTTCCAAAGCCCGCCGCGTTCATAATTGTGGAAACGAGGCCCTGGACAATGTTAAAGAGGGCCATCATCAGCTCCAGCCCATAGGTCACGACGCCTTTGGCAATGGCAAACCGGATGAACAGCTTTAAGGCGTGTTCCGGCTTTTTCACCTCGGCAAAGCTGCCGCAGGTTTTCACAATCCCGATGACAAAGAACAGCACCAGAAGCGCAAGGCCGATAGCCCGCACCGCGTCGTGGATGTTGACGATCACACTCCAGATGGAGCCGCCCTTAAACTGCTCCGGGCTTTGGGTGATAAGCTGCCAGATCTCAGACAGATACTTGTTCCAGGTGTCAAGGGCATTTTGCAGGTTTTGCACAACCCAGTTATCGGACATTCAAAAACCTCCTTTCCGGCAGAAACAGGGGCGGGCCGCTGTGGCCCGCCCCTATGCCGCCGTTTTTCATCAGCCGGTAATCAGGGTTAAGATTTCTTTAGCAAAGGTAATCACAACGCCGCCTGCCAAAGTGAGGAAGCCGTTGGCTCTCTGGCTGGGGTCATGGGATTTGAGAGAGAGGCCGATCTGCACCACGCCGAAGCCCAGCAGGATCATACCAATAGCCCGGATGAGGCCGAAAATGAAGTCGCTGAGGTTGTTGATAACCGTCAAGGGGTCGCTGGCGGCAAAGGCCGTGGTGGTGCAGCAGCACAGCATGAGCACCAGGGCCGAGTAGACGGTAAGGGCGCTTTTGCCCTTTTTGCTCATAGGCAGGCTGCGGGTTTCCTTGTTCTTCTTGCTTTCCTTGTTAAACAGTTTCATTTTGCTTTTCCTCCTTGAATTGAAAGATTTTCTCCATGTCCTCGTCGGACAGAAGCTCACAGGTCACATCCGGCTCCTTGAGATTTGCAAGGTCGCCGGGGGTAAGGCGGCTGATGGTCAAGCCCGCCACAGCGTTTTCCGTGCCGCCGTGGGCATAGGCTGGCGCGCCGCCATCGGTGGTGTATTTCACATTGGGGTGCTTTAGCAATTCGTACTTTTCATCCATCAGCGGCGGCTCGCCCCGGATAAAGAGCAGGGCCAGGCGGTTGTCCAGCATACGCACCTCGTCCGGGGTCATCAGCTCCCGGCCCGTGATCTGGTTGTTGGTAGAGTAGCTGCCCGAATGGCCGGTACTCTTGCCGTAGGTGTCCAGCCAGAGGGTGCTTTTGCCCAGATAGCTTTCCGAGATGAGCTTGTGGGTGGACGATTCGTTGCCGCCCAGGTAGAGAAATTCATCGCAGTTGCCCATGATGGATTCCCATTGTTTCTCGTACAGCGCCTTGAGCTGGGCGATGTTCTGGATGATGATGGACACAGAAATATTCCGTGAGCGCATGGTAGCCAGCAGCTTGTCGAAATCATCGGGCAGGCTGACATTGGCAAACTCGTCCATCAAAAAATGCACCGGCACAGGCAGGCTCCCGCCGTGTACCCGGTCGGCGCTGTAAAACAATTCCTGAAAGGTGCTGGCATACAAAAGGCTCACTAAAAAATTGAAGCTGGCGTCGTTGTCCGGGATGAGGGCAAAGAGCGCCACTTTCTTTTCCCCCAGGCTGGCAAGCTCCAGCTCGTCGGTGGCCGTGAGGGCCGCCACGGATGAAAGGTTGAACTTCTCCAGACGTGAAGCAAGCGTGATCTGGATGGATTTTAAGGTCTTGGCGCTGCCGGAGCGGTAGTCCTTGTAATACTTCACCGCGATGTGGTCGGGGGAGCGCATTTCCAGCCGTTCAAACAGCTCATCCAGCGGGGATTGATAGCTGTCGTCGTCCTCCCGCACCTCACCGGCCCGCAGCATTTCCATGACCATGGGGAAGTTTTTCTCGTCCTCCGGGGCCTCGTAGTGGAGATAGAACACCAGCGCCATAAGAAGCATACTGGCCGCCGTATCCCAGAAGGGGTCGTTTGACTGGCTCCCTTTGGGGGTGGTGGCTTTGAACAGGTTCGTCACCATCTTCTGCACATCGTTGTCGTTTTTCAGATAGGCAAAGGGGTTATAACAGTGGCTTTTGTTCATGTTCAAAAGGTCAACCACCTTAATCTCATAGCCCTGCCGTTCCAGCAGGCCGCCGCAGTCCCGCAGCAGCTCTCCTTTGCAGTCCAGGATGAAAAAAGAGGTGTTGGCCTGGCAGATATTGACCTTTGCATAAAAGCGGCTTTTTCCCGCGCCGCTGCCGCCGCAGACCAGGGTGTTTAACGTCCTGCGGTGCTTTTTCCCGTCCAGCCCCATGCGGACGTGCTGGGTAAAAATGCGGTTTTGAAACGGGTTTTTATCCCGGTATTTCCGGTTCACGGCCCGCGGATCGCCCCATTTGGCGGAGCCGTGTTCCTCGCCCCTGCGGTAGTTGCGCCTGGATGAGAGGTAAATGCCAATGCCCAGCCCGTAGGCGGCAATAAAAATGAGGACAGTTTTTACACTGTCCTCACACCATGCAATCTGAAAGGGATGGTTCATTGCCGCAGGCAGGGCCTCCAGGATTTCGGAAAGCCCCCCGGAAAGAGAGGGCGCAATGAGCAGGGCAAGCCAGACTGCCGGGATCAGCCCCAGGGCATAGAGCCAGGGGCCTCCCGTTTTGTTATCGGGCTTCATCACGCCGCTTCGCTTTCCTGTCTTTTTGGGATGGGGCGTCAATGGTTTTGAGAAGCACGTCCTCCACCGGGCCGGGGTCGCGCTGTTCCTCCAGCAGATCGTTTCGCAGTTCGTTGAGGGCGCGGATCATAATGCCATGCTCGTATCTGTCCAGCGTGAGGACAACCTTTTCCTGTCGTTCCATTCATTCAGCCTCCTTTACCGTTCCTGTTCTTTCTGCCTGCCCGCGCGTGAGAGGCCCATGGCCCTTGCCATGCGCCCGTTGATCTCCTTAAACGTGTCGCGCATATCGGTGAGGGCTGCCGGGATTTCCTCCTTGGGGTCTTGCCCCTGAAGCACGCCGTCCAGCCGGGAGATGTTGTAGCCTCCCGCTTCCACGCCGTACCTCTGGCAGAGCATATAGCTGACGGCATAGGCTTTGTAGCCTTCGGTTTCGCGGGAATACTCTGCGTTGCTGCGGGCAAGCTGGGCATTGGCAAGCTCCAGAGAGACGCAGCGGAAGATGTCCGGCGCGTCCATGCCCTTTTTCACCAGGATGGCGTTCTGTTCCGGGTCGAACATGGCCCCGCGCCCCTGGCCGGGCAGCTCCTCCACCGCGCGGATGGGCACGGGGGAATTGCTGATGAGGGCCTTTAAGAGCAGGCGGTCGTCGTAGCTCACCTGGGGCTGGGCCTCGTCCCGCGCCGTGGTCTGGGAAATGTCAAAGACCTCCTTGGCATAGAAGTTCTGGCCCACGCTGCCGTCCTCGCGGCGGTATGCCTTGCCCGGCTCTAAAATGATGATGGGCAGGCGCTTTTCCTCTTCCAGAATCTCAACGCCCTGGGAAGCCCACTCCTTGTAGCCGCCCACACGTTTAGCGTTGGGGCATTGCTCCCCGATGAGGATGGCGTTGCGGGCGGAGTGGAAGGGGAAGCGGCTCTGGGTGTCCAGATATGCCTTCATGTCGCCGTGCCCTTCGGAAAACGCGCCGAACACCCTGTCCAGGGTGGCGTAGGCTTCCTTGCGCTGCTTTTCCTCGCGGATCTGCCACCACTGTTTTTTCGGCTTCTCCTTTTGCGGCTCCGGCTTCTCGGTGGCCTCCGGCTGGGGCTGCTGTTCAAACAGATCGTCAAAGTTATTCATGGCCGATTACCTCTCTTTCGATTTTGGTTTCTTTTTGGGCTTGGGCGGCTGGTGCCGCGTGGTTTTCTGGGCCGCCCTCTTTTGGGGTGCAGCCGGTTCCTCCCTCTTTGCAGCCTCCGCCTCTTTCTTCCGCTGGGCCTGGATGTCACGAAGCTCCTGACGGACAGACGGCTTCTGTGGCTCATCAGAAGTACCCCTTGCGGACTTGCTGCTGTTCTCTGAGATAGGCGCGGACGGATGGGATTTTTCCTCCGCTGGGGTAAAAGGGACGCTTTTCTCCGCAGAGGGGTTTTCCGGCTGGCTTTTCTCTTTTTGGGCTGGTTTTTCCATCAGCTCGTCTAAGAGCCTGTCGTCCTCGCTCTTTTCCGGGGCGGCTTTTTCCGGGGCCTGCGGCTCGCCGCCGCGCTCCTCGCGGGATTTTTCGATGTCCTCCTTGATGGACGCCGTATCCACCACCGTGAGGTTGAACTTATCCACGATCCGGTTGGCCCTCGCCGCGTCGTCCTCGAACACCAGGATGTCGATGGTATCGTCCCCCTTCCTCACCGGGATGGGGGCATACAAAATGCCGTAGCCCTTGGCCTGCCTGGCAAACTCCGGGCAGTCCTCTTTTTTGAGGGTGTAAACCTTTAAGGGCCGCTTTTCCCGCAGCATGGCCTCAATGCGGGCCTTGCCTTTTGTTTTCTTCTGGTCTTTCAAAATGGTATAAAGGGCTGCGGCCAGATTTTAGCGGCAACGCCGGTGATCTTAAGGGCAACCTCCGCGCCCTCAAGGCTCATGCGCACCACCTGCTCCGCCGCGTCGCCTGCGTGATTCATAACCGATCATCTCCTTTCCAGCCGTTTCCTCCGGCCTTGTTCCTCGCGGGTTTTCTCTGTTTTTCCAGCCTGCTGTTCCTCGCGGGCAGCCCGTATCTTTTCTTTGAGGGAGAGGGAGCGCGCCGCAATGTCCTCACACAGCTTCACCTCCCGGCGCAGGGCTTTGATCTGCGCAGAAAGGGCGGAAACCTCCGCCCGGATTTGTTCCTGCCGGGCAGGGTCGGCAAGCGCCTCCTTGGTGCGCAGCTTCCGGTACAGGTTTTTCCGCTGTTCGGTCAGGCTGACAAGCCGGGCTTCCACATCCGATTGGTAGGCGCTGAGTTGCTCCAGGGTGTCAACGCGCTGGCGGGAAAGCAGCCTTGCCTCGTCCGTCAATTCCTCTGCCCGGATCAAGTCATTCCGCAGCGCGTGGGGCACATGGCCCCGCTGCCGGTTCTGCTTTTGGGGGAATACCCCTAAAAGGTAGCAGTAGTGGAAGTAGAGGGCGCGAAAGCCCGTGACCTTCCTGGCCTGCTTCAAGTCCCCCAAAAGCCTGCACCGCCTCGGCTCCGGCGTTTCCACCCTCTGAGGGCGGCGCTGGGCCAGAATCCGTTTGCGGATGTTCTCCAGAGAGTAGTCCTCGCCTAAATTGCGCACCAATTTCCTGCCATGGGGCCGGTCGTAAGGGCGCACCGTGATGTCTTTCCCCACCTTGATGTCGTAGCCCATCTGCCGCAGGCGGTAAAAAAAACTGCCTCTCCGTCATCGACTGGCGGATGGCAGCGTCTACATCGGCTTTGATGAGGGAGAGATAAGTGGGGCGGCCCTCCTGCTCGGCCCGCCATTCCCCGTAGTGTTTGGATTTTCCACGCTTTGGATTTTCAATGACAGAAAGCCCATACTCCCGGCACAGCCGGTCAGATTCCCTCTGCATGTCGAAGTAATCCTTTTCCGTGCGGTGGTATTTGATCCCGTCGAGAAACGAAACCGTGTTCACCACAAAATGGTTGTGCAGGTGGTGGGCCTTGTCTAAATGGGTGGCAACCAGCACCTGGTATTTCTCGCCCCACAATGCCTTTGCCAGCTTCAGCCCGATCTCGTGGGCCATTTCCGGTGGCCTCGCCGGGGGGCAAAGCTCTGGTAGCCGTGGTAGGCTACGGTGCCTTCCTCCTTGCCGAACCGCTTTTTGACGGCGATCATCTCATCGCGGGCGGTGGTGGGGCTGCAATTCACCCCGGACACAAACCGCTGCATGACGGGCACATCCTCATCGTCCACCGCAATCTTTCCCGTTTTCTTCTGCTGGACGGCGTACTCAATCACATCGGAGAGGCCCTGGGCCTCCTTGCCGTCCATGCCCTGTTTCTCGTAGGCGGCAGGGTTTTCGGTCTTATCCGGGTTTTCGATATAGATGAGAACCTTGCCCAGCCAGCCGTTCACCCGCCAGATAGACGTGGTAGCCATTGCTTTACTCCATAGGCTTTGGCAAAATCACCGCCCTGGTGATGTCCCGGATGAGCTGGTCAAACTTCCGTGTTTCTTCCTCGTAGCGGCGCTCGTCTATGACGCCCAGCACATGGGCTTTCTGGGCGATCTGGTTTAAGTTGTTTCCAATGCCGTGCAACTCCCGTATAAAGTCAAAGTATGCCGGGGGCGGCGCGTCCTGGGGAACCAGGCCGTTTATCAGGTGGCGCAGGTACACCTCGCGGGAAAGCCCGCTGCGCTTCACCTTTTTGTTGAAGGCTTCCGCCTCTTTTTTGTCCAGCCAAAACTGGACGTGTACGTTGCGTTTTCTCATTCCTCCGAATCCTCCTTCCTGCCTAAGCGGTTGATTTGAAGCAGGCACATAATCAGCACGCCGAACACGCCGCCCAGCAGAAACCCAATGGCAAAAAACAATCCTTCCATAGAAAACCTCCGTTCTGATAAAGGGGTATTAGGGGGCGTTCCCCCTAACAAGCTGCCTTTGTGGTATCACAAAGGCGATGCTTGCTGGTACATATACATTCCATTCCCCGCAGGGGAATACCGAACGCCCGAAAAAACAATTCATCGTTCGCCCCGGTCGCGGCTGCGGCCTCTGGGGTAGAACTCCACATCCCTGAAGCTGTCTGCGTCCAGGATATATTCGCCGTTTTTCCATCGCTCTTCCACCATCCGGCGGTCCTCCTCGCGGCTCGCTGCCTCCACCGTGACCGTCATTTCCATCGTCTCTCGAATTGCAATGTCATACTCGTTCATTGGCCTGCACTCCTTTCTGATTCTAAACTTGGGCAACAAAAAAGAGCGCCCTTTTTCAGAACGCTCTCCAATCGGATGTTTTAATTTCATCTTGCCTTTTCCTGTTTTTGACGGCGGCGGGTGGGGATGGCAAGGAGCTTCCGCACTCGGCCCTCCAGGTGCTTCTCAATGGCCTGCAAGTGTTCCTCCGGCAGATTGAGGCTTTCATGCCGTTTGAACCGGAAGCCGATCATCCGCCGAAGCTGCTCTTTCTGTCTGGCCCCCATGACCTCCGCGCACACCTCCTCATAGGAGATGTTGTAGGGGTTGGAACGGGTTTTCGCATACTCGTCCAGATGGGCATAGTCCTCTTTTCCCGCATAGCAGAACAAGGAAAGCCCGTTGTCAAAGACAGGGGCCGGGGCGATAATCTTCCCACTGTGGTTGTCACGCAGAACGCCGAAGTTGCCAAAGTGCCGATCCTCGTTGTAGATCAGCGCGTCGAACACCAGCATACTGCAAAGCTGCTCGGAAAACTCCGTCCCCAGCTTCTCGTACCAGGCAAGGCAGGCAGCTATTCCTCCGGTGCGCACAATCCGCCCAATGGGGATATATGCCGTGTCGATGTTCGTAAACAGCTCACACTTCGAGGCCGTAATGCCTTTCCAGTTCTCCAGATCGTAGTGGACGGCGTTTAACCCCATGGTTTCCGCAACCTGCGACGCATAGTATTCGCAGTAGGGTTCCCGGCCTGCGTTGGACGCGCCGGTGGTGCCGCCTTTATAAAGATAAATCCCGTCCTGCTCCACATAGCGCCACGCTTTGGGCAGCATACCGCCTGTGGTAAGCTCCGGGGAAGTGGTAAATGCCTGACGGCTTCCGCCCGCGCCGGTGTAGGCCACCAGGGCCAGAATCTCGGAAAAGCGGTTTTCATAAAGGTTGTATTGGGAAAACTTCCCCTCAAACCCCTCCGGCACCACCCAATAGCTGTCGTTCAAAGACAGCCCCTTGCAAACGTCAATGATCCCCTTGGTATCGTTATGGCTGAGGCCCAGGGTTTTCAGAATCTCATCCACAAAGGCGCGGTTTTTGGGAATCACCCGCCGCTCCAGCCAGTGAATAACGCCCTCGCCGGTGCGCTCCATATCCAGGGGCAGTAAGTGGGTCTGTTCCTCATTGGTATAAAGGATTTCGGCCACCAGGCCGGACAATCCCTGCTTCTCCATTGAAAAGCGCATAAGCTCCGTGTCGTAGATACGCAGACTGTAAATGTTGCTCATAGGTTCCTCCTTGTCGTCCAAAAGAAGGGAAACGTCTTTCCCCAGCGCGGACGCAATCTTCAAAATCATATCCAGCGTGGGATTCTGCACACCGCTTTCCAGGCGGCAGATATTGGAGCGCTGGGTTCCCACACGCCTTGCAAGCTCCGCCTGAGAAACGCCCTGTTCCAGCCGGGCCTCTACAAGCTGGGCAATAATTTTTTGCCGTCCATGCAGTTCATCCATGTTCTCACCTCGTCTATAATGTTATCATAAAAGATAACATTATGCAAGGCGAATGACAATATCACCTTTCGCTCATCGTTCTTGCTCCTTTCCTTTCGCGCCCCGGATAGGAATACCCAGCCTTCGGCACAGGTAGTCGTTCACATCCTTTCCCCTGGGCGGCGGGCAGTTTTTGACCTCGTATTCTTTGGAGATCACTGTCTGGATGGCTTCGGCGGCCATCCTGCCGGGGCCGTCGTTGTCCAGATGGAGATAGACGGTTTTCACATGAGGATAATCCTCTAAAAAACGGGTGAGGGCCACAGGCAGCTTGCTCTCCGCAATCTTTTTCTTCGGCTGATATACCCCGGCCAAAGACAGCAGGTTGTGCTGTTTCCAGTCGATTCCGTCCAGCCTGCAAAGGCTGGCATAGGACATGACATCAATGGCACACTCACACAGATGGACAGCCGGATTTTTCCCGCAGGCGGGCAGGGCAAAGGAATAGTGCTTGTCGCTGCCGCTTAAATCCCCGTGGAACCGGCCCTCGCTGATCCCTCGCAGGCAGCCAAACCGCGCTTTTCCGGTTTTGTCAAAGCCGACGAACACCACATTTCCATGGCCCTTATTCCGGCTCTCATAAATGCGCCCGGTCTGGACGCAGAAGTCCAGCACCTCCATGGAAATCCCACGGCCTTTGAGGTAGTCCAGCATAGCCTGGTTGTTTGGGGCGGGCGGCGGCAAAAGCAGGTGCTTCGGTTTTTCTTCCCTTGGAACGGACGTAAAGGACGGCGGCGGGGCGGCAGCCCTGCCGGCAACGGCCTCCATTGCCTCCATGAAAGAGCAGCCCTTGACTTTGATGAGGTAGTCCAGCGCACTGTAACCGCCGATCCCACGGGAAAACCAGCACCATTTGCCATTGGAAATACGCAGGCTGTCGTGTTCCCTGGTGCAGTAGACATTGCCGGAAACATGGACAAGCTCCTGCGGCTCACAGGCTTGTAGATAGGTGAACAAGTCCACCTCCCGCGCTTTTTCGATCTCCTCCTGGTTGTAAAAAGGCATAAAAAAATACAGCCCCCTTCCCATAGCCACAAATTAGCTGCCCGCATGGGGCAACCGGCTATGTAAAGGGGGCTGTATTCTTCGGATATGTAAAAGGCCGACTGGACTATTCCAATCGGCCCCGTGAAAGCGTACAATTATTTATTTCATCGCCATGATACAAAGCCGATGCTTTGTTTCGTCATGGTCAACGATAATCTTTGAAAAGCCAGCGTCTTTCAAAAAATTAGAAAGCTGTGCTTTATCAAAAATCTGCAAGCCCTCTATGACATCCAGCCACTTTTCATCACTTCTATTTGTACCGTCAGATTCATTTACAATCAAAAACAAGCCATTCGGTTTTAATACTCGACAGACTTCCCGGAAACTTTCTGTAGGCCCCGGCCAAAAATAGACGGTTTCAAAGGCTGTGGCCAGATCAAAACTATTTTCTGAAAAAGGCAGTGTAGCGACATCTCCCTGCAATACCTGGCACCTCTTATGTTGGATTTCCCGCCGATTGACCTGTTTTGTTTTTTCTACGGACACCTCAGAATAATCCAACGCGGTCAACGTCGCCTTTGGAAAATTATTAAGAAGCTGGGCCGCATTGCGTCCGCCACCGCAGCCTAATTCTATGATCGTCTGGGGCTGGATAGAAGATAAATGCCTTATGCCCCAGTCGGACACCCCCGCATGAGCTTTATTCATTCCGCTTACCATCATCTTTCCTAATATCCCGTCCGGCTTCCGGGTATTACTAAAATATTTTTTTATCAGTCCCATTTTCCTTACCTCTGAAATGAATTAGTTGTAGCTAACCGCTTTTATTATACAGCACTTTTTTGAAAAAGTCCATCTTGGTATGTAAAAGGCCGACTGGATTGCTCCAATCGGCACAGGGGAATCAACGCTCCAATCCCACAACCTTCCGTTCCGGGACTTCTTCGCCCTCATCGGGAACGCTGTCAATGAGCGTCTTGTCTTTCTCATCCACTTTCAGCAGGACGTTCAGTTCATTCAATCGGGCGGTTTTTCCGCCAGCTCCTCCTCGCGGGCAAAGGGCGCGCCCAATTCAGCGCGGGCATTTTCAAGCTGCCCTTTTGTTTCCTCCAGGCTGCTTTGCTCTGCCTGCAAGCTCCCCGCAAGGTTTTCAAGGGCATTGTCCAGACGGGCGATATTGCCGAACACATCCGCGCCCAGCGTCACCGTATGGGAGAGGGTGCCTTTCAGGGTAATGCGGTACTCGTTGCTGATACCATCATAGGCCAGCACCATGGAAAAGCCCCTGTATTCTCCCAGCAAAACCGCGTCGGAGCCAGTCATTTTGCTGCAAACGTCGATGATAGCTTTGCCAGCGTCCTCTTTTTCGGCATACTGTTTGCCCTCGATCACCATGCCGCAGAAGCCCTCTTGACCTTTCGGATGGGCGGCTGCCAGCGCCACATCCTTCTCATAGCCCGCAATCCGTTCTGTAATCCGAGCGATGTCTGCCGGGTATTCGCGCAGCACCAGCTCCTCCAGGGAATACCGCTGATTGAGATAGCTGGCCTTGAGCATATTGAGCTTTGCCACCTCCATATCCAAATTGCATTTTTCAATGATGAGAGGGTTGCCGGTGGCCAGCGCCTTGATCTCGGAATAGCTGAGGGCCGTTTCGTCCACATCCTCTGCCACTCGGACAGGGGCCTTGCTGGTCATGATCTGAGCAATGAATTTCTGCTTGTTTTCCACAAGCTGGTAAAGGTAAGCGTCAAACGTACCCTCGGTTACATAGCGGAAGATTTCCACCTCCTCGTTTTCATTCCCCTGACGGACAATACGGCCCAGCCGCTGCTGAAGGTCGGAAGGCCGCCAGGGGCAATCCAGATCGTGCAGGGCGATCAGCCTGTCCTGTACGTTAGTGCCAGCGCCCATCTTCTGAGTGCTTCCCATCAGCACTCGTATCTGCCCGGCACGGACTTTCGCAAACAGCGCCTTCTTTTTTACCTCACTGTCGGCGTCATGGATGAACGCGATCTCATCCTCCGGGATACCCTGCTCCATGAGCTTCTTTTTCAGATCGTCATATACGTTGAAAGAGCCGTCTTTGGTGGGCGTGGACAGATCGCAGAATACAAGCTGGGTCGAACGCTGTTCTTTGGTCTGTTCCCAGATTTTGTAGACGTTCCGGGCGCAGACAGCCACCTTGCCGTTTGGGTCGTCGGCAGCCAGCGGGTTGATAAGACGCATATCCAGGGCCAGCTTGCGCCCGTCATTGGTAATGCGCAGCATATTGTCCACATGGGGGTCAACGCCTCCATCCCGGATTTTTTCCGCCCGTTCCGCCAGCCCTTTCACCATCTCCTGCTGAAGCTCGGACGGCTTGATAACCTCTGTGTGAAAGTTGGCCTTTGGCACGGGAAGATGGAGCATATCTGCCGTCTGGATGTCGGCCACCTGTTTGAAAGCGGCCATCAGCTCCGGCAGATTGAAAAACTTGGCAAACCGGGTCTTGGCCCGATAACCGGTGCCTTCCGGGGACAGCTCGATGGCGGTGATGGTTTCTCCAAAGTCGCTGGCCCAATCGTCAAAATGGATGAGGCCCATTTCCTGCAACAGCCCGTACTGCAAATACCGCTGGATGGTGTAAAGCTCCACCATACTGTTCGAGATGGGGGTGCCTGTGGCAAAAATTGTGCCGCGCCCTCCGGTGAGTTCATCCAGATAGCGACATTTCATAAAGAGGTCGGAACTTTTCTGCGCTTCGGTCTGGGCGATCCCGCCTACGTTGCGCATTTTCGTCATTAAAAAGAGGTTCTTAAAATAATGGCTCTCATCCACAAACAGGCGGTCAACGCCGAGCTGCTCAAACGTCACCACATCGTCCTTGCGGCTCTGGTCGTTCAGTTTTTCCAGCTTTGCCTCTAAGGATTTCCGGGTGCGCTCCATCTGCTTGACGGTGTAGCGTTCCGCCTTCTGTGCTTTGGCCTGTTCAATGCCAAACAGGATTTCATCAATCTGCTGCTGTAAAATGGCCTGCTGGCGCTCGGCGCTCATGGGGATTTTCTCAAACTGGCTGTGGCCGATGATAACCGCGTCATAGTCGCCGGTGGCAATACGGCTGCAAAACTTCTTGCGGTTTTGTGTTTCAAAGTCTTTTTTCGTAGCAACCAGAATATTGGCGCTGGGATAGAGCTGGAGCCATTCCGCCGCCCATTGTTCCGTGAGATGGTTTGGCACCACCACAAGCGACTTGGTGCAAAGGCCCAAACGCTTCATCTCCATGGCAGCGGCCACCATCTCGTAGGTCTTGCCCGCCCCCACCTCGTGGGCCAGCAGGGTATTCCCGCCGTACATAACATGGGCGATGGCATTGATCTGGTGGGGCCGCAGCGTAATTGCCGGGTTCATGCCCTCGAAACGGATATGCTGGCCGTCGTATTCACGGGGACGGCTGGAATTGAAGGTTTCGTTGTAGATGGCGCACAGCCGTTCCCTGCGGTCGATGTCTTTCCAAACCCACTCGGCAAACTTCTGCTTGATGAGCTCCTGCCTGTCCTGGGCGATAGCGGTTTCTTTTTTGTTGAGAACCGGCTTTTTATTGCCATGTTCGTCCTCAATATAGTCAAATACCCGCACATCCTTCTGATTCAGGGTTTGCTCCAGGATGTGGTAGGCGCTCATCCGCTTGGTGCCGTAGGTGGTGTTAGCCTTGACATTGGCCCGGTCAAAGTTTTTCTCGGTGATATTCCACTGGCCGGTGGACTCGGAGCGCAGGATTTTGATACGATTCTGGGCCTGCCCATAGGGAGTGAGCAGCTCCACCATAAACTGCTGATATACGTCGATAGGAACCCAATTCGCGCCAATACGCACACCGATCTCCCCAGCGCCCAGGTCGTGAGGCTGGACAGCCTCCAAAGCCTCCACCTGTTTACGGGCGGCTGCCTTTTGGCTGTCCGGGGCCGCCTCCAGAAAGGCTTTTGCCATCCGCAGCTTGCGGCGTACATTCCCCGAAAGGTATTCGTCCGCCGTCACGGGGGAAAAGGCTTGCAGGCTGAGGGAAGCTCCCCGCAGCCTGTCCGGGTTTTCCGGGCCTTCGATGTTGCGGAAAATCACGCCGGAAAGCTCGGCCTCCAGTTCCTCCGGGGATTTGCCGGAAAGCTGGGCCATATACTCCATGTCTACACGGGCTTTCTCTGCAATCGAAACAGCCAGGGCCTCGCTGGCGGTGTCCACGCTGGTCACAGCCACATGGGGCCGGATGGTGCGTTTGGTGAACATATCCGTTTTTCTTTTTAGGCTGCCATCTTCGTCCAGCACCTCCAGAGAGCACAACAGGCAATAGCTGGAGTCCTCCGAAAAGGCCAGTTTATTGCCCCGGCTGCTGATAAGGCCGTATTTTTTTGTGAAGCTGTCATACAGGGTATTGAGCTTTGCCTGCTCCTCTTTGACGTCTGCGTCCGGATAGCCTTCGGTCTGGTAGTCGATGAGCCGGCGCACACATTCCCGCAGCTCGATCATGCCCCGGATTCGGTTTTCCGCCGTCACGGATACCTCCAAAGGGTGCATACGGCTGTTTTCCCGATAGTACACCTGTCCATCCACAACGGTATAACTAAAGTTCCTGACATTCGGGTCGGCGGGGATGGAGCGGTCTTCCTCCTCGTCCAGTTCCTCCAGCTCGTAGGGCTTGATCTCCGCCTGCAAAAACTGGACGGCTTCGGCAAGCAGCTCTGACAGGTCGGCCCCCTCGCGGGCTTTGCAGGCGCTGTCCGGGCCAAACCGCGTGGATTCCATCACCATGTCGCCTAAAACCATCTCCGGGTGCTGCACAAAATAGCTGTTCATGCGGATGCCGTTTTCATCCGTATCCAAATGCAGCCAATCCGGCTCCAAATCCGTGATATGGTCGCGCTTTTGCAGAAAGAGGATGTCGCTGGTGACTTTTGTTCCGGCATTTTGCTTGAAGGTGTTGTCCGGCAGGCGGATAGCGCCAATCAAATCGGCGCGCTGGGCCAGATATTTGCGGACGGCAGAGTTTTCCTTGTCCATGGTTCCCTTGCTGGTAACAAAAGCAATAACCCCTCCGGGCCGCACCTTGTCCAGCGCCTTCCCAAAGAAATAGTCGTGGATGAGCCAGTGGTGCTTGTCGTACCGCTTATCTATCACCTTGAAATCCCCAAAGGGGACGTTGCCCACCGCTACATCAAAGAAGCTGTCGGGCATTTGCACCTTTTCAAAGCCGTTCACGGAAATGCTGGCATTCTGGTAAAGCTGCTGGGCGATTCTGCCGCTGATACTGTCCAGCTCCACACCGTAGGTTTTGCTGCCTGCCATATCTGCCGGGAGAAGCCCCAAAAAGTTGCCGGTGCCGCAGGATGGCTCTAAGATATTGCCCTGCTGGAAGCCCATCTGGGAGAGAGCCTTGTAGATTCCCCGGATGACAACGGGCGGGGTATAAAAGGCGGTGAGGGAGCTGGCCCTTGCCGCCGCGTACTCGTCCTCGTCCAAAAGGCTTTTCAGTTCCTGGTAATGGGGGCTGGTTTCTTCAAAGCAGTCCGCAAGGCCACCCCAGCCCACATAGCGGGATAGCGCCTCCTGTTCTTCCGGGGTAGCCAGCCGTTCCTCGGCCTCGATCTGCTTCAAGGTACGGATGGCGGCTGCGTTAGCTGCATATTTTTCGCTGGGTGTGCCATGCCCCAGGGCGTCATCAGTGATATGAAAATCATGGCGCTGTTCCCTGGGGATTTCCGGGTGTAGAGGGGCAAAGGTCACGCGCTCACGGCGGGGGCGCTTGGGCAACTGCGGGAGCATTCTTTCTTTTAGAGGTTGTAATTCTGCCTGTTCCTCTGGGGAGAGAGCCTGTGCAGCTTGCTCGATTGCATATTGATTGGGGAAGTTCCTGAAAACGCACAGCCATCTGTTTTCATGAATGTCATAGACGGCAGCGCCCTCGTAGGCAAAGTCGCTTTCCCCCTCCATAACGCCGTCCACATACTTCTGTGCAGCCTGTTCCGCTTCTGCAAGCGTTTGATACCTCTGCTTGTCTACAAACCCTTTCTCCTCGTTAGGATACACGACTACTTGATAAGGCGGGGCCATCAGGCGGTCATAGCGCCCTATATCCTCCGGGGCAAGCCATTCCGGTTTTTCAGGGAGAGCAGCATATAATTCCCGCATTTTATCAAGATGCGTTCTTACATATCCAGACCAAAGGTGCTTTTCCGCCCGTTTGCCAGCCCCCAGAAAGTAATCGCAGTCGGCTTTTAGGCGGCTCAACAGCCGGTAATTCTCCTGAGAAGCCGGATCACCGTTAAAAATGTGGATGGATTCCAGTTCTTCCTCTGAAGCAGAGATAAGGTTATCAAAGACCAGTTCCTCCAGCTCGTTTTGGATGAGTTCCTCCAGGCTCTTGTACTGCCTGCGCTCCAGGAATTCGCCGTTCAGATACCTCTCTATGCGGAAGTTGACCAGATCAGCGTTGACCTGGATGGGGATTTTCTCATCTGTAATAGTGGTGTAGGCAAGACCCACATTCCCCAGGTCGCTGAAATCAGCAGGCTCGTTGTATTCATCCTCACAAAACTCGTTAATCAGATCCTTTGCCTTTTCCAGAAGTTCTGTATCCGGTTCCTCTGTCAAAAACTCACGCTCAATAAAGCCTGCAATTTCCCGGTTGCTTCCTTCGCCTCCGTGGGCTTGGTATTCGGCAATGCCGTCTGCGATCAATTCTTCGGAAGCCACAAACCCAGCTTCTTCCAGATACCCCGCAATTTCTTCCCGCTGGGCCTGTTCCGGGGTGAGTGCCGGGGGCAGCTCCTCCATTTCTTCTATACAAAGGGTGATGTCTGCCGCGATTTCTTCCTCCGGGTCGGCATGGTCGAGGAAAGATTGCAGAAGCCTTCGGATTTCCTCACGCCGGGCCGGGTCATGGAGCTGTTCTGCAATGGTTTCTACTGCCTGCGCGTCGGTATCCCCATAGCCCATCCGGGAGCCGTCAAACTCGCCAATAAAATACAGCACTTGGGCCGCCAGCTTGGAATAGGGGTCTGCGGCTTCTTCTTTTTGGGGTGGTTCCTGCACTTTGGGCGGCGTGTGAAACACGGGCGCGTCCTGAGTGGCGGAAACCGTCATTTCTGAGGTGTCGGCAATATGCTGAATCTGATCCCGCACCGTCTGGGGCATTTCCTCATCATAAAATTGCACGGTGCGGTCGGGGGCGATATGGGCCACCGTTTTGTAATCCCCGTGTTCTTCCTCCAGCCTGTTCCAGACAGTGAGGCCGTTCCCCAGATGTCCATAGCCCAGGTCATAGGCTTTTTCCGGGGGCATGGCGGGGGCCGCAGGCTCCTTGTGTTCCGCAAAGAGGGTAAAAGTACCCTGCCGGAACGCAGAAAGGTTTTCAAAGGCTGTTTGCCGCCACTTATACATCCGGTCGTCCTGCGGGGTGGCTTCCCACACCGGCACCATCATCTGGTAGATTTCCTCCACGCGGGCCGGGTCGTCAAGCTGCGGCTCGATGAGCTTCACCGCGTCCCAATAGTCAAAGCCAAACGGATAGGGGTGCGGCTGCTCCTGGGGTACGTTCTCAAAGAAAGTGTGGATGTTCCGGGCAAGCTGGTGTTTTTCATACTGCGGCATAGCGGCCCGGTCATCCTCGGATAAAAACCGCCCCTGGGCGATCATGGCGCTGACGCGCTTTTCCACCGCGTTCCATTTCAGCTCCACCTTGGCGTAAGGCTCTGTGATACTGCCATGGCTGAAATGGACGCCCTTGCCGGGCTGATAGGTCACGTTGTCATTTCCGCCATGATACCCGCTGTATTCCCCATGGTAATTCTTTAAGAAATCCTCGCGCTCCCTGCGGTCTGTGTGGTTGCGGTAAAAGGAATACACTGCCAGCCGGTAGTCGGTGCTGCGTTTTCCTCCGCGCAAAAGTCTGTCAATCTCATCCATGGAGATATACAAACGCCGCTGAGGGTCATAACTTTCAGCGGCGGTAAAGTGCAGAGGTTCCCGCTGTAAATCTGTAAGCTGTGCTTGCAGCACAAGAGGCCGATAAAAACGGAAACGCAGAATGTCCGGGTTATCCTGATAGGCTGCGGCAAACGCTTCATATTCGGAGAGGATGGCCTGTAAGCTATCTTCCCGGCCTAACAGCCCTGCGATTTCCTCCACTGCCTCCGGGAATCCACCTGGTTTATCATAGATGGCTCGCAATGAGGGGAAAAACCGCTTTTCTTCATCCTCAATGTCACGGAACATCAGCAGCAGCCGGTCGGCCAGGTCATGGATTTCATAGTGATCTACTTGGTCAAGCTCGCTCTGGGGCATATACCGCCCCAGCTCCAGCAGTTCCCGGATACGGGCTGCCGCCTGTTCCCAGGAGATGAGCGTGGCGCTGGAACGCTGGGCGCTTTCGCCCTGGGCAATGCGGATTCCCTCGGCGTTGTACCAGATGGCATACTGTCGGCCATCCAGATAAAAGCCAGCGCCGTTCTCTCCATAGTGCTCTGCAAGGAAACGGGCGTTGTCTGGCTTATCCTTTTTGAAATAGGCGCAGATGGTGAGGCGGCTGTTCTCATGGTTGGAGCCGATACAAAGTGCCTCATCGATCACCTGCTGGGGCAGCGCATGAGAAAAGAGGGAAATCTGGTTTCCGCCTTCCGACTGCGGCTGGCTGAAAACTCCAAAATCAAAGAGGGACATCTGCTGGCCCTCCTGTGTGGGGAGCTTGCGGATGTCCGTCTGGATAAAGTATTCTTTTTTGTCGATGAGCTGGGCTGTCCATTCCGCCACCAAACCCCAGGAAAACACGGCTTCTTTGGTGCGAGATGGGTAAGAGCCTTCCCACATGAGCAGCCCGTCCTCCTGCGGCTTATACCCCAGGCGCTGCCCATCTGCAATGATCTCAGTGTACCTGTCCTGGTAAGCCGTTTTCAGATAATCGGCCCGTTCCTGCGTATCCTGGTGGACGGAGAAGAAAAAAGCTCGATCTGCTGTTTCTTATACTTGAGGTCATCGTCCTTATTGGCGATAACGGCCATGATCTGCTTTTCATCCAAAAAAGCGGGCAGCTCTGGGCTGTCCGCTTCCTCTGCATTTAGGGTGCTGGGCTGTTCCGGTTCGGAAATTAGTTGTAAATCAGCTCTTTCAGTATGATCTCCTCCGCTGCGTTCTGAAGGTTGTTCATCAGCCCTACCCACTTCATCGGGTCGCGCTCCTTCAGCTCCTCCGTCACGCCGTTCTCTTTGGCCATCTGTGTCACCATCTGCTCCATCTGGCGCTGGGCCGTCTGCTCGATCTCCGCCAGATGGCTGGAGAGCTGCCCGCTGGTCAACAGGTTCGTGTAGGTGACCCTGCGGTGTTCCTTGAGAAACTTCTTCCGAAGCAATGCGTATTTCCCAGAGGGACCGGCTCCTCTGCGGGCGGCAGAAGGTTCGGCAGATTGTAGTCGCCCTGTCTCGTGTATGTGATCCCGTTCATTCTCAAAACTCCTTTCTGACGGCTGGTTTCTCTGTTCAGTTACAGCATACTGGATTTGCGGCTGGCCTGCAAATGTGCGATTCTCTTTTTGGGGCTGTCTTTGCAGGGCGAGGACGGTGCGGGAAATCTCGGAAAGGCACATCTGGGAGATGTCCCCGGTGGCCACGCCCAGGGCGTTGAGGGTTTCCGGCGTGTTAAAATTCAGCACATCCCGGAAATCCTCATCCTCAAAGGTTCCGGCAGGGTCAAGGCCGCAGCGCACCATGAGCATATATCCAATGCTGTTTTCCAGGGCCTTGCGGTACAGGACTTCCACGTTGTATTCGTCCAATTCCTCTAAAAAGCTGCCTTCCGTAACGGTTTTCAGTTCGGAGAGGTAGTCCTGGATGTTATCCTCCACTGCGTTTTTCGCCGCAGAGAGCAGGGCCGCGCCCAAATCCTCCTTATGCTCCAGCTCGCCAAAGCTGTTTTCCAGCGTTTCGATGATGTCCGGTTCATATTCCGGCCTCACAGCCCAAAGAGGGATGGACTGGGGAAGTTCCCCTCATGGGTGTCGGAAATGTCAAAGTAATATTTCAGCCGGGGCCTGCCCGTATGCTCGCCGTCAAAAACAGCAATGCCGTTCGCGCCCCGGTTTACCCAGCGCCCAAATTGCCGGTTCCATCGCTCGATCTCCAGGACGGCGGTGGCGTCTGGGCGCTGGGCGTAGACAAGCAACTGCTCATCAAAGGAAAGACGGTAGTTGCGGCAGGCTGAGGCAAGAAATGCCTGCCACTGTGCCGGAGCTGTCACACTTCGCTGGGTTTCATGGTACAGCTCCGTCAATGCTTTGTATCGTATCGCCATCGGTTGCACCTCCTTTTCGGCGCGGGTTGCAATTCTTTTTATGTGTTTTTCTTTCAGCAGTTAATTTCGATCCGGGCTGGCGCTGTCCTTGTAACGGCATAGTTTGCCATAATTGCTCCAGATAACCTTTCCAATCCTTCATCGGGCTTTGCGCTGTCGGGATTTGACTGGTTGACCCTGCTCATCGTAGTTTTTGGGGTCTGCGGCAGGGGTCTGCCATCCGAACATGGAGCCGGCCAGCATGGCGGCCTCCTGCGCTTTGGTGACACCGTTTTTCACATTGCAGTCATCCGCGAACTCCCGATTCTGTCTGGCGTCGGGGGTTGAAAAATCATAGCAGGGGCTGTATCCATTTTCACCCCTGGTTAGGAGAATCAGTTCCCCGGATGAAGGAAGTACGCTGAAGCATTGTGCAGGCAGAGAGGAGCGTAGGGGAATGACGGTGCTGCCGTTTCGTTCCATCATCTCAGCGAATTGATAGACATGACAGAGGTTATCCCATCCACCGCCAATCTCCATATGGCACTCGTCAATATACCGGCAGCTTCGGTCAACATGACTGCCATCGGAACGCTGAATACGGATGTGGTCGCCGTCTGGAATACGGAACAGCTCCCTGCCGCTGGAAGCCATAAATCGAATGCCTTCTTGGGCCTTCTCTATGTGGTGTTCTAAAAACCGGGCAACGTAGGCGTAGAGGTAAAAGTTGTAGTCTCCATAATTGGGATTGCACCGGAGCATATAGGTGTGCTGGGGCGTCTGCACCTTAAAACCATACTCGGCGCAGTAGTTTCCCTCAAACTCAGCCTCTGGATTCTGACAGCAGAACCTGTTCATGCTGGCCCGGCTACAAAGCAGCCCATCCTTTTCCCGCAAGGCGTTGACCACTTCGTCAAACTCCGCCTTGAACTCACCGTCCTTATATTCCTTTCGGCGGTCGAACCAGGAAGTATAAAACTCTTGCCCAGCGCCAAAATCCCCGCGCAGATAGCCGATACAGCCCGTTTGACCCTCGATCTGACTGCTCTGGCTGTATGCGTACAGCCGTTCCTCCGGGGTCATGCTGGTAATTTGAAACTTCATCATCGTTCACGCTCCTTGTGTTTTGCAGTTTTTGAGTGGGGAGTCCGCGCCTTTTCCGCCCTCATCTTTTCCCGTGCCTGCCAGTATTCCGGGTGGAAGGTTTGCAGGCTGTCGTTAATCACAGCCTCGTATTCCCCAGGGGCAAAATACTCGTTGACAGGCGCTTGATACAGCCCTCTGTCCATCAGCTCCCGCAAAGCCACCGGCGCGGCGCAGTCCTCCTCAAAGCAAAGGTAGCCGCGCTCCATAAAGCCGCAGGTCTTGGCCTCCTTGCAAAGCACCTTGTCCGCAAGCTCCCGGCTGACCATAACCCCGCCATGGCCTGCGGTGCTGACGGAATAAGCGCCGGGGCAAAGGGTGTGGCAGGTCTGGATTTCTCCCCAGGGGGAATCGGCGGGTTCCAGCTCCATCTTGTTGGGATCAATGCCGCGCTGCTCCAGATATTGAACCTCCTCATGCGCCCGCGCTACCAAATCCTTTTGCGCGTCAAACAGGCTGCTGAAATAGTGGCCCCAGTAGTAATCCGTCCGGTCTTTGCATTTCCAGGTAACGAATTGCTGAGGCGCTGTCAAATGGACGCCCAATACAAACTCGCTGTCGCCCACATGGCAGGAATCCGTAATGACATATCCTGCATTTTCTCTGTAATCCATCATCGTTCACGCTCCTTATTGGTTTTCTTTTGAGCCTGTTCCTGCTGGATGGCAGTAAGCCCATGCCTGGCCCAGCCGGGAAGGTTTTCCGGCTCCATCGTTCCCATCACATCCATGCGC
>VOFD01000127.1_pt1 | contig 78000 bp, 87 predicted proteins | sample 5384101 | NCBI WGS metagenome assembly VOFD01 (sample SAMN12384723, study PRJNA508395) | human gut metagenome | isolation source: healthy gut C | host: Homo sapiens
TAGTATTTCATACAATCAGAGTCGTCATTGACAATATCCCCACCGCCGGCATCAGTAGAACCACGTGAACCCTGACTGCCCTGCCAGTCTGGGAGCCACCAGGTTGCGGCAAGTGAGAATGTGTTGTCGGAAGCAACAGGTTTCGGAAGAAGTGCGGTGTGTGTCATTACATCATAGGTGTGAACGGCGAGAATTTCACCTCTCACCTCCGGCGTGTTTAAGCAGAACATAAACGCGCACAAAGCCAATAAACTTGAATATCTCATCGTTTTCGTCCTTTGATAGTTAAAAGTCCGGAACCTGTTGTTCCTGAGTTTTATTATAACAAAAAACAAAAAGAGGGATAGTTATTTGTGCGGCGTGGACGGAAAAGAGGAATTGTTTTTTATAAAAATGATGCTAAAACCAATGTAATTGCTCAAATTATTAATTAAACAATTATAGCCATGAAAACAAAATTTTTAGAAGAGAGCTGTTTAATGCAATAATGGTATTGCTTTTCGGCGTATTGATGATCATTTTATACCATGCCTTTCACTATGAATTGGCCAATGTGTATCTTTTGATTTTTTATGCAGTCTGCTCAATCGTTTTTACAATCGGAACCGGTTGGATACTCATGTTGCTGGTTTGTTACGGAGTGCATCTTCGGATTAAACGGCGGCTTAAACGAAAGGCCCCGTCTTGTAAGATTGAAGTTTTGTATTGTTCAATAACTTCACTTAAAAGGAAATGTTATTTTTATTTTTGCTCTGAAAACGAGCTCAAAAAAATTCGCGAAATGTTTAGGACATCGGTTCAACTGCCGGATGTTATCGAAAGGCAGACTTACTTTCGGGAGATAAATTATTTCATTGCAAAAATGCGCGTGGTTGACTTAAAAAGGAAGAGATTTGTCTCTTCCTTTTCTATTATTCCTCATTTTCGGCCCATTCGATTCTTGCCCGAGCCAATTCGCGGTTATCGCCGTCATAAGTCTGGATGCTGTGCGTGGTGACAAGTCCGTCACATTCGGTTAAGACCGTAATCTTTTCTCCGATATGTCCTTCTTTTTTTATAATTAATCTCGATTTTAGACGGATTGTGAGACAGGCGAAAATCCGGATTGACCGCCTCTGATGCCCATAAGGCGTAAACGCCGTTGTTAACATGCTTGTTCAGGTCAATATCATCAAAGCGGACCCTGAATTTTGTTTGTTCGTCTATCCTTTCAACCTCTTTTATTTTTGCCTTCAAATTCCGTTTCTATCGCTCTGTCGTCGATGATTTGATATTCCGGCAGATTGTCTCGTAGTGAAATCGGTCTTTTTTCATAAAATTAATCAAAATCCACTGGCTTGAAGCCGCAATGATTCTTTCGCCGTCTTTTCCGTAAACCTCATAATCGCGGATTGCCGCCAGTTTCTTTTCAACGGCGGGCCACGTGACGATTTTCACTTTCTCGTGAATTTTCGGCAGCCTTTTTGATGCGAATTTCATAATTTGAACCGACCCAGGCAAATCCCTTGCTTAGGACATAGTCCAGTCCCAGCCCCAGCTGTGCAGCATTAATGTCTGCCATATCCTGAAAAATGTTCATTAACGTCACAATCCGCAAATTATTGTTGCGGTCACATTCATAGGAGCGGATGGTATATTCTTTAGTGTATTTCTTTAATTCCATGAGATGTTCCTTTTCTTTGGCGCTGATGGATGAACATTTTAAATTTGTTGCGGCAGCGGCGCGAACTTATGGTTCTCTTCAGAAAACCTTCGCCGGAGGTTGGCTTTTGCCATACTTCGGTAAAATAAGCATAATCGTCGTCATAGTTGACGACCAGCCATGTTGCGGGACTTGATTTGACCAGTTCACAGCTTTTGCCGCTGAGGCGGTAAACGTCATTATTGCGCGGTGTTGTGCTGATGAGCTTCATCTCCAGACATTCTGCCAGCTCGCGAAAACTGTCCGTAACATACGCCGGGCAATGGGTCGGGATAAAGATGGGGTGAGTCAAAATATTGTTCAAATATTCGTAATCGCCCAAAAATCCGTGTCCGTATCCCTGCAATTCGGGAATGTTCTCCACGCTGGCAAACGGGATGTTGCGGGAGTTAAGCTGCCCTTTTAGCGGGTTGAAGAAAGTTTTTGCGGTAATAATCCCGTAAGCGTCCTTGTTTTCATTGCAAAACGGCCCCAAATCGTTGTAAGTCCCGATTACGGCATAGTTGTCGTCGAGGCTTTCAATCTCTTCGTCCGGCTTAAACAGAACTTTTATTCTCTTGCCCGCCATTTTTTTCAAACGAAATTCCGTATCGGACAATCAGCTTTAGGTAGCTGTAAAAATCCTTGTTGCCGTAAAAATGACGTTTTTACGTAGTTTCAATGCTGCCAGAAAGGCCATAATATACATTTCCGGATGTGTGGGATATACCGGAATAAAAATCTTTTTCTTGCGGGATTTCTTTATCAGTTCAACCAGTTTTTTAAACGTCGTCACCTCTTTGACGGCAAGCCCGTCTTCGGTAACGCCGTAAAGTCCGCAACCACGCAGTCAATCTCTTGGGCGCGTTGTTTAATCCTTTTAAGGTTGGTTGGCTTGCGGAAATAGGTACTGCGGTCGATTTTCATGTCGCCGGTATGATATACCGTTGCGTATTTGGATTTTATAATCAGTCCGAAGCTGTCAAAACAGGTGTGGGAAGAAGACAAAACCTCAATTTCCAGGCTGCCCAGGCTGATGATGTCTCCGTCGGCGACGATTTGGAACATGGGACGGCGTTTTTGCGCTAACCCGAACTCCTCATACAGCTCATCCAAAATCATTTTGGTATATCTGCCGCCGTACAGGGTCGGCAAAACGTAGCCTGCCTTCAGATAGTGGACTATTCCGTTAAGATGATCGGGATGGGAATGGTGATAAAAATAGCCTTGGGCAGTAAATCCCGGCTGTTAAGCAGGTCTCTGATGTCTGGAACCGCTGCTGCCGAATTTTTTATGCCCAAGGCCTGATGATTGTCAAATTTTCCCAAGTCAACAATGATTGTCGTCCGGGATATTTTTGATTTTATGACATCCGTATACTGGTAGCAGTGGCCGCTTATCTGGTCAATATTGTTACCGCCTAAAGGCCTCCAGTAAAAGCCGTTCTCTGCCGTATAGTCTGCCATAATCCCTTGTTAATTCTGTCTTTGCTTGTTTTTCCGGTACTCTTCCAGCTTTGCCTGACGCCACGCGTTGGCCTTTTGAGCAACCGTCTGTTCGATTCTTCTTTTTATTCTTAGCATAGACAGATTCAGTTTCAAGCTTTTTTTGTTTTAGGCTGTTCAACTTTTCCGAACAACTTTGTGTTCAGGTTGTTTTGAGCCTGCTTGACCATTTCATAAGCTGAAACCAGTTTCTTTTTATATCTCTGAGCCTTCCGGGGAACGCTGGAATGGTAGGCCATGGCGGCTTTAATCCAGTCATTGTCTCTGTTGGCATAAAGGTTTTTCAAAAATTTTGCCCCGTATTCAACGTTTTTTCGGGGTCAAATGCTTCTTCGACACTCTTGAAAGCATCTGGGTGATATGCCAGGTTAATTTGCATACAACCGACGTCGATGCTTTTGACACCCGCTTTTTGCAGGCGTTTGACTTCACGGACGGCTTGCGCTTTGGTTTCAAAGTAAGTTCCTTTGCCCTGAGCGTTTACGGTCCACGGCCAAGCGACTTTTTGCTTTGTCTTGGCGTTCCATCTTCCTGTTTCGACACTCGAGATGGTAGTGAGTAAGTGTTCTTTAATCTGATACTTTTTTTCAAATTTTTGTGTGGCATCCATACAAACCAAGGCGTCGTCTCTGACTTCGGAGTAGGCCTGAGCTTGTACTGGCTGAATTAACATCAGCAATATTAACAAAAACATTAAATTTTTTGATACGAAACTTCGCATCCCTCTGCTCCCCCAAAACGGCCACAAGCATCCCTTATGCAACAAATATGCCAATTTCAACTTGCTTTAAGGCGTGAAAAAGTTTTTAGAATATCGTCTTGAGGTTGGTTATCAAAAAAAACTTATAAACTCCCAAATTGTTAATAAAACAATCATTGCTTATAGTTAAAATCAAAGACCTGCACGTATAAATTATTCTTAGCAGATCGCAAAAACAAGGGGGTTTATAGCACAATTATTTTTTTAAAATCCAGCAAAATTTTAGCAAGTCGGATAATCGCCTGGCTTACATCATCGCTAACCTTTTTGAAAATTTGCGTTTTTTTGAAATACATTCTCATTCATATACAAGCTGCGGTTAATCTCCAGCTGAATGGTGAAAATGTTTTTGCGCGGCTGACAGTAGTTGAAAGCGATATAAGCGCCGGCATACGGACGGTTAAACTCAACTCTGTAATCCTTTTTTTCAAGCTCCCGGCTTAAATTTTCGGATATCTGGGTTGGACAACTCTCGTCGAATAGAGTGCACAAACAAAAGTCAAGCGGTCGGGTCTCGTTCATAATGTTGCAAATCATGGACGGCATGGAATGGCAATCAATCAAAACGCAGAGGCCGAACTTGCGGACGCATTTGTCCACCAGCTGTTTTAATCGCTTATGATAAGGGTCATATACGTTTTTGATTCTTTCCATGGCTTCGTCATAGGAAATCAATCCGTCATAAATGTTTTTGCTCTGCGAGACGATTCGGTGAATCACGCCGAGTCCCACCCGGCATCGGCGGCTGCCGGAACTGTTGGGATTTTGCGGCGCATTGAAATACATTTGCTCGTCGATTTCGATTTTATCGGGGTTAACGTCCACAAAAGTCCGGGGAATGTTCATGCTGAGCAGCGGAATTCCGGCGTCGGAAGCCTGTCGGACGATTTCGGTGACAAAGCTGTCCTCTGAGCTGCGCAGCTCATCTTCGCTGAGTTTGCTGTTGGCCAGAAACTCGGACGGAAAGTCTCTGCCGCTGTGCGGAGAAGACAATACCACCGGAAACTGAATGTCTTTGGTGTTAAACTCCTCAAAGATATTCAGCTTTTTGTAGTTTACGCGAAAATCGATTTTTTTTTCGGCCACGTTTCGTTTCCTTTTCTAAGCTAACAAATTATAGCAAAACAAATGTTAAAGATTCGCTAATGCCGGAGATTTCCGTCGGAAATGCTCCGGAGTTTTACATAATTTTTTTGAATAGATGCAATAAAATTCTTGATTTATAAAATTTTTTATTGTAAACATCCTCTCATTAACGGGTGTGTAGCTCAGTGGTATGAGCACTACGTTGACATCGTAGGGGTCGCTGGTTCGATCCCAGCCACACCCACCAAAAAACCGCCTTTGAGGCGGTTTTTTTTGTCTGGTGTTGCTAGATTGAACCAGCGAAAGGAGCTGGTTTGAGTACGAGCGACAGGCGAGGCGGGAGCCGCGCCGCAATTAGGAGCGAAGTCGACGCCGCAGGCGGTCTTTGAGTATTGAAGCAATACGAAAAGATGCGAAGCACATCCCAGCCACACCCACCAAAAAAACCGCCTTTGAGGCGGCTTTTTTTGTCCTGACAACCGGATTAAATCAGGCAATGCTATTTGCAACTAACAAAAGAAGGCGAGACTTTCCGCAATTAAAAGTAAACTCAATGTCACTGATTTTCTTGACAAAATCAAACTTCGGGTTTATGAGTCTGTACATCAAAACGCTATTATTAACTTAATTTTTTGTTTTATTATGAAGAACGAAAAACAAATCGCATCTGTACCGACAGTTTGGTATAATGCACAGGATTTAAAATCCAGTAATGAAGCCGGTTATTATATGTTGAAGGATAATCGGCGTTCCCGTGACTCTGTTTATGATTATGAGAAAGGGATTGTCATCAATGACGACATATACCTGACTCTTAACTATCCCAAACATGAGTTGACCAAATCAGAAGCGCAGGCTTTTTGCAGAATTAAAGGCGGGCGCATCCCCGACAGCTTTGAGCTGTGGCAGATTCAAATGGCCCGGGATGAAATCGAACGCAGCCTTGCTCGTATTACGTATCCGCAGCGAGAACTTCCTGCTGATATTATGAGTTGTTGGTGTTCTGACAGATCTGACAGTGAATTGTCCGAAACCAGACGTCCTTTGCTTTTGATTGACGGCAAGCGCCATAATCCGGATGATTCGGTTCAAAAGCACGGGGATTTGATTATTCTCAACAAACAGTATGTGTTTGTCTGGAAAAACGGAAAATATGTTCCCAAAAACCTGGAGCTTTGGGCTGGGTCGGAAAAAAACAGCTTGTTTGCGCTGAAGGCCGACCGGTCGGAAGTTTATTTGTTTACGCAGGCTCCCGGAGAAAAGCCGGCTTTTAAGGGATGTTATAAACATCTCGGCGAAGACGTCTTTGAGTCCGCATCATGTCTTTATCAGTATGATAAGGGCGAAATGCGCAAGTTTTGTGACCGGGAATACACTTCGGTCAGTTTGTCCGAGGGAACGGTAAACGTTCGTTACTATAGGTCTGGATGAGTGGTTGCACGCAGGAAATGCATGACGACCTTCTGACGGAGTACAAACGCGATGCTGACGGCCTCTGGCAGGAAGCCGGCACTTATGACTATGGTTTTGTTAAAGAATACTAAAAAAATTATTATGAATGAGAAACAAATTAAGGCGTTTGTCAGCTTCTTGTCTGATAATAACGTCAGCCTGAATGATATGTATCAGGCGTTGAGCGGTCCTAAGCCGGGAGATATATATTTTACGGACAACAGCTATTTTGCTTATCCGCTTCCCGGACGAACGGCAAAAGGAGTCTTTGTGACTTCCAATTGTTACGTAACCAATAGTCGTAGTTCTGACGAGCTGGGATATACCAAGGCAAAGATTTTTTGTTTTTTCAACAGCGTCGAGATGCCGAGTTCATCGGAAGCCGACAGTATAAACAAAAATCGGGATGCCATCAATGCTTCATTGCGGAAAATCGGTTTTTCGCGCTTGCCCTCAAATGATTTCTGGGTGGATGGCGACAGTTCTTACGAAGAAGGTCATTATGAAAGCGTAATGATGGCCAGCGGCGAAGTCGGAGGTGATTGCGGCGTTACGGAAGTCTACCGTAAAGGGCCGAAAATCAAGAAGGTAGTTTGCGGCGTATTGCATTGTTCGGTTGCGGCTCGTCAACTCCAACCTTTGACCGCCCAAACCTCGCAATCTCGTTCTGCGGAGGAGTTCAAACTGGATAATCCGCTGTATGCGCTGTTGGACGCATTGGGTCTCCGCAACAAAGAATTTCACGATTATTGCTGCGGTCGGTCAAATGCACCGCGTCCGGGGAATATTTGTTAAAAAACAATTATTGTTCCTCGCATCCCGAATATGGGCAGGAAGCGGGCATTTACATCAATGCCGATATGTACATTCCGCTGGCTGACTTGAGTGCGGTAACGCTGAGTTTGGAAGATGCCAAGGCCTTTGCCTATGCTTCCGGTCGGGAGTTGCCGGATTACTTCGAGCTCCGTCAGCTGAAAAAAGTTGTCGAGAAAGTTAATGAATCTCTGGATAAAGTGGGGATGAAAACCCATTCTTTGCCGATAGATGTTTTGGCATCCTGCTGGGCAAAAGGAGAGTCGGCCACATCGGACGAGCAACGTCGTTTGATATTCATCGACAAACGTTCTAATGTTCCGGAGGCTTATCTTGCCATGCAGGATATTATGGAAAATTGGGGAATAAAGTCTTTTGACATTTGAAATCTCCCGAAATGAAAAATTCCGCAGTTTTGACCGCTGCGGAATTTTTTATGCCTGTTGTAGATTGGCCTTGTCAAGCCGGTTGGGAAACTTTATGATAATTTCGTTTGATAAAAAGGATTGTGTAAAATGAAAATCGGTATTTTTGATTCCGGCTTGGGCGGTTTGGTCATAACCAAGGCTTTTATTAATGCTTTGCCGGAATACGATTATATCTATTACGGCGATACTGCCAATCTTCCTTACGGAGATAAAACGTCGGGACAGATTTTGGCCTATACGCTGGAAGCGATGAAATTTTTGATTTCTAAGAAATGCGCTTTGATTATAATTGCCTGCAATACGGCAACAGCCGTTGCCTTGCGCTATATTCAGCAGCGTTTTATTCCGGAATATGCGCCGGATGTCAAAGTTCTCGGCGTGGTTATTCCCACGGTTGAGGTGGCCGCGGCTCAGGCGCATGACCGGGTTGGGGTGGTTGCTACTGCGGCAACCGTCCGGTCGCATATTTATAAGGAAGAACTGCATAAAATCAACCCTGATTTGGAAATTGAAGAAGTTGCCGCCCCCAAATTGGTCCCGGCGATTGAAAACAACGATTTTCAACTGGCAGCCAAACTGGTTAAGGAGTACGCCGACCGTTTTCGTAATGTCAACAGCCTGATTTTAGGCTGCACGCACTACCCGTTGGTTAAAGAGTTTTTCGCCGCGAGCTGCCGCAGGTTGCTGTCGTTTCCCAAGACGAGCTTATGGGTGCCAAGCTGGCTGACTATCTGGACCGCCATTTGGAGATAGATTTGACATTGAGTCGGGAAGCCGAATGTGAAATTCTGGTCAGCGAATTAAACCCTCATTATCGCAAAGGTGGCGGCAGCGTTGTTTCCCGATTTGCCTGTTTATGAGAAGGAGAAAAACAATGGAGGTTAAACTGCGCCCGCTCCGTGAAAAAGAAGATGATGCCGTCTATCAAATGTTTCAGGAGATTCCTGCGGAGGAAGACGGATTCGAAAATCCGGCTCATGGATTGTCTCCGGAAGAATTTAATGATTTTTTTGCCGGCGTCATGTCGGTTACAGTCAGGGAATAGGGCTGAAGCCGGGTTATGTTCCCGATACCTATTATTTGCTTTTCTCAGGGGATGAGGTTCTCGGTTTTGCCAAGCTGCGCCACTACCTGAATGATTTTCTTTTGAATCACGGCGGCCATATCGGCTATGGTATTCGTCCGACGTGCCGGGGCCGCAAGTTAGGCAATCTCATTTTGTCCGAGGTTTTAAAACAAGCGCGTTTGATGTCTTTAGAGCGGGTGCTTCTTACGATTCGCGATTATAATACGCTCTCGCGCAAGGTTTGCGAGTTTAACGGCGGTAAGCTGGAAAAAGTCGTTCCCGGCGCGGAGTTTGCCGAATGTTTTTATTGGATAGAACTGTAAATGCGTAAAGATTTTTTATATTTTTCGCCATGGCGAAACCGATTACAATCGGGAGCAGCGTATTCAGGGATGCGGCCTTGACGCGCCTTTGAATGAAGTCGGAATTGCGCAGGCGGAAGAACTGGCTAAAAAGCTGATGCCTTTGGGGATAGAGCATATCTATGCCAGTAATCTTAAAAGGGCTTTGCAAACGGCACAAATTTGTGCTGGGCATTTAGGGGTTGCGGTTGACGTCATTCCTGAGTTGCGTGAAGGGTGTTTCGGCGAATTGGAAGGGATGCTTAAAACTGAAGTCGCCGTCAAATATGCGGAAATTCACAAGGACTGGTAGTCCCGTTGATGATATGAACGTCAGGTTTCCAGGCGGCGAAAGCAAACAGGAGATGCAGGATCGTATGTTTGCCGTCATAAGCAGCCTGCTGTCCTCTCCTTTCCAGACCATAGGCATCGCTTCTCATGGCAGCTCTATCCGCTATCTGCTTTATAAGTTCGGATTATCGCCGCACCGTATGCCGAATACGGCGCTTTATCATTTGGTCTGTGAAGACGGAAACTGGCGGTTAATTTAAAAAGCAAAGCCGCCATACAGATTTTTATCTGAATGACGGCTTCAGGCTTAGCGATAAATTACTCCGTAGAAGCAAAAATGCGGCGGCAGTCAGACTGCATCCGGAACTCGCGGCATTTCCAAAAACGAAGTACAGCACCCAAAATCCTATAATAGCGGAACAAGCGGCCAGTCCTCTGACATAAAGCGGCTTATTTCCGGTTTTTTTCCGTTTCACGACAATCATAATCCACATGATGACGGAAACCAAGGCCAGTAGTGTATTTAACAGTCCCATATCTATATTAAAATTATATTCAAATCGGACTAGATATAAGCGATTTGTTTTAAATTGCAAGATGTTTTTTTGTCAAAATATGACGATATTCGGTGAAAGTGTTTGATTTGTTGAAAAAAAAAATGCTAAACTCGCTTCGTTAGGTTATAAATATAGATGTTATTGTGTTGATGAGAAAACCTTTTTATTTCAGTACATTAATTAACTTAAAATAAAAATAATATGGAAACGAAAAATTTTTCTCAGAGAGTGTTAAACGTTGTAAAATATTTTTGGAAACAGCGTTCAGGGTATGGAGCAATTTTGTTGGTGCTGTTTGCTTTAGGGCTGATATGCCTGTTGGTTGTTGACATAACGTCCCGCGGCGAATATGGCAAAGTGTTTTTCACCTGCTTAAAATTGTTTGCCTCAGCGGCATCGTCGGGGGCTTATTGACGCTGAACACATGGATTTCGGAGATGAAATACGAATGGCACAACGGATTTTGGGAGCGGCTGCGTACAATATTGACATGCATTTCCGTACTTGGTCTGTTCGCTTTTTGTATATCGGCATTATTTCTGCCCACAGATAGTTCCGTTGTTGAAAATGTTTTTCAGACTGTGGGGTCAATCGGACTGTTTAGCTTTTTGTTCGGAGCTGTAGCATCCGGGATGACGTTCTTTTTGGAACTGCTTCTGAAAGGCGTTTGTTTCACGATTAAGCGATTGTTTCATTAACTCTCTCAATGTAAAGCAAAACCGCAGTTACTTTATGTAAACTGCGGTTTTTTTTTTTTTCCTTTTAGCAGATGTATTCAAATTCTTTTTTCAGGTCACGTTCAAACATTTGCTTAATGGTAGATTTTATATCTGCATTCTCATAAACAACCTTGTATAAAAAGCCTGACAAATCGGCATATCAATGCCTTTTTCGTCGGCAATAAGCTTAACCGCCTTCAATGTCGGAACACCTTCCGCCAGTTTGCCGAAATCTTCGCCGCGTGCAAATTTTTCACCAAAGGTTCGGTTGTGGCTGAATTTTGAAAACAGGGTCGCTTCATAGTCGCCTAAATGAGCCAGGCCGTAAGCAGTATGCGGATTTCCGCCGAAGTATTTGATAAAGCGTCCGACTTCTATCGGAGCACGGGCCATCAAAGCTCCTTTCAAACCGTACCATTCCAAACCGTCCAAGATGCCGGCAGCAATGCCGATGACGTTTTTCAAAGCGGCGCCGATTTGATTTCCGATAAGGTCAGAACCGTAATAAAAACGGATTAAGTCGCTTTGCAGCAGATTGATGAGTTTTTCCTTGGTTTCGTCGTCATAAGAGTCGATGACGGCACAGGAAGGAACACCTTTCATATAATCCTGAACATGTCCCGGACCGGCTAAAACCGCAATATTGATGTCCTGGGAAATTTCTTCAATCATAACGTCATACATAATCTTTGCGCTGGGTTCTTCCAATCCCTTCATTGCCAGCAAAAAGGTTTTGCCGCTGAGCTATTGGCTGAGTTCTTTGCATAAGCCGCGAAAATACTGACAACCGATAGAAACGATAATAATGTCGTTTTCCAACACTGCCGGCAGGTTGTCATGCAGGTGCATATTGTCGCTTAAGGATAAATAAGGGTTTTTCTGGTATCGCGCAGTTCAATAAAATTCGGCGATGTCGGAATATCATACATATCAACGTCGAAACCGCAGTAGTTGGCTGCATACCAGCCCAAAAAAGTACCCCAGCGGCCGCAGCCGATTAAAGAAAGTTTTTTCATGTGAGATTACCTCATAACAGTTACAAATAATATCTATCACTACTGCATAATAGCTCATTTTGCAACCGGGTTATTGCAAAAACACACAAGCCTGACATACGGGGGATAATTAAAGAGAGCCTTTTTTGGCTCTTTGACGGGTGACGATGGCACCGATATGATCGAATTCTTCAAATGAATGATAAGCGTAGTCCAGACTTTTCTTGTCACAGTCGTAAAAACCTGGTTGGCCAAAGACTGGATGGCGCCGTCAATACGTTTAAAAGCGGCATTGTAGTCTTCGTTGAAATTGTTTTTGCTCTTTTTTCTGACGATATCGTGATACGCGGCAATAACTTTAGCAGTTTCGTCAGCTGAGTTGGCATAGCCTTTCTCTTCAAAGTCGCGCATAATGCGCGCCGTCGTCTGATAAAAGCATTTGTTCGTCAGAATGCTCTTTTGCTTTTTGTTATTACTATCAATTATCATTTTATGACATCCATAGTTTTTCCATAACGTTGATGTAGCACACAATAATCGAATTTGCAAGCCCCTTTGCAGGGGTTTTAACAGTATTAAACATAGCTTATTTTACTTAACGGATGGTTAATTAAAATCTGGACATTATTTTACCGGCATCCTACACTGATTACGATTTTTTAACAATGAAAGGGAAAAAAGATGCTCAAAAAGTTATTGCTTGCAGCTTTGGTTTTGGTGGGTTTAAGTGTAAATGCGGCCGCGGAAGACAAAGTAAAAAAGCTTCCGGCGCCGTCAACCGAAAGCGAGGTTTCGTTAATGGAAGCCGTCAACAGACGCCAGTCGCGCCGCGAATTCAGCCCCAAGGCTGTTGATGACCAGACCTTGAGTGACATTTTGTATGTTGCCTGGGGAATCTCTCTCATGACGGCAAACGCACGATTCCGACGTCGATGAACAAACAGAATATGAATGTTTATGCGGTTATGGCAGACGGTGCCTGGCTTTATCAGGCGGAAACCAACACGCTGAAACAGGTCAGCGATAAAGATTTGCGCCCCTTAATGGCCAAACAGGACTATGTGAAAGATGCTCCCTTGGTTTTGGTTTATACCGGCACTGATGAAAAGAACTCTCCGCTGCATGCCGGTTCGGCTTATCAAAATGTCGGGCTATACGCCGCTTCCCGCGGATTGAACAATGTTGTACGCGGTTATTTTGATAAAGACGGATTGGCCAAGGCCCTTAACGTTAAGAGCGACGATGTCATCGTGACTCAGGTTTTGGGGTGGCCTTACATGTAAAGTGTTTTCTGAAAGCACTCTGCAGAGTGCTTTTTTTTATATCAGCGGCTTTGCTTGAAACTTTCGCTTCTCGTCTTATATCAGCAGTAATCGTCAGTTTTTATAAGGAGAATGCCGATGTCATCACCTCATCTCGTAACCGAAGTCCAGCGTTTTGTCGACGGTCTGGCCGAAGGAAATGCCAAGCCGTTGTATGAAATGACGCCGCAGCAGGCGCGCCAGGTGTTGTTGGATGCTCAGGATGTTGAAACGGCCAAAGCGGATGCTTTAATTGAGGATATGCAGATTCCCGTCGGTGACGGAAAGTTGATTCCGGTTCGTTTTGTCCGTCCTCACAAGAGCTCTCGCGAACGGCTGCCGGTTGTCTTTTATATCCATGGCGGCGGCTGGGTAATGGGAGATGCCGCCACACATGACCGTCTGGTGCGCGATTTGTCGGTCGGGGCAGAATGCGCCGTGGTGTTTCCTCTCTATACGCCGTCTCCCGAGGCTAAATATCCTCAGGCTCTTAATGAGCTTTTCGCCGTTCTCAAATATATTGTCAAACAGGCGGACGCGTTTAAGTTTGATACTTCCAAGGTCGTCGTGGCCGGAGACAGCGTCGGCGGCAATATGGCCACCGTGATGGCAATGCTTGCAAAAAGAAAACAATGGTCCCAAGCTGGTTTTCCAGTTGTTGTTCTATCCGGTGGCCGATGCTTCTTTTGATACCGATTCTTATAATCAATATGCGGAAGGTCCTTGGCTGACTAAAAAGCCATGCAGTGGTTTTGGGACGCTTATGCCCCTGACGCTCAAATGCGCCGGGAAATTACGGCCTCGCCGTTACAGGCCGATGTTGCCGAACTGGAAGGTCTGCCGCCGGCTTTGATAATAACGGCGGAAAATGACGTCTTGCGTGACGAGGGAGAAGCCTATGCCCGCAAGTTGAATGATGCCAAGGTTGACGTTGCGTCAGTCCGCTTTAACGGTACCATTCATGATTTTGTGATGTTAAACGCTTTGGCCGCCTCCAAACCGACACGCGTAGCCGTTAATCTGGCCATTACGATTCTGCGGCGCATTTTTTATCGTGACAGAGTTTAGCAAAAGGAGAAAACAAATGTATTCATTACGCCCTGCAAATGAACGGGGACATACTCTGACGGATTGGCTGGACAGCTTTTACACCTTTTTCTTTCGGACAATATTACGACCCGCAATATATGGGTTTCGGCGATTTGCGCGTTATTAACGACGATGTTGTCGCTCCCGGCAAAGGTTTTGATATGCATCCGCACGATAATATGGAAATTATCAGCATTGTTTTAAGCGGAGCTCTGGAACACAAGGACAGTTTGGGCAGCGGTGCGGTTCTGAATCCCGGTGAGGTACAGGTTATGACTGCCGGTTCGGGAATTTTTCACAGTGAATTTAATCCCTCTTCAACGGAGCCGGTGCATTTTTTTTGCAAATATGGATTATGCCGACAGGCGGGGACACCGCCCTCAGTATGGACAAAAAGTCTTTTTGCCTGTACGTTGATTGAAAATCAGCCGGTTTTGATTGTCAGCGGCGATGGCCGGGAAGATTCTCTGCGCATCAATCAGGATGTCGAAGTCTATCAATGCCTTTTGGAAGAAAACAAGTCGGCCGATTATCAGGTTTCGCCCGAACATAAATACTGGATTCAGGTTTGTTACGGGGCTGTTTCCGTGAATGACAGGCCGTTAGTCGCCGGTGACGGGCTGGCCGTTTGGGATGAAAAGGCCGAACTTAAGATTCGCGGAATAGATCCCAATTCTAATTTCTTGTTATTCCGGCTGAAATAAGGAAGTTACCTTTTGTTAACTATTGCTTGGTAGTGTTTTGTTGTAATTTAGTTACAACTACTTGAGGAAACTTACATAAAAAAACATTACTTATGGCCGGTGTGGCCTGCTTGTTTGCGGTTAATGCCAATGCAGTAGAATTAAATCCTTACGTTTCGGCAAAATTATCTTATTCCGATATGTCTGTTTCGGGGAAAAGATTCTTGGGGTAAAGGTTCTCATAAGGAAAATTTGGACGATAATAATGTTTGGGGCGGCAAAATTGCAGCCGGTGTTTCTACCCAATTAAATTACGGCTCTCTCCGAACCGAATTGGAATACAGCCGCAATGAAGATGCCAAAAAGCACTACCGGCGCTAAAAAGGGCGGTACTGACTTTACCAAACTCGAATCTCAGTCTTTGATGTTGAACGCTTATTACGACATTGACACCGGTACGAAATTCACGCCGTATGTCGGTGCCGGTATCGGTTATTCAAGTTAAAGGCAAGTTACACCTTAACGGCTGAAAATGCTACTTTGAGCAATCTGATTATCAGTTCACCTGGCAGGCCGGCGTTGGTGTTGCCTATGCCGTCAATGACAATTTGTCTCTTGACTTGGGTTACAGATACGTTGATATGGGTAATGTTAAGAAAAACTATGAACCGGGCAGCAGCTACAAATTTGACGTAGACGCTAATGAGTTTATGCTCGGTGCCCGTTACACCTTCTAAATAAGGTTTAATGAAAAAAAACACTGCCTTTTATAAAGGCAGTGTTTTTTTACTGATAGGTTTTCTGTTGACGTCGGATAGGTTGAACGTTGCTTTTGCCCATCCACCGGTTAATGAGGCTGATGCCGTCTGGACCGGCCATCAGCAGGTCCATCCGGTCGGGATTTTTGCTTTTGCATAAGTTCTCTGGTATCGTTGGCAATTTTTCCCAAGCTTATTTTATGTTTTCCAAAATTCAAAAAGCCGTAATCAACTTCTTGCTCCAAAGGAATTCCTTTAATTTGCTTGTAGATTGCATCTTCAGTTGCCAGTGAATGCAGCGTTGGTCCCAGTTCCTCCAAGTGTTTAAATTCTTCCGGGCGCTTCTGTCCCAGAGTCTTTTGCATAAGGTGCAGACATTCGTGCTTTATCGTGGAGCCGACGGGAGCATAAGTGTCATCGCCGCAGTTGCCTTCTTTGTCAATAAACAAATCAGCACCCAGGTCGTCTCCCGGTTTGTCATAATAAATAACCATATTGGAGTGTTCGCTGCCCAAAAAGTTTACTGCTCCGAAATAAACGGTATTTTCCATGGTTTGGCCATATTTTTCCAGCCATTCGGACAGTCCCTGCATACTTATTTCGTTTGCCCGGGGCAGCATTTCTTTGCTTATCATAAAACGTTTTTCACTGTTATAGAGCGTTTTGGCAAACTCTACGATCTGCGGATGTTTTTCGCGGTTTCGCAAAGTTGCAGCATATCCTGATAATAACAGCCGAGAATGTCGTTTTTTCGTCAAACCAACCGTTTTCTCTGAACATGACGTTGTCAAAATCGCCTTTGTAATAATTCAGTTTCTCAAAAGCGAGAAATGTCTTTAATGTCTGCGGATGCGTCAAATCCAGAGAGCCGTCGTCGGAACGTTTGATTTTCTTAAGTTTTTCGGAAAAGTAATTTTTCAGGGTTGACTTTTGCTCGGAAGAAAGAGAGTCGCAGTAATCAAGATTTTTGAGGTATTCTCCGCCTTTAGCGACCACATCCAGAAAATGGATGCTGTCATGAAGGATATGGTTGTAGCTTGAATCGTCAATCGCGGTAACCGTCCGGCCAAAATAATAGTCTTCAGGCGTTGGCCTGGATTCTTCACACGAAGCCGAAAAACCAAGCAAGGCCGAAAAGCCCACTATTTGAGGAAAAAAAGCCTTTAATATTTTTCCCCGGATTTTCAGCGGTTGCCGGTCGGACGCCCCTCAAAGATTCGTATGTCGTCATCGTCGCCAGCAAACCACGAAAATAAATTGGCTCTCATTTGGTTTCCCCTAAATTATTTTTAGTTTTACCCGATATGTGTCGCCGGCATTGCCGTTTTCTTTTTGTTCCATGACCCAGATAGCGCTTTTTTCATTCAGAATTTCGGCAACATCTTTGTTCACGCGGGAAAACAATTTTGCCTCGGACGGATTTTTCACCAGCCGCAGCGAACGCCGGCTGCGTTCGTATTCGGCGTAAGGCTCTTCTTCTCTGCCTGATATGGCATCAATCATCAGCAGAACTTCATTGTCCGGATTTATCAGAAATTGATACATTAATTTTCTCCTTTTTTAAGGATAACATACCTGAAATTAAAAATCTATAATTTTTATCCAAAAGAAAACTGGCTTTTTTTATTAAAAATTTAATCTTTTGCAATTATGTTTACTGCCAGGTCAATATTCTGTTCTTTTTATAGGAAAAACAATGCATTCTATTCATGCGCTGATAGTCGATTTAACGCTGATAACCATTTATGCCGGAATAACCACGCTGTTGTTCAAATGGCTGAAACAGCCGACCGTTCTCGGTTACATACTGGCCGGAATTTTGCCGGGCCTTTTTTCAATTTTGTTCCCACCGTCAGTGATAACGAAAACCTGACATTGTGGGCAGATATCGGTGTCATCTTTCTGTTGTTTGGCTTAGGTTTGGAATTTAGTTTCAAAAAGATGATAAGCGTGGGAAAATCGGCGATGATTACGGCCTTGCTGAATATCGTTTTGATGCTTTTTGCCGGTTTTTATACCGGAAAATTGCTTGGCTGGCCGGTAATGGACTGTTTCTTTCTCGGAAGTATGATTTCAATGTCTTCAACCACGATTATTATCAAGGCGTTCGACGATTTGAACGTAAAAAGCAACGCTTTACCGACTTGGTTTTCGGTGTTTTGGTGGTTGAGGACATCGTTGGCATTTTGCTGTTGGTTCTGCTTCCCATGATTGCGTTGGGTTCTGACATTAACAGCGAAGCGCTGGCTCTCAGCACGGTCAAACTTATTTTCTTTTTGGTATTGTGTTTTATCATCGGCATTTTTCTGGTTCCGACGTTTTTACGCAAAATTACCGTATTTTTAAATGATGAAATGCTTTTGCTTATTACCATTTGCTTATGTTTCGGAATGGTTTTGCTGGCAACCTATTCCGGGTTTTCTTCCGCCTTGGGAGCGTTTATTATGGGGTCGATTTTGGCCGAAACCGGATTGATTGAACGGATAGAAAACAACATCAAGCCGCTGAAGGATTTTTTCGGCGCGGTATTTTTCGTGTCGGTAGGTATGATGGTTGATCCCTCGATGTTTATAACATATGCCTGGCCGATTTTTTTAATTACGGTTATTGTCGTCACCGGCAAAGTCATTTTTCCTGCGCCGGATTTGTTATTTCGGGGCAGCCTTTAAAAAACGGCGGTTCAAGGCGGTTTTTCCTTGGCTCAGGTTGGTGAATTTGCGTTCATTATTGCCAGTTTGGGAATGAGCATCGGTGTTCTCAGTGCCAAAGTGTACCCGATTATTGTCGCCGTTTCGGTTATTACGACGTTTTTGACGCCGATGATGATTAAAGCCGCTCCCAAATTTTACAAATCGGTTACCCGTTTCTTTCCCGATTCTTGGAATAAATATATTGAAGAAAACACTTCTTCCCGGCCGGAACCAAACGAGAGGAACAATTGTGGCGCCTTTTGTTCAAAAACTATTTTGCCCGCCTGATTCTTTTTTCAATGATTCTTTACAGCATATTCGCATTGGCGTCATATGTGGTAGAACCGTTTTTATTGCGGTTTCTGCCCGATTGGCCGTCCCGTATTGCAATCACGCTTTTGACCCTGGGAGCAATGTCTCCGTTTCTGAAAGCTCTTATCGGATGGGAAACCGTCTTGCCGGGATATATTAAGAGCAAGGTATCAGATGTTTTCTGTCGTCTTTCCGCCTTGAGCCGGGAACATCCAACAGGGACGGCCGTCATTAAAAATATTGAGGATAAGGCGTTGTCTTGTCTTGGCGGAGAAGAAAACTTTGAATCGGTTAAAAATTTTTTATTTCCAACAATAAGGTTGCGGTTATTTATTATAAACTCTGGCACGATAAAAAATCCAACCGTATTCCTTTGATTATCCTGACGGCAGTCAGACTGCTGGTAATTTCGTTATTTGTTTTTGCCGTTGTTCATCGGTTTTTGACGACTAATCCGCAGGTAACCGCTTTGTTGGTTCTGGGAACGTTGTTTTTATTTTCCCAGTCGCGGTGGCTGCTGCATCAATATATGAAAATCGAAAACCAGTTTTTGGATAATCTTAACGGCGAAAATAATCGTCATCTGAAGATAAAAACGAATAAAACCAGACACTGTAAAAGTCGGGGCATTACGGTGGCCGTTCCCGACCTTTTTGCATCTCTTTCGTTAATTACATCAAAACCCTCCGCAAGGGAGGGTTTTTGTAATGGCGGATAGAGAGGATTCGAACCCTCGGTACGCTTTGGGCGTACACACGATTTCCAATCGTGCGCCTTCGACCACTCGGCCATCTATCCTTAACATCTGCCTAACCTATAATATAAGAAAAAATTTTGCAACAATTTTTTCAAAAATTTGTACTCCCATAACAATTAGTTAATATTGATTTGTTAATATAGCTAAAAATGGAAAAGGACTCTGTAAAGAAATGAAACAGAAAAATATAATATTATCAATAACATCCGGCTTAACGCTCTTGTTCTTTCTGCCGTTGAGCATGGCGATGAATAATGCTGTTTATATAAACAATTGGGGACCGTTGCTGGGCGGCATTGTGTTGGTTTCGTTATTGGCGAGTGTTTTATTGTTTGCAGCTTTGAGTAAAAAGTAAGCCGGTTGTCGCCAGTTTTGTTCAGGCTGTACTGGTTTCCCTTTTTTGTTGGTTTATTTTTCTCGGACAATCAGGTGTTTGACGGAAAAAGTAATGATATTGAATCTTGGCAATGGCTGGCGTTAACTTCTGTAAAAATATTAACCGTAAATTTCATTCTTCTGGCATGTTTTTATTTTCCGGAGGCGTTTTTCCGAAACATAAAGAAAATATGCAGTTTTATGCTTATTTTTCAGGTTCTGTTTGTTGTTAATAAATATAACGCCTCCGTACGAAGCAGTTATTTGGTCAAAACGACATTTGAAGAATCTTCGGCTTATTCTGCCAAGGACAACATCATAATATTGGTATTGGATACTTTTTCATCAGGATTGTTTAAGGATATTCTGAAAACTAATCCGCAAAAATATCAAAAAATGTTTGAAGGCTTTACCTGGTATTCGGAAACGGTTCCCGGTTTTGTTGCCACAATGGCATCGGTGCCGTTTATTCAGACAGGTCGGCAATATAAAGGCGACGTGACTTTTTCCGATTATCTTGTTGACATTGAAAAGGATAATTTGAGGAACTTTTTAAAAGATTATTCGCATACGAATATAAATTATTATAACAGACAGGTAGAATCTTTAGTACAAAAGCATCCCGTAAAAATATTCTACAAGCTTTCGTTGATAAAGATTTTTCCCTTTTTGCAATGCTGGCTGCTGAATGATGAAGAATATAATGTATTTAACCTGAAACCGGATAGGTTTATGGTGACGGAGCCGAAAAGACGTAAACAATAATGCCTCTTTTGAAAAAACAATTCCTCGATGCATATCGGGGCAGACCAAACTTACAAATTCATACATTTGCTCGGGGTACATCTTCCCTATGCTTTTTGATGCTGACGGCAACAGAAAATTTGCGGCGTCGGAAATGGATGTTGGGTTAAATTCCCTGCGAATAGTGGACAAAATCTCTCTAAATTAAAGGAAATCGGCGCTTTTGACAATTCTCTGATTTTTATCATCGGAGATCATGGAAATTCGCAGGAAAGAAAGTTGCTTTATGATAAGGAGTACGGAAAAGCTCTGATGTTGTTTAAAGATTATCGTTCTCCTTCCAAGGCGTTGTCTGAAAACAGAGCTTTGGTTACAAACGGAGATATTCCTAAAACCATAGCTTCTGTTTTGGAACGCCAAAATAATTACGAAGGTGTAGATATTCGCTCTGCCGGTCGGGAAAACAGGAAACTGACCTGGTGTAATCATGAATATACGACGGAATATAATCGGAAAATTCCGATGGATTGTTATGTTGTTTATTTGGAAAATGGCAGGATTAATTTACAAAAGGAAGTAAAAATGATTAGATTTTTTATATTTGTCGGTTGTCTTTTCTTGTGTTTCGTCACCGGTCTATGCCTATATTGATTTGGGAACCGGGAGTATGATAACGCAGTTTGTCATCGCGTCCGTTGCGGGAGTTTTGCTTTTTATCAAAGATATCTGGCGCGGGTTGCTAAGCTTTATCAAAAGGCTGAGAAAACATGATAAAAAAGTAAACCTTATCAAAGTTCTTTTCGCGACAACAAAAATTTTGTCTTTAGAGACGGCGATAAAATCAAAGACAGATAAACCCGCTGGGTTTTGAGGATTTCCGCCGGCTTGCTGATTCCGGCCTTTATGATGAGCTGATTTCAAAAAAAACTCTTGGTTTCCCATACGGTGGAATATTCCGGAAGCGATAAGATTATCATCTGTCCGCAACAAGTTCCGTTCATCAGTTATCCCTATGAGTGGTCTTTTTTTAAATGCTTAAGGATGCCGCTTTGTTAACCATAGAACTGATGAAGACCGCCGTTCAATACGGAATGATTCTAAAAGATGCTTCGGCGTATAACGTTCAGTTTATGAACGGACAAAGCGTTTTCATTGATACCGGTTCTTTTGAGCAATATGTCCCTTCGCAGCCTTGGCGCGCCTACCGGCAATTTTGCGAGCATTTTTTGGCACCGTTGTTGTTAATGAGCGGTTGCGATTTGTCTCTTCAGAATTTGCTGGTTTCAAATTTGGACGGCATCCCGTTGGCTTTGGCAGCTAAGCTTTTGCCTCTAAAAGTCAAAATGCGGCCGTCTGTCTATATGCACATCGTCCTTCACTCAAAACTTCAGATTTGTTATGAAGCGTCTTCGGCTCCGACGTCGTCGCGTACGTTTTCGAAATTTAAGCTGAGAGCTTTGTTGGAGAGTTTGGAGGGTTTGATAAAATCTCTAAAATTTCCGACATCTCAAACGCAGTGGCAGGACTACTATGATGACAACAACTATACGCCGCAGGCATTTAATGCCAAAAAGGAAATGGTTTTGGGTATGATTAATTCGACACAGCCGCAAACGGTTTGGGATGTCGGGGCAAATCAAGGTGTTTTCAGCCGTTTGGGAGACAAAAACGTCGCTTATCTGGATCTCGATATCGACCCTGCGGCAATAGAAAAAACTATCTGGAGATAAAGGAAAGCCGGCGGACGAACATCCTGCCGTTAAAGTTTGATTTTAACAATCCGTCTCCGGCATTGGGGGTAGGAAACGATGAGCGTCTCTCCCTGTTTGAAAGACAAATGCCGGATGTCGTTTTGTTTTTGGCGCTAATCCATCATCTGGTTATCGTCTATAAGGTTCCGTTTAAAAAAATTGCGGAAGTCTTAGCACGATTGTCTCCGGTGGTCGTTCTTGAGTTTGTTCTGCCGGAGGATACTCAGGTGCAAAAGTTGGTAAAAACCCGGAATAATGCGGATTTTGAATATTCTCAGGAAATTTTTGAAAAACGTTTTCAGAATATTTTGAGCTTGCGGAAAAAACGCAAATTCCTGATTCCAAGCGCCTGCTCTACTTGATGAAAAGAAAGCCGCACAAATAAATTCCGGCTCTTGCTCTTGTATTTTTAGATTCCCTAATTAGGTATGTTATGCCAATTTTTTAGATTCATAACAATTTGGGAGAATATGATGAGAAGAGTTTTATTAGCAGGCGCCAGCCTGGCGGTGTTGTTGGCCTCGGCCAATGTCAAAGCTGCGGAATTGGTCGTCAGTACCGATACGCCTTTGAGCGAAAACGTAACCTTTGGCACCGGACAGACTTATGATTCCTTTAGCAATAAGGACAATGCCTTATATGGTTTTGATGCCTCGGATACCGAAAATCATAATATTACTTTTTGGTGCAGGAACCACCAGCGTCAATTTGACCGGCAATGGTTCTAAGGCTTCTGGTATCGCTACCAACGGACAGCTGACGATTAATGCCGGAACCTTTAACGTTTCCAACACCGGCAGCGATGTTTATGATAACACGACCCAACTGGCCGGTTATCGGGGAGTAACCGTAACCGGGGAGAAATCAATCTCGGCAAAGGTACCGCAATGTTTTCCGGGCTTGCCGGGGAAGCAAGCAACATGACCGCGTCTGACGTTGATTTGAACGGCGGAACGGTAAATCTGGACGGTGGTATTATTTTAACCTCATCTAATGAAACTGTTGCAGGGAAGATTAATATTGCCGGAGCAACCGTCAATGCCAATTCCGGCCGCTTGGTTTCCAAGACGACAAATGTTAACGGTGGTACATTAAACATCAACGGCGCTGTTGATCTTTACGGCAATAAAGCCAACGATGCAACAGGTGCCACTCTGAATGTCAGCAGCGGTTCGTTTAATTTGAATGATGCTGATTTGAATGCCGGTAAAGTTACCGTGAATATCACCGGAGGCACAAATACCGTTACCGGAAGCAATACCGTTACCGGAGATGTTAAAATAAATACAGCCGGTAATTTGACCTTGACGAAAGGAAGTTCTTTGGAATTTGGTGCCGGCACGTTGACAATCGACGGTACCCATGGTGCTTCCGGTTCAGCACAGCGCAACGGCATTGCCGGCGTTGTTGAAAACGATGCTCCGCTTGGAGAGGTGACCTTAAACGGCACAACCGTTAATATAACTGGCGGCGGTAACATCGAAGTTGACAAGTTGAATATTGCCGGCGGTGAAATCAACGTGTCCGGAACAGGTGCCGATCTGACTGTTCCCGTGGGAGAAGACTGGCGCAAAGGCAGTATCATTTCCGGCACCACTTCGCTGGATATGACCGGCGGTAAAGTTACCTTGGGTGAAAACGGTCAGATGATAACTTATGAAAACGGCTCGATTAATCTGAGCGGCGGTGAGGTTGTGCTTAATGGTGGCTCCGGTACCGAAGCGATTTTGCGTGCTTCTAACGGAATTGACAATCCGACGTCTAAAATCAATATCGACGGCGCTAAAGTTACCGTATCCGGTTATGGTATTATCGATTCTGTCGATACAACCCTCTCGTCCGGTTCTCTCGAAATTGCCAGCGGCGGTAATTTGGCTCTGGTCACTAATATGGGAGAAGTCAAAACGGCTGATGGATCTTCAACACGTGCTGATGCCATACCCGGTGTGTTAAAGTTACCGGCGGTTCCGTCAGTAATGCCGGAGCAGTTACCGGAACGGTTGATTTAAGCGAAGGCAGTTATGCCGGCGAAACCGGTTCGACATTGGAAACGCTCAACCAAAGCGGCGGCACAGCGGAAAACAGCGGTACAATTACCACTGCCGAGTTAACGGGCGGTACGTTTGATAACAAAAACGGAGCAACGGTTACCACGGCTAATTTGGGCGGTACCACCTTTACCAACAGCGGCACGGTAACAACTGCCAACCTTTCTTCCGGTACCTTCAATGCCGAAACCGGCTCGACCGTAACAACTTTGGCAATGACCGGCGGTAATTATAATTTGAATGGTAATTCAACCATTACGAATGCTTCCACTGTTGACGGCGGTACGCTCAATCTGGGCACCAACACGCTGACGACAGCCGGTTTGACCGTGTCTAATCAGGCCATTATCAATACTACGGTTGCCAATACGGCGGATGGTAACGGGTTGGTTAACGGTAATATTAGCGGAACGCTCACGGTTAAGGAAGATCCTTCTGGCAAAGCTACCATGAATTTGGTTGTTGCTAACGGAACCGATTTAAGCAAAGGAAGCATTACCGTTAACAAAGATGCCGAGATTGCCGAAAATATGATGTACGATTTTACCAAAACGGCTGAAGGCGTTTATACCGCAACCAAAGCCGACACGGCAGCCAAGGTTTCCCAATATGGCGCAACCGGTAATGAGGCTGCGGTATTGGCCGCTTTTTTCAGGAATGGCGGCAGACGGCAAGTCAACCGGAAGCTCTGTCGGTGATGCAATTGCCAATGCGATGGCACAGGATCTTCAAAAGCCAACGGCAGCGGGTAGCCAATGCGGCAGCTCAGGCTGATCAGATGATTCCGATGGCCGCCAGCGTTGCCGTAAACGTTTCTACCGAAAAATGCAACTCAGATTTTGAATGCGGTTGACAATGAATTAACCGGCTTCAACCTGTCACAAGGTCGTTCTTCCGGTGATACTTTCCGTCGTGTCAATGGATGGATTAAGGGGTTGTTTAACCGTGCCGATTATGAAAAAACATCAAATCATAAAGGCTATAAGGCTGATAATGACGGATTGGTAGCCGGTATTGACGGTATGGTTTCTGATACCGTAAAACTTGGTGCCGGTTATTCGTTCATTAGTTCCGACATCAAATCCGGCGGCAAAAGACCACCGCTGATACGCATACCGCAATCTTGTATGGTCAGTATAAGCCTTCTGATTTGTACTTTAATGCAATCGGTACTTATGGCTGGGGCAAGTATAAATCCAAAGCCAGCGCTTACGGCTATGGTTTGGGCGGCAAATACGACGTCAATACCATCGGTGCGCAGTTGATGGCCGGTTATGACATGGGCTTCTTTGCTCCCGAGGCCGGTTTCAGATACTTTAACGTCAAACAGAAAAAACACACTGACAATGCTGGACAAACCATCGGCAAAAAACAGCAATGATGTCTTGACCGCTGTTGTCGGCGTCAAATATCAGGGTACTTATTGCCTCAACAGCAATTGGAGCCTGAAACCCAATGCCCGTTTGGCCGTAACTTATGACCTGATGAGCGACAAGGAGAATTCTGTCGTTTCTCTGGCTAACGGCAGTGGTTATGTCGTTGACGGTCAGCGCCTGAAGAGACTTGGCCTGGAAGTTGGAGCCGGCATCGCTGCCGACCTCAATGAAAATCTGGAAATCGGTCTCAGTTATGAAGGTAAGTTCCGTGATAACTACACCGATAATACCGGATTGATTGAAGCCAGATATAAATTCTAATCCGATATTTATTCAGATTGTATAAATTCCGCCCCTCTGCCAAACGGCAGAGGGGTTGTGTTTTATCGGGGCGGCAGAATTTCAATCCAATAGCCGTCAGGATCTTCGATAAAATAGATTCCCATTTCTTCGTTTACAAAACATACGCAGCCGGATTCCTGATGTTTTTTGTAAGCTTCGGGGTAGTTTGCCGCAGTCATCGCCAGATGAAACTCACATTCGCCCAAATCGTACTGCTGCGGATGGTCTTTCAGCCAGGTGAGTTCCAATTCGAACTTTGAACTCCCGTCGCTCAGATAAACAATGACGTAACTTCCGTCATCTGCCTCAATACGGTGGCTTTCTTCCAGCCCCAGCGCGTCACGGTAAAAAGCTTTGCTGCGATCCAAATCGGTAACGTTAAAATTAAAATGGTTAAATTTAAAAGTCATTTTGCATCCTTTGCTGTCGTTTCTGCGGCATCATAAAATAAAATCACGACAGTTGCAAGATTGCTGCTGTCGTGATGCAAAAATTTTGTGTTTTTTTTAAGAATGTTCTGCTGCAAAATCCGGATCGATTTCGTAATAACGCAGACAGACGAAACCGTCCGAAGCTGCAATGACGACTTCTTTGTTGGTACGGTGGGCAACGGTTCCCGGCGCAAGTTTGTGCTGCTCTGTCCATACGGTGGCAACTTCCACCAGCCATTCCTTGCCGTCAAATTCTGCAAAGGAGCCAAACTTTCCGAAAGCCCGGGCAATCTTGTCCAGCTCGGCCACCGGAAGCGACCAGTCCAGCAGCCGCTCTTTTTCTTGGGGCATCGGCCAGTATTCGCCGTTTTCCTGAGGAAGAGCCCGCGCCCAATAAGTGCAAAAGTTTTCGAGAACATCCAGCAGCAGCTGCGGCGCCTTCATCTGAACCTTGCAGGACAGGCTTTCCAAATTGTCGCGTTCGCCGACGGCAAAACTCTGCTGCGCCAAAATGTCTCCCCCGTCCATTTCCGCGGTAACCTTATGAATGGTTATTCCCGAAACCTGCAAATTGTTCAAAATCACTTGAGGCAGGGGCCAGGGGCCGCGTCCTCTGGGCAGCATTTCCGGGTGAATGTTGATAATGCAGGGAGCTTCTTCCGGGGTGGGAATCTTATAAGGATAAGCGGCAGAGACGACAACGTCGCATCCCTCGTCAACAAGGCGCTTCAAATGTTCTGTTCCGATTCTTTCGCGAATGACCTCAATATTGTTCTCGGCCGCAATTTTCAAGACCATGTCGTTAAACTCGTATTTATTGTCGCGTTCGGCAATAAACAACCATCTCACGTCATAACCGGCCTTGATTAGAGCCTCCAGACATCCGGCAAAAAAATCAAACCCGCAATAAGCTATTTTTGAAACCTTTTTCATTCTGTTCCCCCGCAGCAATATTTGTATATTAAGAATAAATAATGCTCTTGTCGACCTTAAACAATTAAACCAAAGTTGTGTCCGGAACAATAAAGAGTAAGCCCCGTGTTGCGGGGCTTAAACTAGTCGATAATTTCTTCCGGATAAATGCCGTAAAGGTTTTGCCGCGGCACCCATCCCGTAATCGAAGCAAACTTAATTTTGCAGAAACTGTTGTTGACCGGACATTTTTCAATTTCGCCGACAACTTCGTCCTCAACTTTGGCAATGATTTTGGCCTTAAAGTCGTCTTTGGCGTAAACGTTGTTTTCACCCGGGGTAATAACCTTGACGGATCTTTTGCCTGAGAGCATGGATTTATGAACCCAGGATTCCGAACCCTGCCAGTCTTTGATTTTTCGCCACAATTCAAATTCGGCGATAATCTCGACCGGAGCAGATTTCTGCATATACACCCATTCTATCGGATAACGGGCACCGGGGCCGGAGCGGGCGTTGATATGGTTAGAACGTAAAGATACAAAGCGCGGTATCGTCAGGCCGGTTTCGCCCTCGTCGGCGGGTCCCTGTGCCCGGACCGGGCTGAAAGAAATCATCAGTAGAGCCAGTACACTAAAAGATTATCCTCATTTTTAACCACCTTCTTAATTTTTTGTTATTCTATTGAGGAATATTATGACTACATATGATGAATAAAACGTAAAAATATAACAAAATATATAGAGGGAAAAATAATGGATGTAATCGATTTGGCGCAAAAGTTTATCCGTTTCCGCACGGAGACCGGTAATCACGGAGAAATCATGAAGTGTCTGCAATTTGTTAAGTCTTTGCCGGAATTGCACGACGCAAAAATAGACATTTTTGAAAAAGATAATCTGGCCCCGGTTATTTTTATCCGTAATACCGAGAGCGAGGCTTTTGACGTGTTGGTTTTGGGACATCTTGATGTCGTTCCCGCCGCGGAAGAAATGTTTACTCCCGTTGTCAAAGACGGTCGGATGTATGGGCGCGGTACCTTGGATATGAAGTCTTTTGCCGCCGTTGCCCTCAATTCTATGGCTTATGTCCTGAAGCGTAAATTACCGCTTAACTTTGGCGTGATATTGTCAACCGATGAGGAAAAAGGCAGTAAGGGAACGGAAGCTTTTCTGGCAGCACATCCAAAATCAGCGCCGAAATCGTACTGGACAATGATGTTGGCGGCGATATTCAAAAAATCGTAAGCAAATGTAAAAATCCGGTCTTTGTCAAAATCATTGCCGAAGGGCAGGAAGCACACGGTTCAACGCCGTGGGAAGGCATTGATGCCAATGAGATAATGCTGCAAACTCTGGCTAACATCCGGAAATACTATCCTTATTATGCTCAAAACGGTGTTAATCCCGAAAACAAATGGGTTGATACGGTTCATTTTGCTAAAATCTGTGGCGGCGACGTTTCCAATATTATTTCCCGCTATTGTGAAGCTTTTGTGTGATTTCCGTTTGGTTGAAACCAGCACCACTGCCGATTTGAGAAAAAATCTGGATAAATGTATGGTTGCCGGCGTACGTTATGTTATTGTCTCCGAAAGCACGCCGGTGGTTATGTCTGAGGACAATCCGCATATTTTGGAATATAAAAAGTTTGCCGAAGACATTTTGGGGCGTCCGATAGAGTTTGAACATATCGGCGGCGCCACCGATTCTCGTGAATTTGCGGTCAAAGGTTCTACCGTGATTATGCATTCCGGCACCGGGGAGGGAATGCACGCCGACGGTGAATATGTCGAAATCGATTCTGTAAAGCAGATTGCCGACATTCAAATCAAATTTCTTGAAAAGCTGGCCGGAGAAAAATAAACTTGAAGAAAAAATCTTGGATGCTAAACGGATTCATACAAATGGCGTCAGCGGCGGGACTTGAACCCACTACCCCTGGTTTAGGAAACCAGTGCTCTATCCGGATGAGCTACGCGGACAACCTGATACTGGTTTATAGCTTAAAAGCTTAAAAATCAAGCTTCTTTTTATAATTATTATAAAATTAAATAAGTTTAAGAAAGTATACTTAAAGATAAAAAAAATAAGAAAATAAGTTTAGTTTTTTGTTGATTTTTAAACTTAATTTGGGTAGCCTATTTTTATCAGAGAAAATAAAAGGTAAAAACAATGGTTGTTTCAGGTAAACTAATTGATTCAGGGCGAGGATATAAGACATTCCAACCTAATTCTTTGCAACAAATTGAAAAAGAATTGGATATATCATCCTTATTTACAAAAATTACGGATGCGACATTGGCACTCGGAGAGCTTAATGCCCTAAATTTGCTGTTACCTAATCCAGACCTTTTAATCGAAAAGTATGCCTTGCGAGAGGCTGTTTTATCGTCTCAAATAGAAGGAACACAATCAACAATGGTTGAAGTTCTACAAAATGAAACAAATATAAATGCAAAAATGGATATTATTGAAGTTCGTAATTACCAAAGAGCTTTTTAAATTATGGCATAGAACAAATAAAAAATGATGGGTTGCCGTTATCCTCACGTTTGTTAAGAAATTGCCATAAAATACTTATGAATAACGTAAGAGGCGGAGAATGTGAAAAAACGCCGGGGGAATTTAGACGAAGTCAAAATTATATAGGAGGGAAAAATCCCGCAACCGCTGTCTTTGTTCCGCCAAAGGAAGATAGTATAGATAATTTAATCAGCGATTTTGAAAAAATATATTCATACGGGCAAGATGCCTGATGTTATTAAATTAGCATTACTTCATTATCAATTTGAAACAATTCACCCATTTCTAGATGGAAATGGTAGAATTGGGCGTTTACTTATTAGTTTGTTTTTGGTTAACAGAAATATATTGCAACAGCCAACGCTTTATTTGAGTTTATATTTGAAAAAACATAAATTGGAATATTATGAATTATTAACTAATGTGCGAGAAAAAATGATTTTAACAGATGGTTTGAGTTTTTCTTAACAGGTATAGTTTTAGTTAGCAAACAAATTATAGATACTACCAAAAAAAAATATTAGCGTTAAAAGATGAGTTTTCTTCAATAGTCAAAAGCGATAATGAACATAAATTACTAGAGTTTCTTTTTATCAGCCCAGCTATCAATATATCAATTGTTAAGAACGAGTTGGATGTAAGTAAGGCAACCGCCAATAAGATTGTTAATGATTTTGTTCAAAAAAGGTATTCTGATACAAACCAATACAATGCAACGATATAAGCAATTTTTATTTAAAAAGTATATGGATATTATAGACGCAGACCTTTAATAAGTTTAGTAATTATCATTTTATTAGACTTATAAAAAAAGTTTTTGTTATAAGTTTAATGAACTATACTTAAAAATAAAAAAGAAAGAAATAAGTTCATTTTTTTTTATTTTATTAAACTAGTTTTAAAGGGGAAAGGTACGTAAAATAATAAAAAAATTTAAAACCTTTACGAGAACATCTAAGGTGCGGAAATTGTAAAGCGTCTGGAAACAATTTCCAATATTATTACTGCTAAAAGCAAGAGATGTGCTTCCGTCCTTGGTCGCCTGAGTTGTATATTCAACCAAGGTGAGATAAAAGGCGATATTGGATATATCGTCTGTTTAGGAGTGGAAATACAATTTCCAACCGCAAACTAGCCCGTTTGCTCCGCGAAGCGCTTATCACGGCGGCCTATCCCTGGCAAAAGGAGGAATAAGCCGCAAAACGGCTATCCGTCAAAAAAAAGCTCCCGTAAGCGGGAGCTTTTTCTGATTATTCGCCTTTTTTGATTTTTTCAATCAATTCCTTGACGGAAGGAACCCCGTTGCGATACAACGGATCCGTTGCAAAACGATAAACCTGATGTCCGGCAAACAGCAGGTTGTCTTTGATGCTACCGTTATGGCTGACGTCATACAGGGTTTTGTGAATACAATAAGAACGCGGGTCGGGCAGGCGGCCGGAGCTGCCTTTTGCCTGAGACCAGGACGAAAACTGGCATTGTGACAGGCAGCCGACGCAGTTTTTGCGGTCTTCTTTCATCTGTTTCCATTCTTCCGGCGTCAGAAATACGACGGTTTCGTCAGGCGTTTCCCTGATTTCGGTATAACCGGCCTTAATCTGACGGACGGCCTTGTCGGCATCTTCCGGCTTAATGAAAATCATCTTTTTTTCATTCATGTTGCGGATGAGAAAACGTGCTGTTCGGCTCGTAACGAAATTCCACTTCTCCTTGTTTGCGGCGCATCAAATTTTCCAAAAACGTGTTTTTGATAGCCGAGGAGAAAAAAGCCGGTCGGGCTGAATTTTTGCAAAATAACGTCGCCTTTTTTCACTTGGAGCATCAGCTTTTTCCATGCGTCGCTGATGGGGCTTTCTTTGGTAATCATCGGACGTGTACCGAATTGAAAGGCAATTTTGCCGATTTCCGGATTGTCGATGTAATCTTCCCAGTCGCTCAGCGACCAAACGCCGCCGGCCAGAATAATCGGTTTGTCCTGCAAGCCGAGCTGATTCATCGTTTTGCGCAGCTCGACCACCCGCATATAAGGCGTTTGCGGCTGAGACGGGTCTTCCGCGTTGGACAAGCCGTTGTGTCCGCCGGCCAGCCACGGGTCTTCATAAACCACGCCGCCCAGAAACTCTACAAACTTGTTGTAGGCTCTCTTCCACAAAACTTGAAAGGCGCGTGCGGAAGAAACGATGGGATAATAGTAAACGCCGAATTTTGACGCCAGTTCGCCCAAATGATAGGGCAGGCCGGCACCGCAGGTAACGCCGTGAATTAAACCTTTGGCCTTTTCCAAGACGCCGTTCAAAATTTGTTCGGAACCGGCCAGCTCCCACAGCATATTCATATGAATGCGTCCGTTGCCGCCGGAAACTTCGTGGGCAATCTGAGCCTGGGCCACACTGCCCCGGATGGATTGTTCAACCATTTCGGCATGACGTTCTCTACGGTCTTTTTTAAAGTATTTTTCAAAAATGACATGGCCGCTTTCATCATAGTAGTCGGGGCTGACGCCGGAAAACGTGCCCACGCAGTTTTCATGGGCCCAGGCGCCGCTGCTGCGGCCGTCGCTTCCGTTGATTCCTTTACCGCCTTCAATCAGCGGGAAAACTTCCTTACCGGAAATCATAATCGGATTTAGCTTTTTCAATGTTATTTCCTTTGTAGCTATTTAAACTACAAAATTTATAACAACATTAAGGGGCTAAATCAAGCAGATTTTTGGGGATGTCATTAATTGAAACCAACGCGATAATAATGCAAATCAGGGCGTAAACCTGCAGCATATCGGTTATGGTTTTGTTTTTCAGCACCGGCAAAACGTCTTCATATTTAGAAAACAGGTGGTTAATCAAAAGCAATGCAAAAGTGGTGACAATCGCCTGCAAACCGATGCCTGCCGCCAAAATGCCGTCGGCAAAGAATTGCAGTATCTTGTATAAAAACGTAAAAAACAGCATATAAACGCACACAAAAGCCCAGGATATTTTTTGCAGCTTGGTGTTGCGTGCCTGCTTTTCGGCCTTGTCTTTTTGACGCTTTCCACCGACAGGGCGGAAACCTCTATGCCGCGTACTTTTTCCGGGGTTTCCTTTTTGTTTCTTGATGTCGTGCATATCGTGGTGGAATTTTTCTTCGGTAATGCACAGGCCGCAGCCTTTGGAGGTGAAATAAACGTGATTATGGTCTTTTTTGCATTGTTTGAGGCTGTGCATCAGCTTCCACAAATGCTCCTGCCATTCGTAGGCGCTCGGACGGTCGCCGCCTTTGGTAAATGCCCGCTCAAACAGTTCCAGCGTCTCTTTGTCAAAATATTCGTGCAGGCTGTAAGGATGCGGAGCCTGATAGGCATCCGGCCATAACCCGTAGGCGTAATGATATTTCTCGATTCTGTTTTGAATAGTCAGCATTTCGCTGTCGGCTTTGCGCGGCACTCCCGAAAAGGGATGGATTCCGTTGTTTAAAAGTTTGAAGATGATGACGGCCAGGGCAAACTTGTCTTGTTCTTCGCCCATTTCTTCGCAGGACTTGTCCATCCCTTCGGGATAAATGTATTCTTCGCTGACAAATTCCGCCGGATAGCGAGTTTTTTCGCCTTTAATCGAAAAACCGTCGCAGTCGACCATGGCCACCAGCATATTTTCTTTGTAAACCGAAACGTTTGAAGGCTTGAGGTCAACGATGTAGTGTCCGCATTTGTGCAGCGACGTCACCATTGAGGCCACGTTGTAGGCGGCAAAAATGCGATAGGCGTATTTTTCCGACAGCTTGAGTTTTTTCCGAATGGCTTTTTGCATCAGATGGTCGAGCGAAACTGCCTCGCGCATATTAATCAGCGGCATCAGGTAACCCACGCAAAAGCCTTTTTCGTCTTCCAAAATCGCGTCCGGCCAGGCAATTTGCGTATATTGCACGCCGTCGTTTTCCACCGGCGCAAAGTTCGGCTTGTTGAGCAGCATTGCCTCCAGCTTTTGGCGGTTGGTCTTGCTTTTTGCCAGATTATGAAAGATTTTGGCCACGCTTTCCGGTTTGTTTTCCACCAGATGGATTTTGCCTGAAGCGCCGCCTTTGTTAATCAGCTCGCCCAGAGTGATTTTGCCGAAGGAACCGTCAGCATAAACAGCATTGTAGGTAAGTTTTGTCGTTTCGTTTTCCATTATTTTACCTTTGCCCAAACCAGAGTTTTGTCGTCGGAATTGAGTTTTTGCGCGCGCGGTGTGTTTAAGGTGTTGGCCAAAGCCCGCTCAGCTTTGGTTTTGGCCTTTTCGTCACGCAAAAAGTTGTTAATCGGAACAATAAACCCTTTTTCTATGTCCTTAAAGTCGTTTGCAAACGAAAAGTTGGTCAGCCCGTCGCTCATCAAAAAGATTGTATGTGCGTTGCTGAAGCTGGTAAAACGCAGGTTTTCGGCCCATGCCTGCTGGGTGTAAAAAAAGGTCTCGCAGGCAAAGTTGCCGTTTTCCGGCCGGGAGGCCACAAAGTTTTCGTAACCGTCGTCTTTGAGGGCGATTGCCGCTCCGTCGCCGATATGGAAAAACAACCCTTCGTCTTTATGATGGACGATACCCACCACCGTGGCCGCAAAATCGGCGATTCCCTTTTCGTCTTTGGTTTTGTTCAGCCGATGGCGCATAAGCTTTTCCCGGGTTATTTTAAGGGCTTTCAGCACCTTTTCGCGGGCATGTTTGAAATCGGCGTTTTTCAGGAGGTCGCATAAGGTTTCGCAAACCGTTCGGGCGCCGATTTTGCCGTATTTGGCCGAGCCTGCGCCGTCAGAAACGATTGCCACGAAATTCCGTCCCCGGACGTGCTTGTAGTAATCCTGGCAGGGCAGGTCTTTGTGAGCGTGCATTGCGCCGATGACGCTGACCGCCACCACCTTTATGTCGGGTTTCTTAGTCTTCATTCCATTCGCCGGTGTCTTCTAACAGGTCGGGAACATTCGGCGCCGCTTTGGAAATACAGGAAACGCTGCGGCTCAGCCACAGGAAAAACTCCGTAAATTTCAGACCGGTGAGGCGCTTGGGGCTGATAGTCGAGAATTTTGCCAGTTTTTCGAGGTTTGCACCCTGCGTGCCCACGGCATGAATGACCACTTTTTTGTTTTGCTGGGCATAACGGCATTTTTCCGCGATAATCTCCCAGTCATAATCGGTCGGTTCGCCGTCGCTGATAAGAAAAATCCACGGACGTTTGGAAGTAATGCCGCAGCTGTCGTAGAGGCATTTTTGTTCTTCGATTTTTTGCAGGGCCAGTTCCATAGCCTTGCCTAACGGCGTCAGGCCGCCGGCTTCCATCTCCGGAGCCTCAAAATTCATGGCGTCAATCCAGTCGGAAGAAACGACTGCTTCGTCTTTGCCGAAAGCCTTGATAATCAGCAGCTGCACTCTGGAACTGGCGTCAATGTCGTCTTTCAGCTCTTTTTCCAGAGCTTTCAACCCGGCGTTCAGCTGTTTAATGGGTTCGCCGCGCATTGAGCCGGAGCAGTCCAAAACCAGCACGCAGGGGGTTCTTTCGTTGGCATTGTCGGCAAACTCCACATAGGGAATCATTTCATTGTCAAAACTGTTGTCAGCCATTTTCTAACTTCCTCCAAAACTGGTTAACGCCGCGGATATGTGTGCGGATAGCCGCTGTCGGGGTAGGGCTCCGGCGCCGAAAACTTGCCGCAGCCGCTCAGGCCGAACATACAAACCAGACCAAGAACCAATAAAAATCGCGTCATATACCATTCCTTTACTTGTTTAGCAGTATAATATAACTATATACAGATAAGGGTTAAGTAAAAATTAAGTTATACAGAGTTTCCATGGCAAAATTTTACATAGCGGTAATGATGGGTTTGCTCATATTTTCTTCGGCTGCGCGGGCGGGTTCCGGCGGTCTGAATATTTTTGCTCTGCCGCGGGAGGCGCCGCAAACCGAAATTTATGCCGAAACCGGGCAAAAAGTGAAACTGACCGATTTTCACGGACAGTTTTTAATCGTGGTCTTCTGGTCTAAAAACCTGTGTCCCTTGTATTAAGGAACTTGACAATCTCAATAATTTTGCTAATAAAACCAAAGGTGACGGCTTCCGGGTCCTTTTGGTTTCCAAGGCTCAGGAATGGCGCGATATGGATGAGCAGCGCCGGTTTTTAGCCAAGTACAAAGCGCCTGATTTGGAATTTTATATTGATGACAAAGGGGCTTTGACCGAAGCTTTCGGCATATTCTCTTCGCCGCATACTGTTCTGATTAACAAATCCGGGCAGGAAATCGGACGTATTCGCGGTTCTGTTGAGTGGGATGACGACGACGTCATTGAATATATGTATAAGCTGAAAGTTCAGCACGGTTAATCTGCAGGGACGTTATTTTCTATGAGCGAAAAATATTATATCGGCTGGGATGATTTTCACCGGCATACCAAAAACTCGCCGGACAAATCAAACAAGCCGGAAATTTCAACAAAATTGTTGCTGTCAGCCGCGGTGGCCTTCTGCCTGCGGGCATAATTGCCTATGAGTTGGATATCCGCAATTGCGAAACCATCAATATGTCAAGCTATGACAACAACTACGACCGCCGCCCGGACGACAAGATTGAGCTTCATGCCGATTTAAGCGGCGTTGATGAGCAGACGTTGATTATTGACGATTTGTCGGACAGCGGACGCACCTTCCGCATTCTGCGCGGGATGTTTCCCAAAGCAAAGTTTGTGTCGGTATATGCCAAACCGCAGGGAGCCGGCGAGGTGGATATTTATGCCGAACAGCTGCCTGATGATTGGATTGTTTTTCCGTGGGATTTATAACGGTAAAAAAAAGCTCCCCAAAGGGAGCTTTTTTTTTATTTCAAATCGGGGAACAACGGCAGCCCGCGGCTCATACGCGTCATCTGGGTTTCAATAGAAGTTCCCAAATTAACGCGTCCGGTTTTGATAATGCCTCGTACCTGGTCGCCCTTGGTCGTATCCGGGTTGGCAAAGAGGAACGTGGTGTGCGGTTTCTTTACCGTAGTGCCGACCAGATTCTGGTGCATAACCCCGAGCATACCGCGCGAAAACAGGTCATAGGCCAGGTCTTCGCTCATATTGGCCGAAGAGGCGTATTTTACCACCGAGGTAATTGCGTCGGTAACATTATTGGCGTGAATGGTCGACAAAACCAAATGGCCGGATGTAGCTGCCCGCAACACTTCGCTGGCGGTGTCCGGCGTACGGATTTCGCCTACCAGAATATAACGGGGTTTTGAACGCAGTGCCGATTTCAGAGATTCGCCCCAGTTGCCGTCGATAGGGAGCGTCTGCTTGCACAGCCCCAGCCCGCCGCGCTTGGATTTATAAACGCCGTCCAGAGGCTGCTCGGTCGGATCTTCAATCGTATAGGCAAAGCCGCCTTCCATATTTAAATACTCTTTCAGGAGGCTGGAAATGGAAGTCGTTTTACCGGCACCGGTCGGTCCTGACCATAATAAAAGCCCTGAACATTGCGACAAAGTCAGCAGATAGTTGGTCAACTCTGCCGGAAAGCCCAAACTGCTTAAGGACGGAACTTTCTCCGGCATTTTACGGGCACAGTATTGAACGCCGTAAATGGTCATACTGCGTTCCACACGGTAAAAAAGATTGTTGTAAAAAACCGAATAACTGGGATTCTTTCCGTCCCAGGTTGCCTCCAAAAGGGCATAAAACTCTTCAAAGTCTTCCGGCTCAAAGACAATCAATCCGTTAGCGGTTCGCTTGTCTGGAATATAAGCAATTTTATCCGGCGTAATATAAATGTCTGAGAATTGTGTTTCGGTAATGTTGACCATAGCGGTACCTCGTCCTTTTTTTATTATTGTCATAATTTACAGTATATATGTTAAAAAAAATTAAAGCGGTTAAAGTTTTGTTAAAAAAAAGAGCCCTGTTTCAGGGCTCTTGATTTTGTTATCAAGCAGAAGCGATTAATAGTAATCCCAACGAATTTCGTTACCGCCATCTGAGGTATTCTGACATTCAGCAGCAGCCTGAGATAAAATAACTGGAAGATTGTCAATTAAATGGCAACCAGCACCAGCACCAGTCGCTTCTTTTTTGCATGCTGTATTACCCATTAATGTTGCTGCTTTTGATGTAGAATTTGCTGTTCCTTTAATCTGGATTGCCTGCAAACCAGAACCTGCTTGAGAACCCCAGTCGGCGGTTGCAATTGCCACACAAGCATCTCGGGTTAGACCGGAATAAATGATATAAAATGAACGATTCGTTCCTCCGACATCTGCTGCACCAATCCGAACTTCACCCTGATAGGCATTGATGATAGATGATGCATCGGCCTCTGTTTTACCGGAGGGCAGCATGTCTCTCGGAATAATACCCATCTGGATAGCAATTTTATCGGTCAGACCTTGATAGTTGATGTTAGCCGAATACAATGAACGGATGTTCATTACCAGCATGGAAATCTGATCCAAGGTTTTGTTAACACGGAATTTGGCCATAGCTTTGGAATAACCGGAGATACCGCCGATGGACAGTACACCGATAATGGCCAGCACGCCGAGCATTTCGACCATTGAACGGCCTGACTGCTCATTTTTGTAAAAATTTTTTCATTTCAGTTCTCCTCAATTTCTCTGTTGTTGTTAGTTTAACTATAACAAATTAACAAATTATGAACAATCTTAACCTTAGTCATAAATTTCCTAAATTTAGTTATAGATTATAACTAAAGTCATAGTGAACAATATCCTTACTGGAAATGCCACAACACGGCATTGCCTTCGTTTTGGCAGATTTTTTTGACTTTTTCCGTCTTTGCCGGCAGGAGGTTTTCCTTATCGTCCCAGCTGAAAACGGCAGTATGGTCTGCGTTGGTAACCGTAACGCTCTCTACGCCGAGCCAAAACTTTTCTTCAAAACGGAATGACGCCGTTTCAACGCATTCCTGTTTGTTTAAGTTCTTATAAACAATGTCAAAGTTGCGCGACCCCGGCATCAGCATCATTCCCTCGATTCCGCTGCCGACGACAACCTCTTTGCCGAAAAAGTTCATTAGCCGTCCGCTTTTGCTCATCGCCCGCGGCGCAATCTGCTTGTCTAAAACCGCCTGAGTGTTTAATCCCCAAAAGTCCGGGCGGTTCTGGTAAAAGCGCCGGATGTTTTCAGCCAGCTGCTGAACTTCCGCCGCCGCCTTGTCGGTTCCGATATATTTTTCGCTGAAAAGTAAAACGCTTATGCCCCAGACAATCAGCAATGCCCCGACCATGCCGCCGATGACCAGCTGCCGGCGTTTTAAGGTCTGCAATTTGAGCTTTTGCTGCTGAATCCATAATTTTATCTGCATTTTAGCCTCCCATGCTGTTGGTAATTTGATCTTGCATTTCAAACGTTCCCATAACCGCCCAGGCAATGACGCCGCCGATGGAAAGCAAGGCTGCCATATTCAAAACGCCGGCTTTTTCTTCAATCATATAGACGGATTCTTCCAGCCAGTCGTTGGCCAGCTTGTCCAGAGCTTCTTCAAAGTTATCCAATTCCGAATAAATTTTCAAATCGCCGATAATTTCCCTGTCCGGAAAATCAAGTCCGGTTTTGGCCAATGCCTGACCAAGGTTGTCACCGTTGTTGACATAAACCAGGGTTTTATCGATTCGTTCTTTCAGGTAGCGGCTGGCGTCGCGCCGCAGCGCTCTCAGCGCCGTTGAAACCGGCGTACCGCCTTTGACCAGAGCCGACAACGCCAAAAGCCAGCTGATGCCGGTAAAAACTTTATATAACGACCAAGGCGGGATATAATCAAAAAAAGCCCTGACTTTTCCCGTCCAGATGCCGATGGTAAAATAGATGACCGCCATGGTTATCGGCAGGCTAGCAAAGGCAACCAGCCAGTTGTCCTTAATCCATGCCGACAGGTCAACCAGGTCTCGGGCCATACCGCGCCATACGACGGTCGGCGCCGCGTCAATCATCGGCGGCACCATGTAGACGCCGATTGCGTAAATAATCAAAACCGACATCATTACCAGAAAGGCCGGATAAGTAATTGCGCCCACAATCGGACGAATCATCTTGGTAGACCCTTCGGTAACTTTAATCAGATTCAGCAACGCGCTTTCCAGGTCGGAAACGTCGCCGACCGAGAGCATCAGTCGTTCACGGTCGGGAGCCCAGCCTTTGAGCGCGTCGGAAAAGGTCATACCGTTGTTTAACGAGCGCCCCCAGGAGGCGATGGCGATAGCCAGCGGTTCGCTCGGATTTTTGCCGCCGTTGCTGGCCCCGTCATGCAGCATGTCCAGAGCATCCATCAATGAAAAGCGGTTTTTCATCAAAGAGGCAATTTTGCGATACAGTTTTAAACGGGTTTTGTTGGAAAACTGCAAAATCATTTTTGCATAATATTCCTCAACCTTGTTTAATTTGCGTACCGCATTGTGAAACGACGGATTATGTCTTTGATTCTCTTCAACCATTTTTTATTTCCTTAATAAACCGGACGTTGGTCAAGCAAACCGCACCAACGTTCAACTTCGTCAAGATCAATGTAACCTTTTAACATTCTCTCAATTGCGGCGTCTTTCAGCGTCCTGCCGCCCAAATCGCTGGTCCAGTAGTCAATGGCTTTTCTGGTTTCACCTTTAATCATCAGTTCCAGAAACATTGCGTCAGGCAGCACGATTTCCGGAACGCTCATTCGCCCTTTAATTCCAGTGTTGTTGCAGTATTTGCAGCCCGGACCGCGTACGAAAGTGTTTTCAACACCGAAGTCGCCCAACGCTGTTTTCAAACGTTTTACCTGCGGCTCATCCAGCATCTCTTTTACCGATTTGCGGCAATGCGGGCAGAGTTTTCGGAACAGACGTTGTGATATAAGGCCTTTTATCAGTTCCGGATCCAGCAGTTTAAAAGTTTCAACGCCCATATCCCGGAAACGGGTCAGAATTGCCGGTGCCGAGTTGGCGTGCAGGGTTGTCCACATGCCGTGGCCGGACAAGGCCCCCTTAAATGTAAGCTGAGCCGCGGAAAGAGTACGAATTTCGCCCACCATCATAACGTCCGGGTCGGAACGCAGTGCCGCCGACAGGGCTTTGGTAAACTGTTCGTCTTTTTCTTCTTCCGTATTGGCATTGGTCACCGGCATTTGCCTTGCCCCCGGAATCGGATATTCGGGAGGGTCTTCCACCGTAATCAGGTTAATTTCATAATTCTTTTCCTGCAGCAGCTTAATCATGTTTCTTTGCAGGGTCGTTGATTTTCCCGAACCCGTAGGGCCGGCAATGACGCTCACGCCGACGGGAACCGCCCGCAAACGGTAAAACAGGTTTTCTTCATACTCTCCAAAACCGAGGGCTTGCAAGTCTCCGCTGCCGTCCGGGTTGTCGTCGGCATACAAAAGACGCATAACCAGATATTGAGAACCGAAGGCAATCGGATTAAATTGCAGTCGAATAGCCAGCACATTGTGCGGCAGCATCAGTTTTCCCTTGGAACCGCGCAACGGCGTCGAACCCAGTTTTTGTGCACCCTGAAATTCGTTTTGAGCATAGTTGGAATCCGAGATGTCCGCAGAAGCAAAAGCTGCGCGGACGAACAGCTCGCCCCATTCCTTGTTATACTCCATTTCGGTCTGCATCATACCGTTGGTACGAAACATAATCTGCGTGCTGTCCGCCACCACGACGTGCACGTCCGACACTTTCTTGGCGGCGGCGCGTTCAACCACGGCGACAAAGTCCTTTTGCATTTGCAATTGGTCGAGGTCGCTGTCTTCTTCAATTTCTGCGGCTGCGGCGCTGCGTTCTGCAATGCTGTAAACGGCATTCAGCTCGTTTTGTGAAACATAGGTCGGTTTGGAAATGTTCAGCCGTTTTTTTCTGGCCAAAACTTCAAAACTGAGAACGCGTCCGTCAAATTTGTGGGTTTCAACCACCAAAAAGCGCCCGTCGGAAAACAAAGCCAGCAGAGGCCTGGTATCGTCGTTGACCACAAGCGAAGATCCCGGCAGCGTCAGCAGCTTGTTGCCGTTCGAAAAAATACAGGTCCGTGATGGATGCGCGCTGTTCGGTTTCCCGTCTGCTTAATTGAACACCGCCAGATCCGCTTGAAGCGGCACCTGTATCAGGTGTCGCTTCTTTGACCTCTTCTTCTGAATTGTTTTCTTCAGCCATTTACCTACCTGACAATCATATCACGCCCCATTCCCGGAACTTCTTCTTCACTGGCAATGAAGTCCCGTTTGGGAGTTTCATCCTTCTTTCCGTCAGCTTTTTTCTTTAATTCATCCTTTAAGTTGGCTTCCAGTTCGGATTTTTGAGGTTCCAAGGGCAGAATGCCTCCGGCCGCAAAGTAAAGATAGTCTTTGGCGCCTGCTTTTTCCGCACGGACGTAGGTCGTGGTAATTTCGTCAATCACGTGTCCGCTTTGCAGGGTTGTGCCTTTTTTGACGTAGAACGGAGAGCCGTCTTGATTAATCAGTTTGGCAATAAGTTCGCCGCCCTGACCACGAATTTCCATTACGGCATACATATCATTGAGCTTCAGTTCCGGTGTGACGACTTCCGGTGCGACAACGCCTGCCTGTGCAACTCCGGCAGCACCTTCGGCCCCGCCCTCGGCAAACGGATTTTGTTTTTCCATTTCTCTTTCCTGAGCTTCAATGCGGGCCTTTAAGATTGATATTTGCGTTTGCAAATCGGCAACCTGACGCAGCAATACTTCTTTTGCTGCTTTAACTTGGTTGGAGGCGTTTGCCACGGAATTTTTGATGCTTGCAAACTTTAATTTTGCATCATCTATAACTTCTTGTTTTTCCTTTTTAATCTTGTCCATCTGCTCATACAGTGCCGCATTTTTCTTAATCCACTGCTGATTAATTTCCAACATCTTGTTTTTGTAAGAATTCAGCAGCTTTTCCTGACGCAGCTTTTCAAAGGCAATATCCAGCTCTCTCAGTTTCTGCTGTTCTTGTACAACCTTCTGTTCCTGAGCCTTTTCCCATTCGATTCTGGCCTTGCGTTTGGCTTCTTCTTTTTCTTTTTCTTTTTCTAAAGCTTCTTTACGCTGGTTTTTAATCGCTTCTATTTCATTTTTAACCTTTTCTCTGCGCAGTTCCAGGTTTAACAAAGCCGTCTGTTTTTCCAGTTCTGACATCTGAGAGAAAAAACGCGGTCGTCTATTTCCGTAATGTTTTTCGGCGCACTGCTTCTTTGGCCCAGGTCCGAGACTTCCGGGTTGATTCAATACATCGGCCGAAACCAGAGGGGTGCTGGTTTGTTCTGCCGGAGCTGCCGCGATAATGTCTTCAACGGAAATGTCTTCCTCTACGACTTTTTCTGTCGGGTTTGTTTTTCTTCCGGTGCCTTAACGCTGTCGGGCGTGCTGGGAGCGGCATTGCCTGCCTCGGCAGGCACTTCGCTCTCGATGCTGTCGTCAAACAGGGCGATTTCGTCGGGAATATCCTGGTTTAATGCCGGATCTTCGTTTTCGGCATTATCTGCCAGCGTCACTACGCCTTGCGCATAAAGTTTTGTTATGTTTGTTTGAACCAATAACAAAGCCAGCACTGTCAGACATAAAATATTTCTTATTTTATAAAACATAGATTGTCCCCTCAAAATCCCAAACCTTCGTGCTTGGAGAATAATTTAAATTTTTAACCGTAACTCCTGAATATTTTGTTAACATTTTTATCCAGGTGCGCGGATCATACGTTGTTTTTAACTTAAACGTAACCATTCTGTATACTGTTCCCTGCGGAGAAGTATAGGTTGCCGACCCTAAAGATATAGGGTGGCCTATCGCTTGGAACGTATCGTTAAGTTCATTTACCAAATCAACGGCGTTTTTAGCCGGAGGCGAGTTAATTTGGTTGATTTTCGGCAATGCTAGCGACGCCGTCAACGAATTGCCGTCACTGGAAAAACTAAGGCCGCTGAAAGACAAGCCGGATTCTTCCATAGCTTTGCGGGCAATGGCCAAACGTCCCAAATCCCGCCGCCAAGAGGTTGATACACCGCCGGAATTGCAGGTGACACCACCGATAACCCAGCCCGGAGGCATAATTTTGACCAAGTCGATAATTTTATCATAGCAGGAATTCAGGACCATTTCCGGATCATCAAGTTTCTCCCACGGTTTAACCTCGGGAGGTTGCTGAACTTGCTGCACCGCCTTGGGCTTGACCGGAACAACGACTGGTCGAACCGTCGGCGTTAAAAACAGGTGGTTAATCAGGCTGGAAATAAGCCATATACCGACAATGGCCGAGACTGCAATAACAATCATCAGCTTAGCGCCGCGCAGCCCTTTAATCTTTTGCAGCTTGGCTTTGGCGCCGCGGGCTAAAATTTCTTCAACGCTGACTTCTTCGGTTTCCTCCAGTCCCCATTCGGCCGGAGCAATTTTTTGCCCCAGTCGGGAACCGCCAGCATTGACATAAACTGGTTTTTGGCCTCTTCCTCACTGAGAAACAGCATATCACCGTCGGAAAGGATGATGTCGTTTCTGATACAGGTATACCACCAGCCTTGAGGCGTTTTGAACACGGCCACGTAAGAAGAAATATTCGACATTGCCGTCGCCAGGGAAACCGCGGCAACCGCTTCTCCTCCCTTGTAGCCTTCATGCGATACGCAAATACCGAATTGCGGTGCCTTGCCGCCTTTGATACAGAATAAGTCTGCTCCTTCTAAGACGCCTTCCGATGCATCCTCAACTTCCTGAAACGGATCGGTGACGTTTTGCAGCGGTTGCCAGAACAAACTCGTAGCATACGTCGTTCCGCCCACGGTAATCGACGTTCCCCAGGAGCGTTGAACATTCCTCCCGTCGTAATCGTCATCTGCTAAGTTGGCGTCTTCTAGCACCTGTTTTCTCCTTTAATAAGCCTAATTCATCGACATTCTTGATTCCGGAACCAGAGGCGTATCAAGAATAACCGGTGTCAGGATAATAACCAAAACGCTGCGGTCTTTGGTAGCTGTTGCCGAGCCGCCGAGCAGAGAATTGGTGGCAGAACCCGTACCTTCTTTAGTCGTGGAATTGCTGACTTTTTCAAAGCCCGTCAAAATCAGGGATTCACCGGAAGTCATCGCCACTTCCTGTGTAAATGCACGTGATTCGACCTTCGGGTTTTGAATGTATTGGTTGTCGTCGGCGTTACCGAATTCAACTTTTTCCAAAGACAACAGATCGGACAAAGTCATGTTGAACATCAACAGCATTCTGCCGTGTTCCAAAATTCGCGGCAATACGTCCAGGGTAAATCCGGTTTCGATTTCTTCGGTCGTTACCGAGATGTCATAGTTGTTGCCGTCGGTACCGCTGTTGGTTTTGGTCATTTCCGCAATGTAGTTTTGCTTTTGGGTAACCTGAATTGGTGCTGGTTTGTTGTTAAGCGTCGTAACCGTACCGCTGGTGACCAGGCTGGTGTTGTTCTGGGTAGACAAGGCTCTGACCGCGGCATCTGCCGTCCAGTTGCCTTTAAGATACCCCAAGAAACCATATTTGCCGCATTTTCGGCAGTGCTCACGCTGGTAGAGCCCGCTACGACCACATTGTTTACGCCGTCTTTGAATGTTGCTTTCAAATCCAGGCCGTAAGTGTCGTTGTCGGCAATCTGAACCTGCAGAACCTTAACGCTGATGGCAACCTGACGGGACAACCGCATATTCTGTTCGTTGATATAGCGTGCCACCTTCTTGATGTCGCTGGGCGTTGCCGTTAACGTAATGGTTCCGTCAGACGGGGACATCGTCAGTTTGGCGCCTTCGGTAATCATTGCGGTAATGCTTTTTTCAAAAGTGCCCCACAGTTCTACCTGAGCGGAGTTCGACAATGAAATCGATGCGCTGCCGCCGCTTCCCGAAGCGCTGCCGCCGACGTTGACGGACATATTGGGCTTTGTCGGCAGGCTGTATACGATAAACGTTTTGGTAACGAATTTATAGAAGTGTATTTCCTTCTTTTCATATTTCCACCACAATCCGAAACGAGAGCAGACTTCATCCAGAAAACCGCTTAAAGGACCTTCATACGAAACCAGCATTTTGTCCGGTTCCGCCCAGTCGGCATTAATCTTGTCCAAAGACGGCTTGTTGCTTTTTGCCGCCGTGTTGACGTCCTTTTGGATTTGTGGAGCATAACGAACGCCCAGAGACGTCGTTTTGTTAATCATATCGCCGATTTCGAACAAAGTAATCGGACGGTTGCTGACTAAGGTAATGCCGTTCTTGGTCTCTAAATAAGACGGCAGCGGGTCGCCTTCGTATTCGACCTCACTGGTATCGCCGAGCCAGATTTCGTCTTTAACTTTAATCAGGTCTTCATTCGACGGTGCCGTAGGAATTTTGGAATCTTCCTTTAGCTTTGTTGCCGCCTCAATCTCGCGGTCAATCGTTGCGTCCATACTGGTTGCAATGGAGCAGGAGGCGGCAAAAGCGATAACCAGCAGTCCGGCGCCCAGTTTTTTAATTTAGTCATATGCATTCTCATCCTCCAGTGTCTCTACAACCAAGACGCGGTTTCCTTTATAAAATGTAGCTACCGGGGCCGGGCGGGCTCGGGCAAAAGAACGGATTAAGGCAGAACTGACGTCTGCAAAGCGTCCTCTGAACATTGCACCGGCGGCAAGGGTATAGTTGCGGTTCGTATTCCAGATTAATCTCCAGCCGGAACGCTCGCTCCAGTCGGTTAACAGGCCTTTCAGGGTATTGCCTTCTTCTGCCAGCCAGTCTTCAACGGGATCTTCGCTGGCGGTATTGCTGTCAGAACTGCTGCTGTTGTCGCTATCGTCGTTCATTGCTTCGTTGATTTCGTCTTCGTAGTCGGAAACTTCTTCTTCAATTGTCGGCGGGATGGACGCAGACATATTACTGCCGGCTCCGGCACTGACAATCCTTTGGTCGCGCGGCGTTCGTTCGCCGAATTCCCGATAATTGGCATTGGTTTCGGTATAGTTTACAAAATCGTTGTTGTCGGCAGGCAATTGCGAAGCAGAAGGCGGTACGATAACCGGAGCAGCCGGTGTCGGGACGACGGCCGGATTTTTCGTCTCTACGGTAACGGTTTCTGTTTCATACGCCGTATCCACATAAGTCTGATCAGCTCCCCAGTCCTGAAAACAAGAGCAGCCGGTCAGGAAAAAAGCAGATAAAATAACGGCTTTTTGCAAGATTTTCTTGTCCATTATTGCAATCCCTGAATTAGATTTTGTCATATTTTTTTCCTATCATACATACTGAAAAATAAATAATCAAGCGCGAGGCGAAACTTATTACCATTGTAAATAATAGCTTTCTCTTGGCTTATTCATTCTTCCTTTCGTCGTTTCCGTATTAATGTTGTTTCTCGTAATTGTTCTTATGATAAAGGAGTTTGGTTCGCGATTTGTGAATACCGTGTTGATTTTGCTGTATTCTACTCCTTTATTCGTTAAAATATTATGTAACAGGTTCAGTCTTTTTTGCTGCAGTTCCATTCCGCTGGTTCCGTCAATTCGTATCTCTATGGACATAGCCGGGTCATCGGCTGCTTTGCCGGCAAAAGCCTGAATCCAGCGCAGGGTTTGTCCTGAAATCTCCGCACGGTTAGGCTGGAATGACAGCCTCATTTCCGTGGGCATGATTTTTCCGCGGCTGCGGCTGCCCTTAAATTTTTCTTGATGCTGCTGATGAAGTCGTCGTCATCAGTGTTCTGCTTGCTTTCCTTGACGTTGGAGCTTGAACTGAAGATGGAGCTGAGCGAGCTGAGGATGTTGCCTTTTTTTTGCTCTTGGGGCGTTTGGTGCTTCGCCGGCTCAATCGGCTGTGGTTCGCTTTTTTCTTCTTTTTTCACAATCAGCGGTTTCTCCGGACGCACTTCTTCTTTGAGCTTTCGCTCGACTTCAATCTCTTTTTTTATGTCATCCGGTTTGTCTGACGATACCAGTTGCGGGGTCAGGTTTTCGTCATTCAGGATTTCCTCGGGAATGGGAATGAGAAGATTTTGCACGGTCCCGGAAGCAAGCTGTAAATCCGCGTTCGTTGTGTCCAGAGGTTCGCGGTTTAGCGCTTTTTGTATTGCGGCCTCGTCTTTTTGATAATACTTTTCCTTGGCTACCATGGCGTTGTGCGGAGCAACGGCACCCTTGGCAACGACCCAGGGGCTGTCTTCGCCGTTGTCTGCCAGAGCATCGCGCCGCGGCATCTGTTCCCACGACTTGCTTTTGTTGGCAATGGGTTCCTGGTGTTGTGCGGATTTCTCGCTGGTCATGCTTTTGATGGGAACGTTGCTTCCCGCCAAAGCGACGCGGTTTGCTTCGGCGTTGCGCAAAACTTTGGCACCGGCGTTTTGGGCCAGCGGATCAACGGTCTTTTCCAACGGAAATATGGCTTCCGGCTCAGGACTTTCGGCGGCGGCCATCCGGAGCGTGTCCCCCGTTTTGTCATCTTCGGCTGTCAATACGGCCGGAACGGCCAGCTCTGCCGTTAAGACGGGACTTTCTTGCGGTGCGCTTTTAACAGGAGCCTCTTGATAAGCTTTTTCTGATTTATCGGCGCTGTGCCGGGGAATAATTTTTTCTGCGGCTCTGGGCGGCGGATTATGAATAACCTCGTCAAAGTTCTGAACCAGTTTCGTTCTCACTTCCGTTTCGCGGATTGCGTTGTCCGGTATGTTGTGGTCAATTTCGAGCGGAAAATCGATTATGTCGTTGTCGGCCATAATAACTTCCGCCTCAGGTTGGTAAACGACCTGCAAAGAAGACGGTGCGGGAGGGGTTTCCTGCTGCCTGGGTTCGGGTAAAACCGTTAATGCAATCTTTTTGACCGGTGCCGGGCGTGTAGAGGGGGTGTCCCGGTTGCCGCGTAAGAACAGCATAATGTTTTTGCTGGGAATTTTTACTTCCTGAGATGCCGAGGGGCGGGTATGCCAATAAATCCCGTTTGCCGTAAAAATGGCAAACAAAGATAACGCAAAGCTGTAAACAAAAGTTTTTAAACCTGTTTTTTGCATAAATTAAACCCCTCTAAAACCTTGATAAATCAAAATGCGACTCTTGGCAAGAGTCCATAAAATTAGCTCTAAACCTGTGGATTCTTTTAAATTAAATTTTTGCCGGTATTTACGGTATCATAATGCCGTTTGTGTTTGTGCTGTCGGATAATGAAAAACGTTTTTTTGCCGCTTTCGTAACGGCTATTAATTTATAAAAAACAGTCGTTTACTACTGCTTACGACTGTGAATTTTTGTTACAGCAAAAATATGAAGTGTAAACAATATGTTAACGATTTTTCGGTATAAGCATTTTTGCTGGTAATCATTTTAAAAATTGGTTATTCTAAAAAGAGTATAAAGAGTTTTTGCAATCTATTTGAAGGAGAACGATTATGCAATTTCTTAAAATAATATTTGGACATTCTGCCTGGTAGCTGTCTTTTCACTGTTGACATTTGCCGGTGATGCTTCGGCTCAGAGTTCTGTAATGCAGACCTCTCAAGAAAAGGCATTGAACGTCTTTACCGCTGTTAAAACGATTATTTTCGTTGTCGGTGGTTTCGGTTTGGTCGGTGTCGCTTTCGGCGCGATCTTTGGTAAAGTAAACTGGAAATGGTTTGCAGGTTTGGCTGTAGGTCTTGCTATTCTGGCAGCTGCCGGTTCTATCGTTAACTACGCTACCGGTGAGAATATGTCTGGTTTCCAAGACTCATTCGACAACGCTACAAACTAATATTCTCCTTCTTTATGTTCCGGGGCGGCGGCTTGCCGCCGTCCTTCGGAACAATAAAAGGACTTGCGTATCAGGGGTCTAACGGAACAATTGCCAAGCAATTATTGCCTCGGCCCCTTTTTATAAAAAAGTGAATTTAGCTGTTTGGTCTGAATTGCTCCGGACTAAACACCCAAGTTCACCAGACTGAACGAACGGAAATCTCCCGCGGGAGAACAGAACTAAGGAGGGTGCTATGGTTAAGGTTTCTAAAATATGTCAGATTTTATTGCTGGTAGCCTTTGTATGCGCCTTCGCGCCGAATAGTGCATATGCAGATTCTGGTATGGTCTGTAACGACGGCAAAGTGCTCTATTCGGGCAAGTGTTGTAAATATCATCCGGCAGCGGGTAAGTATACGGATTGTGTTGACCCCATAAAAACGGAAACAAAAGAAGACGGAACAGTAACCAAAACCGTTGATAAGAACGTTGCCCAAACCTATGACAACACTGTAAGAACAGACAATACCACGCCCACAAAAGTTACCAATACCAACAGCAAGGCCAGCAGCGGTGCAGTAACCGGCTGTTCCAAGGATTTGGGGCTGTTTTCCGGTCTTATCAATACCGGTAACAAAATCTTCAAAGGGTTGCGCGATTTGATTTATGTCGTTGCCGGTTTCGGTATAATCGGCGTTGCCGTCGGCGGATTTTTCGGAAACCTGAACTGGAAATGGCTGGGAGCGATTATCATTGCTCTGGTTGTTATTGCAACGACCGGAGAGCTGATTAACGCTATTACGGGCTGCACGGAATTCACCAGCAGCATGATTACCGACACGCTTAAGTGACGACGGTAGGGTTTTTCGGAGCGGAAGCTTCCGGGTCTGCAAAACAGACCGATTGACGAACGGAATTCGGAGAATATTCTCCGCAGAAAGTTTCCCTTCGGGGAGGTTTTCTAAAGAACTTGGAATAGGAGGTTATTATGGTTAATCTTACGAAAATAAGCAAAGTAGTTCTGGTAGCAGGCGCTTTGGCCTTTGCTTCCTTCTATTCAAATCCCTCTTACGCAATTTGGGATGCACCGGACGATTATTACTCTTCCGGCAGCGGAAATACCGAAACCGGCAATACGCCGCCCGTTAATATGCCTGCGTTGACGGCACCGACCACCAATCTGGCTGATATGGCCGGCTCAATTGAGCTGCCGACGACGATTGAAAGCAGAGATCCGTTGGTAAAAGCCTCAAAAGCGGCGGCGGAAAAAGATGCCGCCAAGGAAAAGCTTGATCAGATTGAAAAACAATATCAGGCTGATTTGCAGGATTTAAATGCTCAGATATCCAAAGAGGGCATCAGCAAAAAAGAGAAAAAGGAACTGCAGCAGAAAATTGCCGATCTGAAAAAACAGTATCAAAAAGATCAAAGCGAAGCTGCAACCGCTTACAATAATGCTTTGAGCGAATATCAAACGAACAAAACGGCTGCGACCTCCAATGTATCCGTCAATGCCAAACGTTCGGCCTATAATGCCGCGCGTCAGGAATACAACAATCTTGCCAAATGTGCGGAAGCGCCGGCCGATTGTAAGGATTCCAACGGTAATCCCATTACGGATGCCGACGGCAATCCGCTGACGACGACGACTTTAAATGCCTTGTTGGCAGAAAAGAAAGCTGCGGCAGATGCCGCTTATAATGACTATCGGGCGGAACAAAACGCATTGACCGGTAAAAATGCCGATTTGCAAAAAGATGTTCAAAATGCCAAAAATGAGGTCAAAGATCTGGAGCAAAAGTTAGAAGACGCCCAGAACGGATGTAACTATTACAAGCAAAATGGTGCCGTTTCCAAGGCCGCCAAAGCTGATCAGGAAAAATACTGCGGCTTGGTCGATACTTATACCAGTGAGCTTGAAGCTGCCAAAAACAAGCTTTCCGCGGCGCAAAGCGCTGCCCAGTCGGCCGGTGTCAGCGGCGGTGACGAACATGAAGGAGAAGTTTATGCCGCATTCAGTACGGCTTCCAGCAGCGGTGTTGACGCTGACGGTAATTTTGACGGAACCTATCGCGGTACCGCAACCTATGATGTCAAAGACGGAGATATTTTTAATACGATTACCCGTCGGGCAATGCTCTTTTTAGTCAGCCTTAAACCGATTATCTACGTATTTGCCGGTTTTGGCCTGATTGGTTTTGCTTTCATGGCTATTTTCAACAAAATCAGCTGGAAATGGTTTTCCAATATTGCAATTGGGTTGTTCCTGGTCGCTAATATGGGTCGTTTCATAGAATATTTTGTCTTTCCTGAGGGGGGGCTGAGCAACAATCAGCTGTCTTATGGCGATTACCTTAACAAAGGTTTTGCCGATACCGAATATAAATGGGTTGAAGCGTCCGCAATTTATACTGCTCCTACTGCCGCCGGCGTTAACGGCGAGGTTCCGGCCGAAGTGGCAAGTCCGGAGGCGGAAAAAGATGTTCGCGGTTTCTGCGGTAAAACGGAAGGTGCCAGCGGATGGAGCAATTTCTCCAGCTGTATTAAAGATATTACGGCAGCCGGTAAAAAGGCGGTTGATACTGCCAAAACGGCTAAAGCAACTGTCGACAAGGTTAAAAACGGCGTTGAATCTGTTAAAAATGCTGCCCAGAATATTGGTGACGCTGTTAAAAATGCCAAGGGCAACGGTTTGTCGGGCATCATTAAGGCAGCCGGTCAAATCGGCAGCAATGTCAACAATATGGTTGGTACGGCCGGTGGCGTTGTCAATGGTGTTATGAGCAATGTCAGCAAGATTTCCAATAATGTTCAGGATGTCACCAAGAGTACGGATGAAGTGGCCGAACTGAACGAGCAGCGCAGCAAAGGTGAGGCAACCAACGCGCTCGACCGCCTGCTCAAAGGTCAAACGACCGGCGCCGACGGTACGGTTGAACATCTGTACGGCGGTACGGATCAGAACGGTAATGCTGTAGAAGGTAAAGTTGCATCGGATTCAAATGTCTTTACCAATATCAAAGACACTACTGACAACATTATGCAAAAGTCTAAAGAGTCAAATACGATGTTGCAGGGGTTGACCAGCACGGCTTACGAAGGCACAAAACTGGTTGAAGATGTTACCGGAGTTACCGACAAGCTGCGCCAGAAAAAACAGCAGCAGTCCAGAAGCAAATCCGCATCTGCCAATAATAACTCAAACAACAATAACGGCGGCACCAACCAGCCCTTGACCGGCGGAGACAAGCCGACAAACAACGGTGGTACCAACCAGCCCTTGACCGGCGGAGACAAGCCGACAAACAACGGCGGCACCAATCAGCCCTTGACTGGCGGAGACAAGCCGACAAACAACGGTGGTACCAATCAGCCTTTGACCGGTGGTGATAAACCGACAAACAACGGCGGCACCAATCAGCCCTTGACTGGCGGAGACAAGCCGACAAACAACGGCGGCACCAACCAGCCCTTGACCGGCGGAGACAAGCCGACAGACAACGGCGGTACTAACCAGCCCTTGACCGGTGGTGATAAACCGACAAACAATGGTGGTACCAATCAGCCTCTGACCGGCGGAGACAAGCCGACAAACAACGGCGGTTCAAATAATCCGTTAGTGTCGCGTAGTGCTGCGGTTGCTGAGGAACCCGTTGTATATAATGAAATTGAGATTGTTGAGACGAAAACAACTGCACCCGCCGCAGTTTCAACCGGCGGAAAAGAGGATAATGCTGTTGCGGAAACACCAGCAAGTGTCACACGCTCTGCTGAACCGGAACCTGCTGCAGTACCCGCTCCGGCCGCCGCCGAACCTTCTGCGGCTGAAAATCCGGCGCAGGAACGCCGCCGTCAGGCCTTGGCTGCCCGACAGGCTATAGCGGCAAGGGCTGCGGTACGAACTCCTGTTGCGGTTGCTAACGATTTGGGTACAATCGACACAACATCGGGTGATGAGCCTACGGTCGCCGCTACGGCTGCGGTAGAAGTTCAGGCTGCCGTAGCTGCTGTGGAAGAAGCACAAAAAGCGGCTAAGGTCAAAACCGAAGAGGCGCGGGCAGCCTCCAATGAAGCGGCCCGGTTGGCGGCTGTTGCAGCTCAAACCAATAATCCTGCCGATATTGCCGCGGCACAGCAAGCGGCGGATGCTGCCCGTCAGAAACAGCAGGAAGCTGTCGATGCGCAAAAGGTAATCGATGAACAAATCCGTCTCCGTAGCACGGCTCAACAACGCTATTATGCTCTGACCACGGATAATTCGCTTGAAAATCGTCTTGAACAAGAGGATGAAGAGCATGCCGAGGAAATCAGCGAAGGGGCTGAACAACGCCAAATGGAGGAGGCCAGCGCCCAGGCTCGTGCAGAAATGGAAAGCAGGGCTGCGGCTTTTCGCGCCGGACAGGAAGCTTTGCAGCGAGAAGCTGAGGAGCGGAAACAAGAAGAAGTAGCTGCTGCCGAGGCTGAACAAAGTCGTGATGCCGCAATTCAGGCGGCGGAAGAGATGGAACGTCGTCTGGAAGAAAGCGACCAGGCCAAACTCGAGCGCATTCGTTCTGCCCGCATCAAAAGAATGCAGCTGATGCGCCAGATGCAGGAGCAACAGGGTGGAGATGTTGCTGCCGAGTAGCTTTCGCAAAAATTAACGCATTATTCATAAAAAAGAGGTATACTGTATAAAAAAAGATACCTCTTTTTTTTATGCAAATACACAGCTCTGAATAAATTGGGTTGTTTTCTTGCATAAAAAAATCACCGCGGTATCATAAATTCATAATGGGACTGTAATATGCGTGAAATAATATTAAAAGCGGTGGCAAATCCGCCTAAGATACTGTGGGGGCCTTTTTACCCACCATGCTGAACATGGGCATACAGTTTCCCATTATGTTTATGTTTTTAGGAACATTTAATATTAACCCGCTGGTTTTTATGTGCACTTTGGTCATCGGCCATGTTATCTGTATTGCCGTGGGTGTCAAAGAGCCGCATATTTCGGCTATGATTCAGGCTTACGGCCAGACTGCCAAAACTTCACATAACCTTTATAAAGAGAAGGGGAACAAATTTGCACCCTGAGTTTGATTTTTTCAGCACCTTTGTCCAAGGTCTTTCCAGCATAGAAGTAGCTGTTGCCGTAATCGGTTTTATTTCGGCGGCGGCATTTGCCGGATTCTGGGCGACTAAGTTTGGTTATTATGTCCTGCCTCAGCCTCGTGAGTCGCGGGTATCTGACTTTTTTGCCTTTTAACAAGTTGTTGTCGGACGGCATTACCATTCGCTGTTATAACGGATCTCTGGCCCGTGTTTTCAGGGTTGAGGGCGTGGATTTGGCTTTTGTTACCGATGAAAAGGTAATGTCGATGCTGGAAGCGCGCAAATCATGGATTGACGGTATGTCTGACTTGCAGGTGACTTGCCGCGTCATTACGCTGCGTGAGCGAATTCCTCTGGAAGAAGAAACCGGAGATTTCGGAAACAAACTGTTGTCCGATATTGCCTCAACCTGGCGCTCTAATCTAGATCGTGTTTACAGCAACCAGCACTATATCGTGCTCTCGGTTGCGGACCGTACCGATTCCCTCAAGGATTTGAACTATGCTTCACAGGCGCTGATTGCCACTTTGAGTGAATACGGGGTCACGACGTTGTATGAATCTGAGGGAAGCCCGGCAAAAGACAGCCCGCTTTCGGTATATTCCAAAATTTGCAGCCCGATATCCAAGCCGATGCCGAAAATCAACGGTGCCGAAGGTGCGCATTTAAATGAATTGCTGACCTCCGACCATATTCATTTCACCGGTGAAAACGGCATTATCAAATTCTTTTCCGGCGACAAACAACTTTATGAAGTGGTTATGGGCATCCGGTCTTCCGGTGACTATATGGATGAGGGAATGATTGCCTCATTGCTCTCTATTGATTGTGAGTTAACTCTATTGCACAACATTCGTCCGATTTTCAAACCGCACGCCCGTGCATTGTTGATGCAGCAGCAGCGTATGGCCACCATGACCAGCTTTTCAAGCGACGTTGTTGACCAGTACAGCGAGGTTTTGGCTGCCATTGAAGACAGCGATACCAACCATCAGGCTTTGACGGAATATGCCATGGCGGTCATTTTGCACGGCGAGAGCAAAGAAGAAATTGACTTCGGCGAAAGTGAAGTGCAGCGTATCTGCCGTTTATACGGCGTAACCCCGGTTCGTGAAGGCTGGGTCACGCAGGCGACGTTCTTTAACCAGTTTCCGACTTATGAAACCCTGCCGAGGACCTATCGTTATCTGTCCCGCGTGGTTGCCACGGCCATTTCTTTTGACAAGCCTTCCGAAGGTTTCAGCAAGTCAGACTGGGGTCCGGGAGCCATTTCCATCTTCCGTACGACTTCGGGATCGGCTTATCGTTTTCAGTTTCATGTTTCCAGTGAAGATTCTGCGGTGGCTCACTGTTGTATCATCGGTCCCACCGGTCAGGGTAAAACGACTTTGCTGACTTTTCTTGCCGGTCAGGCTATGCGCCACCGTGATTTGAAGGTATTTTTCTTCGACCGCCACCGCGGTGCCGAGATTTTCACCCGCGCCATCGGCGGAGCATATGTCGGCTTTGAAGGTGACGAGAAAAACGTTTCCCTTAATCCGTTTGATTGTGCCAATACGCCGAACAACCGCGCTTTCCTGCGTCGGTGGATTCGCGCCATTACTTTGGTGGACGACGCTGTTTCCGAAAAGGAATTGCCCGTGCCGTAACAACGGCGTTTGACTACCTTCGTCCCGAAGAACGGGTGATGACTAATTTGTATAAAAGCTGTTTTTCTCCGACCGGAAATATGCGTCGGGAGCTTTTCAAATGGGTCAATCCCGACCAGTACGGCAATATTTTTAATGCGACTAACGACAGCTTGGATTTGAAGTCTAAACGTTTTATGGCTTTTGACTTCACGCACATCTTTGAAGACGAAGTCCTGGCGCCTGCCGTCATCAGTTATATCATGCATCGTATCCAGTCGGAAACCGGCGAAACCGGGGTTCCTCTCTGATTATGATTGATGAGACCGCACCGATGCTCAAACACCCCATGTTCCGGGATTATTTTGCCATCGGTTTGCAGGAAGGCCGTAAAAACGCCAGGCATACCTCTGTGCTTTCCAACAGCCGAACATCATTGATAAACTGGGCGTCGGCGAAGTCATTCGCGGTCAGTGCCAAACCGTTATCTTTTTCCGTAACCCGCAAGCCATGCCCGAAGACTATGTCAACTGGAACCTGACCAATGCGGAAACCGACTTTATTTTCGGCAAAACCTATCGTGATTTTCCTTATGCCATTTTGTTGTCCCGTCCCGCTACCGGAGAGTCCGTAATTTTGGATGTGGATTTGAGCGGTTTGGGGCCGTACCTGAGGCTGTATAATTCCGGTCGCAAGAACGTGCTTTTGGTTGAGGAGCTGATTAAAGAATACGGTGAAGAAAAACTTTGTTACAAAATATTTAAATATTGCGTAATTTGGCTCAAATCCGTTTATTTAATGGCAAAAATTTGCTATGATAAAATTAGGTGGTACTAGCAGGAGGTTGATATGAGAAAGTCCGATTTTTCAAAGATTTTTGCGATTGCGCTCATGAGTGCCTCAATGCTTTATGTTCCGAAGGCCGAAGCGATGATTCCGGTTATTGACGGTACCAGTATCGCCAATACCATCAAAGACTGGATGAATAACATCAAAGGAAACCAAACTGGTTACCGATACGGTGGCCTTTGCAAATAAAACCAGTGCCGCAATCGGCGACGCCAAAAAAAGCGTTTCCGAATACGTTATCAAAAATAAGGAAAAGGCCGAAGAAAAGCTGAAAAAACTCAACGAATATAAGAAACAGGCCGAAGAATACAAAAAAGAATACGACGAATACAAAAAAATGCTTGATGAAAACATCGAAGCAGCACAAAAACTCAAAGCGGAAGCCGAAGCCAAACTGGCTGAAGCTCAGGAAATGAAGGCCAGCGTTGAGGGAGCGCTGAGCGAAGCTCAGGCAACGGCCGGCGCGGTAGGAGATTTGGCCCAGAGCAAAATCAGCGATGCCGCGTCTAAAGCGGGAATTTCGTCATCCGGTAGTGGAAAGTCCGGCGTGACTTTTGCCGATCCCTCTATCGGCGGCAGCAGTAACGTAAATGTCGGAGCACTGACTTCCGCAGGAAACAGTTACAGCACCGGAAGCTCTGCTGCCGGCAGCACGGATTCAGCCAGCGGATATTCTGCTCCCATTTATGCCGACACGCCTATCGCGACTTCCCGTGCAGCGTTTGGTGGAACCTCCGGAACAGCATCTGGCGCCGCTTCCGGCGGAAGTGCCGCAGCGTCGGTTGAACCCTTGACTGCTGAAGAAAAAGCAGCCCTTCCGGCAGTACAGGCTAAAGCAGCCGCCGGGCAGACCCTAACCGCCGAAGAACAGCAGTTGGTTGCCAAGGCCGCTAAGGTTGAACGTGCGGAACAGAAAGAAAAAGCTGCCGCGATTAAACAAAAACTCGCCAATGGTGAGCAAATCAGCGACGAAGAGCGCGCCCTGCTGGAAAAAGACTATGCCGATGAGGCAGCCGAGCTTAAAGCTATTGAAGAAAAACAGGCCCGCGGCGAGGAACTGACTGAAGACGAACAGGCTCTCTTGGGTGAAAAAGCCGAAGAAGACAAAGCGAAAGAAGAAAAACTGTCTTCAATGAGCGAAGAAGAATTGCGCGAAAAACTGGCAGCCCTCGATAAGGCTAAACTGGACAGCTGGTCTGACGAATTCCTTTATACCCGCGAAGAACTGGAAGCCAACCTGAAAGCCAAAGATGAGGCCAAAAAAAAGCCAGTCTGACCAACGAACATGCTTATACGACGGAAGAGCTTGAAAAAAATCTGAAAGCCAAAGATGAAGAAAAACGCTCCAGCCTGGGTATTCGCAGTCGTACAACGTCTCGGGACTTAAAGGCCAGAACTCCGCAGCGCCGAAACTTTACGCGTTCCGGCAATCGGGCTTCTTTGGAAATCGGAGAAGTTCAAAGTTTTGCTTCTCTGCAAAATGAAACGCCGTTGGCTTTTGCCTTTGCTTTGGAGATTGATGATGACGGTACGGATGTCAATAAGTCGTACCTTGTTCCCCGTACAATAAACAAAACCTGCGGTCTGAGTTCCAAAAAGGCTAAGGAAAAAGGGGCTATGGACGAGTGCCTGGTCGGGATTTTCGATAAGCTGAAACAGCCGCGGGCCTATAATGAAGCCGAGTTTATGAAACAGTATAATCAGGGGCGCAAAGAATATGCGGCGGCTTTGATTGCCGAAGGATATAAAGCGCAAAACGATGCCGACGGTTTTGAAGAAAAAACGCTGGACGTAATTGATTTTTCCGAAGCCGACATCACCGCCGACCATTATGCGCATCTTGTGGAAATGAACAAGGCGGTAACGACCACGATTAACGGTTTGCTCAAAATTTACAGCAGCCGTCTGGCCTTGAACACTTACAGCAATTACAGCGCTTACGATTTTTCCACGCCGGAAGAAGACGAAGAGGCTGAAGAATAATTTTTTGGGTGAGGGACGATGGTAAGGTTTGTTAAAATAAATTTGTCTGCTTTGCTGCTGGCGGTTGCGCTGGCTGCCACGGCAGGCGCCGCCCCGCTGAAAGACAACGGCACCGGTCCCGACGGAATATTTATCATCCCGTCAAAGTTTGCCATGCGCTGCGACATCAGTTCTCACGATGTGCACGACGACGGCAAAATTGAAAAATGTCTGAACCAGATTCTGCGGATGAAACTGGGAAGCCAGACTTTTTCCGAAGGGTATGACCGCTTTTTTACCGAAGCGTTCCATGAGTTAAACCGGGATTATATTGATGTTGCCATTCAACGCAAAGCTATGGCCGGTGACGTCGCCGACCAAATGGAAAAGGCGATGAAAGAAGACGCCTACAGCGACGGAGCTTTTTCTGCCGGAGATGAGGATGACGAGGAAAACCTGCGTATCAAACAGACTCAAAACGGCAAACTGGCCACAATGGGGGCATCAAATGTCGTAGATATCATAGATGTATACAGCTCTCAACTGGCGCTTAATGCCATGGCTTATTATCATCAGTACGAGTTTTCTGAAAATGCTGCGGCCATACCCGAAGAAGACGAGGGGACACAATAGGAGGTTTGGATGAAAAAGAATATTTTGACATATTCATTGATTTCATCTCTGCTTATGCTGATAAACGGAACGCCTGTTCGCGCCGCCGTGACCGATCCGGTCGTAAACGTTCTTGATGAAGTTAACCACTATGTTAATGTGGCCGGTACGGTGCAGGAAGACTTGACGACCGTTGCCTCCGGCTATATCCGGGAAAAAACCGGTGCTCTGGGAGATTTCAACAAAGCCCTGAAAGCCAAAAAGAAGGCCGAAAAGCTTGCAAAAAAGGCTGAAAAGGCCAAAAAACGAGCTGAAAAACTGTCCAAGATAAAGGAAAACATCACGGACAAGTATGAGTCCTTTAAAAAGCTCGGTGACAAAGTCAGCGTTGCTTATAAGAGTACAAAAGAAAAGCTGGATGAAGCCAAAGGCTATTATAATGACGGCAAACAGATGCTCGACGATGCCAAAGATATGGTCGATGAAGGCAAAAATATGCTCGAAGAAGGCAAGGGATATGTCAGCGACGCCAAAGATTTGGCTTCTTCTGCGGGAGACCTTGCCGGCAGCAAGATTTCAAGCGTAACCGGTCGTCAGCCCTTTTCGTCATCGGATGCTTCTGCTCCGGTTACCGTAAAACCGGGCGTTTCGGTTAACAATCCCGACGCTTCTTATCTGGTAAACGGCGATGACGCATCCGGAGCCGGCTACAGCGGTGAAGAAGTAACCCTCATGAGCTACACGACGCCGGATAGCGCCTCTGCGGAAAGCGATGCTGGAATGACCCCGCTTGACGCCAATGCCGAAAAGGCTGCGGCAATAGCCGATTTTGCAACGGCGGCAGCAGTCAGTCCGGTAACGGTTCCGTTAAATGCGTTGCCCGCTGTCGGCAGTACGACGTTGACCGCCGAAGATATCCTGACACAGGCACAGGAAAAGGCGGAAAAGGAAGCAGCGGCAGCTGAAAATACCGATGAGGAAAAGGAAGACGCGAACCTGACGCCGGAAGAAGCCGCCAAACAAGAAAAGCTGGCTGCTATGAGCAAAGAGGAGCTTCAGGAGAAGCTGAAAGCGCTGGACGAAGCAAAACTGGCCGGCTATTCGGATGAATTCGAATACTCCCGCGAAGAACTGATTGCCAACTTGAAAGCTAAAGATGATGCTAAAAAGCCAGCCTGACTAATGAAAATGCATATACTTGGGAAGAGCTGCAGAAAAACCTGAAGGCTAAGGATGAGGCTAAAAGGGCCGCGTTGAACCAACGTACCGCCACGCGCAAAACCTTTACCCGCGGCGCCGAGTGACTGAGGAGTAAACAATGACAAAACGTTTGTTAAATATTCTCTTTATGGTCTCTGCCATTCTTGTCGGATTGGCGGTGGCAGCCAATGCGGTGGAAATTCCTTCGTATATTGAAGATGTGAATGATGTGCGCGCCAACATCAATCCGATTATCGAAAATCTGACGTCGCACTCTCAGGATGCCGGCGGCGCTCAGGATGATGAGGAGTTTCAAAACATTATTCTCCGCCAGCTTTCGGCAAAACTCTATGCCGAAGCCCTGACCACCAGAACCAAAGTTTTGAAAGCGGAAAAAGAGAAAGAGCAGACTAAAAAGGAAAAAGCCGCCGAGCTTGGAGACACCAGCGACAAGCAAAAGGTTTTGGTCAATGAAATCAAACCGCGTCTGCGCAGTATTGCAGAGCGCCTGAACAATATCGTATCGTTGGAAGCGAGTATTGCCAGTCTTGAAGGAACCCGGGTAATTATCAATATGCCCAAGGAAGACACCTCGCTTAATACAGACGGCGGAGAGGGAGAATAGTTATGAAAAAGATATTTGCAATTCTCGCTTTATTCGCTTTTGCCATCGGTATTGCGCCGACAACCGTGGTTACCCCGGCTCAGGCCTTTTTGCCCAAAATCGATGCCGGCAAAACCGGTTCCAAAATCAGTCTGTGGTTTCAAAAAGTTAAATCAAGCTGCGAAAAAAGCCATGCAGTGGGTATCTAATTCTAAAATGGGTAAACTTGTCGGTGACGGCATTAAGGCCACCAAAGACGGTGTAAACTTTGCCAAAGATATGTATAAACAAGGCATGGACATTTATAACCAGGGCAAAGAATACGCTGATGCGGCCAAAAACAGCAAAGAATATAAATCAGCCATGCTTGGCAAGGAAATTGCTCAGGAAAGCAAGAAACTGGCTAAAATTCAGCAGCAAATGCTCAAAATTCAGGAAAATGCCAAGCAGGAGCAGGAACTTTTGCAGGAAACCACAAACCAAAAGCTGGCCGCGCTGCAAAGCAATCTGGGCACGATGGAAAATTACCTGGCCGAAAATATTGCAAACGGTGCGGATACCTCAGGGTTGAAGCAGACCGTCGAACGCGTAAACAGCGAAAGCACGACGCTTATCGAACAAATCAAACGCGAATTTTCTCAAAAAAGCAAGGCCATCAATGATGATATGGATGACCAGTTGGATGAGCTGAAGGAACAGCAGGAGGCGCAGACGGAAGTTATTGCCAAGCTGACCAAAGAACTGGCCAAATTAAACGAAGTCAGCTTTAACGTTGAAAATCCGCTTGAGTCTCTTCAGAACACCAAAAATGAGATATTTCTTAAAAAAGGCGTAAAAGATACGGTTTCAAGCCGTAAAAACCTGCGGGAAAAAAGATTTGAAGAACGCCGTAATATGATTTACGAAATTTACGAAAAGTCGGTTCGCGCCAAAGGAAATATGACCGGCCTGGTTGAAGACGTCAATCTGATTAAGGAACTTTCAGAAACCATGCCCGGCGAAGCTGAAGGCTCCGGGGTTAACGTCGAGATTTTGGTTCGTCAAATTGACATTCTGGAAAAATACGTAGAGTTTGTTTTGGCTGATTTGGCGTTGGAAACGTCTGTTGCCGCGACACAACTGCCGCCCAACGCTTCGGAAGGGGAGCTGACGGACTTCAAACTTTGCAATTATACCAAGAGCCAGGCGGAAATTAACAAGGAAAAGCTTGCGGCGTTAAAGGCTAAAGTATCCAAGGCAAAGGAAAAGGTAACAAGCACGGTTGACAAGGTAAAAGAAGGTGCCGAGCTGGCTAAAGGGGTCGGCGAGGTCGTCCAATCCGGCAAGGAAGTGCTGACAAATAATCCTAATGCCGTTGTAGGAGGAATGTTCTGATGAAAAAGTGGTTGAAAATCTGTGCGGCTGCACTCGCTTTTGTCGGCGTTGTCTTTTATGCGTCTGGCAGTCAGGCCTTCTTTTTGAAACGTTTGCTGCAAGGGCCGACGGTTTTGCCGATGCCCGATTTTCCCGAGGAGGCGGCAACCGTAGGCAAGGGCGTGCAGGAAACTGTCCTGACCGCAAAAAAACTTCAGACTGCTACTCAGAATACCATAAACAATACCCGTGCGGCGCTTAATTCGGTATTTAATTTTGATTTTAAGGCTTTGACCGACGGGACGCAAAATCCCGGACAAATGGAAATCGTCAGTTGTGAAGTCGGCGATATCAGCGCCGATGTGTATGACCCTGATTCTATCGAAGATGCCGTACAAAAATTGTTTTTTACCTATCCGGCCTATGAAAAGTTTGAAAAAGACAAATACGATGCTTATCGGGACAAGTTTTATGAGGACAGCATAATCGAAATTTATACGGCCTCCCGCCAACTGATGATTTATATGGACGAAGTCGTTGTTCCTACGATGGAGGAAGCGCGCCAATGTCTGACGGAAGGCGGCTGCGGCATTCCGGCTGCCGATGCCAACAGCGAGTCTGCTTATGCCGAAGCTCAGGCCTTGGAATCAATGGACAATTTGATAATGGTTCTGCAAAAGGCCGTAGCCTTAAAAGCTCAGTTGCGGGCCGTCCAAGCCATTAACCAAATCAAGCCCCGTCCTTTTACTGAGGCGGATCAAAAGTCTTCCGAGGCTGAAGAAGGCGCCCAAACGTCGTTGCTGGATGAGCGCCCGTTGGTACAGCTGGCTTTTTCTTCAAAAGTTTCGTCTTCCGAGCCGCTGGCCTTTGCTCAAATGATGCCGGCATCGGCTTCCTCGCAGGCGGCAGATGCCCTTTCGGCGGTTGAAAATGCGGCAGCCGGTGTTCCCGCAGACGACGCGCAGGAAATTGTCAGCCGCGATTCCGTATTCTCCGAAGCGCCCGAGAGCGAAGAACTCCACCCTTTGGGAACGGACAGCACCAAGGAAAAAGTAGCCGAGCTGAACAAGATTGAACCCATCGGTGCGGATGTCGATACCGCCATTGATGCCCACAACACCATCCGTTCGTTGGATGGCTATAAAAACGCCGCTTTGGAATATAAGGAAGCCGTTGCCCGCCATGAAAGAGCTGTGGAGGCGCTGCGAAAATCGGATAATGCTGTTGTCACGTATCTCAGCCGGCGTTATGCCAACCCGGAAATTGTATGGTCAGGCCGTATCTTGGGCAAAGATGTTGCCAGCTATGAATTGCGCGGAGGTATCTCCGGCTGGACCATTGATGCCTTTGAAACCGCCAAAGCCGCACATGTTACGACAACGTCGTCTGACGATATTGCCAATCCGGTAATTGATATGGATGCCCAAAACATAGACAACCCGGATGATATTGACGGCGTTTACCAGAAATTCAGCGGCCAGAAGACCTATGTTACGTCTCTCAGCAAAGAAGAACAGATGGAAAAGGAAAACCGCGAAGTGGCTCTGATTCCGTGGCAGATAGGGGCGGAAGGGGCTAAGCTCTTGGTGCAGGAACCCGGAAAATGGGGAACTCAGACCAAAGAGTTTCCTGTTTGGACTGATACCAAAAGCTTTTATGACCAGTACTTAAACGGCAAATATGCCAATATTCGTTCCTATCTGAAGCAATTTTCCGTTAATGACGTAAAGGCTCTGATTGTGGCTCAGGCCGGCGGCGAAAGCAAAGATGCCACCGAAACGCTGAAACAGAAAGAGTTTGCCCGCCTGGATGAACAATTGACGGCGCAGCGGAAGACGCTTCAAAACGAAAAAGCGGCCGAGGAGGAAGCGCTTAAAAAGCAAATCAGTGCGGCACAGGCTTCTTTGCAACGTCAGTACGACAGTTTAAAAGCACGTTTGGACAACGCCAGCGCGCAATATAAGGAATTGACCGACAAGATTTCCGATTTGCGCCAAAAGGCTCAGGATGACGCGGAAAACAGCCAACACGAAACGGTTACCCATTTTGATTCTTTCACCAATTACAATACCGATTTGGGAATTGATGTTGACGCCGGAACCGTGGCCGAAGATCCGTCTCTGGAAGAACGCCGTGCCAAAAACGAGGCGATTGCCGAAGCTTCCCGTAATCTGGAAAAGCCGGATGATATGCGTGATGACATTAACGTCAATAAAGAAGAAAACAAAAAAGAAGCAAATATTGAAGATTTGGAAAAACAGGCCGATACGCTCAACGGCAAAATCGATGAGATGAAAAAACAGTTGGAGCAGCTGGAAAAACAAATTATCAGGCAAAAGCTTGATGACCAGGTCAAATTTGCCGCTGTTAATGCCAAATATACCAAAAAATTTGCAGACATAACCGCTTCGGCATTAGCCGCCAAGGAAGAAATCGACACCAAATACGGCAAAGACGCCGACAGCATATTAAATTCCATGGCTGATAAGATTGTTGCCGAAGCCTTGGCAGCTTTTAACGCCCGTTATCCCAAGGACAAGTTTCCGAATATGTCCTACAACGGGCCGTCTGCGGGGGATTTGATGAGTTCTCTGACCAAATCGATATCGACCGCGCTCGACAGCCTGTATGCTCAGGTAGATGCCAGAATAGACTTGGCCGTAACCCAGCTGCAATTGATGGGTGATGGGTTGTATAAGGCTGAAAACCACGCTCAGGTGGTCAAAATCCACACGGATATGATGAACGATATTAAGGCTATGGCTTTGACCGTCAACAATAAGGGAATGAATATTGCGGCAACGTTTTATCTCTATGCCAAACTTTTGAATGCCGACATTTCTGCCGAAGAAGACGACTTCTTTGTCGGAGCCCCGGCCAAGGCGCGAGATATGAAAGCGCCCAAACAAATTATGACCATCAACCTTCCGCCTCTGCGGGAAGTCTTCCACTTTGACGAAATCGACTTTCAAAATGTCAAACCCTATGAAGAAAGCCGCAAAAACAGCGAGCCTTTCCCTGATGACGATTTTCTCGATTATGGCGGGGAAATTCCCGAAATCTGGAAATGGATGCTGAAAGACCATGCTTTTGTGGAAACCGAGTTTCAACTGGAACCGGCTCTGAACAAAGGCTGCACTTTGGTTACTTTCTTCCGCGGCGGTTATATGCCCTGTAAGGCAATAAATTCCAATATCGTGATTGACGTAAACGAAAAAGGCGGGTTTGTCCGCGGCAGTTCCTCCGGTGCCGTTTTGACCGAATGTCCGGCTCTGGAAGCCAAGGCGATGAACGTTCATCATACGCAGCGCGATATTAACGTAAGATTTTCTCTGGCTTCGGATGTTCCGTCGGTGGATTGTGCATACAGCGAACTGGGCACGTTACTGAATGCCGACGAAAACAACACGCTGTTCTTTAAGCAGGAGGTTTATGATACTTATCATAAGATAATAGCCGAACAAATTAAAATTGAGGCGAACGAAGAGCTGAGCGCTGAAGAAAACCAGGAACTTGCGCCTATTGAAGCGGCACCGTTTTCCACCAACCAGTTTGGCGATTTTCTCCGCTATGTCGAAAACGAGCAGAAAGAGAGCAAGGCTTTGGAGGAGAATACCCAGTCTTATGAAGAAATGATAGAAAATCTCAAAGAGGTTCTGGCCCGTTTCGGTTTTGAACCGGCCGATGATTTTGATATCAGTACGGATAAGGACTATAATCTGGTGCGCGACAAGCTTGATAATATTAAGAATTCCAAGATTGCGGAAGCGCTGGAGAAAATTGATGATGTTGACGTAGCCGATAACGACGTAGTTGAAGAACGCGTTAACAAGTATAAATCAATAATCAGCGCCCTGCAGAAAGATAAGGATGAGCTGACCATGATGACGGCCGTTGTTGTTGACAACAATCATCTTGACGAAGATTTAAAATCTACTAAAGTAAACGAAGAGGTCACCAATACCTATCAGGAGGACATCAAAAGAATGCCATTGACAAGGTTGACCTTTCGGCTACTCCCTACTGCGCAAACTATTAGTATCGGATGAATGAAAAGAGATGGTAAACCCAAATCAAATTGAAGGCGGTTCAAAGGTTTTTCGCTATTGAAGACGCCAATGCCCGCAGCCCGGAATTTTTGGAGCAGATGGAAAAAAAGAGAAAGAAGGCTTCAAAATTCATTACTATCTCTGGCTGTCCCGTTTTTTACATTATGACGGCCGTCATTTCAATGCTGGTGCTGATAAGCTCCTCTTTGGCCTTGTTCAAGCTGGCTCCGATGGTGACCGTTGAACCCTTTTTGATTATTCGTCAGGATGAGTCTCAGGAAATTGTTCGTGAAGAACCCATAACTTCGGATATGTCGTCTAAAGACAAGCTGATGGAAACGTTTATCCGCCAGTATGTCATTTCCCGCAACACCATCATTAATGATCCCATGGAGATGCGCTCCCGTTGGAACCGCGGCGGCATGGTCAACTTTTTGTCTTCCCCGAAGTGTTTGACGCATTTAACCGCTCCACGCAGGCTAATTGGGAAAATATATTCAAACAGGCGTTGGTCCGCGAGGTGGAAATCATTTCCATCGGCAAGCAGGGCGGCAAAAAGAGTCCGGTTTGGAAAGTGGATTTTAAAACATATGACTTGTATGACGAACAAGGCAAAAATCAGGCGCAGAAAGAGTCGACCCTGCGGGTTCGCTATTGGACCGCTTCCGTTACCGCTTATTTCATCAAAGAGCGGCAGTTTATGGGCCGCCGTCTGCTCAATCCGCTGGGTTTTACCGTAACCCGCTATTCTCAGACCGAGGTCGAAATCTTTTAGCTTTGCCGCTCGTCGCGGAGAACCTGACAACCCGGATATGTCTCTCAGTTGTTGATAAGTATAATCAAGCTGTTAGACTTTTAAGATAAAAGAGTATATTTTCAAAATATCTATAGCGCTGTATAATTGTAAAAAGAAAGGCTTTCTTTAATGAAAATACATACTAAGTTATTGTTAATCCTGGTGTTGTTTTTGCTTTCGGGCTGCTTTGGTTCTTATTATGAACCGGAGCCGGTCGGCATTGGTAAAGGCAGCGACGAGCTGAAATTGTCTCCGTGTGCCTGTATGGAGCTTGATTTGCCCAAGGATTTACCGGATTGGTTCGTAGCCACGATTTAATTTGGGGTAACAATAAATGGCAGACAGAATTGAAGGAAATCAAAACCCCCGCCGCCTGATTGGCTCAAATATGCGTCGTCCTGGAGTGAAGCCTCGGACCGGCGATTTGTTTGTTGCCAATGTCGGCGAAAAAAGGTATTTGTGGACGGCACGAGCGTTTGCCGTTATTACCGCGTTGAGCATTTGTTGCAACATTGTTTTGATTTTGGCAATTTTTCAGGTTTTGCCGTTGTATCGCGTCGAGCCGTTTCTTCTCACTTTCCAAAACCGTTCCGAGCAGGTTTATAATATTCAGCCGATTAAAGAAGGGCTGCGTAACCAGAAGGCCATTACGGAAGTTTTCGTTCGCGAGTACGTTCTTTTTGCGCAGTACGTTTGATCGTGAAATTCCCGAAATGGAAGCTCGCTGGATGCCCGGCGGTCCCATTCAGGAAATGTCGGATCCTAAGGTTTATCAGGATTTCCTGACCAATACCGCCAATAAGGCTCTTGCCGTTATTCGTGCCCGCGGTCTTTCCCGTGAAGTTAAGATTCTTTCGGTTAACGAACTGACGAACGGCATTTGGCAGGTGGAATACGAAACCCGGGATATGTATCCGGATTCCGACCGTCCCGAAGTCAATTACTGGACGGCCTCTTTAAGTGTCGGTTATCGCACAAAAAGCGTCAAATATGGAGATAGGTTGAAAAATCCGGTCGGCTTTACGGTATCGAGGTATTCTTTAACCTTCAATAAGGTGGAGTAAGTTTAAGGTGAATTTTATGGCATGTCGAATTTTTAAGGTTGTATCGTTGGTGGCACTTGCCGTCGCCGGATTTAGCTCTGCACTTATGGCTCAGGTTGATCAGCAGGTTATGGACGCCAGTGCCGAACAGGCTCAGGGAAATTATACGCCGATGAATCTCGGCTACGCCGGCTTCAATTCTCTGGGAATGACCCAGGCCGCTTGGCTTGACCCGCTGGAAAACCTCGGCGAAGGCCAAAGCCGTCCGGCATATTCCAGATATTATTGGTCGCCTGATTTGGTTTTGCCTATCCGCCTGCGTGAGGGAATGATTACCTTGGTGAACTTCCCCGGCTGGGAAATGATTGAAGACATCTTTATTGGTGACAATGCCACTTTTGACGGTCAGATTTCCGGTCCCAACAGCCTTTTGCTTTATCCGCGCAAGGGGGCGAACGTCGGTGTTGACACCAACGTTATCGTTTTTGGTCGTTCCGGCAACCGTTATGTCTTTTATGTTAAAAGCGAAGCTGTTAATACCGAGCGTCTGACCAACTCGATTATTGACATTGACGTTATCGGCGGTCAGGGCGGAACCGGAAGCGGTTTTGGTTCGCTGCGCTCCGGCGGCGGAGTTGGCGGACAAAACACCGGCGGTACCACGTCGGGCGGCAAGTCTGTCGATGCATCTTATACGCGCCGTTTCCAAAAGAGCGACTGGCTGCGGGAGATTCCTCTTGACCCGTCCAAATTCCGGTTTGACTTGGAAGTCTATGTTCCCAATCCTGATGATGTGGTGATTGCGCCGGAACGCGTATGGCGCGATGACATCTTTACCTATATTGATTTGGGTAAAAAGGCGCTTAATATGATGCAGCGTCCGGTTGTCAGTATGATTGTCGAACGCGTTGAAGTTCCGGTCGGTTTCCGCACCAAAGGCCCTGACAATCGTTTGATTATTGTTGAAGGGGTCGGTGATTTGGTTTTGCGTAACGGCAAGCGGATTATCTGTATTAAGCTGCGTCGTTCTGATGAATCCGGTTTGGAATATGCTATTGATTCTGCCGACTATCTCCCGCCGAAGTGGGAAGTTCCCGCTCCGTTGCCCGAGGGTGTAAACGGTGGTGCCGGAGCCGCCGGCAATGCTATGCCTGCCGGTGCAAACAACGGCATCCCCGGTTTCGGAACCCCGGCTCAAATGCAGGCAATGCCTTATGGAGCCGGCGGCGGACAGGCTCAGGGCCGTCCCGGACAGTATGATGTTCAGATTGGTCAGAGCCAGGTGATTGTGCCGCAGTATAACAACGGTGCCGCCGGGCAAAATATAAATGTCGGTTATCAGCCGGGCGCTGCCGCAAATTTTGATTATTCAAAAATGCAGCACATCAGTAACAACGGAGCCGGAACCCAGCAGCCCAATCCTTATTTGAGGCAATATGGCTATGGCTCGGGATTTACGGATGTCAGCAACTCCAATATTTCTATTGAACTGGGAACTGACAGCGATGTCAGCAATCTGGAAAATCTGTGGGACGACCTCTCCAAAAAGTACAGCGCCGATTTGAACCGCTATGAACCGTTCTTTTCTGTCGATGCTCCTGCCGATGGTCAGGGAAAAGAACTGTTCCACCTTCGCGTCGGGCCGATTAAGAGCCTTGAAGAGGGCGACAAAACCTGCGGAATTTTAGGGCGTAACGGCGTATTCTGCAGCGTGGTAAGAACTCAGTAATGGAAACTAATGGCTAGAGATAATTTAACACATTCCGAGAAGTATATTAAAAAAACCAATCGTATCATTCTTACGATTGGTATTACTTCTTTAATTATCTTTATCTTTGGCGTTATTCTGCTTATTAAGAGCAATCGTTCGGTCGATGACTATGAAGAGCCGGTGTTTACCGACAATGCCGATGTTCTTAATATGGAAGAAGCCAGCCCTCTGACCCAGAATATTGAATTTGGCACCATTGACGGGGAGATTCCGCTGACGGCAACTCCGGATCCGGTACTGATGGGACAGGTGATTCTGGGAACCGATGCCAAAAACGTTTTGACGTTGGGAACCAACGGCAAGGCGGCAATCAAAATTTTGTCGGTGGAATTGGCCGAACCGCCGGCAGACGGATTTACCTTTCACAACGGCTGCGTCAACAAAACTCTGAGCGGCGAAGAAACCTGCCATATCACCATGAACTGGGTTCCCGTCGTTGCCGGAAACGTTCAAAATAATTTTGTTATTACCTGGCATGAGGTCAATCTGGGACAGGAAAACGCCAAGGCGGCCAAAGTTCCCGTAACCGGAAATGCCGTAAACAAGGAAGATTGCACCCTTTGCGAAAATGTAATCACCGATGCCGGCGTTTCTCCTGCCGAACCTAAGATAACCCGTTCGGCCGTCGGACCGGACGGCAGAGTCATCGGTACCGTTGACGAAGACGGCTATGTCCGCGATGCCGCCGGCAATCTCATCGGCCGCACGAATGACAAGGGAATGGTACTGGACAAAGACGGCAACGTTATCGGCGTTGCTGAAAACAGACGTGCCGTTTATGACGAATTCGGCAATCTTATCGGCTATGTCAATCCTGACGGAACCGTTGTTGACAAGGACGGCAACATTATCGGCCGAATGCTTCCTGACGGAACGGTGGTTGATTTGAACGGCAAACCGATAGGCAAAGCTGTCGAAACGGGTTTTGTATATGACAAGGACGGCAACATTATCGGCCGTATTTTGCCGGATGGCACCGTGGTAGATATGAATGGCAATGTCATCGGCCGTGTTAACGAAAATGGCGAAGTCGTTGATGCCAACGGTAACGTCATCGGCTATGTTACCAAGCCCGGGCGTGTTGCGGTTGATGAAAACGGTGACGTTTTGGGCGTGGTTATGCCCGACGGTTCGGTTGTCGATGCCAATGGCAATGTCGTGGGAACGGTTGATGAAAACGGTAATGTCATAAAAAAAGGCACTATCGGCACCGCCGGTAAAAAGGTTCGCCTGGCCTACGACAAAGACGGCAATGTTATCGGATATATCGACGAAGACGGCAATGTCAGGGATTTTAACGGCAATATTATCGGTAAAATGCTTGAAGATGGAACCCTGGTTGACCTTAACGGCAATGTTATCGGCAAGGCCGGAGAGTTTGTCAGCCTGGCGTTGGACAAAGACGGCAAGGTTATCGGTTATGTCGGAGCCGACGGCAAGGTTTATGATTTTAACGGCAATGTGATAGGTTATGTTGATGAAAACGGCAACATCTACGATCTTGACGGTAATATTATAGGTTCATTGGTTCCTTTGCAGTTTCTGCCGATAACGCCTCAGGGAAGCCTGCTCGGAACCGTTCAAAATGACGGCTCAATTGAAAACCAGTCTAAGCAAATTGTCGGAAGGGTCTTGTCTACCGGCCTGGTGAAGGAGCCTAACGGCAACAAAATAGTCGCCAAGATGGTTCGCGGCGGCACGGTTGTCGGCTATGGCTGTAAACAGGTCGGATATTTGGACAAAGACGGAAAAGTAAAAAAAGGTAATGACGATACCGGTTACAAGATAAATCCCGAAGGTGTCGTGACCGACAGCGAGGGCCGCTTTATCGGCGAAATCGTCAAAACCGGAAAGGTCTTCGACAACAATTGCCGCCTTTTGGGAACTGCGGACAACAACGGTATTGTAAAAGACCGTTCCAATCGGTATGTCGGTTGCGTAAATCCTGACGGTTCGGTTTTGGACGAGAAGGGCAATCTTGTCGGCTCCGTAATGAAATCCGGCGCTGCCGTTGATTTTGACGGTATGTATATTGGCAAGATTAGCGAAAACAACCTTATCGTGAATGATGCGAAGCTTCCGGTCGGCTGTGTCGGTATCTGGGGTGATGTTTTCAATAATCAGGGGGCTTATATCGGCCATCTTGTCGGAGACAAATACGGCTTTGACCTTGACGGGAATTATCTGAACCCGGTTGATGACAATGCCGAAGTCAAAATTTACGGAAAACCTTCGGCGCGTCTGACGGCAAACAATTTGTTGATTAACGCCGCCAATCAGATAGTCGGGGTAGCAATCGATTCCAAATCCGTCGTGTTGGACGGAACCGGCAAGCCCTTGGGAATTTTGTTTCCCGACGGCAATGTCTATAACGACAAAGGCGTCGTTCAGGGCAAGATTAAAGGGGACGGCCTCAGCTTTTACAACAATCAGATCGGCGCTTTGTCCCGCCGCGGAGAAGTCATCAATACGCAGGGTGAGATTATCGGCGTTGCCGATTATGACGGTGCCGTTATCAGCCGTTATGGCGATAATCTCGGACATTTGACAGCCAAAGGGCCTATATCGACCGCAAGGGAAATTATCAGGGAGCGGTTTTGCGTCGGGGAGCGGCCATTGGTTACGATGGTTCGTACATCGGCTATGCAACCTCTAACGGCAAAATCATCAACATCGACGGCAAACTTTCCGGCAGCGTAACTCACGACGGCAAGGTTCTGGATATGAATAACACCGTTGTCGGAGAGGTGATTCCGGAAAACATTATGATTGACATCTGGGGCAATTACAAGGGATTGCTGAACTCTCTCGGCGATGTTATCGATCTCAAAGGAGACACGGTAACCGCAATTCTGCCTGGCGGCGCAACGGATTTGAACCTCAGCCTGCTTCGCCGCGGCGCTGTAATTGATTATGCCGGAAACCTGATTGGCGCGGTTATGCCTAACGGCAACGTCATTAATTCTTCCAACATCGTTGTCGGAAGAGTCCTGTCGGACGGCAATGTCATCAGCATCGCCGGAAAACTTATCGGCGAAGTCATTGAAGGCGATATTGTACTCGATAACGCCGATAAAGTTGTGGGTTATGTAAATTTTGATGGCACAATTAGAGGCTTTGATGGTAGTATCTTGGGTAGAACCCTGTCAAGCGGCTTGGCAATTGATGCGAATGACAATATCATAGGAAATATTTATCGCATCGGCGCCACTATTCTGGGCAACGACGGTCAGTACCGCGGGCGTTTGGCTCCCGACGGCAGCGTTATTGACGCTGGCGGTGCTAACATTGGACACATCAAGAGCAACGGCTCGTTCGTTGATTTGGATAAAAAGGTTGCCGGCTATGTCTTGCAAGAGGTTGCCAAGAACCGGAGGAATTAAAAAGTTGAAACTGAAGGCCCGTCAAAGAAACTTTATGCAAACCGTAATTAAAAGTTTGGTTACGGCTTGTTTGTTTTTGTTCCTGTCGGCTTCGTTCGCCCGGGCGCAGGAAATCACCGCAATTGATTTTAACGGTGATTTGCTCGGTAAAGTCATTCCCGACGGTAAGGTTGTGGGCTTTGACAACCAGTTAATTGGTAACGTGACCGCTGACAGCTTGATTATAAATTTTGACGGCAAACTTATCGGCGGCGTCATTCCTCAGGGCATTGCCATTGGAAACGATGCCAAACTTTTGGGGAAGGTAAACAACGACGGCTCGGTTCGCCTGCCTTCCGGACAGATTGTTGGCAAGGTTCTTCCTAACGGTTTGGTGGTAAATGACTACTTTGACATTATCGGTGCCGTTATCTTTCCCGGACTGGTTTATTCTGATGAGGGAAAAACCGTCGGCCGTATTACCGGTGACGGTTCTTATGCTAATCTGAAAGGGCAGCAAATCGGTATCGTTACGCCGGACGGCTATGCTTATCGCCGCGTCGGCAATGATTACGTTTTGGACGGTCGTCTGATTTCTTCAAAAATGGTGGTTTCTTTAACCGGAGAATTTATCGGCAGCGTTGTTCCCGGCGGTTCCGTTTCAAATTTTGATTCCGAGACCATTGGCTATATCAAGGCCAACGGTTATGCCTACAACAGCCGGAATGAAGTAATCGGACGTATCGTAAAATCCGGATATGCCTTTGACAACAATGGTTTTTATCTTGGTTTTGTAACTTATAACGGTGAGGTCGTCGAAAATGAAAAGCTGGTAGGACGTCTGCGTGCAGACGGAAACGTCGTCAATCCCGAAGGCGTTGTCATCGGATACAGTCTGGACATCGCATCAACCGCGACGGACCTCAAAGGAAAATATCTGGGGCGGATTATGCCGGAAGGCAACCTCGCCCGGGCGCGTGAACTTTCCGGGTTGGTTGGCGCCCGCGGCGTTATTGTCGGTGCGGGCGGTACTTCTGTCGGTCAAATTGTAAAAACCGGCCCGGTTTTTGATTTTCGCGGTATGTTGCGCGGCCATGCTTTGAACAGCGGCAGCGTGATTGCCCTGAACGGCACGCCCATCGGCTATATGGTCGGTGCTCAGGCTTATGATTTGTCCGGCCGGATTATCGGTGCCGTTTTACAGAATTACCTTGCTTTTGACAATGAAAATGCCTTGTTGGGGTTGACCGGCATTGACAGCGCGATAACCTCTAATAATGCTAAGTCTTTGGTGTCTCCTTTCGGCTATGTTTTTAATCCTGAAGGCGAGCTTGCCGGTGCGGGTATGCCGATGGGCGCTTTGTATAGCCCTAACGGCAGCGTGATTGCCCAAACTGATTTCTCCGGCTTTGCTTTGGCCGACGGTGGCAACGTTGTCGGCAAGTTGACCGGCAGCGGTTTTATCACCGATCACAATCAGCTGGTCGGCAAAAACATACTCAGTTATTATGCCGTCGGCTCCCGGGCATCTGACTTAGGCAGCTTTAGTGAACAAAATCTGATAATGGACAAGTCTTTGAATATTATTGCCAAAGTCTTGCCCGACAGCTCTGCCGTTGCGGCTTCAAAACCGGACACGCTTGAATTTATGCCTCAGATTGGCAATGCCTATGCCTGGCAGATTGCATTGGGATGGAACGGCGGTTTCTTGGGTTACGCCGATATCACCGGGGCGGTAAATGACCTTGGCGGATCTAAAATAGGGGCGTGTTGCCGAGCGCGGACTGGTTATTGACAACAGCAATATTGTCATTGGTTACCTTCAGGGATATGCCTCTGTTATTACCGATGCCTGTACCGTGTCGGGAGTTGTTTCGCCGCGTGGCGATATCCAAAATTTCCGTGGAATATATTTGGGTAAAATGTTGGCCAACGGTCAGGCTCTGAGCGACAGCTCCAGCATTATCGGATATGCAAACGTTCCGGCTCCGGTGATTGATTTCAGCGGCAATGTGACAGCTTTGACCGGCTTGGACGGCTATGCCCGCAATTTTGAAAACGGACGCCTTGGCTGCATTGACCGCCGCGGTCGTATTCACAACGCCGATAAGGTTTTGATTGGCAAAACGGTTGAGTATGTTCCCGTTATTAACTTTAATGGTGAAATCGTCGGACGTACGATTCTTGACGGTAAAGTCGTTGATAAAAACAATATCATTATCGGCTATCAGCAGCCGGATGAAAACGTTAATTCCGATGCCGGACTGCCTTTGGGCGGTTTGTTTAAATACAAAGTCGCTTTTAATCTCGATAACAAGTTTATCGGCCGCGTTCTTGAAGACGGAAGCATCATCAATGACAAACTTGAAAATATCGGAAAGGTTAATTTTGACGGATACGTTTTGATTAACGGACAGAAAGCCGGATACGCCTTATATGATTTCTATGTTTACGACGATAAGTTCGATACGATAGGCTTTATCAACCGCAACGGTGAGGTAATCAGTTTTTCCAATCAGAATTTGGGAACCATAGACCGCGGCTTTTTGTTGGATAAAAATCGAAATGTAATCGGTCGCGGCAATCGTGATTATATTATCCGCGACGAAGCGCACCTCGTCGTCGGCGAGCTGGCAATGAACGGTGACGTTTTGGACCGAAATACAAACGTTGTCGGAAAATTAGCCGAGGCCGGTGAAATCCGCAATCGCAACAATGAAGTCATAGCCACTGCCGGACCGCTGCAATACTACAGCAAGGTCACGGCCAAAGACCAGCGTAAAATGGTCTTTGATAAGGATGGCTATTTCCTTGGTTACCTTGATGAAAATGGTAATCTGGTTGATAAGGACGGCAATATTATCGGCCGTGTCGATGAAAACGGAAATCTGATTGATACTGCCGGCACCAAGGTAGGCAGCATTGATAAAGACGGCAAATTGATTGATAACGAAGGCAATGTCGTTGCTTCCAAGCTCAATCAGAAAGAAGCATACGACAAAAACGGCAACCTGATAGGATATGCCGATGAAAACGGCGTTGTCCGCGATTTGAACGGAAAGGTTATCGGACAGGTTAATGAAGAGGGCAATGTTATCGATGCCAACGGCAACATTATCGGCGGTATCGGTGCCAATTGGTATGAAAAAGGCGCCGGCTCCGCAGCGTCAAAAAGGAAGATGCCGACAATCCGGCATTGGCTTTGTTGGAGAGCAAAGGGTATCGTAAGTCCCTCGGTGTGGCCTTAACGCCGGACGGAGAATATTTGGGCGAAATTTTGGAAGACGGCAGCGTTGTCGATGAAGACGGCAATGTCATCGGCCGGCGTATGCCTGACGGACTGGTTATTGATGATGACGGAACGCTGGTTGGTATTGAAGAAATTAAAAAGCCCGATACCAGCGGTATGTTTGTTCCTCCCGGTACTTTCGGTCCCGGAGGCGCTTATGGCACAGGTACCGGCTCTGCCGGAAACTTGGGCCCCGGAGGCGGTTATGGCCCCGGAGAACGCTATGATCCGTCTCGTCGTGCCGCTCTGAATGCGGCAATGCAGGAACGCCGTAAAAACATCACGGTTGGCAAAATCAGCAACGGAATGCGCAAAGAGGCGTTCGACGGAATGCAAAAGGATTGGAGCGAGCAGGGTATTCCGAAGGTAATTTCTTCATGGCGTGTTGACCTGAGCGAAATGATTTTTGCCGATAAGCCGATTCCTGCGGTTATTGCCCGTGCAATTGACAGCAACAATCCTGCGCCGATTACCGCTTTTGTAGAACGAAATGTCTATGCCGAGGAAGGCCGCAATGTCATTATACCGGCCGGAAGCCGGTTGATGGGAACGCTGGGTTCTGTAACGGCAAGTTCGGAAGCCACTTCGGAATCTGCCCGTGTCCAGATTTCTTGGGAGCGCCTGGTACGTCCTGACGGATCTATCTTTGTCTTTCAGGGCTTGACTGCGGACGCACAGGGGCCGGGCTGGTGCTTTAGGCTATGTTGACCAACAGCTGTTTAAGAAGTATACTTTACCTGTGTTGACCACCAGTTTGACCAGTGCGACCTCATACTTTATGGCACCCAAGGAAGACAGCAAGTATGATACCGAAACGCCGCGTCAGCAGGCTGCCAATGATGCCCGTCAAAACTTCTTAAATGAAATGAATCAGATTTTTGACGAGATTTTGGCTGACAAGTCCAGCATCAAACCGATGACTTATATTCCTGCCGGCACGCGTATTATTGTCTTCCC
>VOFD01000475.1_pt1 | contig 78000 bp, 121 predicted proteins | sample 5384101 | NCBI WGS metagenome assembly VOFD01 (sample SAMN12384723, study PRJNA508395) | human gut metagenome | isolation source: healthy gut C | host: Homo sapiens
TTTGGTCGGTGACTTTAATTTTTATGGAGGTATTTATCGGGATGTACATTTGCTGATTACTGATGAGACGTGTATTTCTCCTTTGAATTATGCCCCGGAGTACGTCTGATACAGGATAGTGTAAGCCATAAATATGCTAAGGTGCGTGCTGTTGTTGATTTATCAAACGGAGATAGTGGTAATCGGGAAGTAGAGCTTAATGTACGCCTGTTAGATGGTCAAAGGTGGTGAAAGAAGGAACAAAGAAAGTGAATCTTTCTGGAAACGCAGCAATGCAGCAGGAATTTACATTTGAAATCGATCAACCTCATTTATGGAATGGCCGTCAGGATCCTTTCCTTTATCAGGCGGAAGTGACTCTTTCCCGGAATGGTCAGATGGTAGATCGCGTCACACAACCGTTGGGACTTCGTTTTTACCAGATTGACCCTGATAAAGGTTTTTTCTTGAATGGAAAACACTTGCCGCTGCATGGTGTATGCCGTCATCAGGATAGGAGTGATGTGGGCAATGCGCTGCGCCCACAACATCATGAGGAAGATGCGGCATTGATGTTGAGATGGGGGTGAATGCTGTTCGTCTGGCACATTATCCGCAAGCTACCTATATGTATGATTTGATGGATAAGAATGGGATTATTGTCTGGGCAGAAATACCTTTTTGGGGGCCTGGTGGATATAATGATAAGGGTTTTGTGGATTTACCAGCTTTCCGTGCCAACGGAAAGGAACAGCTCAAAAGAACTGATTCGTCAACATAATAATCATCCTTCTATTTGTGTATGGGGAGTGTTTAATGAGTTGACGGAGTTGGGAGATAATCCGGTTGAGTACATCAAAGAATTAAATGTGCTGGCACATCAGGAAGATCCTACCCGGCCTACGACCTCCGCAAGTAATCAAATGGGAGATTTGAATTTCATAACGGATGCTATTGCTTGGAACCGTTATGATGGATGGTATGGTGGCACTCCCGCTGATTTGGGGAAATGGTTGGATCGAATGCATAAGGATCATCCGGAAATATGTATCGCTATCAGTGAATATGGTGCCGGTGCAAGTATTTACCATCAACAAGATTCGTTGGTTAAAACTGTACCAACCAGCTGGTGGCATCCTGAAAACTGGCAGACGTATTATCACATTGAAAACTGGAAAACAATCTCTTCTCGTCCTTATGTATGGGGGAGCTTTGTATGGAATATGTTTGATTTTGGTGCTGCACATCGCACTGAAGGAGACCGTCCCGGAATTAATGATAAAGGTTTGGTTACCTTCGACCGGAAAGTTCGTAAAGATGCTTTCTACTTCTATAAGGCCAACTGGAATAGGGAAGAACCAATGCTTTATTTAACAGGCAAACGTAACACAGTACGTACACAACGTTTGCAAACTATTACTGCTTTCACGAATCTGTCAGGAGCCGAATTGTTTGTAAACGGTAAGAGTTATGGTAAAGCAATACCGGATTCGTATGCTATTCTGGAATGGAAAAATGTGGAACTACAACTCTGGTGAAAATGAAATAAAGGTCGTCTCCACTAATAAGAAGTTACCTTTGAGCGATAGCTTTCATTGTAGATTGTGATAGGTACAATTGCAGCTAAGAGAAAATCAGGCACGTTCTCTCGTACAAATATACGTAATAATTGGGATTTGAGTGCGTTGAGTGCTTCATCTGTTGTTCAGGCATTACAGAATATTTATGGTATAAATCCCAAACGCCTGACAGCTGCCGGTCGAGGTGAATTTAATCCGGTAGCCGGTAATGATACGGCAGAAGGAAAAGCTCGTAACCGCCGGACCGAGATCATTATAACTCCTAAACTGGATCAGTTCATGGATTTGATTGATCAGACTCCTGATAGTTCTTCATCCGATACAATTGGTAATGAGGATGTGAAAGAGTAGAAAAGACCTTCACTTAGAGATAAAATAAAAGCGATGAATTCAAATTCATCGCTTTTATTTTAAGTGGTTAACATAAGATTTTGTAGGATTTGGACTAAATTATAAAACTCATTTTCTTTACAATAAAGTTTAAACATTAAGTAGCACTACTGTATCTGATTGATAGATGAGGTGGTTCAGAGTTGCGGTCCGAAAACGACAAGTGCTTTGGCAGCGTCATTATCGCAATACTGCTTAAAGTTTTCCCTATACATACCAGCCAATTTCTTTGCTTTTTTCTTTCCATTCATTGACATCGGTGTAAGTATTACGAGGGTCGAGAATGCCTTCCGATACATTTTTTCAATGCTTTGGGTACATTCAGGTTCATGATAGGAATATGAATCGTATCCACTTCATCAATAGAACCATCGATGATGGAGTCGATGATAGCACGGGTGTCTTTGAGAGAAATTCGTTTACCCGTACCGTTCCAACCAGTATTTACAAGATAGGCCTTCGCACCGTGTTCTTTCATCCGGGCAACGAGTGTTTTTGCATACATGGTGGGATGTAATGTCAGGAAAGCTTCACCAAATGCTGGCGAGAATGATGGTATAGGTTCGGTGATGCCCCGTTCAGTACCTGCCAGTTTGGATGTAAAGCCACTCAGCAAATGATATTGAGCTTGGTTCTCGTCAAGGATAGAAACCGGGGGTAATACGCCAAATGCATCGGCAGACAGGTAAACGATTTTTTTGCATGACCAGCTTTGGAAGGAAGTACAATCTTATTGATATGATAAATCGGATAAGATACACGTGTATTCTCTGTTCTTGATTTATCAGTGAAGTCTACACTTACCCGCAATGTGATAGAAAATGTAGCATCTCGAAGCGGGATTAGCCTCCAGCCAATGGCGGAAATAAATGATACTAATCTTTTGCTGCAAATGGTGCGCACTGGAGATTGATTAGTGTTCTTTCACAGCATAGCGTTGATAATCAGCCTGATTTAAAAGCTGTGCCTTTGAAAGAAAAGGGAGGAGAAATGCACGTATACTTGTTTCAATTGAAAGGTAGGTATAAGAAATTGGTTACACGGAAATTTATTGAGATTATTCAAAAAGTAATGTCCCAAAATAACCTTATTCAGGCTTAGTTGGGAATTGGGGGATTTGGTTCAAGATTACAGGATTTCTAAAAGATGATTCATAGCCATGCCGTCATGAGCTAATTATTGTTTTGTCCAAAATGATTCATATCGGTACGGAAATGAATGAAACAGTGCGAAAATGAGTGAAACTGTACGGATTCGGTCATACATAGCTAATTATCAAAAGAATAAGTATGATAGATTAAAAAATGTATCTATCATAAATCAGCAAAAAGGGACATCTATCATTCTGTACTGTATCTGTTTTAGTGTAGCATTAGGTGAGATAATCCATTTAAAGACATACGAATGCACACTTTATAGGATGATAACCAGTATTTGACAGCTTAATTATCTATGGGGAAATTTCTATAGTTCACAAGTGTGTGATTACAGCCCACGCATGCAGGGCAGACGCATTAAAAATCATTATCCTGTAAAAGTTTTGATAAATATTTTTCATCCCACCCAGCTTTTAGCCTTTTTTAGATTCATACTTCCTTTAGTTGTTTTATCCTTCTTCAGGATAGTAAGTGCCATTTTTGTTGTTGCGGAAAGTTTCTGGCTGCATTTTTGACCTTTTACTATAGTCTTCTCGAAAGGTAACATCCAGTTGCCAATGCAGATTATTTTCAATAGACCAATGCTGTCTGATGGCAGAGGAATTTCGTCCGGTTTGGTATTATCCATTGAAGTTACATAGTATCTTACCTCTTGTGTATATTCTCCTGTTGCCACTATTGTTCTTTCCGATTTTATCCCAACAACAGACTTCAGTCCCACAAGTTTCTTTTTAAACATTTTTTCCATTATAGGTCCATAACTAACTACAGTACAAGTTCTTGTCTCTATCCTTCCATGTCCGGTATTTTGGGACACATGCCTGGTGACTCTATTGATTATTTCGTCTTTATCCTGATAATCTTCAATGCTCTGTTTGGCCAGTTGATAGTTTTTCTTCTTGTTATCCTTTATAGCTATAATATAATTTGCGTCACGCTCAATGATGGTCCGTGTTATATCTGTCTGGCAGCCCATCGCGTCAATTGTGACAATGCAATCATTGAGATCCAAAGAGTTTAGTAACAATGGAATAGCGGTAATTTCATTACTTTTATCATCCACCTTCACTTGTCCTAAAGAAATTCCATTGGCAGCGGACCATGCGGAAACCATCCATAATTTGAATCCTTCCTTTCCCGTCGTATGTTCTCCGTCACATTTACTTGGACCACGCATAAGTTTGCCATCTATAGCTATAACCCCTTTCACCTCCTGACAGACTTGTTTGACCCAATTACGGAAGATCAATTCAAAATATTCGGGCTTTATGATGCTAAAGAATCTATTAAAAGTATCATGGCTGGGGATGAACTCCAGATTAGGTATGCGACTTTTGAAAAAAGCAATTTTGGCATTGCCAAATTCCTCAATCTCATTCCAGGATTGGGCACCACAAATTACAGCAGCAATGGATATATAGACGAGGGTTTCCATTTTATGGACTTTTTTACGGTTCATTCTAGGATCTTCTATTTGTTTACAAAGGTCAATTATCCCTATTTTCATGTTAGTTTATGTTTTATAATATCTTATAAAGATAAGGAAAATAGTCGAAATAAGAAAGAATTAATAAGTTAATAATCAATCATATAAATAGAATGAAAACAGGAGTAGGATAGTAAAAAAATAATGCGTCTGCCCTGCCCACGCATAAACCATACTTTCCGGCAGTGCTTTTTTTTATTCATATTCATATTTTTTGTGACTATGAATCAGTAGTTTATAATAGAGATGAATTTTGTTTATTTATATGGTTTGGGAGTATTAAATAGAAAACGCCATTTTTACGAAGAATAACGAACGTTATATAGGTTTCAAAAAGCTCAAAAAAAATAAAATAGGGTTGTGTTTTTCTATTATAACTTCTACTTTTTGAACGATAAACAACTAAAAAACACATAAAGTTATGAAGAAATTGATTTTTTTATTTGCATTTTGTATTGTAGTGACTAATGTTTTTGCACAAACCGACCCAGAGCAATTGAAAAAAAAAGAAGGAAATGACGCATTCAATGCTAAAAATTATCCCGTAGCGTATGCTAAGTTTAGTGAATACTTGAAGCAAACTAATAACCAGGATTCTGCAATAGCTTATTACTGTGGTATGGCTGCAGATGAAATAAAAAAATATGCCGAAGCTGTTAGTCTTACTTTGATATTGCTATTCAAAAGAAGTTCAATATAGGGAATGCATATGCTCGCAAAGCTTTGGCTTTAGATGCACAAAAGAAGACTGCTGAATATGTAGCTACATTGGAAGAAGGATTGAAAGTAGATCCTAAGAATACAACAATGGTAAAGAATTATAGCCTTCACTATTTGAAAGCAGGACTTGCTGCACAGAAAGCCGGAAAAGCAGAAGAAGCAGAAGACTGTTTTAAGAAAGTGATTCCTTTGGATCACAAGCAATATAAAACAAATGCATTGTACAGTTTAGGAGTTCTGTGCTATAATGATGGCGCTAATATCCTGAAGAAAGCTGCTCCTTTGGCAAATTCTGATGCAGATAAATATGCTGCAGAAAAAGAAAAAGCTGATGGTAGATTTAAAGAAGCATTAGACTATCTGGAAGAAGCTGCTAAGATCTCTCCGGAAAATGAAAATGTGAAGAAGATGCTTCCTCAAGTAAAAGCTGTTATGAAGTAATTTTACCAATCTTGTAAATGATAAAGGGTTGCCGATATGACACGTCGGTCAACCCTTTTTATTGCTATCTTTTTCTAATCTATACTTTTTGTGTACATTTGCTTTTTCTAAACGTAGAAGTATTTTATGCACTTATATAATAAGGAACAGGCTATTAAACGAATGAACCAGTTGGGACAACTCCACCGTCCTTTCATTTTCATTATAAATTATCTACAAGATGTATCTTATATAGAGGAGGTTGCCGCTGTTGATTCCGCTGAAGTTTTGTATAATTTGAATGGATTTACCAATCAGATTATATCGGCTGAAGATGATATAGCTACTTACTCCGCAAAAACAGTGCCTTCACTACATTGGCAGCCTTTTGCAGAATCTTTCTTTTCCTATCAACGTTCGTTTAATATCGTGCGACAGAACATCCCGGCAGGAAATAGCTTTCCTTACAAATTTGACGTGTCGCACTCCGGTAGAAACCAATCTCACTCTGAAAGATATTTATTTTCGCTCAAAAGCGATTTATAAGTTATGGGTTAAAGACCGTTTTACGGTTTTCTCTCCTGAAATATTTATTAGAATTCATCAGGGAAAAATTAGCTCATATCCGATGAAGGGAACCATTGATGCTTCAATTCCCTCCGCTGCTCAATTATTAATGAATGATCCGAAAGAGACTGCCGAACATGCTACCATTGTAGATCTGATTCGTAATGATTTAAGTATGGTTGCTAGCCGAGTGTCAGTTTCCCGGTATCGGTATATGGATAGGTTACAGACTAATCGGGGAGCCATTTTTCAGACGAGTTCTGAAATTCAGGGTATATTGCCCGAAAATTATCAGGAGCATTTGGGAGATATTATTTTCAGATTACTGCCAGCCGGTTCTATTACCGGTGCACCCAAGAAGAAGACGATGCAGATTATTCGTGAAACTGAAACCTACGATAGAGGATTTTTATACAGGAGTTATGGGATATTCTGATGGCATTGATTTAGATAGTGCTGTTATGATACGTTTTGTAGAACAGGAAGGGGAAAAGATGTATTTTAAAAGTGGAGGTGGGATTACCTGCCAGAGTGATGTGGAAAGTGAGTATAATGAAATGAAACAGAAAGTATATGTACCCATTTATTGAGACTATCCGGATAGAGGATGGACAGATTTATAATCTTGATTATCACACAGAGCGCTTTAATAAAAACCCGTGCAGCTTTTTGGAAAGACTGCACTCCGCTGGATTTACGGGAATTTATATCTCCGCCCACTTTAAATGGAATTCATAAATGCCGGATTGTATATGGAAAAGATGTGGAAGAAGTTACGTATGCGCCTTATCAGATGCGACAGGTTTCTTCTTTGCATTTGGTTGTGTCTGATACCATTGATTATACTTATAAAAGTGCGCATCGGGAAGAACTGAATGCTTTGTACGCTCAAAGAGGAATGGCGGATGATGTTTTAATTGTGAGAAATGGCTATCTGACAGATACCTCTATAGCTAATGTTGCTCTCTATGACGGAGATACTTGGTTCACACCGGCTCATCCGTTACTCCGTGGGACGAAACGAAGCGAATTTCTGGACAGGCAGCTCATTGTTGAGAAAGACATTCCGCAAATATGTTTGAAAGACTATTCCCATATCATGTTATTCAACGCAATGATTGACTGGAAACGCATTATATTGCCTATAAATGAGAAACATTTAATTCTATAAACTATAATTAACTGAAATATACAGAGAACTGCTGAACAAATGTCTCTTTTGTACTGTTATATTTATGTGTTTTTCATAGTATTAGATATAAGATTAATTAAAGAGATTGTACTTCACTTGTGAAAGCTAAAGTACGTCAGAGACAGAAGAGTCTGTTTTTTTGATAAATGTGTTAGAGCATCGGTTTACCAGGCCGATGCTTTTTTTTATGTCCTTTTTTACCCCCTTTTGTAGTTTATATGAAATAAAATTTGTACGTTTGTAGAGTAATAATAGAAAATGATAAAGATGAACATACCCGTTATCTTTCAGTTTTTAAAAGATCTTTCTGCGAATAATAATCGTGAGTGGTTTAATGAGCATAAGGCAGAATATGAAACAGCCCGTGCCGAGTTCGACAACTTTTTTGGCAACAGTGATCGCCCGTATTTCCTTTGTTTGATGAAACTATCCGGGGATTCAGCCCAAAGACTGTACTTATCGTATTTACCGGGATACCCGCTTCTCTGCGGATAAAACACCTTATAAAAATACATTTCGGAGGTTATATCAATGCCAAAGGAAAGAAGTCCGATCATTGTGGATATTATGTACACTTGCAGCCGGATGGTTCTATGCTTGCCGGAGGAAGCCTGTGCCTGCCTACCAATATCCTGAAAGCAGTGCGACAATCTATCTATGATAATATCGAAGAGTTTGTTGCGATCGTAGAAGATCCGGAGTTTAAGAAATACTTTCCGGTGATAGGAGAGGATTTTCTGAAAACAGCTCCGAAAGGTTTTCCGAAAGATTTCAAGTACATTGATTATTTGAAATGTAAAGAATATGTTTGCTCTTATAATGTTCCCGATAACTTTCTTCACCCGACCGGATATGTTGGAACAGATAGACAAAGTGTTCCGGCAATTCAAACGGTTTGCCGATTTTATAAATTATACAATTGATGATTTTGAATAAATAATGCCTAGAATATAAACTTTAAAATTTAACTTATATGGTAGTAGATACTTTAGAAAATCTGGAGAAATATGCGTCTTTAAACCCTCTGTTTGCACAAGCTATTGAATTCTTGAAGTCTCATGACCTCCAAGCCATGGAAGTTGGTAAGACAGAACTGAAAGGAAAAGATCTGCTAGTGAATATTGCACAAACCAAACCTAAAAACAAAAGAGGAAGCCAAACTGGAAACTCATAACGAATTTATTGATATTCAAATCCCATTGTCGGGAACAGAAATAATGGGGTATACTGCTGCTAAAGACTGTGTTCCGGCAGATGCACCTTATAACGCAGAAAAAGATATTACTTTCTTCGAAGGATTAGCAGAAACATACGTTGCCGTGAAACCGGGAATGTTTGCTATCTTTTTCCCGCAAGACGGACATGCTCCCGGCATTACTCCTGATGGAGTGAAGAAAGTGATCGTAAAAAGTAAAAGCATAAACCTAATTCAATTCTGATATGGAAAAGACACTTAATCTCATAAAAAACGATCCCTGGCTGGAACCTTTTGCCGGTGCTATTACCGGGCGTCATCAGTATGTATTAGACAAAGAAGCTGAATTGACGAATAAGGGGAAACAAACCCTTTCAGATTTTGCATCGGGGTATCTTTATTTTGGATTGCATCGCACCGATAAGGGGTGGACTTTCCGTGAATGGGCCCCCAATGCTACTCATATTTAATTGGTACAGGATGAACAGTAAAATATTCAGGCACATGGCTCCGGGAACCCCTATAAATTCAAGAAGAAAACATTTAAGCGACACGAATCCGCTGTTGATTTATGAATGTCATATCGGAATGGCACAGCTGGGCACATATAACGAATTCCGCGAGAAAATACTTCCTCGTATTGCTGAAGAAGGATATAATTGTATTCAGATTATGGCCATTCAGGAGCATCCTTATTATGGTAGCTTTGGCTATCATGTATCCAGTTTCTTTGCTGCTTCCTCGCGCTTTGGTACGCCTGACGAACTGAAAGCGCTGATTGATGCTGCTCATGAGATGGGGATTGCTGTTATTATGGATATTGTCCACTCTCATGCGGTGAAAAACGAGGTTGAGGGCCTGGGTAATTTTGCCGGTGATCCGAATCAATATTTCTATCCGGGTGCCCGTCGTGAACACCCGGCATGGGATTCGCTATGCTTTGATTATGGCAAGAATGAAGTAATCCACTTCCTATTATCCAACTGTAAGTACTGGCTGGAAGAATTAAGTTTGACGGATTCCGTTTTGATGGAGTGACTTCTATGTTATATTACAGCCACGGATTGGGTGAAGCCTTCTGTAACTATGGAGATTATTTCAACGGTCATCAGGATGATAATGCGATTTGTTATTTGACATTGGCCAACAAGTTGATTCATCAGGTAAATTCCAAAGCGATTACCATTGCGGAAGAAGTTTCGGGTATGCCGGGACTGGCTGCCAAAGTAGAAGATGGCGGTTACGGCTTCGATTATCGTATGGCTATGAACATCCCTGATTACTGGATCAAGACTATCAAGGAAAAGATTGATGAGGACTGGAAACCGAGCAGTATGTTCTGGGAAGTGACCAACAGACGTCAGGACGAGAAGACGATCTCTTATGCGGAAAGTCATAATATCCATCGTCTTGTGACCAGGCGACGCCATTTGCTTTGGGATACATTTTCTTGAAAGTTGACTGTACATTGCCGGGAGGGGTATCTCCAAAGGCAGATGTAGATAATAGTAGAAACAATGCGATAGCACAAATCATAAATTTCTTCATAAGCTTTGAGTTTAGAGGATTATTTATCTAACTAAACAGCCTTTGAGAATATTTGTTTGAGTGATGTGCATAAAATAATCCCCCGGTCATTCATAAGTGACCGAGGGGATGAAGGGTATACAGGTCTTAGTCTTTTTTACTTAAAAAGTAATCTTCAAAATCTTTCCGTTATAGCCTCCTTGAAACATCCGTGGGTTTATAAGGTAATAGGCTGATTTCTTCTTTAGCACCCGTCATCAAATCAGTGGCCTGATATGATTCCATTTGAGGAATCTGTAAAAAGTCGAAAGCATGTGAAGGCACATTGATAGCAACATCTACCAGTTGACTGTCGAAATTAATAATGAAAAACAGAATCTCATTTTTATATTTTCGCATAAAAAGTATATTGCTTATGCTCATTGAAACGCCATCCGTTTATATTGGCATACATTAAGTCAAAGAATACTCCCTTGCTGATTGCCTGCTCTTTGTTACAAATAGTCAGTACTTTTTGGTAGATAGAGTAGAGGTGCTTATGCTCTTCAGTAAGCATCTTCCCGTCAAATTTGCCTCCGTTGCGCCAGCGTCGTATGGTGTCTACGCTCCAATAATCGAATATGGTAGTCCGTCCGTCCCTTCCGCTGAATCCTTCACTATCCATGCCCAGTTCTCCAAACTCCTGACCGAAGTAGATCATCATAGGATTAGTGTTCATACAGGCGGAAACAATCAGTGCGGGAATTCCTTTACGCGGGTTGCCGGCAAAGAAATCAGAAGCGATGCGCTGTTCGTCGTGGTTCTCAAGAAAGTTGAGCATCTTTTTCTCTATTCCATTCAGGCTTTGCCAACAATGAGTGATAGCAGATGCAGATTCATATCCACAAGCTACATTACGTAATGTATCATACAGCCCTACCTTATCATACAGGTAATCAAACTTGCCGCGGAACAGATAGTTGCGGTATTCACCGGGATTGTAAACCTCTGCGATGAAAAGTATTTCAGGATAAGCCTCTTTTACTTGAGGAATAGCCCATTCCCAGAATTCAACAGGAACCATTTCGGCCATGTCGCAGCGGAAACCGTCAATGTCTTTTGATGCCCAGAAAAAGAAGAATGTCCAGCATCTTTATCCAAGTATCCGGAGTCGGGGAGAAGTGGCAGGTACCGCCATTCTGATAATCCACTCCATAGTTTAATTTCACTGTTTCATACCAGTCGGTGATATTGGGAGTAGCATCAAAACGATTGTTACCGGTAGCTTTAGCCGGGAATTCCCGGTAAGGCTCTGCTGCACCGTCTTTCATATCAAACTGGGCATGAAGTTCCGCTTGCGGAATATAATAGAAATTATTATATGGGCTGAAAGATTGGCTGGAGTCATCATTAGCTCCCAATTCGGTCGTACCGTCCGGTTGTGCATCCGAATGATATTGGCGTGCTACGTGATTAGGTCCAAAATCAATAATCACTTTCAGACCTGTGCGATGTGTGCGATGTACCAGATTCTCAAATTCCTTCATACGTCCTTGCACATCGTTAGCCAAGTCAGGATCTACATCATAATAATCCTTGATAGCATAGGGAGAACCCGCTTTTCCTTTTACAACGGCAGGATGATCCGGTCTGATGTTATAACGGCGATAATCCGTTTGAGTGGCATGCTCAATGATGCCTGTGTACCATATATGCGTAGTACCCAGTTTCTTGATTTCACCAAGTGCTTTGAGTGTGAAATCAGCCATTTTCCCACAGCCATTGGTAGCAATGTCTCCGTTGTAGACACAGTGGTTATTATTATTTCCAAACAGGCGGGTGAATACTTGGTAGATAATTATTTTATTTTCGTCATTCATATAGAGTAGATTATTAATATTCGTCTTCATTCTTATTTCTGATGGATAGGAGGTTATTTCCATATTTTCCCCTTTTTCTTCCAACAGTTGATTAAGTATTTCGTTAGCCATATTATATCCTTGCTCGAAGATTTCTTCAGCTTTCTCCAGTTCTGTGTTACTGTATCCGTATAGGTTGTATGGTTCGATTAATAAATCGCATTTTTTCTCTTTCGGGAAAGGTGTTGGCGCGGAACATGAAATGGAATGAGCGCATAGCAATGCTTACAATATTCATTTTATAATCTTGTGCCATGATAGGACTTACATTGATAGCCACTACTTTATCACAAATCCTGCGAGAGTAGAAACCGGAAGATTCATCATCAGCCCGCCATCTACATAATTAGTGCCTTCTATGTTGACCGGAGAAAACATGACAGGCATACAGCAGGAAGCTGCGACCCGTTCCGCTATGTTTCCCCGATGAAAGTGAACCATGCGACCGTGATCGAGGTCAGTTGCTGTGATAATCAGGGGAAGTTGTAGCTCTTCCAGTTTTTTTGCTTTTAAGTTAGTCCGGAGAAAATCAATAAATTCACAGAGGTCAAATAATCCCTTCTTGGGGATCACCAATTTTGTTAAATCCTGAAATTTATGTCCGGCAAAATAATCCAGAACTTTATGAGGTTCATGGCCGTCCGCATAGAAAACACCTGCAAGTGCTCCTGCACTTACTCCAGAGATGATTTCCGGTTTAATATCATGTTCCAGAAGAGCTTGCATGACTCCCAAATGGGCAAATCCTTTAATAAATCCTCCGCTTAGTGCATAGCCAATCTGATATTTCCGGCTATTCCAGTTATTTGTGAATACCTCCATGAATTGCTTTCTTTAGTTCGCCACGAATTTAGTGAATTTATTGAGAGTAGGAGGAATATAATGGATAGTTTTTTTTAAAATCCATACCATCTGTCTTATTCACATTTGAAATAAACCGGCATAGAACATAAAATACGGATGGAAACTCTGCTCCGGCACCATGCCGGTCAGAATCCGAAATCGTCTATCTCAACTTTGTGCTCTTCGCTTTCTTTAAATGGCTTTGCTTCTTTTTTGTACAGGATTTCCTTCGATATAGATGGCGCGGAATGGACGGGCGGGGCAAACATATTCACATCCTCCACAACCTACACATATTTCTTGATTTACATGAGGAATTGTCAATCCGTCCTTATACGGCACCATCGCCACTGCTTGCGTGGGACAGTGTTCGGAGCAGGCTCCGCAACTGGTTCCATCAGTATAAACAATGCAATTTTCCTTGATGAAAACAACATATCCCATTTGTGTAAGATGTTTTTGCTCTACACTTATGGGAAGAATTGCTCCATTGGGACAGACATCTCCACAGACAGTACAGTCAAAGTTACAAAATCCTTTCTCAAAGCTAACAGTAGGTTGCATCATGCCTGCCAAGCCATATTCCATGAAAGCCGGTTTCAAGATATGAGAAGGGCATTTGCTGACACAAAGATGACAGGATGTACATTGCTGTTGGAAGTGTTCCCGACTGATAGACCCCGGAGGAGTGATCGGATTCTCCTTTTTTTGTATGCCTTCTTACCTTCCAGACTTGCTACAGATTCCTTGGCCTTGGGAGATGAGTTTGGGGGTTGCTCCGGCAGTAACAAGACCGGCGACCAAAAAACGGCGTTTGGATGAATCCAAATCCGGTGATGATGGTGCAGGAGTTTCTACATCAGACTGTTTTTTTAAAGAAGGGGCGTAAACTAATGCTTTTTTGTTTGCATACTCCCAAACAGTTGAAACAATCTACACAACGACTATAATCAATAGCGTGTTCTTTACTATTGATGCAAGCTGCTTTTGCATTTGGTGGCACAAAGCCCGCATCCATTACATTTGGCAGTATCAATACGGACTTTGAATAATGAAAATCGACTCAATAATCCCAATATTGTTCCTACGGGACAAATTGTATTGCACCATGTCCGTCCATGTTTCCATGCCATTACAAAGATGACTGCAAGAGTAATAATAGCGATGAGAAGGGAAGAAATGCTCAAGATGGAGGTGTCTACCTGATAAAATGTATAATTGTCAAATCTGGCAAAGAGTGATTCCAGCAGATTATTCCCCAGCATATAGATAGGTTTGAATATGTGCACTACTACACGTCCATATGCACTGTATGGATCGAGCAAACCAACAATAAATGTAAATCCGCATAAAAAAACGATCACTGTCAGTCCGAGCACACCCCAGCGCAATTTGTTTTTTGCAGGACTGTAACTATATCTTTTTTTCTTTTTTCCCGTTGCTTTGGAAATTCGTGCAATCACATCCTGCAAGATACCCATAGGGCAGATTGTAGAACAATATACACGCCCGAATAAAAGCGTTAACACAATGAGAAATAATAAGATACCTATACTTAGTGAAAGCAAAGCTGGAACAAATTGCAAATGTGCCAGCCGATGGAAACTGTTCGGTAATATTTCTGCGAAATCGAGAAAAAGAAAGAAATCAGCACAAATAAAAGTGCTGATATTCCAATACGTAGCCTTCTTAACATGGTTGTTTTACATCTTAATTCGCTTGACATTCAATTTGTCAATGTTCATGGTTCCTATTTTCAATGCTTCCCCATTGGCGAGATGTCCTACTGTATCCAGTGGCATCTCACGTACTTGATTGAAGAACTTGGCAGCAGCCGTATCCACGGCTACAATATCCGGTGAGATAAACAATCCTTTTGCCAATACAACATCGGATGCAGAGCGTCCCCCGGGGACCGTTTGTTTTCATGATCCGGTAGGCGTCTACTACGTTGAGTACAGCTTTCTTCTGTAATGTACAGATATCTGCGATGCATTGTTGCAAATCGTTCTGGTGGAAGAATCCGCGATCCCACACAATCCCCATGTGATTTTTCATGGAGATAGTCAGATTCGCACCTCCGTGATTCTTCAGAATAGGAACATTGATCCATACATCACAATCCAGAATCGCTTCGTGCACTTTGGCTTTCTTCATCTTTTTGCCTTTCGGCAGATCGATTGGTTTGTAATACGATTCCAGATGTGCAGGCATTACTTTGGCTCCGGCTTTTTGGCAGCAGCTTCAATACCACTGTTTTTGTAGCATTTCTGCCAATCGTCACAAGTATGGTCGAACACGACCACTTCTTTAGCTCCGGCGGAAAAACATTGTCTGACGATTTCTTCAATCAGTTTCGGATTCGTATTTCCCGCCAGTTCCGGCACTTTGTCCCAACCGATATTAGGTTTTACAACCACTTTCTGTCCCGGTTTGACGAATTGCTTCATACCCCCAGTTCGCTTATGGCACGGCGGAACATCTCTTCGGGTTCTCCACCCATAACGGCCACCAGATCAGGATTGCTTCCGTTTGCTTTATTGATTGTTTGAGTTAACACCTCCATAGCCTCTGAACGCTGTATAGTCAGGGCGGCTCCGGTGATAGCTACTGTTTTTAAAAAGTCCCTTCTGTCCATCTTTCTATATTAGTTTAGAGTTTTGCAATTGCTTTCAGGAGGGCGTATCCGCCGAACCATTGCAGTAACATTCCCGGAATACCGATACGGAAGTCCTGTACTGCTTCGTAGAAACTTCCGACGATGGCCCATTCAAATGCAGTGCCTATGACCTGATAAGTGAGTACGACACCAAGAATGGCCAGTAATGAAACCGATTTTATAGTACGTGCTGCAAGAGCTGAAGCTCCGGCGAGTAAGGACGATTTGATTAATAGGATGGGAAGTACCGCCTCCGAGGGCATGGCAAACAATAAATGATTGATGACTGGTGAAAGAATAGCAGTCAATAATCCTACAAGAAAACCATATTTATAAGCCGCAATCAGCGTGAAAAAATAAATAGGTAACAGGGTAGGACCACCATAAGGTACAAGATGGCATAATTGTGGAAGTGCAATGTTACCCGCTACGAATAGTAAGGCGAACAGGTAGGTTTTCACATTGCTGTGTTTCAGCGAATAGAGTTTGACGGATGTTTCCATTTTCGTTGATACTTTAATGTTGAATAGAACGATAATATATTAATAATAAGACTTTTCTTCAGATAAAAGGTTTAATCCGACTGATATATTATTTTAATCCTGTAGGAAAAGAATTCATTCCCCGTAGATAACCATAGTTTCCCCGTATGCAAACTGTTGCCTTATGGGAAACTTCCAAAGACAAGCAGGACTACCCATTCATCCTTTCCTTAATCTTTCCCCATGCATGCGTATCAAATAGACAGCTTTTCCGCATTGTCTCATACATCTCTTTAAATCTGGACATAGGTATGGTATAGCTTAGTTTGTCAGCTTCGAAATGAGGGCGAACCGATGGGTCGAAGAAACCGAGGAAAGTACGTTTGCCTCCTTTACGATTCTCTATCGTGGCTTGTGTCACTACGGCACTACAGCCGGAACCAAAGGTAGAAACGACGCAATCTTCTGCGTTATTATCGTAAAAAGCCCAAGTGGTTAATCCCGAAAGCATATCCGGATTTGCCAGAAATACAACTCCTTCCATCTCTTCAAGACTTTCTACCTTATCTATACGTGCAAAATGAAGATACTTTTTTTCTGTTCGGGGAACTCTGATTTGCTGTATAAAGTCAATGACCATTTCGGGAGTCTGTTTGTATTTCTCTTTGAGTGAAACGAAAGTCGGCACATGTTCCGGCATTTCGGTGAAACCAGTATAGAATTTACCGCCGCCACAGCCGATGTTTTCGGCATTCAGGCTGATAATACCACCATCTCTTGCCGTCTTCATACCTTTAAAGAAGCAACCGTTTATCTTTTCTGTTTCTCCTTTTTGCTCATCCGAGTACCAGAAAACAAGAGGCAATTCAGCTTTTTCTCCGAATGCCTCTTTGAAATTTTGAATAAAAGTTTGGATATCCATAAGCTTATCAATTTTAGTTCTGTTGCACGTCTTTCTACAAAGTTAGAATAAAAAGGATAAGCGCAAGTGATTTATCTTCGTTTTCAATAATAATTACTTATATTTGTCCGGAATGAAATAAGAAGAACCGATATGAAATATTTGTTAATGTGTGCAGGCTTACTTTTCACAGTCTTTCAGTCATGGGGACAGGAGAGGCTTGCAGATAGAATCGCTCCTCCGTCAGGATATGTCAGAGAGACCTGCCCTGCTAATTCGTTTACAACTTATTTGCGCAATTTGCCAATGCTGCCTAAAGGCAGTAAAGTGTTACTCTACAATGGAAAAAGAAAGCCAATCAGGCAGCTGCATTTGCAGTCGTAGATATGGAGATAGGCAACCGCGATTTGCAGCAGTGTGCCGATGCCTCCTGGCACAAGGCTATATGCCCGCCCAACAGATTCATATTCTGGTCAATCCAACCAGCCGCGACCTTTCTCCCTGGTATGAGCTGACGGAAACGGATGCAGGGAAACTATACACTCCGGAATGGATTTTTTGAGAAGAAAGACCTGAAGCGTTTTAAATAGGAGAATAGACGTAAATGCAACATAACAAAGAAATAATTAAATCTTTTCTTACTTAATTTTCTATCTTTTCATTATCTTTGGCATTCAACAAACCGTTTTAATCATACAACAACGAAAACAACCGATTATGAATTATGATTTATCAATGAATGCTAACCAGTTGGTGGCATTCCTTCAAAAACCAACTTCAGAGTTTACAAAAGCTGACATTATCTCATTTATCCAGCAAAAAGATATCCGCATGGTTAATTTTATGTATCCGGCGGGAGACGGGCGTTTGAAAACTCTGAACTTTGTCATCAACAATCAAGCTTATTTGGAAGCTATTCTCACTTGTGGAGAACGGGTAGACGGTTCCAGTCTTTTCTCTTTTATAGAGGCGGGCAGTAGTGACCTTTACGTGATTCCTCGTTTTTGCACAGCATTTGTTGATCCGTTTGCAGAGATTCCGACGCTGTCCATGCTTTGCTTTTTCTTCAATAAAGACGGCGAACCACTTGAAAGTGCACCAGAACATACTCTTTACAAAGCAAGCAAGACTTTTACAGAAGTTACCGGAATGGAATTTCAGGCAATGGGCGAATTGGAATATTATGTAATAGCCCCGGATACGGGTATGTTTCAAGCGACCGATCAGCGCGGTTATCATGAATCAGGCCCTTATGCGAAATTTAATGAGTTCCGTACCCAATGTATGTCTTATATCGCACAGACAGGCGGGCAAATAAAGTATGGACACTCTGAAGTAGGTAATTTCACGCTGGATGGTTATATCTATGAGCAGAATGAAATAGAATTCCTGCCGGTCCCTGTATCGCAGGCGGCAGACCAATTGATGATAGCTAAATGGGTGATCCGCAACCTAGGATATAAGTATGGATATAATGTAACATTCGCTCCTAAAATTACGGCAGGTAAAGCCGGTTCGGGGTTACATATCCATATGCGTATCATGAAAGATGGAAAGAACCAGATGTTGAAAGAAGGTGTTTTATCAGAAACAGCACGCAAAGCAATTGCCGGAATGATGGTACTTGCTCCGTCAATTACTGCTTTTGGAAATACCAATCCTACTTCTTATTTCCGTCTCGTTCCTCATCAGGAAGCACCTACCAATGTTTGTTGGGGAGATCGTAACCGCTCTGTATTAGTGCGTGTACCTCTGGGATGGGCTGTAAAAACAGATATGTGTACATTGGCAAATCCGTTGGAAGCTGAAAGTCATTTCGACACTAGCCAGAAGCAGACGGTAGAAATGCGTTCTCCGGATGGTTCGGCAGATTTATATCAATTATTGGCTGGCTTGGCCGTTGCCTGCCGTCATGGGTTTGAAATCGGAAACGCATTGGAGATTGCCCAAAAAACGTATGTAAATGTGAATATCCATCAGAAAGAGAATGAAGATAAGCTGAAATCACTGGCGCAACTGCCGGATAGCTGTGAAGCTTCTGCCGATTGCTTGCAACAACAACGGGCAATCTTTGAGCAATATAACGTGTTTAGTCCGGCAATGATTGACGGTATCATCCGCAGACTTCGTGGTTATGAAGATAAAACATTGCGTGCGGATTTGGAAGGAAAGCCGATGGAGATGTTAGATCTCGTACATAAGTATTTCCATTGTGGATGATTGAAAGACGATGGTGTGTCGGCGAAATGTGCAGGGGTTCAGAATATAATTTTGATTGCCAGTGGTAAATCGGCATATTTTCCCCAATTATTGCCGTCACTTTCTACACAATTCCACACTAGTTCTACAATATAATAAATGAGTGTATCTTGTATTTGATTGATTACTAATGATGTATGCTCATTCTGGAACTTTTTGGTACCTCTTTTGCTACCTATTAAGTGTAAGAAACAAGTTAATAATGATTTAGTAGTTCACACTTAAAAAAATTACGATTATGAAAAAAGGTATTAGTAGCAGTAGCATTGGTGATGGGATTGGGTAGCTCTGTAGCATTTGCACAGGAAGTTAGTAACGCTACAACTGTAGAAACTAACGTACAGGCTCCACAGGATGAGTTTACAAAGATTGATGTTAAAGAACTGCCGGAGGCAGTAGTACAGGCGATCGCTAAAAATTATGAAGGTGCTGCCATTACGGAAGCTTATGTCGCTGAAAAAGAAAGCGGTAAGATTTATAAGGTAGTCCTTACTACGGAAGATGTTCAGGTACTGACAGTGCTGATGAACGAAAAAGGTGAAGAAGTAAAAGAATAAAATAAAACTTCGAATGTAGTAATACTCATAAAGAAATCTGGTTCGTGATGAATCAGGATTTCTGTTTTTATCTGCCAACTTCCCATCCAGTCCGATAAAGTCGTTAAAGGATGATTGGGTTGCGTTCATGATTGATTGTCTTTTATCAATAGTTTTGTATACAGAATGCAGGGTTTCGTCTACAATTTCCCGGCGGTGACTAGTTTAGCTCTATTTTTGTTGCATTCAAACCTAAAAGTAGACAAAAGATGAAGTGTATTTTATTAAGTGCGGTTGTTTTGATTTTATTGTTGCCGGAAGATGCGTATGCGCAAGTGACGGTCAGAACGGGATATATCTCTTCTTCACGATATAAGAATGAAGAGAATCAGGAAACAGACGGTAAAGGCGATATGCGGTTTGTTGAAGGAAACGTCAACATTCCGGTTTCACAGAAAATGAATGAAAGGAGCCAGCCTACTTCTTGGATGCTTTCAGCGGGAGGAAGTTATACAGCTATGAACAATAAGAACCTTCAATCTTATATAGATATAGATCAGATTATAAATTTGCAATTGAGCGTCATTCATATTCGTCCCATCAGCAAGAAATGGTTATTGTTAATGACAGTTGGCGCAGGAGTCTATACGGCTTCTGATGTAAAACTGAAGAATGTTCTGGGACAGGGGGAGTTATTTTCATCCGGCAGTTCAAGTCCAATTTATCTCTTGGAGCCGGATTGGCTGTAAATAACACATTCGGTTATCCGATGGTATTTCCGGCTATTTATTTTGATTGGACTACTGAAGGACGTTATCAAATTAAAGTTTCGATGCTGAATGCCATGGAAGTATCGGCAGGAATGAAAATGAATAAATATCTGAATCTAAGATTGTTGGCGGAAATGAACGGTTCACTGGCCTTGTTGGAGAAGGAGGGGAAAGATACTATGTTTTCCCAGCAATTCATTATTGCAGGTTTACAGCCGGAGTTAAGCATCGGGAACTCTTTTTCTGTTACTGCTACTGCCGGTGTATCGTGCAGCAGAATAGCTTATTACACTACCCGCACTTTAAAAGCCTTTTTTCGCAGATATGTCCAGAGAGACTGACCCTTATTTTAAACTGGCAATGTATGTTTCGGTGGGGAATGAAGTATAAGTTCTAAAAAATGGTAACTTTATCGCCTGATGTCAGTTAAGATACTATTATATACGTTACTGAAGCAAATAGGGATATTTCTTGTAGTCTCCTTTTTAGTGTTCAGAGGCACTTTTGTCGAAAGCGATAGTTTAGGGCTAAATCTTTCTACGGGAGTTAGTCTTTTTACTTTCTGTCATCTTATGGGGAATCATAAATCTGCATACTTACTGGTTAATTCCCGGTTATCTGTTTCAGCGTAGATATAAAAAGTATATCATATATTTGAGTTGCCTTGTTGGATTTATGCTGACCGCCATGGTTGGTGCTATTTGTTTTCTAGGGCAATATTATGTTATACCCGAACAGATGCAAAGACTAAACAGTGATCTCCCTTTCTTTCTGTTGATAAATGCATTGGCGCTGATACTCTATTTTCTGGCTTTTTCTTTTACTATTTTTCTGCATCGTTGGGTGGCCTATCAACAACGATTAAATGAATTGGAGAATATTAGCATACAGACTGATCTAAATCATTTGAAAGATCAACTCCAACCGGAGTTTTTTTTTCGAGAATATTGAATAAGGTGCGAACCTTGTTGGAGGAAGATGGAGAAAAGGCATCATTGCTTATCTTTAAATTAAGCCGGTTGCTTCGATACCAACTTTATGAAAGTGAACGGCAACAGGTATTGTTGGGAGATGATATCGATTTTATGACTGATTATATGAAGTTGGAGAAATTATGCAATCCGGAGTTTAATTTTGAAGTCAACATCCTGAATGAAGTGCGATATATACAAGTTCCTCCTTTATTGTTTATGCCTGTGATAGAATATGTGATTCGGACAACGGTATGTGGAGAGAATGGAAAGGGAGAAAATATAAGGATCGATTTTCAAATGGAAGAGAATCAGCTTCGATTCATTTGTACATACTGTCTGCGAAAAAAGGAAAGTCTGCAAATAGTACCTGCTTTTGACAAGTTACGGCAACGATTGGACTTGCTATATCCGGGAGGTTATCAATTAAAAAGTGGCTATAATGATGGAATGTTGTGTACCATTAGTTTAATGTTGGAATTATGAAAGATACCTGGAATGTATACGATTGGGGGAAGAATCTGGTAAATGACCGTTTCAGGCTTATCAGTAATTTACTATTGCTATTTATTATACTCTTTTTGGGCTTTCAGAATGTATATGGAGATTTTACTGGAGAAGGTTTCCGATATGCATATCCGGTTAGTATATTGGTTTTTGCGTTTCCTATCTATCTGAATATATATTGGTTAGTGCCCCGTTTCCTGTATAAGGCCAAGCGCAAGTTATGGTGTTATTGGATTTCGTTTCTCGGAGTCAATTTAGTGAGTGTATTATTAGGATTTATATTTCTGTCTCCATTATATCAACGATACGGTATTCGTGGGTTTTGTATACAGGATAACCATGCTGTTTCTTTTGATAGTATTGCTTATGGAGTATTAGTACTGCTATTAAGTGCAGGTGGCTGTACGAGCTTTGAACTATTCCGCCGCTGGGTTGTCTCCGATAAAAAGATTCTTGAATTGGAGAAGGCGACTAAACAGACAGAATTGCAACAATTAAAGAAACAGATCAATCCGCATTTTTCTTTTTAATATGCTGAATAATGCCAATATTTTGGTAAAGGATGCTCCGGATGAGGCTTCACAGATATTGGAGAAACTGGACAATCTACTTCGCTACCAGTTGAATGACAGTACAAGAAGAGAAGTATTTCTTACTGCAGATATACAGTTTCTCACCAGCTTTCTTGAATTGGAGAAGGTGAGAAGGGATCATTTTGAATATACAATCTTTCAAGAGGGAAATATGGAGAATATCTGTATTCCTCCGTTATTGTTTATCCCTTTTGTAGAGAATGCAGTGAAACATAATTTGGATAGCGACAATTTATCTTATATTCACCTGTATTTTTCTGTGCATAATAAACAGTTGACGTTTCGTTGCGAGAATTCTAAGCCCCGTGTTCCTGTTAAGCGGGAAGGGGGAATAGGGTTGGCCAATGTGAAACGCAGACTGGATTTACTTTATGAATCACGGTACACGTTACAGATAGAAGATAAAGAAACAACTTATAATGTCAACTTACATCTAAACTTATGAATTGTATTATTGTTGATGACGAGCCGGTAGCTCGCAAAGGTATGAAGTCATTGGTGGAACAGATTCCACAACTGACATTGGTGGGTAGCTTTAATAACGCTATCGCAGCGTCCGCTTATATGAATGAATATACGGTTGATCTGATTTTCCTTGATATTCAGATGCCGGGAATTACCGGAATAGAGTTTGCGCAAAGTATTCCCGTGAATACATTGATTGTCTTTACAACGGCGTATGCGGAATATGCACTCGATAGTTACGAAGTAAGTGCCATTGATTATCTAGTGAAGCCTATTGAAATGAACCGTTTTCTGAAAGCAGTCAATAAGGCAATAGCATATCATAAACTGTTATTGTCGGAAACAGCCGAAAGAGTGGAGGAGATACAGGAAGAATATATTTTCATCAAATCGGAACGACGCTATATCAAGATAAACTTCAGTGATATTCTTTTTTTTATTGAAGGACTAAAGGATTATTCCATTCTCCAATTGGAAGATCAGCGGGTGATAACTAAGATGAATCTGAAAAATATTCATGAGCAACTGCCCGCTAAACAGTTTCTCCGGATAAACAAGTCCTATATTGTCAATACCTCACGGATTGACTCTTTTGATACCAATGATATTTTTATTAAGTCTTATGAGATAGGAATAGGAGGTGGAAACTATAAGAAAACGTTTTTTGAGGAATTTGTAGCGAAGAATCTACAGAAAGACTAATCCGGTAGTTTATATGGAATGGCTTGATATAAAAGAATAAGAACGTTAAGTATTGGCCTATTTTCATAAAAAAAGATGTTTTACAAGAAGAAAAAGGAGAGAATATAGTGCAATATCCCCAAATAATGCTTTTCTTTGTACCAACAACAATAAAGAGGTTTATTACGATTTGATTTTTTTACGTGAATCTTCTCATTTATTTGAGCATATCCATCTCTAATTAAGATCTTCCTAAAACTTTCTTATTGAATTATTAATTTTTATATTTGTATTTTATGAATTTGTACATTGGAAATCTTAGCTATAATGTTAAGGAATCAGATTTGAGACATGTAATGGAAGAGTATGGAACAGTAGCTTCAGTAAAGTTAATCACAGACCGTGAAACTAGAAGATCAAAAGGCTTTGCGTTTATCGAAATGCCGGATGATACAGAAGCTAACAACGCTATCAAGCAATTGAACGGTGCAGAATATGTAGGTCGTTCAATGGTAGTAAAAGAAGCATTGCCAAAGAATTAATACTGAATACATATACAGTAATAGAGAAAGGCGCACTAGGAAACTAGCGCGCCTTTCTTCTGTTAATCCTCATTGTTATCTTCTTCATCATCCACCATATTATTGAGTTCCAATTCCAGGTCTACCAGCTCTTGTTCCCATAATTTCAGGATATCCTTCGGTGTATCTTTTGCAGCTTTCTTTATTCTTTCTTGAGCAACAGATACTTCATGCTCTAACTGTCTACGTCTGCTCATATTTCTATTATTGTTTTGATTATGAAATGATAACAACTCGTGTGTAGAATAGTTCGATAGGATAAAATTAAAAGTAATGGGGTGAACTATTCATAAATAAAGGATGTTTTGTAATCTGAAACTTTAAAAACATACAGTCATGCTCAATTTAATAGCCGTTTTCTTAGTATGTTCAGGTATCGGAATTGCAGTACATATTGCCATAGACCTGACACATCGTCCGCAATCAATGAAGATAATGAATGCAGTCTGGATATTATCTGCATTATGGGGAAGTTATTTAGCTTTATGGGCGTATAATAAGTTTGGACGGAGTGGTCCGATGAAAGTTGAGGATGATGGGATGAAAATGGATATGTCTGATATGAAGGGAATGGATATGTCCGGTATGAAAGATAATATGGCGATGGATATGGCCATGCCGGGAGAAATGTCGATGCAAGGAATGCAACGTCCTTATTGGCAATCGGTAGCTTTGTCAGCGCTTCATTGTGGTGCAGGATGTACATTGGCAGATATCATAGGAGAGTGGTTTACAAACTATGTTCCTGTAACTGTGGCAGGAAGTCAGCTCTTTGGTAATTGGGTACTTGACTTTATCCCTGGCTTTGATGATTGGTGTTTATTTCCAATTCTATGCTATTAGGGAGATGGAAAAAAAAATTTCGGTAGGTAATGCCTTGGCTCGTGCTTTCAAAGCGGATTTCTTTTCTCTTTTTATCCTGGCAGGTCGGAATGTACGGCTGGATGGCAATTGTCTATTTTGTGTTGTTCATCAATGAACCATTACCCAAAGACACATGGATATTCTGGTTTATGATGCAGTTAGCTATGCTTTTCGGCTTCTTCTGTGCATATCCTATGAATGCTCTTCTTATAAAATTAGGTATAAAAAAGAAAGGTATGTAAAATAAATGCAGATTTACTCTAAACGATAAGTATGTAATTACTTATTTGAGGGAGTGAATCTGCATCTATTATGATATGACTATTTTTTGTTTTTTCTTTCTCTTTGGGAGTTTATCTTTTCAATAGTTTCGGTATATCCGAAGGCTCTTGTGCTACCCGGATACCGGCAGCCTCTAAAGTTTCAATCTTCTCTTTTGCCGAACCGGAACTTCCCGAAATGATAGCTCCTGCATGTCCCATCTGTTTTCCCGGAGGAGCTGACTGCCCCGCAATAAATGCCACTACAGGTTTGGTTACATTATTGCGGATATATTCAGCCGCTTGTTCTTCTGCGTTTCCTCCAATCTCTCCAATCAGGACGATCGCTTCTGTTTCCGAATCATTTTGAAACATCTCCAGCAGTTGACGGAAATGAAGACCTACAACAGGATCACCTCCGATGCCGATAGCAGTGGATTGTCCCATGCCATTCGCCGTTAAGTGATACACAATTTCGTAAGTAAGTGTTCCGCTACGGCTGATAACTCCGACATTTCCTTCTAAAAAGACCTGTCCCGGTAAAATGCCCACCATGCTTTTTTCCCGGAGAGATCAGTCCCGGACAGTTGGGACCGATCAGCATAGCACCTTTTTGTTCGACAAACTGGTGCGCCTTAATTACATCCAGCGTGGGGATTCCTTCAGCAATGCAGGCAATTAACCGGATGCCCGCATCTGCTGCCTCCATAATGGCATCTGCCGCAAAACGTGCCGGAACAAAATGATAGAAGTATTGGCTTTCGTTTGTTCAACCGCGTCATACATAGTGTTGAATACGGGGATGCCGCCTACATCTGTTCCTCCTTTGCCCGGAGAAGTTCCTCCAACAACATGGGTTCCGTATTCTTTCATCTTCTTGGCATGGAAAAGTCCGTCTCTCCCAGTAATTCCCTGTACAATCAGGCGGGTGGATTTATCTATTAATATGCTCATAATTGCTTTATTTATTAATGATTTGGGTACTTATTACGCTTTCAGAGCCATAAGAGCAGCTTCTTTCATCGTTGTGGCTATTTGGAAACGGCTGTAATTCCGTAACAGTTCCCGTCCGATATGCTCATTAGTGCCTGTAAGCCGTACGATAACAGGTATATTACTGTTTATCTGCTCGAATGCCTGAAGAAGCCCTATTGCTACATCATCACAGCGGGTGATTCCTCCGAAAATATTAATCAGGACCACTTTCACTTTTTTTTCATCCTGCAATAAAAGTTTCATGGCTTCAATTACCTTGACAGGATTGGAACTACCACCAATGTCGAGAAAATTGGCTGGCTGACCTCCATAAAGTTTAATCATGTCCATAGTAGCCATAGCGAGTCCGGCACCATTTACCATACAGCCGATGTTACCATCCATGTGGACATAGCTGAATCCTTTATCTTTAGCGTCTGCTTCTATTTTTTCTTCCTCCGTCGGATCAAATAAAGCATGTACTTCCGGATGGCGATAGAGCGCATTGTCATCAAAAACAATCTTTGCGTCAATAGCCATCAACGTACCTTTCTTGGTTAGTGCCAGCGGATTTACTTCTACTAATGATGCATCATTTTCCATGAAGATCTTATAAAGTTCCTGAAGGATGGCCGCCATTTTACCCGCCTGCTCCATTTGAGGAAAGAGGGAGAAAGCAAAACGCCTTGCCAGATAGTCGGGAAGACCAATAAATGGATGGATTGAATATCGGATGATTTTTTCCGGTGTTTGACGGGCTACCTCTTCGATATCCATACCACCGGATGCACTCATCATCAGAACGACAGAACGTGTATTCCGGTCGATGGTGTAACTGACATAATATTCGGCAGCAATATCTATCGCCTCACTAACCAGTACTTGATTGACCGGAAGACCTTTAATACTCATTCCGAGAATATTCTTAGCTTCCTGATAAGCGTCTTCCGTATATTTACCAGTTTCACTCCTCCGGCTTTTCCCCGTCCTCCGGTTAATACCTGTGCTTTTTATAACCACTCTGTCTGTTCCCATCCTCCGGTAAGCGGCTATGACACCTGCGGCTGTACGGCATAAAGTGTGCCTCTCGACAGGTATTCCGTACTTGGAGAAAATCTCTTTCGCTTGATATTCATGTATTTTCATGGCTCATAAATTTGAGTAAATGATTCCTGTAATAAAAACAATAGCAAGATACGGAAAGTTTGCCGGAAAAGAAAAGTAACGGGGTGTTATACAACATGTTAATCCATATTCTATGAATAGGCTTAATATAAAAAAGCGTGTTGGCAATAGTTACCAACACGCTTCATATATTTAAAGATAAACTCTTTCTTACGGATGCTTATGCAATACCGTGAGCGTTGACAGTACCGTCAATTTTCTTAATCAGTCCTTGAAGTACTGCACCCGGGCCACATTCTGTAAAATCAGTAGCACCGTCGGCAACCATATTCTTAACAGACTGTGTCCAGCGTACGGAAGCAGTCAGCTGGGCAACCAGATTCTTTTTGATTTCTGCAGGATCAGTGTGAGGAAGTGCGTCTACATTCTGATATACCGGACATTTAGGAGTATGAATTTCCGTAGCCTTGATAGCGGCTTCCAACTCAACTTTAGCAGGGTCCATTAATGGAGAATGGAAAGCACCACCTACTTTCAGCGGAAGGGCACGTTTAGCTCCGGCAGCTTTCATCAGTTCGCAAGCTTTTTCGATACCTGGTACAGAACCGGAGATAACGATTTGTCCCGGGCAGTTATAGTTGGCAGGTACGCAAACTTCACCTTCTGCATTAACAGATGCACAGATTTCTTCTACCTTTTCATCCGGCAATGCAATAATGGCAGCCATTGTGGAAGGAGTAACTTCACAAGCTTTCTGCATAGCCATTGCACGAGCATAAACAAGTTTCAGTCCATCTTCAAAGCTCAGGGCACCGGCAGCCACCAATGCAGAGAACTCACCGAGTGAGTGTCCGGCTGTCATTTCCGGTTTGAAATCATCGCCCATACAAAGAGCAGAGATAACAGAGTGAAGGAATACGGCAGGTTGGGTAACCTTTGTCTGACGAAGATCTTCGTCTGTGCCGTCGAACATGATATCTGTAATGCGATATCCGAGGATATCATTTTTGCTTTTTCAAACAATTCTTTTGCTAAAGCTGAGTTTTCATACAGGTCCTTACCCATTCCTACGAATTGAGCGCCTTGACCGGGAAATACAAATGCTTTCATATTTTTATTATTTAATTGGTTTTTAATTGCGGGTGCAAAGTTACGGAATTTTATGATACAACCGCACAAATAGTACACATTTGTGCAACGGTGTCCGGAAAATGCCATAACGGACCGTTGCCATGGCCGATATTCAATTCTTTTCCTGCGATAATAGCTTGCGTGATATACGTTTTAGCATGCTGGATGGATTCTCGCATGGGGTATCCTTTGGCGGTAAGTAGCAATGGCAGAGGAGAGGGTACACCCCGTTCCATGCAGGTTATGGCTTTCTATCTTTTTTCCTCATATATATGGTAGATAGATTCGGACGTGTGCAAAAGGTCGCACATATTGTCTCCCTCCAGATGTCCGCCTTTTAACAAGATGCTAGTATGATAATCGTCCGTCAGCATTTTGGCAGCCGCCTGCATGTCCTGAATGTTGTGAATACTTTTGCCTGTAAGCACCTTCGCTTCGTCGATGTTGGGAGTGATTAATGTCACAAGCGGCAAAAAGTTCTTTTTTTATTTCTTCTATAGCTTCATCTGTCATGAGTTTCTTTCCGCTGGTAGACACCATTACCGGATCGTAGACGACGTATGCAGGTGAATATTTTTGTAAACAGTCGGAAATCACACGAACAATCTGAATATCATTTACCATTCCTATTTTGATGGCAACCGGTTGCAGGTCCTCCATCACTGCTTCTATTTGTCCACGAACAATATCAGGGCGATAGATTGTACGGCACGTACTCCTAGGGTATTTTGTATGGTGATGGCAGTAATAGCCGATGCCGCATAGCCACCTAAAGCGGAGATTGTTTTTATGTCTGCCTGAATACCTGCGCCTCCCGAACAATCGGAGCCGGCAATGGATAAAATGACTGGATGACGTTCCATTTTAGTTTTTTAATATTTACCCGACAAAGATAGAATAAAAACGATAAGGTACAAAATGACATATCGTTTAAAATACAATAAGTACCTTTGCCGGTATCTGATGAAGATGATATGAAAAGTACTGATAATAAAGCGTCCATCTAGTTTTTGTACTTTGTACAATTACTCACTCGTGGAAATACTAAAATACATATTGTAAATTGTAAGATAACACTAACTATTCATATTGTAGAATGTATGATATGTATTTATATGAAAAACAATGTTTTATAGCATGGTTCTTATTTTTTTGTTTTGATGAGTTTTAGCCTCTATATTTGCATCGTCTTAAAGAAATGGATATGCAAAATTTACAGAAAAAAATACCCCTTTGGCCAACAATCATATATCAGTGGATTGTGTTGTGATTGGTTTTGACGGAGAACAACTGAAAGTGTTGCTTGTGAAACGTGCGGGTGAAGATAATGGAGAAGTATATCACGATATGAAACTTCCCGGAAGTCTTATATATATGGATGAAGACCTGGATGAAGCAGCGCAACGAGTTTTGTATGAACTGACAGGACTTAAAAATGTGAATCTGATGCAGTTTAAAGCATTCGGTTCTAAAAACAGGACAAGTAATCCGAAAGATGTACGTTGGCTGGAAAGAGCTATGCAGTCAAGAGTGGAACGTATTGTAACTATTGCGTATCTGTCGATGGTCAAGATAGACCGTACATTGGACAAGAACCTGGATGATCACCAGGCTTGTTGGATTGCTTTGAAAGATGTGAAAACATTAGCTTTTGATCATAATCTGATTATTAAGGAAGCAATGACTTATATTCGTCAGTTCGTAGAATTTAATCCTTCCATGTTGTTCGAACTGCTTCCGCGCAAATTTACAGCTGCACAATTAAGAACCCTTTTTTTGAATTAGTATACGACAAAGCTGTGGATGTACGCAACTTCCATAAAAAATAGCCATGATGGAATATGTAGTTCCTCTGGAAGAAAAGCAACAAGGCGTGGCTCACCGGGCTGCACGTTATTATAAATTTGACAAGAAGATATATAATAAAGTAAGACGGTAGACTTTATTCAAGTATTAGGTATAAAGTATTAGGTATTAAGTATTAGGCGTTGAATGTTATAGCATTAATTGTCGGACATTGAGCGTTAAATCGTAAATAGTAAATCGTTTAATCGTAAATAAAATTATGTTTCTATTAGGTTATGATATAGGTAGCTCGTCTGTAAAAGCGAGTTTGGTGAATGCTGAAACAGGCAAATGTGTATCATCGGCATTTTTTCCGAAAACAGAAGCGAATATTATCGCAGTTAATCCCGGATGGGCAGAACAAGATCCTGGGAGTTGGTGGGAAAACTTAAAGTTGGCTACACAGGCTATTATGACCGAATCCGGAGTGAGTGCTGCTGAAATAAAAGCCATCGGTATCTCTTATCAGATGCACGGATTGGTATGTGTCGATAAGAGTCAGCGTGTATTGCGTCCTGCCATTATCTGGTGTGATTCTCGTGCGGTGCCTTTTGGGCAGCAAGCATTTGAAACAATCGGAGAGGAGAGATGCCTTTCTCATTTGCTGAATTCGCCCGGTAACTTTACAGCTTCCAAGTTGGCATGGATTAAAGAAAACGAACCTGCCATCTATGAGCAGATTTACAAGATAATGTTGCCGGGGGATTATATTGCCATGAAGTTAAGCGGAGATATCTGCACGACTGTTTCCGGTCTTTCGGAAGGAATGTTCTGGGACTTCAAAAATAATCGTGTAGCCGATTTCCTGATGGATTACTATGGCTTCGACTCTTCACTTATTGCGGATATCAAACCGACTTTTGCAGAACAGGGACGCGTCAGTGCAATGACTGCCAAAGAACTTGGATTGAAAGAAGGAACACCTATTACTTATCGTGCAGGTGACCAGCCTAACAATGCTCTCTCTCTGAACGTGTTCAACCCGGGCGAAATTGCTTCTACGGCAGGAACATCAGGAGTGGTTTATGGCGTGAATGGTGAAGTGAACTATGATCCGCAATCGCGCGTCAATACCTTTGCGCATGTCAATCATGCCATAGATCAAACACGTTTGGGAGTATTGCTATGCATCAACGGAACAGGTATTCTTAATTCATGGGTAAAACGAAATATTGCTCCCGAAGGAATATCTTATAATGAAATGAATGTGTTGGCTTCCAAAGCTCCTATCGGTAGTGCGGGAATCAGTATTCTACCTTTTGGTAACGGTGCCGAACGCATGCTGAACAATAAAGAAATCGGTTGCAGCATCCGTGGATTGGACTTCAATGCCCATGGCAAACACCACATTATCCGTGCCGCTCAAGAAGGTATCGTATTCTCTTTTAAATATGGCATTGATATCATGGAGCAGATGGGAATTCCCGTGAAGATGATCCATGCCGGACATGCTAATATGTTCTTGAGTTCTATCTTCCGTGATACATTGGCAGGAGTGACCGGAGCCACTATCGAACTTTATGATACGGACGGTTCTGTAGGAGCAGCGAAGGGCGCGGGTATCGGTGCAGGCATTTATAAAGATAACAATGAAGCATTTGCTACGCTTGATAAACTGGATGTGATCGAGCCTAATGTGGCGAAACGTCAGGAATATGCTGATGCCTATGCAAAATGGAAATACCGCCTTGAAAAGTCGATGACTGGTAACATACCGGCTCCGGCTCTTTCTTCAGATAAATAATTAACAATCTAAATAATAACCATTTAAAAATAAAAGATTATGGCAACAAAAGAATTTTTTCCCGGGAATTGAAAAGATTAAATTTGAAGGTAAAGATAGTAAGAACCCGATGGCATTCCGTTATTACGATGCAGAGAAGGTGATTAATGGTAAAAAGATGAAGGATTGGCTGAGATTCGCTATGGCATGGTGGCACACATTGTGCGCTGAAGGTGGTGATCAGTTCGGTGGCGGAACAAAGCAATTCCCATGGAATGGTAACGCAGATGCTGTTCAGGCAGCAAAAGATAAAATGGATGCAGGTTTCGAATTCATGCAGAAGATCGGTATCGAATACTATTGCTTCCACGATGTGGACCTGATTTCTGAAGGTGCAAGCATCGAAGAATACGAAGCTAATCTGAAAGCTATCGTAGCTTATGCAAAAGAAAAACAAGCTGAAACAGGTATCAAGCTGTTGTGGGGTACTGCTAACGTATTCGGTCATGCACGTTATATGAACGGTGCTGCTACCAATCCTGATTTCGACGTTGTAGCTCGTGCTGCTGTTCAGATCAAGAATGCAATCGATGCAACTATCGAACTGGGTGGTCAGAACTATGTATTCTGGGGTGGTCGTGAAGGCTATATGTCTCTTCTGAATACAGATCAGAAACGTGAAAAAGAACACCTGGCAAAAATGCTGACTATGGCTCGTGATTATGCTCGTGCTCGTGGCTTCAAAGGTACTTTCCTGATCGAACCGAAACCGATGGAACCAACTAAACACCAGTATGATGTAGATACAGAAACTGTAATCGGCTTCCTGAAAGCTCATGGCTTGGATAAAGATTTCAAAGTGAATATTGAAGTAAACCATGCAACCTTGGCTGGCCATACTTTTGAACACGAATTGGCAGTGGCAGTAGACAACGGTATGTTGGGTTCTATCGACGCTAATCGTGGTGATTATCAGAATGGTTGGGATACAGACCAATTCCCGATTGACAACTACGAATTGACACAAGCTATGATGCAAATTATCCGTAATGGTGGCTTGGGTAACGGTGGAACAAACTTCGACGCTAAAACTCGTCGTAACTCTACTGACCTGGAAGATATCTTCATCGCTCATATCGCAGGTATGGATGCTATGGCTCGTGCATTGGAAAGTGCAGCTGCTCTGTTGAACGAATCTCCATATAAGAAAATGTTGGCTGACCGTTACGCTTCATTCGACGGTGGTAAAGGTAAAGAATTTGAAGATGGCAAGTTGACTTTGGAAGATGTAGTTACTTATGCTAAAGCAAACGGTGAACCGAAGCAGACTAGCGGTAAACAAGAGCTTTATGAAGCAATTCTGAATATGTATTGCTAATAATTAATTCACCACAGAGTAGCACAGGGTCTCGTAGAGTTCATTTTCATTTAATATTGTATTTCTCTGTGAAACTCGGTGTCACTCTGTGGTGATATATCTAACTACTACAACACTACTTTATCTACTTATCACTATGATTAATACAATGAACGAGGGTAGTAAACTCTACCTGTATTCGATAACCTCTGTCGCTATCTTGGGCGGACTGCTTTTCGGCTATGACACGGCAGTTATTTCGGGTGCAGAGAAAGGCTTGGAAGCTTTTTTTCTTTCAGCCTCTGATTTTCAATACAATAAAGTAATGCATGGCATTACTTCTTCCAGCGCATTAATTGGCTGTGTAGTGGGGGGAGCGATTTCGGGTATTTTTGCTTCCCGTTTGGGACGTCGTAATTCCTTAAGGCTTGCTGCCGTACTCTTTTTCCTTTCAGCATTAGGTTCCTATTATCCGGAATTCTTGTTCTTCGAATACGGAAAACCGAATATGGATTTGTTGATAGCATTCAATCTGTATCGTGTTCTGGGAGGTATCGGAGTAGGACTGGCTTCAGCGGTATGTCCGATGTATATTGCTGAAATTGCTCCTTCCAATATTCGTGGAACCCTTGTTTCGTGCAATCAGTTTGCCATTATCTTTGGTATGTTGGTTGTGTACTTTGTGAACTATCTGATTATGGGTGACCATCAGAATCCGATTATTCTGAAAGATGCGGCCGGTGTGCTGTCTGTCAGTTCTGAATCTGATTGTGGACTGTTTATGAAGGATGGCGTTATATGTTTGGTTCGGAAGCTTTCCCTGCCGCTTTCTTTGGTCTGTTGTTGTTCTTTGTTCCGAAAACCCTCGCTATCTTGTTTTGATACAGCAGGATGGAAAGGCCTACTCAATTCTGGAAAAGATCAATGGTAAGACAAAAGCACAGGAAATCCTTAATGATATTAAAGCTACTGCTCATGAGAAGACGGAGAAAATCTTTACTTATGGAGTGGCAGTAATTGTGATCGGTATTTTGCTTTCTGTATTCCAGCAAGCTATCGGTATTAATGCGGTACTATATTATGCTCCTCGTATTTTTTGAAAATGCAGGTGCAGAAGGAGGTGGCATGATGCAAACTGTGATTATGGGTATTGTAAACATTATCTTTACACTGGTTGCTATCTTCACTGTAGACCGTTTCGGACGTAAACCACTATTGATAATCGGATCTATTGGTATGGCTGTAGGAGCATTTGCAGTGGCAATGTGTGATAGTATGGCAATCAAAGGGGTTCTTCCGGTGCTTTCCGTAATTGTGTACGCAGCATTCTTCATGATGTCATGGGGACCGATTTGCTGGGTATTGATTGCGAGATCTTCCCGAACACTATTCGTGGCAAAGCGGTTGCTATTGCAGTGGCTTTCCAATGGATATTTAACTACATTGTATCTTCTACTTTCCCGGCATTGTACGATTTCAGCCCAATGTTTGCATATAGTTTGTACGGCATTATTTGTGCGGCTGCTGCTATCTTCGTTTGGCGTTGGGTACCCGAAACAAAAGGGAAGACGCTGGAAGATATGAGCAAACTTTGGAAGAAAGACAAATAAATTAGGTTAGTGTAATTTCATCGTGTCATTATGACTTTGCTCTCTTAACATGACTCTATTGAGATTATGACATCGTACCAATGGTATGGTGTCATAATTGTTTATATACATATCATACAGTAAATCAATCTTTTATTTTGCATTAATTGTTTTATCGTTGGTGTTACAATTAATGTTTTTGCATTTTTGAGTAAATATGTTCTCCAATGATACGCTTATCTTTGCGTTATAAAAATTGAAGTATGATAACAGAGCAATATAAAGATACCGTTTATTTCTCGAACTTTTTTGTACGTCACTACCCTAAAGTTTATGAAGAATTATCTAATATTCTTTCTCGCCATCATATAGCACATAGGACTTTGATGCACACTAAAGATTATTGGTGCCGAGATTATATGCCAATACAGTGGGGAGCTAATACTTATATTCAATTCCGCTATGAACCTGATTATTTGACGGATAAACCACAGTATAAAACTAATATTGTTCCCGTACTTAAAACCATGAGTAGCAAGATGGATATTATTCAATCGCCACTTATAGTTGATGGAGGGAATGTTGTTGTGTGTGAGGGAAATTCTAAGTGGATGGGATCATGTATAAGAAAGCGGAAACCAATTATTATCATGACAGAAAAAGTGTTCCAAGAAAATTCGCAGATCGATCAGGGAGAAGTACTGGCAATATTAAAGGCAAACTTTCATGGAGCAGATATTATATTTCTACCATGGGATAGATACGATATCTGTGGTCATACAGATGGGATTGTTCACAATATTGGCGATGGTAAGATTTTGGTCAACTTGAAAGTATATCCTCAAAAGATAGAACGGGAGATGAGACGTAGATTGAATGACATTTTTGTAGTTGTGGATTTAAAACTTAGTAAGTATTATGAGAATAGTTGGGCATACATAAATATGCTTCAGACACGTGATATAATCATTGTCCCCGGACTTGGATTACCTACAGATGGAGAGGCTTTAGAACAGATAAAAAAAAGTTATATCCTTTCTATGAGGGACGAATTTACCAAGTTAATATAGCTCCGATTGTAGAGAGATGGGGAGGTGCGTTGAATTGTTTGTCTTGGACTATGAGTAATTATGTATCTAGTTTATTTTCAAATATAATTTAAAAAGTAGAAAAATATGGAATTAATTATTGGGTTTGTAATATTATTTTGGATTGGTGTAAAGCTTAACCGATGGATAAATGGTAGCAGTAAAATTACGAGTAATCAAAAAAGATCATTGAAGAATTAAGAAAGCAAAATCAAGTAAAGAAATGAGTATGATTAATCCTTATCCTAGCTTTGTGATATATATAGAGGGATCTCTTTTAGTGAAGGCTTTGGAAACAAGAGAAAATAGAATTCGAGATTTATTAAATTCTAGCTGCTTCGATTTTAGAGATTTATCATCAGGCTATTGGGAATGGAATGGACGCTTATTGCAGAAAGAAAATAATGAATGCATTGGAATATATGAGGTTAATCTAATTGTTTTTGGTACAAAACGATTTCCGAATTGGTTGTCTATTAGGCGCTATTTATTTAGTTTGCGAGGTGAATGGTATTCTAATTACCAATATACTAAAGAACCTGTTTTTTTTTTATCTGTTCAAAAGAATGGCTATTATTGCAAAAAAAATCATTTAATCCAAAATTTTAAATATTATGATATCAACATTATCGACTTCCAAACCTATCCTTTATATTGATATGGATAATGTTCTAGTTGATTTTCAATCAGGTATTAACAAGTTGAGTGAATACGAAAAGAGAGAATATGAAGGACGATATGATGAGGTACCTGATATTTTTTGCAAGAATGGGTCCGTATGAAGGAGCAATTAATGCCTACCATCATTTAGCACGTTTTTATGATGTATATATTCTTTCCACGGCACCTTGGAATAATCCTTCTGCCCTGGTCAGATAAACTAATATGGGTGAGAAAATGGTTAGGTACTGATGGTTATAAACGATTAATTCTTAGTCATCATAAAAATTTGAACAAAGGAGACTTTTGATAGATGATCGCCTCAAAAAATGGTGCTGAAAATTTTAGTGGTGAATTAATCTTATTTGGCTCGGAACAGTATCCGAATTGGGACTCTGTTGTTGACTATTTGATATCATCTAAGTGAGAAGTAAAAAGTTGATATATTCGGTACAACTCTTTACTAAAAAGATTATCTTTACTCAAAGAAATATTAATATGATAATAATTATGGATACTTTGAAAAAGGAAATTGCAGTTTTAATGCAATGCAGTGATTTTAACGAGATAGAGAAACAGCTTCAAGTAATTAATAAGTTAATAGTCACAAACTATATGTTTGAACTAAGTAATGGGCTACGGATTTACCCTATTGAAGTAGAAGCTTATTTTAAAGATGCAAAATTTAATGATGAGTTTGTGCATGGAAATGAACTGCAAAAAAATAATTATGGAAGATTTTATGTTCATCGCACAGGTATAACAAAGAATTCAAAATTTAAAGGTGGAACAAGAGGAGGCATTGATATTTGTTTATCTGATAATGCTAATGCATATTATGGTATTCTAATTAGAAGCGCTAAGTTTGATGATGGCACAATTAAATTTGGACCGAATAACGTTTTAAAATTTATTGTTGAGGATAAGAATGTAGATTATGATACTTTGGAAAAAGAATCTGTTTTAAAAGAAGCTGTTGAAGATTGCCGTGATAGAGAAAATAGATCAACCATCTTGCATTCTACACGTGTTGGTCTAAGTGACAAGCAAAGTGACGATTTTAAAAACTTGCAATTACGAACGATCGTAGGGCCGCTGCTTTCATCTTATGCATATAAAGAAAAGGAAAATGTATTTAGGAACTATATCGTTAATGATAACATCTCAAAAGAAGAAGCCGAGAAAATTTCTATTGACATCCTCGGATATTGTCCTAAGTCTTTGATAGAAAGTGTATATCAGGTATGATAGCTACTAATTTTGTATAAGGGTGAAATATCGCCCTTATACAAAATTATTTAACGATTGGAATCCAAACTTCAGTAAGAAGCTCTTTCACATCTGTGTCGGTGGGAGAGTTCAAGTAATGTTCCAGATTGGAGTTTCTCCTAAGCTATAAAATTGCGGTAATTGTTTCAATATTGTCTCATAAAAGGCATCTAACAATGCATAATCTCCTTGATGGACATAAACTGCGTATGTACCTTGAGGTAAATCCATGTGTTTTATTGGACTAGTAAGAGGGGGATTGGATCCTATTCCTTTTGAATAGCTATACAAGCGTAAAAACGGCATTTTTCTAATGAGGTAATGTCCGTGTCATCATAAGCTATCCCCCAATAATCTTCCTTATCAGGTAATAAAGAGTTTTCTTGTGCATATTCATATAGGCAATCCCAAGTGTATGTCTCAAAAGCAACTGTGCTACAAGTGTCATAATTGCCAATATAAGATAAAAATAAAACAGGTATTGTTTCTGATTTCACTATGCGGTAAGGAGAAATATATGAAGGATAAGTATGACTTGTTTCCAATAATTTTTTTGTAGTTCTCGAGGAGTGAGATTGTATTTTTTTTTGAAGTGTATTATTTAAAGCTGACTGGTTAGCAAATCCAATATATTCATATATTTCAGCTATACTTTTTTTATTATCTTTGAGTAATTGCTGGGCATATTCCATGCGTGTACGAATGATATATTGATGTAATGTTTCGCTAGTGTAAGCTTTAAACATCAGCTGAAGATTACGAACAGACATGCATGCCATTTTAGCTAATTCAGGTATAGATATCAAGCGATTGAACTCATCGGCAGTTTTGCCTGTCCAATTCTTTTGTATCATGGAATTTAGATAATGAAGAATTGTCTCGATTTGTCCTTGATAGGAGAGTTTGTTGGAATTCATATCTTTTCTTTACCTTTTGGGGTACTCTTTTATTTATGATTGATATTCGCAAAGATAGTATTTATATACGCATCCTATATGAAAATGATTCAAAAAGTTGATTCCATGACTTCTCATATCCGTTTCTAGCTTGAAAAAAATCCTTTGGAAAATCTAATTGTTTTGTCTTTAGAATTTTCCAGACTAGAGAGAAGAGGATAGAAGAAGCAGAATCAAATAAAAGCAGCTCTTTTCCGCAGCTAAAGCATTGCTTTAGCCTACTTAAAGCGCCGCTTTCCTTCTCTTAAAACACTGCTTTTTTTCTCTTTCTGTTTAAGCAGCATTCTCTATATATAAGAAACATTTTTTTATCTACCCCTTCATCTTTCTTCTGAATTACCTGTGAATAAGAATTTTGTGGGTGAAGGAGTGCTTTTTCACATTTGGAATTTGCAGAAAAAGAGTGCATAAAATAGATAGTATTGTTAATTATTTCTTGGTTTGAAAACACAATTAAAGGAATAGCTATACCTTTGCACTATCTTTTATAAAACACATATTGTTATGGAGCAACATCCGATAAAAATTAATAAAGTGCAGATACGCAATCTGCAAATAGAAGATTATGTACAGTTATCCCAGTCGTTTACCCGCGTCTATTCTGATGGTAGCGATGTGTTTTGGACCCGTGAGCAGATCCAGAAGTTAATTAAGATTTTTCCGGAAGGTCAGATCGTTACAGTAGTCGATGATAAAATAGTTGGATTTATGATCCGGTACTAACTTTCCAGCTATCGAACGATTTTCACGTGAGGAAGGTGATGCGCAATTATCTGCCGAATGATGAGGAGTCGAAACATTACGCCACTTTGCTTCAATGGGATAATATCTATTATCAGGAGCCTACGCAGGAATTTATCAGTCCTAAAACTACTGTACGTGTAGGGTTAGTGCAATGGCAGATGCGTCCCTTATAAAACATTGGACGATGTATTTGAGCAGGTTGAGTTCTTCGTAGATGCCGTTTCCGATTATAAGAGTGATTTTGTTCTTTTTCCCGGAATATTTCAATGCTCCGTTGATGTCGAAGTATAATGATAAAGGAGAATCACAGGCTATTCGCGGTTTGGCACAATATACCGAAGAGGTTCGCGACCGTTTTATCAATTTGGCTATCAGTTATAATATTAATATCATTACGGGTAGTATGCCATACGTAAAAGAGGACGGAGGGCTTTATAATGTTGGTTTTTTAGTACGGCGTGACGGTTCATACGAAATGTACGAGAAATTGCACGTCACCCCGATGAAATAAAAAGCTGGGGACTGAACGGTGGTAAATGCTGCAGACTTTTGATACGGATTGTGCAAAATTGGTAGTCTTGATTTGTTATGATGTGGAATTTCCCGAGCTCTCTCGTATCATGGCCGATCAGGGAATGCAGATTCTGTTTGTTCCATTCCTCACCGATACTCAGAACGGCTACTCCCGTGTACGTGTTTGTGCAGGCACGGGCTATCGAGAATGAATGTTTCGTCGTTATAGCCGGTAGTGTGGGTAATTTGCCGCGTGTGCACAATATGGATTATTCAATCGGGTGTGTTTACCCCATGCGATTTTGTGGCAAGCTCGAATACAAAAGCCGCCAAAAACAGACAAGCCAATGCTGTGAATACCGGAATTAAAGGAATACGGTTGGCGAGTTTGAACTCATGCCGCCAAATTTTAGCCAAAAGAATGACTTTACTGGAAATACTGTAACAGACTAAACCTAGTCCAAGCATGATATATCCGGTAGTACCGTTGGCACTGCCTGAATCGGCTAAGATTATAAAAAATCCCCAGATAAAAGAAATGGATCCCATCAATAAAACGAGTTTGGGCCATTGTGAACGTTCTTTTTCCGAATATATATTGCGTATCTGACGGGCTATGGTAGCTACCAATGCGATCAGACTGGTACAAATGCAGGCAAGCCCTGCCATTACATGACCAGCTACAAAATATGCCGGATGCACATGACTGTTAGCCAATAAAACAAACGCCCATATCCATGCGATAAGAGAAATGAGAATGACAATGATTTCCAATGCCCGTTCCTGACCTAAAGTAAATGCTCCTTCAGGAACTTCATTACCCGTGCCTCTGGAGTTTCCCGGAATCAAAGAAAAACGGGTAGAGGAGGTGGCAGCAGTGGCTACACAACCTGTAATAAAACCTACGCCGGTTATTACATGGCCTGCCACAAAAGCTGAAGTACCGTCTGCATTACTGAAAACACAGATACCTCCGATTATAGTCACTATAGCTGCCAGATAGCCGAGTATTGGTAAACCGTACTTCACAGCTTCATTATAGGTATGTATGATTTGCCGGATTATAGTGGCTGCCGTACAGAACAGCGCAATGCATATCATACCTAATGAGAATATCACAGGGCCTGCTACAACACGACCGCCGGCATCTCCATAATCATAAATGAACGCTCCGTATCCGAAGCAAAAAACAGCCATCAACAAAGGGATTGCCCTGAATAAAATACTAATTCCATAATTCATAACTTAAGTGCTTTTTGTTTTCCCACTAAAACAAGGAGATATCCGTTTTGTTTAGGCTGTAGGTTTATAATCGTTAACTTCACACGAATCCGATTAAAAGTCTTAGCTTTTTGCTCAACTAAACAAATGTTTTTGTAAATTTGCACCCTTAAAAATGGGGATACCCCTCAAATTGTAAATTGTAAATAGTAAAATCGTAGACAGCTATGGGTAAGAGATTTACTGAATATTCGCAGTTTGACCTTTCGCAGGTGAACAAAGATGTGCTGAAGAAATGGGACGAGAACCAGGTTTTCGCCAAGAGTATGACAGAACGTGATGGCTGTCCTTCGTTCGTGTTTTTCGAAGGACCTCCCTCGGCTAATGGTATGCCGGGCATTCACCATGTAATGGCTCGTACCATTAAGGACATTTTCTGTCGTTACAAAACAATGAAAGGGTTACCAGGTAAAGCGTAAAGCCGGATGGGATACGCATGGACTGCCTGTAGAACTAAGTGTAGAAAAGGCGTTAGGTATCACAAAAGAGGATATTGGTAAGAAAATCTCTGTTGCCGATTACAACGCTGCTTGCCGTAAGGACGTGATGAAGTATACCAAGGAGTGGGAAGACCTGACTCATCAGATGGGATATTGGGTGGACATGAAACATCCCTTATATCACTTATGACAACCGTTATATTGAAACCCTTTGGTGGCTCTTGAAGCAGCTTTATAACAAGGGTCTATTATATAAAGGCTACACCATCCAGCCTTACTCTCCGGCTGCCGGAACAGGATTGAGCTCGCACGAGCTGAACCAGCCGGGCTGTTACCGTGATGTGAAAGACACCACAGCCGTAGGACAGTTCAAGATGAAGAATCCTAAACCCGAAATGGCGGAATGGGGAACCCCTTATTTTATTGCCTGGACAACTACTCCGTGGACATTGCCCTCAAATACGGACTCTGCGTAGGACCGAAGATCGATTATGTGGCTGTACAGTCTTACAACGGATATACCGGAGAACCTATTACTGTTGTTCTGGCTAAAGCTTTATTGAATGTACACTTCAATGCAAAAGCGGCGGATTTGAAGTTGGAGGATTATAAAGCCGGAGATAAACTTGTGCCGTTTAAAGTGATTGCCGAATATAAAGGCACTGATCTTATCGGTATGGAATATGAGCAGTTGATTCCTTGGGTAAAACCTGTCGAAGTATCTGAAGACGGTACTTGGAAAGCTAGCTGATAAAGGCTTTCCGTGTAATACCCGGTGACTATGTGACGACCGAAGACGGTACGGGTATCGTGCATATTGCTCCGACTTTCGGTGCAGATGATGCTTTTGTGGCACGTGCGGCAGGTATTCCGTCTTTATTCATGATCAATAAGAAGGGGGAAACTCGTCCTATGGTGGACCTGACTGGTAAATTCTATCTGTTGGATGAGCTGGATGAGGCTTTCGTAAAAGAATGTGTGGACGTAGAGAAATACAAGGAATATCAGGGCCGGTGGGTGAAGAATGCTTATGATCCTCAGTTCACTGTAGATGGCAAGTATGATGAGAAAGCTGCGCAGGCCGAATCTTTGGATATCTGTCATTGCCATGATGATGAAAGCCGCCAACAAGGCGTTCAAGATAGAAAAGCATGTACACAATTATCCGCACTGCTGGCGTACTGACAAACCGGTGCTCTACTATCCGCTGGACAGTTGGTTCATCCGGTCTACAGCAGCCAAGGAGCGTATGATGGAGCTGAACAAGACGATCAACTGGAAACCGGAATCTACCGGAACAGGACGTTTTGGTAAATGGCTGGAAAATTTGAATGACTGGAACCTAAGCCGTTCTCGTTATTGGGGTACTCCGCTACCCATTTGGCGCAGGAAGAAATACGAGATGAGATTTGTATCGGTTCCGTAGAGGAATTTATAATGAAATAGAAAAGTCAATAGCTGCCGGATTTATGACCGTCAATCCTTATAAGGAAAAAGGTTTTGTTCCGGGCGAATATAACGGGGGAATTATGACAAGATAGACCTTCACCGTCCGTATGTGGATGATATCATCTTGGTATCTGAAAGCGGCAAGCCGATGAAACGTGAGGCGGACTTGATTGATGTGTGGTTCGACTCCGGTGCGATGCCTTACGCGCAGTTGCACTATCCGTTCGAAAATAAGGAAATTGTTGGACAACCGTCACTTATTATCCTGCGGACTTCATTGCAGAAGGGGTGGACCAGACCCGTGGCTGGTTCTTTACGTTACATGCTATCGCTACGATGGTATTCGACAGTGTGGCTTACAAGAACGTAATCTCTAACGGCTTGGTTCTGGACAAGAACGGAAACAAAATGTCAAAACGTCTGGGCAATGCGGTAGATCCGTTTCGGCGCTATCGAACAGTATGGCTCTGATCCGTTGCGCTGGTATATGATTACCAATTCTTCTCCGTGGGATAACTTGAAATTTGATACCGACGGGGTGGATGAGGTTCGTCGTAAATTCTTCGGTACTTTATATAATACCTATTCGTTCTTTGCACTTTATGCCAATGTGGATGGCTTCGCTTATCAGGAAGCGGAAGTGCCGGTAAATGAACGTCCGGAGATAGACCGTTGGATTCTGTCTGTTCTGAATTCATTGGTGAAGAACGTGGACGCTTGCTACAACGATTACGAACCGACCAAGGCGGGACGTTTGATTACTGACTTCGTGAATGATAATTTGTCTAACTGGTACGTGCGCTTGAATCGTAAACGTTTCTGGGGTAATGATTACACAGGATAAGCTGTCTGCTTATCAGACATTGTACACTTGTCTGGAAACCGTTGCCAGGCTGATGTCGCCCATTTCTCCGTTCTATGCCGACCGGTTGTATACGGATTTGATTGCGGCTACAGGTCGTGACACCGTGGTTTCTGTACACTTGGCCAAGTTCCCGGAATGTAATGAGGCATTGATAGACGGAGAACTGGAAGCGCGTATGCAGATGGCTCAGGATGTTACTTCTATGGTATTGGCATTGCGCCGCAAAGTCAATATCAAAGTGCGCCAGCCTTTGCAGTGTATCATGGTTCCGGTGGTGGACGAAGAGCAGAAAATGCACATCGAAGCCGTAAAAGACTTGATTATGAGCGAAGTGAACGTGAAAGAAATCAAGTTTGTAGACGGAGCCGCAGGCGTATTGGTAGAAAAAGGTGAAATGTGACTTTAAAAATTCGGCCCGAAATTCGGCAAACAGATGAAAGCTGTCGCCGCAGCCGTAGCCGGAATGTCGCAGGAAGCTATTGCCGAATTGGAGAAAAATGGTAAATATACCTTTGTGCTTGATGGTGCGGAAGCGGTTATCGAAACAACGGATGTGGAGATTTTCAGTGAGGATATTCCGGGATGGCTGGTTGCCAATGAAGGTAAACTGACTGTGGCATTGGAGGTTACCGTAACCGAAGAACTGCGTCGTGAGGGGGTTGCCCGTGAATTGGTAAACCGTATACAGAATATCCGTAAGAGCAGTGGTTTTGAGATAACGGACAAAATAAAAGTGGCATTATCTAAAAATCCTCAAACCGATGATGCGGTAAATGAATATAATACTTATATTTGTAACCAGGTTTTGCTACAACTCCCGGAATTGTGGATGAAGTGAAGAACGGTACAGAATTAAATTTTGATGATTTCTCACTTTATGTGAGTGTCGTAAAAGAATAATTAACCTTTTAAAACTAAGTTATATGGCTGAAAAAACTAGATATTCAGATGCGGAACTGGAGGAATTCCGTGCCATTATCATGGAAAAACTGGAATTGGCTCAGCGTGACTATGAACAGTTGAAAAGTAGTATCATGGGAATAAGGACGGTAATGATACGGACGATACTTCCCCTACTTATAAAGTTTTGGAAGAAGGTGCTAATACATTGTCTAAAGAAGAAACGACCCGTTGGCGGCACGTCAGCTGAAGTTTATCCAGGGATTGCAGGCGGCATTGGTACGTATCGAGAACTAAACTTATGGTATTTGCCGTGAGACTGGCAAGTTGATTCCGGCAGAACGCTTGCGTGTTCCTCATGCTACGTTAAGCATTGAAGCAAAGAACAGTGGGAAAAAAATAAAATAGATAGTTAATGGTTAGTGAGGTAATAGTTACAAGTAGCTGCGTCAAAAGTTTACGCACGGCTAACTTGTAGCTCGTTATGTTTAATTTTAATAAACACATGAAGAAACTATTCACAAAGGGAAGAATTGCCCTGTTCGTTATCGTTTTCCGTATTGATTATTGACCAGATCATAAAATCTGGATTAAAAAACTAACATGTATTGGCATGAAAGCATACGTGTGACGGATTGGTTTTATATCTATTTCACCGAAAACAATGGAATGGCTTTCGGTATGGAGATTTTTGGGAAGCTGTTCCTGACCACTTTCCGTATTGTTGCGGTAGCGTTGATAGGGTGGTATCTCTACAAGATAATAAAAAAAGGATTCAAAACAGGCTACATTGTTTGTGTGGCTTTATTCTGACCGGTGCTTTGGGTAATATCATAGATAGTGTATTCTATGGGTCTTTTTCAATGAAAGCACTCATTCGCAGATTGCCAGCTTTATGCCCGAAGGCGGTGGATATTCTACCTGGTTTATGGAAAAGTAGTGGATATGTTTTACTTTCCGATTATAGATACAAACTGGCCTACATGGATGCCTTTCGTAGGTGGCGGAGAACATTTTATATTCTTCAGCCCGATCTTTAATTTTGCAGATGCTGCTATCAGTTGTGGTATCATTGCCCTTTGTTACTTTTTTATAGTAAATATTTGAATGAGTCATATCATTCGTTGGATAAAGATAAAAAGAGAAGCTACAGATCATGAAAAGTAAATTTCGGTTTCATCTGTGTCTCATCTGCATGTTCGCTTTTGCAGTAGCCGGGTGTAAAGTGAAAAAGACCCAGTGATGTAATCTCGGAATCGAAGATGGAGAATTTGCTGTATGATTATCATGTGGCAAAGTCTATGGGAGATAATTTGCCTTATAGTGAGAACTATAAGAAAGCATTGTATATCGACGCCGTTTTTAAGAAATACGGGACTACGCAGGCTGCATTTGACTCGTCTATGGTTTGGTATACCCGTAACACAGAGATTTTATCGAAAATTTATGATAAGGTGAAAAAACGCTTGAAAGACGAACAGGAACTTGTTGGCGACCTGATAGCCAAGCGTGATAAGAAACCGAAAATGACTAAGCAGGGTGACAGTATTGATGTCTGGCCGTGGCAGCGTATGATTCGTTTGACCGGTGAAATGATGAATAATCAATATGTATTTACTTTACCGACCGACTCTAACTACAAAGATCGTGATACACTGGTTTGTGAAGTACGTTATCGTTTCCTCGAACCGATGCTTGCCGATTCTTTGAGAGCTGTTACGATGGCAATGCAGGTTATTTATGAGAAGGATACGCTGAATCATTTGGAAACAATCACTGATCCGGGTGTTCATCAAATACGTTTGTATGCAGACACATTGGGTTTGATGAAGGAAATAAAAGGCTTCATTTATTATCCGGGAGATAGTCTGGAAAAGGGAGGAGCATTATTGGCTGACCGTTTCATGATGACTCGTTATCATTGTACGGACACAGTTTCGTTTGCTGTCCGCGATTCTTTGAACAAGATAAAAGCTTTGAAAGCGGATTCTTTGAAGAAGATATCTGCTAAAGAAAATGCCGACTCTTTGCATAAGATCATAGACAAGGAGAAAGATGACATGCAGCGTCTGACACCGGAAGAAATGAACCGCCGCCGTACGGGAACACATCGTGAGAAGAAGCCGGAGCAGATCGAAGTGGAACAACATATCCAGCAGGAAAGAATGGAGCAAAGAAAGGAGCGTCAGATGAATCAACGCAGGCAGCAACAACAAAGACGCCAAAATCGCTGATTGTAATGAAACGTTTTGCTTCTCATTATTTGCTGATACCTGCTGTAGGATTTATGAAGCAGCAGGTGGTGGAGATCACCGGTGAGGGAATTGTTCGAGATGTATTTCCACTGACTGAAGAGTTGGTCGAATGGATGCCGGGAGTGATTGCACTGCTTTCTGAAAACCAAATGGAAGAAATAAAAACACTGGGATGATTTTTTAAAAACATCCCAGTGTTTTCATCCAATCTTCCCAATGTTCCGAATCAATCTTCCCAATGTTTGATGGAGTATCTGCATGAAGCGGAAAAGAAGGGGGAAGCCCTATTTCCTTATTTATTTTATCCTTTTGATTTTACAACGATGCTGCCTGTCGACGGAACTCGGCACAGATTACTGCGGTAGCGATAGCTACATTAAGAGACTCGGATGTCTCCTGACCTTCCGGATAATTGGGAATATATAATTTTCTGTTAATCAATGCAGCGACTTCTTTTCCTATACCATTCCCTTCATTTCCCATTACGATCAAGCCATTGGCCGACAATGGTTGTTCATACATAGTTTTTTCCATCCAGAAACGTTCCGAATACAGGAGTATCTCCGAGCGAACGGATAAAATCGGGGAGGGAAGTATAGTGCACTTTCACGCGGGTAATTCCTCCCATTGTGGCTTGTATGGTTTTAGGGTTATATACATCTACCGTATTCTGCGAGCAGATAATATGTTCGATGCCAAACCAGTCGGCCAGACGGATAATGGTACCTAGATTTCCGGGATCCTGCACATCGTCCAATGCAAGGCAAAGTGATTGGCGCACGACTTCCGGATTCAATGTATAGGATGGTTGTTCGAAAATGGCAAGTACCTGTTGGGGAGTTTTCAATAAACTGGCCCGTGAAAGATCTTCCTGTGAAACTTCTACCAGTTCACTTGCATCTATATCGGGATGTTTTTGAAGCCACGAGGAAGTGGCTGCTAAAAAACGACAAGGAAAATGTCCGAGTAAATCACCTACCAATTTAGGACCTTCAGCCAGAAATACTCCCTCTTCTTTGCGTATTTTCTTCAGTTCCAGCGAGTGGATATACTTTATTTTGTTTTTACTTAGTGATGCCATAAATTTGATATTCTTTTGCAAAGCTATAAAGATATTTCCAATCTATCCTTACTTTCCTCTCTTTTTTCTTAATTTATTTTTCCCGTCAGAAAATATAATTTATCTTTGTAAGCGCATTTTTTATGCTATCGATGTAAAACCGTATGAGGAGAAATTTTCTTTATTTACTTGCTTCTGCTGCTGTCTTGTCACTTGCTTCGTGTACTACCACTAAGTTTGTGCCGGATGGTTCTTATTTGCTGGATGAAGTTAAGATTCGTACGGACCAGAAAAACATACGGCCTTCTTCCTTACGTATGTATGTTCGGCAAAATCCTAATGCCAAGTGGTTCAGCCTGATAAAGACTCAACTTTATGTCTACAATCTGTCGGGACGTGATTCAACCAAATGGGGAAACAAATTTTTAAGAAGGATAGGGGATGCTCCTGTAATATATAGCGAGGACGAAGCGAAACGCTCTGAAGAAGAAATCACTAAGGCGGTGCATAATATGGGATATATGGCGGCAACCGTGAAGCGTTCGACCAAAATAAAAAAAAAAAAGATTAAAGCTGTATTATGATGTAACGGCAGGCAAACCTTACGTTGTTCAATCTATCAAATATGATATTTATGATCCTAAAATAGCCTCTCTTCTCAAACAGGATTCTGCCAGAAGCTTGCTGAAGGAAGGAATGTATTTGGATGTGAATGTATTGGATGCGGACAGGCAACGCATCACGAATAAGTTGCTTCGGAATGGCTACTATAAATTTAATAAGGATTATATCGGATATACGGCCGATACGGTTCGTAATACTTATAATGTAGATTTGACCCAACATTTGCAGATGTATAAAGTGCATGCGAGTGCTTCGGCAAGGGCACATCAGCAATATTGGATCAATAAGATTAATTTTATTACGGATTATGACGTTTTGCAGTCTTCTGCTTTGAGTAGTGTGGATATTAATGATTCGGTTCATTATAAGGGATTTCCGATCTACTATAAAGACAAGCTATATTTACGTCCCAAAGTGCTTACGGATAACCTCCGGTTTGCTTCCGGCGATTTGTTTAATGAGCGTGATGTGCAACAAACCTATTCCAGTTTCGGGCGTTTGTCTGCATTGAAATATACGAATATCCGTTTTATCGAGACTCAAGTTGGAGATTCAACAATGCTCGATTGTTATGTGATGTTGACTAAGAGCAAGCATAAATCGGTATCCTTTGAGGTAGAGGGAACCAATTCTGCCGGTGACTTGGGAGCGGCAGCTTCCGTTTCTTTCAGAATAGGAATCTCTTTCGCGGGTCGGAAACGTTTATGATAAAATTCCGTGGAGCGTATGAGGTTATTTCCGGGCTTCAGGCAGGCTATTCAAATAATAACTATACGGAGTATGGGGTGGAAACGAGTATCCACTTTCCTAATTTCCTGTTCCCATTCATTTCCTCTGATTTTAAACGGAAAATCAGGGCTACAACAGAGTTTGGTTTACAGTATAATTATCAGTTGCGACCGGAGTTCTTGCGCACGATGGCTTCTGCTAACTGGAGTTACAAGTGGACGCAGCGTCAGAAGATACAACACCGTATTGATTTGATAAATATTGCTTTCCTTTATTTGCCCCGTATCTCTGAAAGGTTTAAGGAAGACTATATAAATAAGGGACAGAACCATATATTCCAATATAATTATCAAGACCGCTTGATTGTAAATATGGGATATAGTTACAATTATAATAGTGTAGGAGGATCGATTATCAATAATACTATTGCTTCTAATTCATATTCCATCCGTTTTAATTTCGAATCGGCGGGAAATGTAATGTATGCTCTGTCAAAGGCTGCAAACATCCGGAAGAACAGTGATGGTGAGTATGCTATTCTAGGGATTCCATATGCTCAATATCTGAAGGGGAGTTTGATTTTGCTAAGAATATCAGAATTGATTATCGTAACTCTTTTGCGTTTCATGCCGGTGTGGGAATAGCTGTACCTTATGGAAATGCGAAGACTATTCCGTTTAAACAATATTTCTCCGGTGGAGCCAATAGTGTCCGCGGATGGAGTGTTCGCGATTTGGGACCGGGCTCTTTTGCAGGAAATGGGAATTTGCTCGATCAGTCGGGTGATATCAAGCTGGATGCAAGCATTGAATATCGAAGCAAATTATTCTGGAAGTTTCAGGGGCGGTATTTATTGATGCCGGTAATATCTGGACCATCCGGAGTTATGCCAATCAACCTGGAGGGGTTTTCAAGTTTGATAAGTTTTATAAGCAAATAGCAGTGGCCTACGGATTGGGTCTTCGCTTGGATTTAGATTTCTTTATTCTTCGTTTTGCCGGAGGTATGAAAGCTGTCAACCCCGCCTATGAAACGAGGAAAGAGCATTTCCCCATCATTCATCCTAAATTCAGTCGTGACTTTGCTTTCCATTTTGCTGTGGGATATCCTTTCTAATCAGCCATTTATTATTTACTCTTACTAACTCGAGCGTATCTTGCAGGGAACTTACGTATTCCATTTTTCCTCCGATGGGATGAATGACGAATGCATTTTTGATTTGGCAGACAACCGACGCTTCTTCTAAATTAGCATCTATCTCACTTGAAATAACAGAAACTTTTGCAGCGCCTCGTGTCTTGAGTTGCTCCAGATGGGGTTGACCGACATTGGATGCCAAGAAACTAAGATAAGATTGGGAAGAAGGCGTGCTCCATTCTTTGGCGACCGGATAATTGAAATTATAAAAGGCTTCGCAGAAATCAATGGCTGTCTGTTCTATTTGAGTTTGAGGAGTTTGTTGCTGACAAGATAGGCAGGTGAAGATTAGAACAGAATAGATAAGTGTATGTAGTTTATTCATAGTACAAAAAGATTCTTGATAGAAGAAGATAAGATTGAAAAAAAGGAGATGAAACTCCCGTATGATGTTTCATCTCCTTCGTATTTGTTTTTTTTATTTTTAGCGGGCGGCAAACATAAGATTGCTCATTGTAGCCCTGGCGTGCTGCCAGCATGCCTTGAGCATCCAACGTTACATTCATCTTTTCGCCATTTGGCAAGAACAAATCAGCAGTGCCATCATTGTTCATTTTACTAATTCAGCGCTTTCACCGTTTGCAACGACATTCCATGTATTGGCTTCTTTGTTGTAGATCAGGTCCATTGAAGCAGTTTCGCCCTCTTTAGTAATGGAATATCCATTCTCAAGAGTTTTCACCATGTAGTTGCCGTTTTCTCCTTTTACTTTCTTTACATCACCTACATTAGCCATCGGATTGGAGCCACTCCAGAATTCGATTGAGTTGATAACTAAAGCATCAGCCAGGTAAGCTACACCATAAACCGGAATAATGTTGAAAGCAAGGAATACGAGTTCGTTTACAAACTTGTTTCCAACTGATTGATTCCAGGAAGACAGGCGGTTGAATAAACCGAATGATCCTACACAAGAACTGAATAATAAGCTACCACTAAGTACAACCGCTACTAATGTCAGTTTGCTTTTTTTCATGTTAAAATGTTTTTGATTAATAAAAAATATTGATAATTTCTCTCTTATGTGTATGCAAATATAATATTTTTTAATTAATCGGGGCTATTATTTCTAATTTTTGTATGCTCTTGACTTCCGCCGTGACAATTCGTTTCCTATGATATGGTCTATTGAAAATTTACCGGGACCGGCAATATACATCAATATAAATACGACCAAATAGATGAAAGCTAGCTCTTTTACTGCAAATACGTCATTAGCATGGATGACAAAAAAGGCAACTATCATCGTAAAAATCATCGGGATCATTGCCAAGCGGTACAGGAATCCGATGATAAATGCCATCGAACATACGAGTTCGCCAAAAATTGCTAATCCGAGAGATAGGGGACTTCCTATTCCAAGCGGATCAGGAAACACTGCTGACATCTCCTGGAAGTTACTCCATTTCTGGATACCATGGTTCATTAATAATATACCGAAGATGAGCCGGACAGCCAATAGCAACAAAGATACCTTCGTTGTATTCGATTTTGTGGGAAATAAAAAACTATAAATCATAAGTTGTTCTATTTTTTAAGTTTATATCTATTTATATAAACATAAAAAATCTTGAATTTGTTCTTTATTGATAGCAAAATTTGTTTGGACCTTATTCCTTATTTAAAACATAATGGTCTGCAAGTTCTCCGGTTATTTCTTGTTTATCCATTGTTAGCTTGCGTAAATGATTTTCTCCCACTTTATAATAAGAAAGTTCTCCGCCTTCTTCTTTAAGAGTCAACAGATTGTCTTTATAAAATATATGTACCTTTCTCGTCAAATGAGCTGTCTCTATCGATATATACGGAATGGAGGCTGAATGTTTTGTCCGGATTTAATGTCAGGGGTTATTTCAATGCCCGGACAATCGGCAGCAGGGAAAACTCCTTTATAAGTCCCTTCGTAATCAAGTGAATTTTCCGCATTATGGATATCGGTTGCTTCGATTGAGGTGCTGTCTGCACCGGCACTCTTGTTTGTTTTCGCGCTATTGTTGCAGGCTGCCAAAAGGGCACATGAACATACTAAAATGAAAAAATTTCTTCATAATTATTGCTTCTATTAGTTAGTCTAATTGAGTATATTGGACGTAAAGGTATAAATTTAAAATGGAATCTTTATAGTAAAAGAAACGAACAACTTTATTTATGAATAAATAAACTTTGTATCTTTGCGGAAAATTCTAAAGAGATGGCACAACATACTTATGACAATGAAGCTGTTCAGGAATTATTGAACTGGGCAAAAAAGATGATTGAGACAAAAGAATTATCCAACAGAAAGATATCAGGTCAATAAATGTACTACCATTATTGATGGTAAATCGTATTTGGAATCTTTGATTGCAATGATTTCGAGAAACTGGGAGAATCCGACTTTTCATCCTACTATTGAGCAATTATGGGAGTTTAGGGAAAAGTGGGAAAATAATAAAGAAGCATAGTAAATCGCGATTCAATGTTGAATGATAAATCATTTATGGATTAGAGTGCATTTCTATTTATTAGTTTGATATTTATCAGCTTCCTAAAAAGGCAGCCATCTTTTCTTCTTTTTCAGGGATGTTTTTCCTCTTCTCCGTTTTGGCTATAGATATCTGCAAACGTCTTTTTCTCTTTAATCATTTCGTAAATGACTCCCCAGTCTGGTAAACCACCCAGATTTCGATCGTCAATGAACATGTCGGCTTTCAACTTTCGAGAGAATCCCTGATGGCCTTTCTGCTCTTCAGGATAATCCTTATTAACGGCATAAAATTCTAAACCTCTGGCTTTACACCATTCGACAGCTTCGTCCAGAAGTGCTCCTTCACGCACACTCCACAGTATTAAACGATGCTTTTCTTGTTGCAATAACTTCAATGTGTCAACAGCGAATGGAATCTCTTCACCAATGCGTGGATAACGATGTTCTACAATCGTTCCGTCAAAATCAACAGCTATAATCATAGTTTTTAATTACCTAATTTGGAACAAAGATACGGACAGTAAGCCAAAAAAAACGTATCTTTGTCTCAAATTAACATTTTAATAAAAATATAAATACATGAACAATTCCCCTCAGCGTGCTGCTAAAGGCTTTACGAGAGCATTTTGGGTCAGCAACACGGTCGAACTGTTCGAACGTATGGCGTATTATGCCGTTTTTATCGTTCTCACTATTTATCTTTCTTCTATTTTAGGCTTCAACGACCTTGAAGCGAGTATGATTTCCGGTTTATTTTCCGGTGGATTGTATCTGCTTCCTATTTTTTCCGGTGCGTATGCTGACAAGATCGGTTTCCGGAAATCAATGATTATAGCATTTTCCTTATTATCCATCGGATATTTAGGGTTGGGTGTACTGCCCACTTTGCTGGAAGCTGTCGGTTTGGTTAGCTATGGTGCCACTACTCAATTTAATGGTTTGCCTGATAGCTATACCCGGTGGATTATCGTGCCGGTTTTGTTTGTACTTATGGTGGGAGGTTCTTTCATTAAGTCCATTATCTCTGCTTCTGTGGCTAAAGAAACAACGGAAGCAACTCGTGCCCGTGGTTATTCCATCTTTTATATGATGGTAAATGTGGGTGCTTTCACCGGTAAAACAATAATCGACCCTTTGCGTAATGTCATTGGTGAGCAAGCATATATCTATATTAATTATTTTTCCGGTACGATGACAGTTATTGCTTTGTTTGCTGTTATTTTCCTTTATAAATCGACGCATACGGCAGGTGAAGGAAAAAAGCCTCCATGAGATTGGACAGGGATTTATGCGAATCATTACAAACTGGCGTTTATTGATTCTCATTTTAATCGTAACTGGCTTCTGGATGGTGCAGCAGCAGCTTTATGCCACTATGCCTAAATATGTAATCCGTATGGCGGGCGAAACTGCCAAGCCGGGTTGGGTAGCCAATGTAAATCCGTTTGTAGTGGTTTGTTGCGTTAGTTTCGTGACGCGTTTGATGGCAAAACGCAGTGCGATTACTTCGATGAATGTGGGTATGTTCTTGATTCCTGTTTCTGCATTACTGATGGCTTGTGGAAATCTGCTGGGTAATGATCTTATTACAGGCATGAGTAATATTACTCTGATGATGATTGCGGGTATAGTTGTGCAGGCGCTTGCCGAATGTTTCATTTCTCCGCGCTATCTGGAATATTTCTCTTTGCAGGCTCCGGAAGGAGAAGAAGGCATGTATCTCGGATTCAGCCATCTCCATTCTTTTCTGTCTTCTATTTTCGGTTTTGGTCTGGCGGGAATTCTGCTCACTGAATATTGTCCGGATCCGGCTTTGTTCGAGACGAGGGAAGCATGGGAGGTAGCTAGTGGAAATGCCCATTATATATGGTATTATTTTGCTGCTATAGGTCTGATTGCCGCTGTAGCGTTACTATTATTTGCCAAAACCACCGAATCCATCGACAAAAAAGAAGGAGGCTTCTCGGTAATTCTCTGCTTTTTTTATGTATATTTGCCGTCACTTTGCTGTAAAAGTTGACGGCATTTTGCATTTATAATAAAGAGGATAAAACATGAAAGTAAAATTTATAAGCCTGGCGAGTGGCAGTAGTGGGAACTGTTATTATCTGGGCACTGAAACCTATGGGATACTGATAGATGCCGGAATCGGCATACGTACTATCAAAAAATCACTGAAAGATTATAATATCTTGATGGATAGTATTCGTGCGGTATTTATAACGCACGATCATGCCGACCATATTAAAGCAGTGGGTAATCTGGGAGAAAAAATGAATATTCCTGTTTATACAACTGCACGTATTCATGCTGGAATCAATCGTAGCTATTGTATGACGGAGAAACTTAGCTCGTCAGTTCGGTATCTGGAAAAGCAAGAGCCTATGACGCTGGAAGATTTTCACATCGAATCTTTTGAAGTTCCTCATGACGGTACGGACAATGTGGGATATTGCATTGAAATTGACGGCAAAGTCTTTTCTTTCTTAACCGACCTTGGAGAAATTACTCCCTACAGCTGCTTATTATATCAGTAAAGCCCATTATCTGATACTTGAAGCTAACTATGATGAGGAAATGCTCAAAATGGGCCCTTATCCTCAATATCTGAAGGAACGGATTGCAAGTAAAACCGGACACATGAGTAACATTGATACTGCAGAATTCCTGGCAGAAAATTTCACAGAACATCTGCAATACATCTGGCTTTGCCATCTAAGTAAAGATAACAATCACCCGGAACTGGCCTATAAAACGGTGGAGTGGAAATTAAAGAACAAAGGTGTAATTGTAGGTAAAGATGTGCAACTACTTGCTTTAAAGCGAAATACGCCTTCTGAGCTTTATGTGTTCGAATAAAGACGAAAAAAAGATAGTAAAAAAGCTGCATTATTGTTTGGTCAAATAAAAGAAAACACCTACCTTTGCAACCGCAAATCAGAAATGAAGCACTCTTAGCTCAGTTGGTAGAGCAACTGACTCTTAATCAGTGGGTCCAGGGTTCGAATCCCTGAGGGTGTACAAATTCGATGTTGCCGAGGAACCACCAGCCGGAACCGAACTGTATCTTGCCTGGAATTGTGCCATCCTGGAAGTTGCCTAACATAGTGGCAATAACTTCATTAGCGCAAGGATTCAGGTTGTAGAGGATTGTTTTGGTCAGTTTTGCCTTCTGTATTCAAGCGGTCGAGGAATTTAGACATCGCCTTAGCAGTAGTAAACTCACCGATAGAATCGAAACCAGTATCAGCACCGAGCAACTTGAACATCTTACTGTTATTGTTACGGATAGCGCCATAGTGGAATTGTTGTGTCCAGCCTTTTTCCCAGTCCATTTCACCGAAGATAACCAGCATAGCTGATTTGAATTTCAGGATTTCTTCCTTGGTCAGTTCTGCTCCACCATATACCTTATTAAATATAGCATTGATTTCAGCATCTGTATAGTCTTCAGCATAGAACTCTTCAATTCCGTGGTCAGACAATTTACAGCCTTGTTCAGCAAAGAAGTCGTGACGCTTCCGCAGGGCAGCTACCATATCATCGAAAGAAGATATCGTGACACCGCTTACAGCAGACAATTTTTCCATATAAGCACGGAAGTCAGCAGGAACTTCTACTGCCATTGCCTTGTCAGGACGCCAAGTGGGAAGCATTTTAATTTCGAAACCACTTTCACGTGTTTGAATGTGATATTCCAATGAATCTATCGGATCATCGGTTGTGCAAACGGTTTCTACATGATAACGACGCATCATTCCACGAGCTGAATATTCGGGTTGTTTAGACAGTTTTCGTTACATTCATCGTAAATTTCACGTGCGGTTTTGGATTCAATACTTTATTGATACCAAATGCCGTTTTCAGTTCCAGGTGAGTCCAATGATACAAGGGGTTACGGAAAGTGTAAGGAACGGTTTCTGCCCACTTCTCGAATTTTTCCCAATCTGTGGTGTCCTTTCCGGTACAATAACGTTCGTCCACACCGTTTGTACGCATAGCACGCCATTTATAATGGTCTCCACCCAGCCAGATTTCTGTCAGTGATTTAAACTTGTAGTCGTCCGCTACCATTTGAGGGATTAAGTGACAGTGATAGTCGATAATAGGCATTTTAGCCGCATGCTCGTGATACAACTTTTGTGCAGTTTCTGTCTGCAACAAGAAGTTTTCATCCATGAAGTTCTTCATTGTTACTGTGTTTTTAGTATATAAAAATATTACTTTCTGTATTTATACCTATATAGTAAAAATTGATTTTAAAAAAATAGGCGTAAAGATATTGGTTTTAGTTTTATTAACCGTTATCATTTACTTGGAATAACAAAATATTTCGTATATTTGCAGCGAATATTTATAATATTTAAGTGTACTCAATAAATCCGATCAGGAAAGTAACCAACAGACATTAGATGAGTTTTTCAGGCACATCCAAAGGCTTTACTGGGAGTTGTATTTAATTCCAGAGTGTATCAGTTGGGAGAGTATCTTCGTCATGCGGGACGTAGCATGAAAGGACTGATAGGATATGACCTTCTGAAAGCAAACGTAGATTTATTAAAATCCGGTGATGTGCATTATTTGATCGGACAGCGGCCGGGATTGCAAGGTTATTGTGGTGTGAAAGCTTTGTGTGATCACGTCGTGTTCAAGAAATCCGTTGAACCGGTAAAGTACATGCCCATCGACATTATGATAAAGGAAAATATTGATTTTTATTTCGAATTTGTATAATATCAACTTTATAAATTACAACTAACATGAAAGCATTAAACAAAGAAACAGCTCCTAAAGTACAACGTCCGGAGCGCATTATCCAATTTGGCGAAGGTAACTTTTTACGTGCATTTGTAGATTGGATTATTTACAACATGAACCAGAAAACAGATTTCAACAGCAGTGTTGTAGTAGTTCAGCCCATTGACAAAGGTATGGTCGATATGTTGAATACGCAGGACGATTTGTACCATGTCAATCTTCAAGGATTGGATAAAGGAGAAGTGGTTAACAGCTTGACAATGATTGATGTAATCAGTCGCGCTTTAAACCCATATACTCAAAATGACGAGTTTATGAAATTGGCAGAGCAACCTGAAATGCGTTTTGTTATTTCAAACACTACAGAGGCTGGTATTGCTTTTTGATCCGGCTTGTAAACTAGAAGATGCTCCTGCTGCTTCTTATCCGGGCAAACTGACCCAATTGTTGTATCATCGTTTCAAGACATTCAACGGTGATATGTCCAAAGGTTTGATTATTTTCCCGTGCGAATTGATTTTCTTGAACGGACATAAGTTGAAGGAAACAATATATCAATATATTGAATTGTGGAACCTGGGAAACGAGTTTAAAACTTGGTTTGAAGAAGCTTGTGGTGTATATGCAACATTGGTAGACCGCATTGTTCCGGGATTCCCCCGCAAGGATATCGCTGCTATTAAAGAAAAACTGCAATATGATGATAATCTGGTGGTACAGGCAGAAATCTTCCATTTGTGGGTAATTGAAGCTCCGCAGGAAGTGGCAAAAGAATTCCCGGCTGACAAGGCAGGCCTGAATGTATTGTTTGTTCCGTCGGAAGCTCCATATCACGAACGCAAGGTTACTTTGCTGAATGGGCCGCATACTGTTCTTTCTCCGGTTGCTTATCTCTCGGGAGTGAATATTGTGCGTGATGCTTGCCAGCACGAAGTGATTGGTAAATATATCCACAAAGTAATGTTTGACGAACTGATGGAAACCTTGAATTTGCCGAAGGCTGAATTGGAACAATTCGCTCATGATGTATTGGAACGCTTCAACAATCCGTTCGTGGATCATGCAGTAACCAATTTGCCGGGATTGAAGAAACGTTATAAATGTTTAAATCTATTTTTCCTCTTCTACGTATTTTTTATCTATTTTTTTTTTAAAGTCTTCCTGATCTTGTTTCAGACGGTTTTATAAAGTTCAATACCTTTGTCTATCGTTCTCTCATTTTAGTGTGCATTTTTACCTGCTTTTTATTTGATTTAAATGTCTGTATTATAATGATTAACGCAAAATAACGTCTGGATCGTCTCTTTGTTGTAACTGATATTACAACTTTTAAAATGCTGTGAATCAATGAATCGGTCAGCCCTGTTTTCTTGCTTGTAAATCTGAATATGTATTCATACTTTTGTAAGGAAGTCAAGTGTGTGACTTATTATTATGTTTAACTTTTTTAATCTTAATCAAGCATGGCTATTAGATATAAAAAAAAAAAATCACTTTGTGTTTCGATAAGGAAAATAAAGTGGAAAAGTACGTTGCAGCAAACGTATTGGTTGGAAGCATCAACTATAGTAAGTTGTGCGATGAAGTGAATCAGCGAACAGGAATTCATCGGGCTATAGTGGATGTGGTGCTGAAAGGAGTTCAGGACACTATGATATCTTTCTTAGAAGAAGGATTTTCTGTGAAATTGGGGGAGTTTGGTTCGTTCCGTCCGGCTATCAATGCGGAAAGTCAGGATAAGGTTGATGACGTGAATGCCAATACTATTATCAGAAGGAAGATTGTATTTAGCCCGGGAAATGCTTTTAAGAAGATGTTAGGAGCAGCTAGTGTTGAGTTGTTTGGAGACAACATGGAAGAGGTTAATGGTGATAACGGTGGAGGTTCTGGAGAAGCACCGGATCCGGCAGCTTAAAGCTTGCTAAGATACAAATGCAGTGTTAGGGGAAGTCAACCATCGAACTTCCCCTTTTTTATTTTATTGGGTAAAAACACATGAATTCGCCGTTGCCCAATGACAAATTCACTGTTGCCCAACGGAGAATTCATGGTTGCCCAACGGTGAATTTGTCTTTATCTAAGAGTAATTTTAGGTATTTCACTTATTTTTTCCAGCTACAAGTTATTCAATCAATCTTCTGAATTACAACTTTTCATTAGTCTATATATCTTTGAGGGAATTATTTAGAGAAGAAATAATACTCCACCGAGGCGTCATATTAAAAAAAATAATGTATCTTTGCTAATGTTAATGCACATTATGTGCCTTAGCAGACATAAGAAAGCGTTTTTGCTTTGTCTCGAAACTGAAATTCGCCAAATTTTAATCAAGAGGACGAAGGTAATATGACGCTCATTCTGTTTTGTATATGTTCGTGCAGCCTATGCTGTATCCGCATATCAAAATGGCGTGGGAGTATTGTTTCTTCTCGTTCATTCTTGATTAGGCGTTTGGCGATGCCACAGTTTCGATGAGCAGGCAGACAAGTCTCACGCCTTTCTTATAAAGAATAATCATTGCTGAATTTGGAGACTTATAGGCTGTGAAAATATGCGGCTATGAGAAATGTAAATTAGAACATGTTTAATCTGTCGACTTCTGAACAGAGAATTATCCATTTTTTTTTTAGTATTACACTTTTAATTGATTACATTATGAAATACAGATTTAAAAATGTCATAACAGCCGTGATAGTTGACATTGATGCATCAAGTCAATACATGGCACAATCCAAACTTAAAGCTGAATATAGCGAAGATGATTATGAAAATTTCCAGTTTTTAGAAATAGTAAATCAAAAAAGGATCTTTGAAAAAGAAGAGGAAGAAATGGAAGATTTTTTTATATACCTTATTGGGGATTTGGCTAATTTGCGGAACTTATAATCTTGTAGATAAAATGATAATTCAACCTGCATTGATTGAAAGAGATAATTATGATCCTTTTAAAGTTGATGAAGAAGCATGCCGTGAATTAGTAAAAGTGGAAAACTGTTTGAATGCTTTCTTTAAAGATTATACTTATGATCAGTCTTTAAATGAATATCTTTATGGCTCTTTCTTACCGGATGCAGAGCCTGAAGCTATAAAACAGATTAAAGGGGCGAAAGGAGTTCGTTTTTATGATAATGAGAGGAGCTGGTATAACTCTTTTGAACAGAGTTTTTGCAGATTAACCTTTAAGGAGGCTAAAGAGTGGTATAGCATATTTAACAGACATAAAGAGTGGTACGAAAATTTACGACCAAAACTTGAGTATTACCTATATAGTAAGTGTAATTCGAGTATCTTACATAAAAATGGTTTAGGTAGTTATGATGTTATTGAAATACAAGATAGACTCGTATATGATAAAGCTGCAGAAGACAAGATCATGCAATATTTCGAATATCTGCATACACCTAGCATTGACTATTATGAATTACTCAATGATGACATAGCAAATTATCAGGTATGGGGGCTAAGTAAAGAAAGTGATTCAGACAACGAATCGGGTACAAAAATTACAGTGTTTTTTGACAACAATAATAGAAGGAGCAAGATAAGATTATTCCATCCTGAAAAATAAGGGAACAGGACTCCATCTCTATGACAATCTTTAGGGGATTCAGTAAATGTCGCTCTTTTGTAGAAATGAAGGGAAAAGTATCGATTTTAAAGAAGCTTTTCTCTTCAATATACCCAAAAAAAGATTAACATTTATTCAGCCGTATGCAAAATAAATGTAGTAGCTCAATTGTTACAATAGCGCCATCTTCAATGCGTACACGGTCTTTATCTCCCAGAATTTCATTCATAAGGAAAGTACCTGTGAGACTAGGAGCATCTCGTAATGTGTAGACTAGCTTTCCTTGCTTATTACGCTTTATATTAATGATGCAATGGCGTCGATCCATGCTCATATCACCACTTTCAATGGGAGTATTAATGTTTGTTCCTACACAACGGCGGCCTATGACATTGTCACCTTCCTGCAAGGGAAGTAACTGTTTAAACCAAATACATTTTCGATTACAGTGATATATCCGAACTCTTCTTTATGAGATTCAGCTTCTTCTTCCAGGTTTTCTTCTTTTCTAAGAGCCTTAACTTTACTTTTTCCTAACCGGATACTGAATTGCTTGCCACAATGTTCGCATTCAAATACCAGTGATTGGCCTTCACTATACTTGGTTTCATCAAAATAAAGATAATTCTCACATTTAGGACAAAGAACTCGTTTCATGCTTTTTAAAAGGGGTTTTTATTTAGCCAGTAACCAGGCATTCTTATAAGTTTCGTTTTTTCTTAGCTCAAGTAATTGCTTGGTCGCTTCATCACGGTTGTTGAATGAACTGATACTGACACGTACTTTGCCATCAGTGTTGAGAGCTTTTGCATCTGCAAATCCTTTTGATTTTAATTGGTTCGCAATAACTTCTGCATCTTTCAGGCTGATTCCTCCTGCCACAATGATATGAAAAGGATGATTTGCACTTTCTTGAGATTTCACCGCAGGAGCAGGAGCCGCTGTTTCCTGTTTTACCACTTTCACTTCTCTTACTGCGATCGGTTTGGAAGTCTTGGCTTTATCCGTTGTATGCTTTTTAGCAGATGAAGTTTTGGTTGAAGCGGAAGAAGCAGAAAGCTTCTTTTGCTTGTTGCGCAGCATCGTTCTTAACATAAACAGGAGTTACTGCAACCGATTGCTTTTCTATTTGCTCAAAAAGCTCGCTGGGCAATAACTGTGCATAATTGTTCTTTTGAACGTCGGTATTCTCTACCGGAGTTGAAAAGGCAAAGAACATACGATGGCAGCAATCATTGCTGCAGCATTGCGGAGATACGCGCGGTTGATACTAATTTCAAAAGTCTTCTTTTTCCTTTTCCTGATAAGTCGGTACCAATACGTTTTTTTCTTTCTGCTGCAGAGCCGAAAGTTCATGTATTTCAAAAGAGTCGAGACCATATAATGAAGGAGTTGCTATCTTATAATCATAAGGAACGAACTCGTAGTTACCATAAATATTATAATGAATCTCGCCTATATTATCCAGATGGGCTTTCCCTTCTTCATGAAGGAGGCCGATAAATTCGTTTACTTTTTTTCTACTATACGGCTGGCGTCAGCAAAACTTGTGTCGTATACTGACATATAAGATTGCACCAATATGCCGTCATTTAGTTTTAATTGAGGATTAAAACCGATTGTACGGGTAGGAGGTAAAAATATATTTTCTTCCTTTACGCGGGTTGCGGGCGAATAATGTGCTACAAAACCACCAAATCCCGGAACAATGACGCAGTCGTTTTCCAGTAGTAAAGTCTCTATATGTTGTGCCAATTCAATCATGTCTGCAAAATTAAGAGATAAATTGAATATATCCCAGAAAACTTCGAAAAAATTCACTACTTTTGCATCGTTTTATTTATCACTATCAATAATGAACTATATACAGACAGAAATAGACGGAGTATGGCTGATTGAGCCTAGAGTTTTCTCCGATGAACGGGGCTATTTTATGGAAGCCTATAAGAAAGAAGAGTTTGAAGCAAATATTGGTCCCGTAAAATTTATACAGGACAACGAGTCGAAATCGTCTTTTGGTGTATTGCGCGGATTGCACTATCAAAAAAAAAGGAGAACATAGTCAGGCGAAATTGGTTCGTGTTCTTAAAGGAGAAGTGCTGGACGTTGCCGTTGATTTGCGTAAATCATCGCCTACGTTTGGAAAGCATGTTTGTGTATTGCTTAGTGAAGAAAACAAGAGACAATTTTTTATTCCCCGCGGTTTTGCCCATGGATTTGCAGTTTTGAGTGAAGAAGCTGTTTTTACATATAAGGTAGATAACAAGTATGCTCCGCAGGCAGAAGCCTCTATTTTATATAATGACGAAACATTGGGGATCGACTGGCCGTTGGCAGAGTCGCAAATGTTACTATCTGCGAAAGACAGAGAGGGAACTGCTTTCAAAGACGCCGTTTATTTTGAATGAATTTCTAAACAAACAATAGATTAAGTATGAAAATTGCAATCGTGGGAACAGGGTATGTGGGGCTGGTGTCAGGCACATGTTTTGCCGAAATTGGCGTGAATGTAACGTGCGTAGACACGAACAAAGAGAAAATTGAATCTTTGCAAAAGGGGAACATCCCAATTTATGAAAATGGATTGGAAGAGATGGTACTCCGTAATATGAAGGCAAAGCGATTGAAGTTTACTACCTCATTGGAAAGTTGTTTGGATGAAGTGGAAGTTATATTCAGTGCAGTTGGGACTCCTCCGGATGAAGATGGCAGCGCTGATTTGAAATACGTATTGGAGGTGGCCCGTACCATTGGTCGCAACATGAAACAGTATAAATTGGTAGTTACCAAAAGTACCGTTCCGGTAGGCACTGCCAGTAAGGTTCGTGCGGTTATTCAGGAAGAACTGGATAAGAGAGGCGTGAAGGTTGATTTTGATGTAGCCTCTAATCCCGAATTCCTGAAAGAAGGAAATGCTATCAATGATTTTATGAGCCCGGACCGTGTAGTAGTGGGAGTGGAGTCCGAACGTGCGGAGAAATTGATGTCGAAACTCTATAAGCCGTTTTTATTGAATAATTTCCGTGTAATATTTATGGATATCCCGTCTGCTGAAATGACGAAGTATGCGGCTAACTCAATGCTGGCTACCCGTATTAGTTTTATGAATGATATTGCAAACTTGTGCGAGATTGTTGGTGCGGATGTGAATATGGTGCGTAGCGGAATAGGTTCGGATACCCGTATCGGACGTAAGTTCTTGTATCCGGGCATCGGATATGGCGGTTCTTGTTTCCCCGAAAGATGTGAAGGCCCTTATTAAAACGGCAGAACAGAATGGTTATACCATGCGGGTACTTACAGCTGTGGAAGAAGTGAATGAGAACCAAAAAGCGTCTTGTTCGAAAAGCTAGTGAAGCAGTTTAATGGTGATTTGCAAGGTAAGACAGTTGCTTTGTGGGGATTGGCATTTAAACCGGAAACGGATGATATGCGTGAGGCTCCGGCATTAGTCCTGATTGATAAGATTGCTCAAAGCTGGTTGTAAAGTACGTGCATACGATCCGGCTCACGCAAGAATGTAAGCGTAGGATTGGCGACACCATCTATTATGCTTGCGATATGTATGATGCGGTGCTTGATGCGGATGCGCTGATGTTGGTTACCGAATGGAAGGAATTCCGTCTACCCTCATGGGCTGTCATAAAGAAAACGATGGCACAGCAGGTTGTATTGGACGGACGTAACATTTACGATAAGAAAGAGATGGAAGAACTCGGATTTATTTATCACTGTATTGGTAAATAAAAAAATAAGAGTATCTTTATACAAAACTAAAATAGATGATGAAAAATGTGGCTGTATCGTTAATGGCAATCTTTTTTCGCGGCATGTAGCGGCAATAAGAATCCCTATTCTCTTCAACAAGAGAAGGAGGATCTTAGTGCAAAAGGGCTACTGCAGGGAATTTGGCTGGACGATGAAACGGAGAGTCCGTTGATGCGGGTAGAGGGGGATACGATCTATTATGCAGATGTGCAAAGTACTCCCATTGCATTTAAAATAATACGGGATACTCTTTATACTTATGGAAATGATACTACTTATTACAAGATTGATAAGCAGGCAGAACATATATTCTGGTTTCATTCCATAACGGATGATGTGATTAAGCTACATAAATCCGAAGATGCCAATGATTCAATCTATTTTGTCCGTCAGGAATTAGTAATTCCGGCATATACGGAAGTAACCAAACGTGATAGTGTGGTGACTTATAATGGCACTCGCTATCGTGCATACGTATATATTAATCCTTCTAAAATGAGAGTCATCAAGACGACTTATTCCGAAGACGGGATTAGCATGGATAATGTATACTATGATAATGTGATGCACATTTGTGTGTATGAAGGCAAAAAGAGCCTGTTTGCCAGCGATGTTACCAAACAGATGTTTGACAAAGTACTTCCTGTCGATTTTCTGGAGCAATCCATCCTGTCAGATACAAAGTTTGTGAAAGTAGACCGGAACGGTTTTCATTATCAGGCTGTCTTGGCCATTCCGGAAACTTCCATATATAGCATTGTAAATATGGAAGTAAGTTTTAAAGGAGATTTGACTATCATTTCATCCAAATAAAAAGCACCATACATTCAGATCGTATAGTGCCGGATTAAAAAGCCTTGCTTTATATTTTGTCTGGGGGAGACGGACGGTTATTTCTCTTTCCTCCGTTATTATTATTCCTTTTTTCCCCGGAAATCTTTTCTTTTGTAGTTGCCACCCCTTGCCCTTGCTGAAAGAGCGTGGCTTGTATTCCGGAGCTTCCCCTAATTCTGCAGGGATAGGAATTTTATAAATCTCTTTTTCCAGGAAAGTTCTCAATGCTCTTGAAATTACTCTGCTCTTTCTCGCTGACAAATGTAAGCGCTACTCCATCGTTATTGGCACGTGCCGTACGCCCGATGCGGTGCACATAATCTTCACTGTCGTGAGGGACGTCGAAGTTGATAACCAGACGAATATCATCAATGTCGATACCACGTGCAACGATATCCGTAGCTACCAATATATTGATTCGTCCGGCTTTAAATTCGTGCATTACTGTTTCCCGTTGGGCCTGCTCAAGATCCGAGTGCATTTCTCCTACATTCAATTTCATCGCCATCAAAGCCTTAGCGACTTCTTTAACTTTGATTTTGGAAGAAGCAAAGACGATCACACGCTCCGGAACTTCATCCATAAAAAGACTGCGTATAATTCCCAACTTTTGATTCTCGTAACAAACATATGCCGCCTGAATAATCTTTTCTGCAGGTTTAGAAACTGCAAGCTTTATCTCTGACGGATTATTTAAGATTGTGTTTGCCAATTGCTGAATCTTTGCAGGCATTGTTGCAGAAAACATGATTGTCTGTCGTTCCTTCGGCAGATATTTCGCAATTTGCATGATATCTTCGTAGAATCCCATATCAAGCATACGGTCTGCTTCGTCCAGTATAAAATAAGAAACCTTGGAAAGGTCTACGTATCCAAGGCTTAAATGGGCTATCAGCCGTCCGGGAGTCGCAATAACAACATCAGCTCCTAATGTAAGTCCCTTCTTCTGTTGTTCGAACAGGATTCCGTCATTTCCACCGTATACGGCAACACTCGATGCGGGCATAAAATAGGAGAAGCCTTCCATTTGCTGGTCGATTTGCTGCGCCAATTCCCGGGTAGGAGACATGATAATGCAGTTGATCGCATCTTCCGGATGTTTACCTTCAGATAATTTATTCAATACAGGCAGTAGAAATGCAGCCGTTTTACCTGTACCTGTCTGCGCTACTGCTATCAGATCTTTACCTTCAAGTATAATTGGAATTGCTTGTTCCTGAATAGGTGTGCATTCGTCAAATCGCATGGCGTCAAGCGCCTCAAGCACATTCGCGTTTAATTGTAGTTCGGAAAACTTCATTCTGTTATTTTATTTGTCCGCAAAGATAATTTATTTTTCGGTCTAATTACATATTCAAATAAGAATCTTTGAATCCAAGGAAATAGAGCACCCCATCCAGCCCGATGGTATTGATGGATTGCTTGGCATTTGCCACTACTTTGGGCTTTGCGTGGAAGGCGATTCCCAGTCCGGCGATTCCCAGCATAGGAAGGTCGTTGGCACCGTCTCCTACAGCGATGGTCTGTGCAATATCCACCTTTTCCACTTGTGCAATGAGGCGGAGCAATTCAGCTTTGCGTTTGCCGTCCACTACATCGCCGAGATAACGTCCGGTCAGTTTGCCATCAATAATTTCCAGTTCGTTGGCATAGACGTAATCTATACCGTATTTTTTTGCAGGTATTGACCGAAATAGGTGAATCCTCCGGAAAGAATAGCAATTTTGTATCCATATTTTTTCAGTACATACATCAGCCGCTCTACACCCTCTGTGATAGGCAAGCTCTCGGCTATTTCCTGCATTACCGATTCGTCCAGCCCTTTCAATAGTGCTACACGGCGGGTAAAGCTCTCTGTAAAGTCTATTTCTCCACGCATGGCGCTTTCTGTGATGGCCTTTACTTCGTCGCCTACACCGGCACGGATAGCCAGTTCGTCAATCACCTCTGTTTCGATTAATGTAGAGTCCATATCGAAACATATCAGACGGCGCATACGACGATACATATTATCGAGTTGAAAAGAGAAGTCCATTTCAAGTTCGCTCGCCAGCTTCATCAGTTGCTCTTGCATGGCAATGCGATCTTTCGGAGTACCTCTCACTGAAAACTCAATGCATGCCCTGGTACGTGTATCTGCCTGACATTCATCCAACGGGATACGACCTGTCAGACGTTTAATAGCGTCGATATTCATGCCCTGCTCGGCCAATATGCTTGTAGCGGCAGAAATCTGTCGGGCGGAAAGCTTGCGTCCCAGAACCGTCAGGATATAACGGTTTTTCCCTTGCATACCTACCCAGTTTTCATATTGCTCGGTGGTGATAGGTTCAAACCGGATGGTCACTCCCAGAGAAGAAGCCTTGAACAACAGTTCCTTCATAATGAATCCGGAATGTCTTTCTTCACTCTTGAACAGGATACCCAGCGATAATGTATTATGAATATCTGCCTGGCCGGTATCGAGAATCGTGGCATCATATTTGGCAAGGATTTCGGTCACGGAAGCAGTCAGTCCCGGGCGATCTTCGCCGGTAACTCGAATCAGAATCAATTCAGTATTTGATGGTTGCATAAAAAAATAGACTTTAACTCTGCAAAAGTAGAGAAAAAGTTCGTTTTTATGCTAAATAACATAAAAAGTTATACCCCAAAAGTGAGATTTTTGCTTATTTCTTGGAAGTTAATTTAATATTTACTTACCTTTGCACCCGGTTTCAAAAATAAAGGCTCTGATAATCAGCGGATTCCTCTTCGCCTGATGCCTGAAAAGACAACGTTTCGGGAAGAAACCACTGTTTAAGGACAGGCCCGGATAGTATTAACTAAAACCGAGTTACATGAAGTATGTAAAGTGGATTTTTGTTGTATTACTAATTTGTTCCTTGACCGCTTTCGTTGAGAAAGACAAACCTACCGGAGGTTTGAGTGAGGGTGACGTAGCCCCTGATTTTAAAATCGAATCTACGTCAGACGGGCAACCCGCCTTTAAATTGCGAAATTTGAAAGGTAAATATGTGTTGCTTAGCTTTTGGGCAAGTTATGACGCGCACTCCCGGATGCAAAATGTAAGTTTGAGCAATGCGCTTCGTTCTTCTCATAATGTGGAAATGGTTTCTATTTCATTTGACGAATATCAGTCAATATTTAAGGAAACCGTTCGTAAGGATCAAATAGTTACGCCCACTTGTTTCGTGGAAACAGAAGGCGAGGATTCCGGCTTGTTTAAGAAGTACCGTTTAAACCGGGGGTTCACTAACTATTTATTGGATGGAAATGGTGTAATTATAGCCAAAAACATCTCTGCTGCAGAACTTTCTGCTTATGTAAAAGAAGTCGGTTAACGATTTTAAGAATGTAAGGAGAAAGAGGGATTTTCCAAATCACCGTCAGGTGAAAATAATGGAGAATAGACAAAAGAGAAATGGATACAACAAAAAGTTCCGCCTGCACTTGCATTAGCAAGAATAGGCGGAACTTCTTTTTATACTTTTCGTTTATCCGGTGCATCCAAAACACTAAGATCTTGTATCTTAAAATACTATTTCTTAAATGAAAAAGCCGTGGGTAAGGAATCAGAAAACTTACAGAAATTATCTGCCAAACAAAATATTTCAATAACTTTGCATTCTGTAAATATAGTGATAAAGGTTTGGTATGTGTTTATAATTAGACACTATAAATATGCTACTTTTTATTGTTATTCTCCAAATAATCAAATAATTATAATTCGTCGAACTGACGTTATATACGAAAAGGTATGAAATCTAATGACTCCACCCTCTCTGCATGGGAAAAGATGCAACTTGACATGATTTACGATGACTTCGATGAAGATTTGTTTAAACGCCGTGTAGAGGCAAAAAACATCTTCAAGAAGTTCAATCAAACAACCGATGAACAACCCGAAGAGCGTAAGCAGCTGTTGAAAGAGCTATTTGGTAGTATTGGAGAAAATGTGTATATTGAGCCAAACTTTATTTGTGAGTTTGGTAAGAACATTTACATCGGCAATGACGTTTACATCAACTTCGGTGCTGTGTTACTTGATTGCTCACGTATCACCATCGGCAACCATGTTCTCATAGGTCCTAATGTAGGTATGTACAGTGCCAACCACAGTCTTGATCCCGAGGAGCGTGCTCTGGGAGCACTCATAGGCGGTCGCATCACCATTGGTGACAAGGTGTGGATAGCCGGCAATGTAAAAAATCATGGCAGGTGTAACTATAGGCGAAGGAGCCGTCATCGGTTGTGGAAGCATCGTCACGCATGATATTCCTCCCCGTACCCTTGCTGCAGGCAATCCTTGTCGTATCATCAAGCAAATAACCGAAGCGGACAAGGTTGGATTCGTGAAATAACGTTCATAAGAAGAAACTGAATGCACCAGATGATAAAGTAAAGGCACGAATCCGTGAAGACTGTGGAAGGCTTGCCTACCTTTTATTTAGGCGCCTTCTGGTACAAGAAGAATGCGATGCCTGCATAGAGGATATTGGGAATCCAGACTGCAATCGCAGGAGGCACGTTACCGTTTATGGCAAAGGTAGAAGTGATTGTCTGGAACAGGATATAAGAGAAACTTAATCCTAATCCGATACCCAGATGAAGCCCCATACCACCTTTCGTTTTTCGGGACGAAAGCGATACACCGATGATGGTAAGGATGAAAGAGGCGAACGACATGGCAATTCGTTTGTGATATTCGATCTCAAATTCCTTGATGTTGGCAAATCCTCTTCGTTTCTGTTTGGCGATATAATCGCTTAATTCGGGACTGGTCAGCATTTCCTGCTGGTTTTTCATGATAAGAAAGTCAGAAGGTTCCATGTTGATGATAGAGTCTATCCGGTCTCCCTTAGTGATCTTTTCCTTTAAACCATCCAGTTCGCGTACCATATAATCGTGGATCGTCCATTTATGAACGGTGGTGGTATCGTAGGTAATCCGTCGTGCAGTCAAATGTGAAACCAGCTTTTTATCCACAAACTTATCCAATGAAAAGCGGTTGCCGGTTTTCATTGCGTTGTTATAGTTGTCGATATATGCAATCACCCGCTATCCACTTCCAGCTGCACATTGCTTACCGAGTTTTGTTTCTTTGGTTTGATATACCGGTCTTCAAAATTCAGACGCGTAACACTTCCTTTCGGAATCACATACGAACTTAGTGTGAAGGTGACCAATGCGATGATAGCGGCAGAAATCATATAAGGGCGCATCATCCTTTTAAAGCTCATACCGGTGGAGAACATCGCGATAATTTCGGAGTTTTCTGCCAGTTTGGAGGTAAAGAAAATAACAGCAATGAATACGAACAATGGACTGAACAGATTGGAGAAATAGGGGATAAAGTTCATGTAGTATTCAAAGATGATCTTGTCCCAAGGGGCTTCATGCTCCATCAGCTTGTCCATCTTCTCGTTGAAGTCGAATACCACCGCAATTGAGATAATCAATGCAATGGCAAATACGTATGTCCCCAAGAACTTCTTGATGATATACCAGTCCAGCCGTTTTATAAATCGATTGCTCCAGTTTTTCATTTCTTATAATCTAGTTGATACTCTTTTAACCATCATCGGCTTCCAGCTCGAGAAATCTCCGGCAATGATATGTTTCCGGGCTTCACCTACCAGCCACAGGTAAAATGCCAAATTATGTATAGAAGCAATTTGCATTGCCAGTAGTTCTTGTGCGTGGAAAAGATGGCGCAAATAAGCCTTTGCTGTACAATGTATCCACGCAAGAGGCTCCGTCGGCTTCAATAGGAGAGAAGTCTGTTTCCCATTTTTTGTTCCGCATATTGATAATACCATCTTTGGTGAACAACATGCCATTTCGTCCGTTTCTTGTAGGCATAACGCAGTCGAACATATCCACGCCGCGTTCTATTCCTTCAAGAATGTTGACAGGAGTTCCGACCCCATCAGGTAACGGGGTTTGTCTTTGGGAAGTATTTCATTGACAATCTCGATCATTTCGTACATCTTGTCTACCGGTTCGCCTACCGCCAAACCGCCGATGGCATTCCCGTCAGCACCTTTGGACGCTACAAACTCTGCAGATTGCTTGCGCAGGTCAGGATAAACGCATCCCCTGGACGATGGGGAAGAGAGACTGGTTGTAACCGTATTTAGGTTCTGTCTCATTAAAACGTTGTATACAACGGTCGAGCCACCTGTGGGTTAATCCTAATGATTTTTTTGGCATACTCGTAATCCGAGTCGCCCGGAGGACATTCGTCAAAAGCCATCATAATATCCGCACCGATAGTCCGTTCAATGTCCATCACCTTCTCCGGAGTGAAGATGTGTTTGCTTCCGTCGATGTGCGAACGGAACTCAGCACCTTCTTCACGCAGCTTTCTGATTCCGGCTAATGAGAATACCTGAAAACCACCGCTGTCAGTCAGCATGGGGCGGTCGAAACCGTTAAAGCGGTGCAGTCCGCCTGCTTTCTCGATAACATCCAATCCCGGACGTAAATAGAGATGATAAGTATTCCCTAGAATGATCTGTGCCTGGATGTCTTCTTTCAATTCTGTCAGATGCACTCCCTTTGACAGTACCCAGTGTGCCCACCGGCATGAAGATAGGTGTTTGTATCTGCCCGTGGTCAGTGGTTATCAGACCGGCACGGGCATTACTTTTTAGTGTCTGTATATTGTAACTCAAATGTCATTCCTGGCTGGGTTTCTTTACAGATAAATCAATGGATCCGCTACTTTTTCGTTGGTCAATGCAATGGCGAATACCTCTTTTATATCGTTTACATAGTGGAAAGTCAGTCCTTTCAAATAAATATCCTGAATTTCATCTATGTTCTTTTTGTTCTCGGCACTCATGATGATTTCCTTTTGATTCCGGCACGTTTGGCTGCCAATATCTTCTCCTTGATGCCACCCACGGAAGCACTTTGCCGCGAAGAGTGATTTCTCCCGTCATGGCAATGTTGGCTTTCACTTTTCTTTGAGTCAGGGCAGAAGCCAGTGAAGTGGCCATGGTGATACCTGCTGAAGGACCGTCTTTCGGAATGGCCCCTTCCGGAACGTGGATATGGATATTCCAGTTCTCAAAGATCTCTTCGTCCAAGTCAAGGATAGAAGCGTGTGCCTTGATGTATTCAAGTGCCAGCATGGCAGATTCTTTCATCACATCACCCAAATTTCCGGTCAACGTCAGACGCCCACCCTTTCCGCGGCTCAAACTGGTTTCTACAAACAGGATTTCTCCCCCCACAGCGGTCCATGCTAACCCGGTCACTACACCAGCGTATTCATTGCCCTGATACTTATCACGGGTATATTCAGGTGCTCCCAGGAACTCGTACAAATCGCCCGGCTTGATTTCCGTTTTTGCGAAATAGCCGTCCGTGGCATATTGGCGAGCCGATTTGCGAAGAATCTTTCCAATCTTCTTTTCCAGTTCACGTACACCGCTTTCACGGGTATAAGACTCGATGATTGCTTCCAACGTATTCTTTGGAAGCTTGATATCCGTTTTTTGAGTCCGTTTGGCTTCCAATTCTTTGGGTAGCAGATGCGACGGGCAATTTCTATCTTTTCTTCGGTTATGTAGCCGCTTACTTCAATCAACTCCATACGGTCGAGCAACGGCCCCGGAATTGTGTTCAGGTTGTTGGCTGTTGCAATAAACAATACCTTTTGAGAGGTCATAGTCTACATCCAGGAAGTTGTCGTGGAACGTAGTATTCTGTTCCGGATCGAGCACTTCGAGCAGAGCGGAAGAAGGGTCCCCTGACGGTCTGCACTCACCTTTATCTATTTCATCCAAGATGAAAACAGGATTGGAAGCACCGGCTTTAATAAGGCTCTTGATAATCCGTCCCGGCATAGCACCGATATAAGTCTTACGATGACCACGAATCTCCGCTTCGTCATGCACGCCACCCAATGACATACGGACATATTTTCGTTTCAGTGCCGATGCGATGGATTTTCCGAGGGATGTTTTACCAACACCCGGAGGACCGTACAAACAGATAATAGGTGACTTCATATCTCCTTTCAGCTTCAATACGGCAAGGTGCTCCAATATACGCTCTTTTACCTTCTCCAAGCCGTAATGGTCTTTATTCAACGTCTTCTCTGCATTAGTCAGGTTCAGATTATCCGTTGTATAAGTACCCCATGGGAGATTGAGCATCGTTTGCAGATAGTTGAGCTGTACGCTGTAATCCGGAGATTGCGGGTGAGTACGCTCCAGTTTGGCAAGTTCTTTCATGAACGTGTCTCTGACTTCTAAATTCCAGCGCATTCTTTCTGCCTTCTGGCGCATTTCCTCTATTTCCTGCTCCTGGCTGCCACCACCCAATTCATCCTGAATGGTTTTAATCTGTTGTTGGAGGAAGTATTCACGCTGTTGCTGATCGATATCCTCGCGGGCACGCATTTGGATGGATGCCCTGATTTCTGCCAACTGCACTTCACGGTTCAGAATTTCCAGTAAGTGATAAGTGCGTTCACGCAATGAGTTGATGCTCAACAAATCCATCTTCTCATCTTTCTTGAACGGCAGGTTTGAGCAGATGAAATTGACCAGGAACATTGGGTTGTTGATGTTTTTAATAGCAAACGACGAATCTTGATGCATCACATCTGATGATTTGATGTATCTCATTGTCAAGTCCTTGCAAGTTTCCACCAGGGCTTGAAACTCTTTATCGTCTTTGTTTGGGACATCTTCTTCCAAAAGTTGTATTTCACCTTTCAGGTACGGATGAGTTTCGATGATGCTAGTCAGACTTAAACGTTTCATTCCCTGAAGAATGACAGTTGTTGTCTGATCGGGCATTTCCAATATCCGCACAATTCGTCCTACGGTACCGATATTGTGTAAATCTTCCAGTTTCGGATCTTCTGTATGTGCCGATCTCTGGCAAATCACTGCAATATCTTTATGTTTCTTGTCGGCATCTCGTACGAGTTTCAGAGAAGACTTTCGGCCAGCCGTGATAGGCAGGAATACTCCGGGAAATAATACCATATTACGGAGGGGGAGAACCGGAAGAATTTCACCAGATTTTATGTTTACATCAAATGCATGTTCATCGTTACCATCATAGTCGGTAATTAACGAGAAGCTGTTATCGCCTCCATCTTCCAATAAGTATCTTTCTTTCATCTTTTCGTTTTAATTTAGTTTATGCCATGCAAATATGCATAAATCGTTTGCAAAGTTAATTGATTCTCTTAATAATGAAGCACAGGTTTGAATAAAAACACAAAAACAATGCCAAAATATCGGCTTGTAAAGGAGTATTCCATAATTATTATTTATTTTTGGCGATTTGCAAATAAAATAATAGTATAAAACGGCTTTTTAAGATAAACGGATAAAATGTCGAATCCTTATTTTCAATTTAAGCAATTTACGGTATGGCATGATAAATGTGCCATGAAAGTCGGTACGGATGGGGTGCTTCTGGGAGCTTGGACTCCCGTTGAAAGTGCGCACCGGATTCTGGACATTGGGACGGGAACTGGGTTGGTAGCTTTAATGTTGGCGCAACGCAGTTTGCCGGATGCAAATATTGTAGCGTTGGAAATAGACGAAGCGGCTGTCGGGCAAGGGGAAAATATCATTCGTTCGCCTTGGAAGGAGCGGGTAGAAGTGGTGCAGGCTGATTTTAAGAAATACAGGTCTTCGGATAAATTCGACGTAATTGTTTCTAATCCTCCTTATTTTGTCGATTCGCTGGAATGTCCGGATCGTCAGAGAGCCGCGGCTCGTCACAATAATTCTTTGACTTATGAAGATTTGTTGGAAGGAGTAAGCGGATTATTGGCAGAAGACGGATTTTTCACAATGGTGATTCCGGCAGATGTAGCTGAACGGGTAAAAAAAAAGATAGCTTATATGAGAAAGCTATATGCAGTCCGTCAACTGAATGTAATCACTAAGCCCGGCGGTATTCCGAAACGTGTTTTGATTACTTTTTCTTTTTCCAATCAAGAGTGTATTGTAGAAGAACTATTGACAGAACTGGCTCGTCATCAATATAGTGAGGAATATATGACGCTAACCCGGGATTATTATTTGAATATGTAAAAGGGTGACGCTATCCGGTAAAGATAGTGACGGTATATGACAGCGATACCGTCACTATCGCGAGCATATACCGTCACTCTTTCAAAGCTGGTTCAAATACGCTATTTTGAGATCTTTGTTTTGTTCTTTTTTTCTAACTCATAATTCAAGAGAGTAATTTCTAGCTTTTGAACACTATTTTTTAGCAGTACTTTCTGAAGTTGCTCTCGAAGTGAAATTATTATTTTGTCTTTTGATAGTCTTAAATTCAATAAGCTGCTGCAATAACTAAACTACTCTCTTAAATTATTTGTTTTGTATATGCTTTATTTTAAATTCTTTCAGTGACTTTTCTATCTTTTGATAAAGGTCTGTCGTTTTTGTTGAGTATGTAGATAAAGAGCCCCTAGGCTCATCTGCAAATCTGAATAATTCATCTGCATCTGCATATATTGATACTAACTCATTATAAGCATCTTTGCAATTTGAAGGATAATCATTTAGTTGTGGCATTATAGCCTCAATTGAATCTTTCTTTTGTTTGAGCCTCTTATAGGTGTCTGTTGTGATTATAAACTCCTGATGCTTCGCTAAGGCTTCATTGAAATCAGTACAATATTCTCCATTGTATTCATGATCATAAATCACTTTTCTCCAAGTATCACAATAATGAAGAGCTATTGCTTCACTTAAATCAGCTTCTTTCTCAATCATGGAAGCGGTATTAGAGAGCTTTTGCTATATACTCCTTTTCTGAATTACATGAAACCAAAACGATGGCTAGTATCGCACTCAAATAAAAAACTTTTTCATCATATCGTTACTTTTGTTATACAATCAATTTATTGGAATCCTGTTTGTAATACTGTATTAGAGTATTACAAGGTTGATATTTTATATTCAAAAAAAACATCTATTTTATTACTTGAAGAATATCCAATGATACGCTTATTTGATTTTTCTGGAATTCTAAAATTCAGAAAGGGACTTTGTGAATGCGAATATAATGAAATGAAAATAACAACGAGCATCAGCAGAGTTTTCTTCATGTGTTTAAGTATTTTGTTTGTTATCGTTTTCTTTATAAACAATGTTTGTATTTCCGCTATAAAGTTAACGCAAAACATTGATAACGCCAATATAAAAGGGGAATAAAGTTAACAAAATAGATTTTTACTCTAAATTAAATAAGAAAATGAAGATAATGCTAGGAATCTGTTCAAAGATATTTCAAAGAATTGCCCTTTTATTTGTCCCCAAACAGGGATAATTGCACTTATCTATATATAATA
>VOFD01000659.1_pt1 | contig 78000 bp, 65 predicted proteins | sample 5384101 | NCBI WGS metagenome assembly VOFD01 (sample SAMN12384723, study PRJNA508395) | human gut metagenome | isolation source: healthy gut C | host: Homo sapiens
CATTCCCGCCACGCCACGCCCGGCGGTGCTGACCGACATACGGTGCGGGACGCGCAGCCTGCTCTTCAATCCCTCGCCGGACCTCACGCAAGGAGTGCCCAACAGGCATTCCGTCGTCCTGCGCCCGGAGGCCACCAACATCTCCATCAGTTTCTCCACCCTGGACCACGCCCGCAGCACCGGCGTGCGCTATGCTTTCTGCCTGGAGGGACTTGACAAGACGTGGAACTACCTGCCCGAAGGCGAGAACACGGCCTACTACCAGAACCTGCCCAAAGGCAGATACCGCCTGCTGGTGAAGGCCACCGACGCCTACGGCCACTGGCAAGGCGCCGCCGCGCTGCTCGCCGTCACGCGGTTGCCTGCCTGGTATGAAACGCCGTGGGCCTACGCCGCCTACGCCCTGCTGGCCGTGCTGCTCGCCACCCTGCTGCTGCGGCTCTACCTGGGCCGGCTGCGCAGCCAGAACCAGCTGAAACTGCACGAAGCCCTGACGCAAGCCAAGCTGGACTACTTCACCAACATCTCGCACGACCTGCTCACGCCGCTCAGCGTCATCTCATGCGTGGGCGACTACTGGACACAAACCTATCCCGCCGAGCGGCAACAGGCCGGCATCCTGCGCCACAACATCACGCGGCTGAAACATCTGCTCGCGCAGGCGCTGGACTTCCGCAAGGCCGAGAACGGGACGCTGGAACTCCGCCCGAGCGAAGGCTCGGTGTTCGCCTTCGCGCGTCAGCTGTGCTCCGACTTCTTCCTGCCGCTGGCCGAGCAGAAAGGCGTGCGGCTGCGCGTGCACATCCCCGAAGGGGAATGCCGCGGCACGCTCGACTTCGACAAGGCGGACAAGATACTCTACAACCTCTTGTCCAACGCCGTGAAATATACGCCCGAAGGGAAAAACATCGATTTCACCGTGGAAACAAAGCCCTGCGCCGACGGGCGCCATGTCGTGTTCACCGTGCAGGACGAGGGGCCGGGCATCCCGTGCAAGGAGGCGCAGAAGGTGTTCGAGCGCTTCTACACCGGCAGCAACGCCCGTCCCGGACAGTCCAACGGCATCGGGCTGGCCCTTTCACGCGAACTGGCAGAGTTGCACCACGGTTCGCTCACGTTGGAAAGCGAACCGGGCAAGGGGGCGCGCTTCACCCTGACGTTGCCCATCGACTTGCCCGCCGCAGCGCCGCCCCAACCCGACAAGGAAGAAGCGCCCGGACAACCCGAAAGCCCCGCGGGACAAGGCGCGCCACGCACCGAAACCGACGCGACAGCCCCCGACGACGGAACCGACCGGCCGCTCGTGCTGCTCGTGGACGACAACACGCAATTGCTTTCCATGATGGCCAAGGTGCTGTCGCCCGCCTATCGCACGGCCACGGCCACGGGCGGCGAAGAGGCCTTGGCACTGTTGCAGCGCGAGGACGTGGACGTGGTAGTGTCGGACGTGATGATGCCCGGCATGGACGGTTTCGCCCTTTGCCGCCGCGTCAAGTCGCAAATCGAAACCAGCCACATTCCCGTCATCATGCTCACGGCCAAGCAAAGCCCCGACGACCGGGTGGCCTGCTACGAGGCCGGAGCCGACGGGTTCCTGGCCAAGCCCTTTGAACTGAAAGTGCTGGCCGCACGCATCGACAACCTCATCCGTGCCCGGCACCAACGGCAGGAAGACTTCAAGACCGAAGACCGCGTGCAGCTGGCCGACCTCGACTACGCCTCGGCCGACACGCAATTCCTGCAGGCCATGGCCGACAGCATCCACGCCCACCTGGCCGAGGAAGGCTTCGGGGTGGAACAGCTCGCGACTGACCTGAACGTGTCCAAATCCACGCTCCACCGGAAAGTGAAGGCCATGACGGGGCTGACGCCGCTGGAGTTCATCCGCAACGTCAAGCTGAAATATGCCTGCGCGATGCTCGCGCGCCACGACCGCCCCATTGCCGAGGTGGCCTACGCCACGGGCTTCTCCTCGCCCAAATATTTCACCCGCTGCTTCAAGGAAGAATTCGGACTGACCCCCTCGGAATACCAACAGCAACATCCGGCCGGGGAATAAGGCGGAAGGCCGGCGGACCGCCCCGTGCGCGACGCCCGGACGCCCCTATTTCCGTTTGCCCTGCCGCGGCAACCGGGCAAACGGCGTGCGGAGTCTCGAATTGTACTTTGCGGAGAGTACTCGAGTACTTGCCGCAAAGTACGCTGACGGACTCCGCACGGCGGTGCCCCTCAAAGCAGCCTGTCGCGCCGTGCGTGGCGCGACAGGCTGCCGAACCGTGATTTTGGCTCAAAAAAGGCAAGATTCAAGTTTTCTACCCCCCTTTTGACACGTTTTTATCCCGTAACGGAACAAAAATCATCCTACCTTTGTCTCGCGGATAAAACGGTTGTGCACAACCGTACTGGACACGAAACACATTATTAACAATAATAAGGATGAAAGCAAGACATTACACAGTGAAGGCGGAAACGGGCAGGTGGCTCGCCGCCGCGCTCCTCGGCTTGTCGCTCGGATGGGGAGCCGGCGCGCAGGCTGCCACCGCCCCCGTTTCCGTAGCCATCACGCAAGGACAAGCGTCCACACAACGGGAAACAAATTTCAATTTCGGATGGAAGTTCCAACTGGGCGACACGGCCGACGCATCGCGACCCGACTTCGACGACTCGGCATGGCGCAGCCTCGACCTGCCCCACGACTGGAGCATCGAAGGCACGCCCGAAGCCGACAACCCGATGGGGAACGACGGCGGATATTATCCCGCAGGCATCGGATGGTATCGCAAGACGTTCGACTTTGCCCCTGACGCCGACAGGCCCGAAACGGCCCTCTATTTCGAAGGCGTCTACATGAACGCACGGGTCTTCGTGAACGGGAACGACCTCGGCGGGAGGCCCTACGGATACTCGTCGTTCTTCCTCGACATCACGCCCCATCTCAAGGCCGGGCGCAACGTCATTGCCGTGCGCGTGGACAATTCCGGACAGAAGAACTGCCGATGGTACACCGGCTCGGGCATCTACCGCAACGTGAAGCTCGTCCGCACCCCGAAGGTGCACTTCGAGCCGTGGGGCATGGTGGTGCGCGCCAAGGCCGACGACCCGCTCAACGCTTCTGCCGAAGTGGAAACCACCGTGGCCAACCACTCCGACAAGGAACAGCTCGTCACGCTGGAAGGCCAGGTGCAAAGCCTTGGAAGCACTGAGAGAGTGGCCGGGTTCTCCATCCAGACCCGGCTGGAAGCCGGAGAGACGCGCACGGTCAGAATCCCCAAACTCTCTCTCGGGAAAGCGGAACTGTGGAGCCCGGAAAGTCCCGCACTCTACCGGCTGACGTGCAGCGTCAGAAGCGACGGCGGAACCGACCGGACGGAGGAGACCTTCGGCGTGCGCAACGTGGAATACAGCGCCCGCCACGGGCTGGTGCTCAACGGGCAACCCGTGGAACTGAACGGCGCCTGCGTGCACCACGACAACGGTCCCATCGGCGCGGCCGCCTACCGCGACGCGGAATGGCGCAAGGCGCGCCAACTGAAGGAAGCCGGGTTCAACGCCGTGCGCACCTCGCACAACCCGCCTTCGGAGGACTTCCTCGACGCTTGCGACCACATCGGGCTGCTCGTCATCGACGAGTCGTTCGACGGATGGCGCACGGCCAAGAACACCCACGACTACGCCACGCTCTTCGACCGCTGGTGGACGAAGGACATCGAGTCGATGGTGATGCGCGACCGCAACCATCCCTCCATCTTCTGCTGGAGCATCGGTAACGAAATCATCGAGCGCAAGTCGCCCGAGGCCGTGCTGACGGCCTATGCCTTGGCCGGACACGTGCGCAAGTTCGACCCCACGCGCCCCGTCACCTCAGCCCTCGCGGCGTGGGACAGCGACTGGGAGATTTACGACCCGCTGGCCGCGGCGCACGACATTGTGGGCTACAACTACATGATGCACAAAGGACCGTCGGACCACGAGCGCGTCCCCGACCGCATCATGATGCAGACGGAATCCTATCCCCGCGAGGCGTTCAACAACTGGGCGCGCGTGAACGATTACTCCTACATCATCGGCGACTTCGTGTGGACGGGCATCGACTACCTCGGAGAGTCGGGCATCGGGCGCTATTACTACACCGGCGAAACCGAAGGCGAGCATTGGCAGCGCCCCCACTTCCCGTGGCATGGCGCATGGTGCGGCGACATCGACCTCACGGGTTGGCGCAAGCCCATCTCCTACTACCGCGAGATGCTCCACTTCCCCGGGCGCAACAAGCTCTACCTCTCCGTCAAGGAACCGTCGGGCTACTACGGGGAAATCCGCGAGACGCAGTGGTCCGTGTGGCCCACTTGGGAAAGCTGGAACTGGCCGGGACATGAAGGCAAGAGCATCGACGTGGAAATCTATTCCCGCTATCCGTCCGTGCGCCTCTACCTGAACGGAAAGCTCGTGGCTGAAAAGCCCACCACACGCGAACAGGAGTTCAAGGCCGTCATCCCCGTGCCCTACGCCCCAGGAACACTGCGCGTCGCCGGAGTGGAGAACGGGCAGGAGGTGGAAAGCCGGACACTGGAAACCGCCGGCAAGGCGGCACGCATCCGACTCAGCGCCGACCGCACCACAATGGCCGCCGACGGGCAGTCGCTGACCTACGTGAACGTGGAAATCACGGACAAGAGCGGACGCCCCATGCCCATCGCCGACAACCTGCTACAGTTCGAACTGGAAGGACCGGCCACGCTGCTGGCCACCTGCAGCGGAGACCTGAAGGACTGCGTCCCCTACACTTCCCCCGAACGCAAGGCTTGGAAAGGACGGGCCATGGCCGTGGTGAAGTCGGGAAAGACGCCCGGCGAAGTCACCCTCACCGTCAAAGGGAAAGGACTGAAGAAAGCATCGATGAGCCTCAACGTGAACTGACCTCACAAGCAACATAACGCCTGCGGGGCGGTCGGACTTCCGTCCCGCAGGCGTTCACTTAACACTCTAAAAAACCTTACGTACTATGACAAAGAACAGATTTCGGCAAGCAGCCGGACAGGGCTTGCTATGCCTCGCCCTCATCGGCCTGAGTGGCCTTCTCCCTGCTTGCAACGACGACATGCCGGCCGCAAGCTACTACACCTTCACCGGCGAAACCATGGCCGACTTCCTGCAACGCCGCGAAGACTTCAGCCTCTTCCGCCGCATCGTGGAACGCGCCGGACGGATGGACTTCATGGGCAGCCGCGGAGCGCGCACCTTCTTCCCCGCCACCAACGCGGGCGTGGAAACCTTCTTGCAAGAGAAAGGCTACTCTTCCGTGGAAGACATCCCGGAGGCGTATTGCGACACCCTCGTGCGCACCAGCATCGTGGAACGCATCATCTACACCTACGACCTGCCGGCAACATCGCAGGAAAACAACGAACTCGACCTGCCGCTCATCTTTGAGACCTCGGGCGACACGGTGGATGCGCAGCAGATGGCGCTGACCATCATCAACCGCCGCTCCGCCATCGTCAACGAAATGAAAAACGACTCGGTGGAGAACGGAGTGGTGCACCCCGTGGACCGCGTCATCGTGCCCAGCACCAGCCTCGGCTCCACCCTGCTGGACGAGAACCACGCCGACTTCGAAATCTGGTACGAGGCACTGCGCCGCACCGGACTCACGGACTCGCTCTACCGCTACCGCGACGAAGCATACGAGCAAACCAAAAAGAACTATGAACCCTTCACGCAAAGCATGCGCATTGGGAACGAGGACTACGTGGCCAAACTCCCCGACCATCGCTACAGCGGTTTCACCCTCTTCATCGTCCCGGACAAAGTGTTTTATGAGAAATACGGCGACCGCTTCAGCGAAGACATGAGCATGGACGAGAAGATTGACGCCCTCTACGACCTGGCCGTGGAGAAATACGACGACACGGAATCGGCCAACATCTTCGGCCTGAACAAGACAGACCCCGCGACGGGACAAACCCTTAAACAACGCTATTGGAACCGCGAATCGCTCACGAGCCGCCACAACCCGCTCAACATGTTCCTCTCCTACCACATCCTGGACCGCCTCTTCAGCAGCACGGCCAAACTGGTCAACACCTACGGCGTCAACACGGCTGCCGTCAACCCCGCCGACTGGGTGGGCACGCTGCTCGACTTCTCTACCATCAAACTGGAAAAGGTGTACGCCTCGGTGGACCCGACGGTGGAGCATCCCGGCGGCTTCTATGTGAACCGCTGCCACGGAACGCAATACAACGACCACCAGCAGGTGCGCGGCGCCTACATGACCGTGCCGGCACAGGAAAACTTCTCCCTCAACGTGGCCTACTATTACTTGGACGACGTGGTGGCCTACGACACGGACATGCGGAACATCACGATGAACACGCGCATGCGCATCGACTTCCAACTCTTGTGGCCCGAACTGACGAACAATAACATGCGCCTCTGCGGCAATCCGCTCAAGGAATACAACAGCGGCGACAACAGCGAGGAAGGCACCGAGGGCGGAGGCTTCAACTACTACCTGCCGCCCGGCTACCTGAAGAACATCTCGTTCAGCGAGAACACCCTCTTCATCGTGAAGCGCCCCATCATCTACTGGTCCAACTACCAAGGCGACGACGTGGCCTTGATGGGCACCAGCTACGACGTGACCTTCCAGCTCCCCAACGTCCCGCCCGGCTCGTATGAACTGCGCCTCGGCTACTGCGCGCTGGACAGCCGCGGCATCGGGCAGGTGTACGTCGACGGAGTGGCGCAGGGACTGCCCATTGACATGCGCGACAAGGCCGACGCCGCGAACATCGGCGGACTCTATAACGGATGGAACGGCACGCGAAGCGAGAAAGACGGAGCCAACGGCATCTACAGCGAGGAAGAACTGCAGGAGAACGCCCGCATCATGAAGAACAATGGCTACTACAGCGGCCCCAGAGGGGCTTACTTCTTCCTAGGCTACCTGGGCTCGGTCAGCTCGCCGGCCTACGACCCCACCAAGTGCATCATCTTCTACAACCAGAACGACCTGCTCCGCCGCAGGATATGCCAAGTGCAGGTGCAGCCCAACCGGCACCACACCATCCGTATCCGTTCCGTGCTCTCCAGCGCCACCAGCGGCAGCTTCTCGCTGGACTACATGGAGCTCGTGCCCATGAACATCTGCGGCCCCGGCGGGACGGGCGAGGACGCCTTGTAGGCCGCCCCTCACACGGAACGGCGCTGCCGGAAAGGAAGCGGCCCGCCTGAACCGCAGCCTTCCGGCAGATCCGCCGTGTTAAAAACGCTGTTCCCAGCCCCGTAACCGAGAAGAAACAGTAACTTTGCCGATACAATCGGAAAAACTAATCATTATCAACTTATCAACAACAACGCCACGAACCATGAAGAAACTTATCCTGCCCCTGCTGGCGGCCTTGTCGCCGGCAAGTCTCTGGGCCGACCCCGTCGACCTGGCCAAAGCCAAGGAAATCGCCGCGGCCTACATGCACAACGAACACACGCCGGAACCCGTCGGCGCCACCAGCCTCAAGCGCGGAGCGTCCGGCGCACAGGCACCGCTCTACATCTTCAACCGCGGCAATGACCAAGGCTTCGTCATCGTCGCGGGCGACGACTGCATGCCTGCCGTGTTGGGCTACACCGAACAAGGCAGCTTCGACCCCGCCACACTCCCGCCCGCCCTGCTGGACTGGCTGGAGGGCTACCGCCAACTCATCGAGGAGGCACAGGCACAAGGCTTGCCCGCCCGGCCGCGCGCCGCTGCATCGGACAAGCAGAACATCGAACCGCTGGTCACCGCCCACTGGTCGCAAGGCGCGCCCTACAACAACCTCTGCCCCATGCTGGCCAACGGTAGCGGGCGCTCCATCACCGGCTGCGTGGCCACCGCCGCCGCGCAGGTGCTCTACTACTGGAGGAACGAACTGCCCGACCGCACGCAGTATGACACGCCTACTTACGGCTACGGCGACGCTCCCGTCACCGAGTCCATCCCGGCGGGCACCCCGCTGCAATGGGAACTGATGCGCGACAACTACGACGGCTCCACGCCCGAAGACATGAACACGGCCGTGGCCACGCTGATGAGCGTCACCGGGACATCGACCTGGCTCACCTACGGTTCCTCCACCTCCGGACAAATCAGCGACCTGGTGAACACCTTCTCCGGACAGTTCCTGCTGGACAGCCGTTGCACGTACAAGAACGACATGCCCCAGGCAGAATGGGAAGACCTGATCTATGAAGACCTCGAAAAGGGCTGGCCCATCGTCTACAGCGGCGTGTCGCCCACCGCCGGAGGCCACGCCGTCGTGGTGGACGGCTACCGCGCCGCGGACAACCTCTTCCACTTCAACTTCGGATGGGGCGGCGGAGGCGACGGCTACTTCACCGTGGACAACGCAACGGGCATGAACGGCTTCAACACCTATCAGGGCATGACGCACACCATCCACCCGCGCACGTATGCCGTGGAAGGCAGAATCCTGAAGAAAGACCTCTACAGCCGCATGCAGAACACCCTGGAAGTGGAAATCACCAACCACGGCACGACGGACTACCGGGGCGTCTACGTGGCAGTGGAGCGGAAAGCCTCCGCGCCATCGAACCTCGGCGACGCCTTGCTCCGCGACATTGACAACTCCGTGCCCAGCGGGGAGACCAAGACGTTCACCTTCACCTTCCGCCCCACGATGGACGGGACGAGCCACATTTATCTCATGGACGCCAACTCCCGCGTGCTGGCCTACGAACAGCTCCCCGCGCACGTACAATCGCCGGCACTGGCACTCGACGGCGTCCGACTGCAAGCCGCCCACGGGACGGCGGAAGAAACCATCACGGCCGACGGAGCGGAAAGCACCATCGCCTTCCAGCAAGTGTATGCCGACAAGGGCAAGGCCGTGATTGCGGTGTCCAACACAGAAGGAGGGACAACCACGACCCCCACACTGCGCTGCTCCTTGTATAAATATGACGCCGCACAGGCTGCCTTCACCCAAGAAGACAACCGGACGGACAGCAAGACGCTCGTAGGCGAAGGGGAAACGCTGGAAATCGCCTTCGACTTCGGCGAACTGGAAAAGGACGCGCTCTATGCCGTGCAGGTGGAACGCACCTACAAGGCCGGCGGACAGGACTACACGCTGCAGGGCGAACCGGCGGACACCATCGCCTACTTCAAGCTCCGCGGCAGCGACCTCGCCATGGAAGAGACGGACGACCACGGCGCCAAGTTCACGGGCCACTGGAACCCGGAGAAATATCAGGAACTGGCCGCCTCCACCACCGCCGCATACTATGACCTGACGCAGGTGGAAGGTCTCGACGCAAGGCCGGAAACCGCCAACCCCAACATCCTGCTCCAACTGGCGGCCGACTCGGAAGTGGAAGGCACGAACATCATCAAGGACGGGGTGTGCGACGAACTCTGCCTGACCGCAGGCTATGACTTCCGCCCGCCGTTCGACTTCACGGCCCGCCGGGCCACCTTCGACCCGCAAACCACATCCACGGACTGGTCGTTCATCGTGCTGCCCTTCGACTGCGACGTGCCCGCCGGCAGCCGTGCCCGCCGACTCGGTAAGTTCAACAACATCCTCATCTCCGAGTCCGACGAAGTGAACACCACACTGAAAGGCTGCACGCCCTACCTCTACCGCACCACGCAACCGGGACAAGACCGCCTGACGGCCACCGACGTGACCGTCAGCATCAACACCGCGCCGGAGTGCTCCGACAGCATACGAGGCACCTTCTCCAACATTGAAGCCGTCAAAGGCCAGCGCGTGCTGAGCCATGCCAGCCAACAGGCCTTCGTGGAGAGGACCGGCGAGGTCATCCCCGCATTCAGCGGCTACCTGGACTACGACAAGGAGGTGAACATCAGCATCTACGCTTACCAACGGAAAGACCGCAAGAGCGAAGCGCTCGGCGAAGTGCTCGCCCCGGCCTGGACGCTGGCGGCAGAGTCGGCCGACCAGCTGGCCGCCGAAGACCTCGACGCCTTCCTCGACCGGCTCCACGACGCGGCCGCCGGCTTCACCCTCCATGCCAGCGAAGAAGCCCTGGACGAGGCTGCCGAACAACTGGAAGAAGCCATCAAGGACTGCCGCCGTGCGCTCATCCCCTCGCCGGGCAACCCCGTGGACCTCACGGACGTGTGCCTGACCAACGCCTCGTTCGAGGACCGTACCACGGGATGGGACGTGCAGCGCGAGAGCGGGCAAAGTTCCCGGGTGGTCGACGTGACGACACTGGACGGCTACATGGTGGGGTCTGAAGGAGAGCACGTGTTCCACTCCTACTCCTCGTCCGGCGCAGGGAGCGCCACATTGAGCCAGGAAGCCACGGGACTGCGCGAAGGCTACTACCGCCTCTCGGCCTGGCTGGCCACGGACGGCGGCGGCAGCGTGGTGCTCTTCGCCGGCGACTCCACGGCCGTCATGACCGACGACGGATTCGGCAAGCGCTACATGCGGGAGACGGTCATCGACAGCATCCTCGTGACGGACGGCACACTGGCCGTCGGCGTCAAGGGGAACGACGATTGGTACAAGGCCGACAACTTCCGCCTCTTCTACTTAGGTTCCGACGACGCCACGCCGGTGCTCTCCGTGCACCAGGCGGCACCTGCCGTCCGCGCCAGCGGCACCCTTGGCGGCATCGTCCTCGAAGGGCCGTCCGACGCATCGCTCCGCGTCACCATCTACGGCACCGACGGACGCGCCGTGCGCCAGGCCACCGTCTGCGGCCACACCCTCGTCGGCGGACTCCCCAAAGGGTTATACATCGTGGAGCGGCAGAAAGTCGTCGTCCGCTAAGCGGAACAAGAAGCGACAGCATCAGCTTTAAGGCAAGCAGGCCGGGGAACGGAAGTTTTCCGGCCTGCTTCCGTTTTCCCGCCCGAACGTATCCGTCGCGGCTTCCGCTTGCGTTTGAAGCAAGAAGACCGCCCCCATCTCCGCCCGTCGCCCTACGGGAGGCACCCGGACGGCGTGCGCAGTTCCGAATTGTACTCTGCGGGAAGTACTCGAGTACTTGCCGCAAAGTACGCTGACAGACTCCGCACGACATCGCGGTCCTCTCCAGCATTCCCATTCCCGGAACCGGCCCATTGTTTTTCCGCAAGACCCTTACCAGTTCTTTTTATTTTGCGTACCTTTGCGCATGGAGGCAATCATCGTGAAACGCAAACTGAGATACCGGCTCGTCCTGTGGTGGACCATGTTCCTGGCGTCCCTTCCGGCAGGAAACGCCGCGGCCCAAACCTACCGGGCCGCCCCCCTGCCCTTTGCTTCCGCCCTGCCCTCCAAGGAAATCACGGCCCTACACCAAGACCGCGAAGGCTTCCTCTGGATTGGCACCACCAACGGGGCGGCCCGCTATGACGGCTACGCTACCGCCGTGTTCAAGTCCGACTATTCCCATCCGTCCCGGCTGACAAACAACCACATCACATTCATCACCGACACGGAGCACTATGTGTTTGTCGGCACACGAAACGGACTGAACATCTTCTGCAAGGCAACCTGGAGCTGGACCGCCCCCCAAGACGGCCCGTTCGCCCGCGCGGACATCAAACATGTCTACGCCGACAGCCGTGCGCGCTTGTGGATTGCCACACAACAATACCTGTATCGCTGCGACGAAAAGCTACACGTGGCGCGACGCTACGCGCTGGGCGGCACAGTCACTTCGGTCTACGAAGACCGTGGCGGACAAATCTGGGCCTTGGCCTGGGGAGGCAAGGGCCTTTTCCGCCACGATGAGCCAACCGACCGCTTCCTTCCGCTTCCGCCCGTAGGGCGCGACAACATTCCCTTCGTGCTCTATCAGGACCGCGACCGGCGCTATTGGCTGGGCACATGGGGCGACGGGCTCTACCGCTTCTATCCGCAAAAGAGCGGCGAGGAAATGTACGAACGGCAGGACGTGCCCGGCGACATCTATTTCGACATCGAACAGGACGACCGCAACGGTTGGTTGTGGACCCTTTCGTTCGATGCCTTGCACGTGTACCGATACGACGGCCGGCTCCGTCCCTGCCCTTCGCCCGCCTCTTTCGACCGCTCCCGCATGTTCTCCACCGTGCTGAAGGACCATGAAGGCAATCTTTGGCTCGGCGCGTTCGATGCCGGCTTCCGCCTGACGTTTCCCCCCGCGGGCGTCCAAGGACACACGCTGCCTTTCATCAAACGGGAGACAGGCGCCGACCCCAATCTCAACTGCCTGCACGAAGACGACGAAGGCGTAGTGTGGTTCAACCAAGACCGGCAAGGGCTCGGCTTCTACGACCCCGCAACCGGCCAATACGCCCTTCACCCCTATCCCCAGCCTCGCCCCATAGAGGTGAGCCACATCACCCGTGCCCAAGGGCAGCATGCCGCCTGGGTCTCCTCGCCTTACGTCCCGGTGGTGTTCCGTGCCGAACGGCGGGGGCTGAAGCTCCACTTCACCGACACGCTCCGGCTCCCGGCGTCGTCCACCGTCACCTCCCTCTGCGAGGACCGCCGCCACCGGCTGTGGATATCCACCGACCGGCAGCTGCTCGTCTGCCAGCCGGACGACCGGGCATCCGGCGCTCCCGCCGTCGTCCGCGAAACAGGCATCTACGCCCTGACGGAAGGCCACGACGGCCGCATCTGGATGGCCGACGCCGACGGTTCACTGCTCTGCAACCACGTTTCCTCACCGGAAACCTCCGCAGAAGGGACAAAAAGCTACCCGATTCCCGTGGACGCCCGCCACCTGCCCGTCAGGCATATCTGCGCGGCCCCGAACGGGCTCGTCTGGATGGCTACCAACTTGGGCGGACTGCTCTGCCTGGACACACGGACGGGAACATGGACGGACCACACGGAGGCCTGCCTGCCGGACATGCCGCCCATCCTCTATCTGGGCTGCAGGGACTCACTGCTTTGGGCTATCACTCCGGGGTATGTCGTCTGTTATCATCCCGCCCGTCGCACCCGGCAAGTCTACGACACAGGCAGCCAACTCTTCCCCGTAGAGACCTTCCGCGACCATACGGCCGGCATGAGCCCCGACGGGATGCTCTACGCCGGAGGACACGGGGGCCTCGTCGCCATCGACACCCGGAAGCCCGCGACCGCGGCAAGCACATATCCCATGACCCTTTCCGACTTGCGCGTGGAAGGGAAAAGCCTGTTGTCCGGCCCCGCTCCCCGCGGACAGATGGAGAACCGGACCATCCTGCTTCCTCCCACCGCCACCCGCATGGAGTTCCTGTTCTCGGCCTTCGACTACTCCCGACCGGAGAACCTGCGCATGGCCTACCGGCTGGAAGGCCTGGACACCGCCACCGTCATGGCCCTCAAAGGCGACAATCGGATATCCTACGACCGCTTGCCCAAGGGCACCTACACCCTGCGGGTGTGGTCGACCGACGAAAACGGGAAAGCAATCGGCAGGCCCGGAACTTATACCCTCATCAAGCAACCGGCCTGGTTCGAGACCTGGACGGCCCGACTGCTGTATGCGTTGGCGGGCCTCTCGCTGCTGGCGTGCATGGTGGTGCTCTACGCCAGGCGCATACGGAAGAAAAACGCCCAGCTGCTCCGGGAAGAGATGACACGCATCAAGATGGAATACTTCACCAACATGTCGCACGAACTACTCACGCCGCTCACCATCCTGTCCTGCCTGTCCGATGAAATCGAACAAAACAGTCCCGCAGGCAGCCCTGTGGCCCGAAGCATGCGGGACAACGTCAACCGGCTGAAAAAGCTCATCCGGCAAGTGCTGGACTTCCGGAAAATAGAGCAGAAAAGGCTTCCCTTGCAAGTCCGCTACGGCGACGTGGCCTCTTTCGTCGGCCATATCGGGCGGGCCGACTTCACCCTGTTGGCACAAAAGAAAGACATCGACTTCCGGATGGACCTCGAGCCGGAGGAAGCCTACGGTTTCTTCGACGCGGACAAGCTGGAGGAGATGCTGTTCAACCTGCTGTCCAATGCCATCAAATACACCCCGCCCGGCCATGCCGTGGGCATCCGCCTGCGCGTGGCGGGAAACGACGCCGGCAAACGCCTGCACCTGGACGTGTGGGACGAAGGCCCCGGCATCGCGCCCGAAGAGCAGGACAAGGTGTTCACCCGCTTCTACCGGTCACCGCATGGCACCGGCGCGGAATCGAATGGCATAGGTCTCTCGCTGGCCCGCGAACTGGCCGCCCTGCACCACGGAACGCTCACCCTGCAAAGTTCCGAAGGGAAGGGATGCTGCTTCACGCTCGAAATCCCGCTGGACGAAACAGCTTACTCCGCCGAAGAAAGGGGCGGGGCCGCAGATGCCGCGCCCCCCTCTGTGGGCACCGTCCAAACACAGGAACCCGACGCGCGCCCCACCCTCCTCATCGTGGACGACAACGCGGAAATCACCGATTCCATCGCCCGCCTGACAGGACAACGCTACCGGATTCTGCCCGCCCACAGTGCGGCCGAGGCCGCTCCGCTGCTGCAGGAGCAGAACATCGACCTGATGGTGTGCGACCTGCGGATGCCGGGCATGAGCGGACTGGACTTCTGCCGGACGATAAAAGGCGACCTGGCCACCAGCCATATCCCCGTCGTCATCCTCACGGCGCAGGACTCCGACGCCACCCGCGCGGCCTGCTATGAGGCCGGAGCCGACGGATATGTGGCCAAACCTTTTGACCTACAGGTGCTCACGACGCGCATCGACAACCTGCTTCACCAATACCGCCAACACAACCGGCAATTCCTGCACACGCCGGACATGAACGCCGATTCCCTGCCCTACCAGGACCGCGACAAGGCTTTCCTGGAAGACCTCGTCGCGGCCGTGGAAAGCCATCTGGCCGACAGCGGGTTCAAGCTGGATTCTTTGTCGTCCGAACTCCGGCTTTCCAAATCCACCATGAACCGCAAAATCAAGGCCATGACCGGACTGACTCCCATGGATTTCGTGAAAGGAGTCCGACTGCGCTCCGCTTGCCGCCTGCTGCGCGAAGGAAAGATGACCGTGTCGGAGATTGCCTATACCGTGGGATTCAGCGACCCCAAGTATTTCGCCAAATGTTTCAAGGAAGAATACGGGCAGACTCCCAGCCAGTTCCAAGGGAAGAACGAATAGGAGAAACGGGCTAAGGAAACGACATCTGCCGCGATTTTCCACCCTTTTGGAAATATATTACCCCCCGCACGCGGCCGGTTTCCGCTATATTTGCAGCAGAAACATGCTAAAAACATTCTCATGAAACAAAAGACAAAACAACGAACCTTTTCGTTCCTGAAGCGGACCGCACTTTGGTGTGCCGCCGGACTGATGTCCGTACAGGCTGTCCAGGCCTTGGAAGTGGAAAGACTGCGCACGGAGGCCGTGAAGAACCCCGTGGGCATTGATGTGGAAAAACCGATGTTCAGCTGGCGCATGGACGCCGGCGACGAGCGCGGAGTGAAACAGACGGCATACGAAATCGCCGTATTCTCCGATGCGGCCTGCACCGAACAGGTGTGGAGCTCCGGCCGCGTTGTGTCCGACCGTCAGATTGACGTGGCCTACGAAGGCGGCAAACTGCAGCCCTCCACCCGTTATTATTGGACCGTCACCGTATGGGACAACAAGGGAGGCGAATCCACCTCCACCGAAGAGGCCTACTTCGAAACCGGCCTGATGGGCGGCGGATGGAACGGCGCACGCTGGATCCAGGCCACCGACACGCAGCTGGGGACATCGGAAGAAAGCATCGACCACTATTCCGTGGAAGCGGATTTCGAGGTGGACAACATCTCCACAGGCCTGATTTTTGCAGCCGCCGACAACAAAAGCCATTATTACCTATGGCAGATTAACTTTGAAACGGGCTATGCCCGCCTGCGTCCGCACATCTATCGTGGCGACCAGCAGTTCGCCACTTGCCTGGAGGAAATCGACCTGCGTCCGCTCATCGACCTGCAACTGCACCAGACGTACCACTTGCGCATCGAAGTGGACGGCAACACCGCCTCCACTTATATAAATGAGGTGTTGGTGGACACGCGCACGAATCCCGATGGCGGAAACTACGGCTATGGGAACATCGGCATCTGGGAATACGGCGCCGAACGGGCTTACTTTGACAACATCATTGTGACCAACCTTGGCGGGGAGAATCCGGAAACGCTCATCCACGAAGATTTCTCGGACGCATCGAATCCTTTCACGGGCGGCACCGTCAGCGACGGACGCCTGTTCGTTAATGGTTCGGATGCATGGTACACCGCTCCCGGACAATCCCATCTGGCCTACGACCTCGACTTGGACTTCATCGTCGAACGCGACAACGCGGGCATCATCTTCTCCGGCTACGACACCAACAACTTCCACATGTGGGGCATCAACATACGTGACAAGGGCACTCCGTTCCTGCGCCGCCATGTGAAGACCAACGGCAGCTTCGCCACCTCCGATGCCGACCTCGGCGCATTCTTCAGCAAGGCCGACCTGACCAACTCGCTCCATCACCTGAAAATCAGCGTCAGGGGAAATGTCGTGCAGACCTACATCGACGGACAACTCGTGGACACCTATTCCGATACCTCCGGACGGCTGACCAACGGTCTCGTCGGTTTCCGCGCCTACTATGACCGGACCATGAACGAGACGGCATATTATGACAACATCAAAGTGACCACCTACAATGACGCCGAGGACACGCAAGGCACCGTGACCTTCTCCGAGGATTTCGAAGGAGCGGGCATGGCGTTCAGCGACGGTACGGTCGTGGTGAAGGAAAACAGCAAGATGCTGTGCGTGCAGTCCACCTACGACGAGACCTGTTCCATGCAGACCGGCAAGGAGAAGGGAATGCCCCTCTTCCGCAAGGCCTTCACGACAAAAGGCGCGGTGAAATCGGCCAAAATTTATGCTTCCGCCCTCGGCGTGTTCGACCTCTTCCTCAACGGCCAGCGTGTGGGCGTGGACGGCTCGGACGTATATGACGAGCTGAAGCCGGGATGGACCGACTACCGCAAGGAAATCAATTATATGACTTACGACGTGACATCATTGATGCGCGAAGGCGGCAACGTCATCGGCGCGCAAGTGAGCAACGGATGGTGGGGCGGTGCCATCGCCCGCGGCATGTACGGCAGCCATCCCACCCTTGGCTTCATCGCCCAACTGCGGTTGGAATACGAAGACGGCTCTGTGGAATATATCGTCACCGATACGGACTGGAGCAGTTCTTACTGCGGACCGCTCATCTTGGGAGACATCTATGACGGCGAGACGTACGACGCACGGCGCGAAAGCGACTGGTCGTCTCCGGAATACGACGCTTCGGACTGGAACCTTACGGAAGAGAACACCGAGTTCCACGGTGAAATCACTGCTTTTCGCGGACAGACGGTAAGAGTGCGCGACGAGTTCCGCCTCACGCCGAAAACCATCACCGTGTATGAAGGCGCAAAACCCACCGGCACCACTTACGGGGAAATCAACGTGACCCGTACGCTCTCCGGCACGGAACCGCTCCAACTGAAAGCCGGCGAGACGGCACTCGTCGACTTAGGGCAGAACATGACCGGCTGGATCCGCTTCACAGCCAAAGGCCAGCGCGGCACACACCTGCGCATCAAGTTCGGCGAGATGCTGAACGACAACGGTGCGTCCGACCGGCTCAACGACGGCCCCGGCGGAAGCCTCTACACCTACAACCTGCGCACGGCGGAAGCCACCCTGCACTACACGCTGAAGGGTGCGGAAGACGGCGAAACCTTCCAACCCTCCACCACCTTCTTCGGATTCCGCTACTGCGAGATAACGACCTCGTCAGACGTAGAAATCGCCCAATTCACCGGAGAATTCGTAGGTTCGGACTTGGAGGAACACGCTACCTTCGAGACCAGCCATCCCGACGTGAACCAACTCTACAGCAACATACGCTGGAGCCAGCGCGACAACTTCCTGAGCGTGCCCACCGACTGTCCGCAACGCGACGAACGGCTCGGCTGGACCGGCGACATTCAGGTGTTCGCCCGCGCCGCCACCTATCATGCCGACACCCGTGCCTTCCTCCGCAAGTGGCTCAACGACCTGCGGCAGAGCCAGCGCGAAGACGGGGCTTATCCCGACATCGCCCCCTTCCCCAACTTCTGGGGATTCGGCACCGGCGGCTGGGGCGACGCCGGGGTCATCGTTCCCTGGACGGTCTATCTCATGACCGGCGACCAGGCCGTGCTGGAGGAATGCTACGCTTCCATGACACACTACATGGACTGGCTCTCCCTGCAAGGCGACGGCCAATACAAATACAACGGAGCGGGAACGTCCACTGGCGACTGGCTCTCCTACGAGAACACGGACTCGCGCTATGTCTGCGTATGCCATTACGCCAACGTGGCCCAACTGATGAGCAAAATCGCAGGTGCACTGAGCCAATCACCGGCAGACACATATCATGCAGACTCGCTGAAATATGCGGAACTGTATGACAACATCAAGGCGGAATGGCAAACGCGCTATCTGGACAGTAACGGCCAGCCCACCGTCTCTACCCAAACCTCTTATCTGATGGCCCTGAAGTTCGGCCTGCTGCCCGAAACCTCCGTGGAGCGCGCCCGGGAAATCCTGCGCGAGAAAATCGAAAACAACGGCTACAAGTTGAGCACCGGCTTCATCGGCACGAGCCTTCTGAACCAGACGCTGAGCGAGCAGGGCATGGACGACCTGGCCTACGACCTCCTGCTGCAACGCGAGAATCCTTCCTGGCTCTACAGCGTGGACCAAGGCGCCACGACCGTTTGGGAACGTTGGGACTCCTACACCAAGGAAGGCGGATTCAACAAGCATGAATGGAACATGAACTCGTTCAACCATTATTCCTACGGAGTAGTGTCGGAGTGGATGTTCCGCCGCGTGGCCGGCATCGAGGCCGACGAGGCGCAACCGGGCTTCAAGCACTTCTTCCTGATGCCCACACCGGACGACCGCACCTACTTCCCCGCCGGGCAGGAGCGCATCACCAGCGTGAAGGCGACCCACGAAAGCGGCTACGGCCTCATCGGCAGCGAATGGCAACGCGGCGATGACGGACGAATCAGTTACCAAGCCACCGTCCCGGCCAACACCACCGCCACTCTCTACTTGCCCTTACTGAGCGAGAACGATGAAATCACCGAAGGCGGCAAGGCATTGGAAGAGGCCGAGGGCGTGACCTTCAAAGGCATCGAGGACGGCAAGGCGGTCATCGAACTGGAATCCGGCTCGTATGAGTTCTCCATGGAAGCAGGGACGGGCGAGCATGTGGAAGAAACGGCCCACCGTTCCTTACGCATCCACCCCAATCCGTTCCATGAAACGCTGAACATCAACTGCGACGAAGCAATCAGGCAAGTCAGCGTGACGGCCGGCAACGGACAGACCGTCTGTATCCGGAACCACGGCGGAAGCATCGACACCGCCACCTGGCAACCCGGCCTCTACATCGTGACGGTGGACACCGACAAAGACCACTACCGCACGAAGACCATCAAGGAGTAAAACGGAATCAATAAAAAGCCCAAGAGACGGCATGTCCTTTTCCAGGATGGCCGTCTCTTGGGCTTTTCCACGGGAAAAACTCAAATTCCTTATCTGAACATGAAATTTTGTGCACCAAAACTTTGCCCAAATTAAAACTATCACATATTTTTGCAAAGACTCGAAACCCCGACGGCCGGTGCTTCCGGCACGGGGGACGGCACTAAACGAACAAACAATTCAATATGCAATGAAAAACTACTCACTACGTCTGATTTCATGTTGCATGGCCGGATGGGGACTCCTGACGGCCGCACACGCACAAACCTCCAGTTCCAGCAACAACCTGACGGCCACGCCCGCCACCGACCGCATCGTCCCCTTCCGGCTCTCGGAAGCCGGCGTGACGCGCCAGGTGGAATGGGGCGCCGACATCGCCTGGCTGGATGAAAACAACGTGCGCCGCAGCGCGGCCTTCATGGGGAAGGACAACCTGGACATCGTGCGCACGTCGTTCCAAGCCACCTATGCCTTGGTGGACGGCGACCTGCAGCAAGGACAAAAAGACACCATCGCCATGCGCATCGGCATGCTGAAGTGGGCCAAGCCGGACGTCAAGCTCATGCTGAACAGCGACCACCCGCACATCGACCCGTGGTATGAGGAAAACGCCGAGGCGTGGGCGCAGCTCATCGACGTCTCCACCCGCTACTATCAGGACGCGGGCTACGAGGTCGTGTCCGTGGCACCGTTCAACGAGCCCGACTACGGCTGGAGCCAATGGGTACCGGGCAGTCAGGACGGCAACGAAGGGCGCCGCAAGGAAGGCTTCCGGCTCATTGCCGAGGAGTTGCGCAAGAACCCGCGTTTCGACAACATCCGCATCTGCGGGGGCAACACGCTGAACTGCGACCAGGCCCTGCCTTGGTACAATTACCTGAAAGACCAGTTGGACGAGGGGAACACCCACCAGCTGGCCGGCAGTTTCGACAACTTCGCGCAGTTCTTCACCACCGTGAGGGAAGACGGCAAACATGCCACCGCCGACGAAATGCACAACGTCATGGAAGCCATGGTGGGATTGGAATACGGCTTGCAGACGGGCGTATGGTGGGGCTCGGCCGAATACACGCGAGGCGAATTCTGCAAGGCCAGCCACGGCGAACGGCTGGCCTACGCCGAACACCGCCCCAACTGGACGGCCGCGTCGGTCTACCGCGCGCCGGACGGACGGGTGCAGGCCTTCGCGGGCATGTCTGAACGCCAAGGCGTCACCACCACCTACCGCTTCGTGTCGGAGGAGCGCGACGTGTTCTTCAACGGGCACGGCCCGCAGCGCGAATACGTCGTGGAACTGCCCGGCGGCGAGCCCGGCAGCTACCAGAACGGACAGACCAGCGCGGAATGCGTGGTGAACATCACATGGGGCGACGACATACAGCCCGTGGTGGACGGCACGTACATGCTGCTCAACAAGGACAGCCGCCGTCTTCTGGACGTCGCCAACGGCTCGCCTTCCGCCTCCTCCTACTCCACCGGGAAGCGCTCGCTGCAATGGCAGGTGAAGCCCGTGGACGCAAGCATTGGCGGCGACTTCAGCTACCACCAGATTGTTTCGGGCTATTCCTTCCAGACGCTCGACGTGCTGAACTGGTCGATGAATGCCGACACCGAGATTATCCTCTACACCAACAACCGTGGGAGCAACCAGCAATGGGTATTGGAATATGCCGGCGACGGGTGGTTCCGCATCCGCAGCCGGCACAGCGCGCTCTATCTCTGCTTCTCGGGCAACAAGCTCATCCAGACGGAGCGCGACGAGGCAAGCGACGCGCAACTGTGGCGCTTCGTGCCCACCGGCATCCGTCCGGCCGTCAGGGACGTGGACGCGCCCACAGGACTGACGGCGGAAGGGCGCGCCTCGTCCGTCGGCCTGACGTGGAACGCCGTGGATGCCTCCCATCCCACCTACACGGTGCTACGCTCCGAAACGCCCGACAACGGGTATGAGATCATCGCGCGCGACGTAGCAGACACGGCCTTCGTGGACAACAAGGCGGAGGCCGGAACGACTTACTATTATAAGGTGAAAGCCGTGGACGCCTCGCTCAACTCTTCGCCGGCATCGGCCCAGGCCAGCGCGGCGGCCAGCGGGGCTAACGACCTCGTGGCCCGCTATGAGTTCGAGGAGAACACGAACGACACCACCTGCAACCTCTATCGCGCAGCGACATTCGCCGAAGCCGTCTTCGACGGGGGGCATTCGGGCAACTACGCGCTGGAGCTCGACGGCGACTCGCAGTTCGTTCAACTGCCCACCACGCTGGCCAACCATGAGCGCATCACCGTGGCCACCTGGCTGTATTGGCGGGGCGGCTCCAACGAACAGCGCCTGTTCGACTTCGGCCGCGGCGAGGACGAGTGCATGTACCTCGAAATGCGGGCCCGCAACGGACTGATGTGCTTCACCATCAAAAAAGGCGACGAGGAACAGACGCTGGAAGGAGTGCGCCCGCTGACCTACCGCAACAAGTGGATCCACCTGGCCCTGACGATGGACGACGGGGCGGTGTGCCTCTACCTGAACGGGGAGCCCGTGGCCTCGTCAGCCGACATCACCCTGCGGCCCTCCGACCTGCGCCCCTTCCTGAACTACATCGGGCGGAGCCAGGCGGCCGACACGCCCCTGTTCTACGGCCTCGTCGACGATTTCCGCATCTATAACTACGCCCTGGACGCCGATGAAATCAAGAGTTTGTGGAACAACGGGACGGGCATCTGCGGCACGCCGGCCGACACGCCGGACCGGTTCGAACTGGGGCCGTTGCCGGCCGACACGCGGCTCGACGTGCAGTTCACGCTCGCCAAGGGAGCGGAGGACGTGCGCTTCAGCGTGTATGACCTGCAAGGGCATCTCGTGACGCAGCAGAACGGAAAGAACGGAGGCACCACGACCATCGGCGTGGAGCAGCTCCCGGACGGCATGTACGTGCTGAAAGCACAATGCGGGCCATCCGCGCACAGCCGCAAGTTCACCGTGCGCCACCCGTAACGGCCGTCACCCGTCCGGCCTTCCGCCTTTCGTGCGGGAAGAGCGGACGGGGATGACACACAACAAGCCGGGCTTGCATCCGTTGCGCCCGCGCGGCCCGCTTTCGGCCGCCGGCCCGGATGCAAGCCCGGCTTTTCCGTTCCGCCAATCAGGCAATCCCCAGCCAGTGCAGGAGCAGCGGCGTGAAGATGGCCGTCAGCAGGCCGTTCAGTATCAGCCCCAGGCTGGCATAGGCCCCGTAAATGTGCCCGTACTCCATGGCGCGCGAAGTGCCCACGGCGTGCGAGGCCGTGCCCATGCTCAGGCTTTGGGCTATGGGGCTCTTCACATGGCCCACCTGCAGGATCTTGAACCCGCACACGGCCCCGAACAGCCCCACCAGCACCACGATGGCCGCCGTGAGCGAGGGTATGCCCTGCAACGACTCGGTCACGGCCATGGCGATGGGCGTGGTGACCGACTTGGGCGCGAGGGAAATGATCACGTCGTCCGACGCGCCCATCCACTTGGCCGTGAGCACCACCGACACGATGCCCACGAAACATCCCACCAACTGGGAAACGAGCAGCGGCACCAGCTGCTTCCTGATGCTCTTGAGCTGCAGGTAGAGCGGCACGCCCAAGGCCACGATGGCCGGCTTGAGCCAGAAATCGATGATGGACGCGCTTTCGGCATAGGCCTCATACGACAGGCCCGTCAGCTTCAGGAAACCAATCAAGGCCAGTATGGCCAACAAAATGGGGTTCAACACCACCCACCCCGTCCGCGCCTGCAACTGCTTGGCCAGGAAATAAACGCCAAACGTGAGCGCGATGAGGAAAAAATCACTTTCGAGATACTCCATGTTTTCTAACCCATTGATGCACGTGACCCGTGACTACCAAGACCAAAACCGTACTGACCACCGTGGCCGTGAAAATCGGCCAGAACTCCGCCGCAATCACGTCGAAGTAGAGCATCAGCGCCACGCCCGGCGGCACGAAAAAGAATCCCATGTTGCTCACCAGGAAATCCGAGATTCCCTTCACCCAACGGAGCTTCACCCAGCCGGCCTGCAGGAAGGCCGCCAGCAAAAGCATGCCGATGATGCTGCCGGGGAGCTTCACCCCGTGGCCCACACCACAAGGTCGCCCAAAGCCAGGCAACCGAACAAAATCGTGCATTGTTTTACCATTCTCCCAATCTTTTTAACTCGAACCTGTAATGAGAAGCCGCGAAAAACACAGCCATTTCCCGCGCGGGACAACCGCAAGGAAACGGAGCCCGCCCATGCCCCCTTGATACAAGGCTGCAAAAGTAGAGGATGCACAAAAGATTGACAACAAAAACACGTTAAAAGACGCTAACAAACCTGAGAAAAAGGAGCGCAAAGCCCCCAACGGCACGCCGCGAAACCGGGAAAGGGCATGCGGAGCACGAAAGCGTACCTTGCGGAGCGTACGCGAGTACTTGCCGCAGAGTACTCAAGTACTCTCCGCAAAGTACTGCACGGGCCTGCACCCCTCCGCCCCCGTCGCGCGCCGGATGTCACACCATCGACACGTCCCGCCCGCCTTTCTGCCCCCGGCAAAGAAAAATCAGGAACGAAAGGTGCATCCAAAACCTTTTTTCCTTAACTTTGTCCCCACTAAACATCTGTATTATGAATAGGAGAATCTTATCATTGTGTGCCTTCTTCTGCATGGCACTCGCCGCAATGGCCGGCGGAAAGGCCAAGTATGTGTTCTACTTCATCGGAGACGGCATGGGGGTGAACCAAGTGAACGGAACCGAAACCTACATGGCCGCCACCGAAGGCCGCATAGGCACGGCCCCGCTGTGCTTCGCACAATTCCCCGTGGCCGGACTGGTCACCACCTTCTCGGCATCAAACGGCATCACCGACTCCGCGGCCGGCGGAACGGCCCTGGCCACCGGGCATAAGACGAAAAACGGCGCGATAGGCGTGACCGCCGACTTGTCTGCCCCCGTGCAAAACGTGGCTGCCGCCGCGAAAGCCGAAGGAATGGCCGTGGGCATCGCCACGAGCGTGTCCATCGACCATGCCACGCCGGCATCGTTCTACGCCCATGTGAAAGACCGCGGCATGTATCACCAAATCGGCAAGGACCTCATCGCCGCCGGATTCGACTTCTATGCCGGATCGGACTTCCTGCAACCGGAGAACAAGGAACTGAGCGGCGACCAGACGCTCTACGACCAATGCGAAAAAGCGGGCTACACCATCGCCCGCGGCTACGAGGACTACCAGGCCAAGGCCGGAAGCGCAAGCAAGATGCTGCTGTTGCAAACCGAGGCCGCCAGCCGGAAAGACCGCACCGCACTGCCCTACGCCATCGACCGCAAGGACGGCGACATGACCTTGCAGGACATCACCCGGGCGGCCATCGACTTCCTCTCGAAGAAGGATGCCGACGGCTTCTTCCTGATGGTGGAAGGCGGGAAAGTGGACTGGGCCTGCCACAGCAACGACGCCGCCACCATGTTCCGGGAAGTCATCGACACGGACGAAGCCGTGAAGGTGGCCTACGAATTCTACAAACAGCACCCCGACGAGACGCTGATTGTCATCACCGCCGACCACGAGACGGGGGGCATCGTGCTGGGGACGGGAGCCATGGAACTGCACTTCGACGTGCTGAAAAACCAGCGGCAGAGCGCGGAGGCCTTCAGCCGGATGATTGCCGCGCAACACCAAAGCAAGGGCGAAGGATTCACGTGGGAGTTCGTGCGCCAACAACTGCAGGAAGGCTTCGGATTCTGGTCGCAGATAGAGTTGGACGAGCGCGAAACGGCACAGTTGAAAAAGGCGTATGAAGACTTCTGCGAAGGCGTGGCCAAAGACAACAGGACTTTGTATGCCAGCGAGAACGTGATTGCCGGGACGGCGCGGAAACTGATGGCGCAGAAAGCCATGGTGGGCTGGCTATGCGGCAACCACTCCAACAGCTACGTGCCCGTGTTTGCCATCGGCGCGGGGGCCGAACGCTTCACGGGGCGCATCGACAACACGGAAATCCCCAAGAAGATTGCCGACGCCGCCGGATATGACTTCTAATAAAGGAAGGAAAATGAAACGGCTTGGCAAATTCTTCGCGACCCTGATCTGCGGTCTGGCCTGCCTCGCCGCGCAGGCACAGACACAGGTCGTCGCCCACCGTGGATACTGGAATACGGAAGGCTCGGCCCAGAACTCGCTGACGGCCCTGAGGAAAGCCGCGGAGGCCCGCGTATATGGCTCGGAATTCGACGTGCTCATGACGGCCGACGGCGTGGCGGTGGTCAACCATGATGACAACATCGGACCGCTGGACATCGTGCGGACGCCCTTCAGGGACATCAAGGACCACCGGCTGCCCAACGGCGAGACGTTGCCCACACTGCAGGCTTATCTGGAGGAAGGGAAAAGGCTGGAGGGGCTGCAACTGATTCTGGAGATAAAACCGGCGCGCGACAAGGCGCACGAGGACCGGACGGTGGACACTATCGTGAAGATGGTGAAGGACCTGGGACTGGAAGCACGGACGGAATACATCTCCTTCAGTCTCAACGTGTGCGAACAACTGGTGCGGGCCACCGGCGGCGCATCCGACATCTATTACCTCAATGGCGACCTGACGCCTCGCGAGGCGAAGGAAAAAGGATTCACCGGCATCGACTATGAACACACCGTGTTCCGGAAGCATCCGGAATGGGTGCGTGAGGCGCACGACTGCGGACTGAAAGTCAACACCTGGACGGTGAACCGGAAGAAAGACCTGAAACGGATGTACGAACTGGGCGTGGATTTCATCACGACAGACCATCCCGAAGAAGCCGCACGGCTGGTGCGGGAAGCGCGGTAGGCGCGCACGTCACTCCTCGAAACTTACATATGGCTGCAAGCGTTCCAAGTCGGACGGGGCAAACTCCTCGTACAACGACAACGCTTGCAGGCTTTTTATGGCCCCGAACTTGCGGCGGTGCTCCACGATGACCTTGCTCTGATAGAAATCCAGATAGGGATGGCGGCGCAAGGCATTCAACGACATACGGTTGACATACAGCGGGCGCGACACGGCGGGCGACACGGTGAACCAGCGCTCCAGCCCGGCAGGCAGTTCCTCCACCTCGGCCAACTGCTCCACGGCGACGAAGCCGCCCAGACGCTCTCGGTAGGCCACAATCTGCCGCGCGTAGTACGGCCCGATGCCGGGCACCTTCTTCAGCGTCGCGGTGTCGGCCGCGTTCAGTTCCACCTGCACCCCCTCTTCAAACTTCTCTTGCCTGAAACGGGGCCGCACGCTGTCGCGCCGCGGCGCTTCCACTGGCGGCAGGTCGGACATCAGCTTGAACTCATCGGCAATGCGGATATAGGGATACAGGCGGTCGTAGTCGCCCTTGGTCAGCCCGTAGAGCCTGGCGAAGTCCTCGGGACGATGGTAGCGTCCGCCACGCGCACGGTATTTATAGATGTTGCGCACCTGCCAAGGGCTTAGTCCCAGGCGCAGCAACGTGGTGGAATCGGCGGTGTTGGGGTCGAATTCGAACGTCTCCACCTTGCGTTCCTCCCCTTGGGCATAATAGGCCTCCCCGCCCGCCGCCTCAGGCTCCGATGCCTGCAGGCTGTCGAAAAAGGCGGAATAGGCCAACGAGTCCACCGGGCGGGCATCCTCCGGGCTGCTGCCGCCCAGCCACCAGAAGAAGGACGCGGACAACACGATTCCGGCCAGCATCCCCGCCAACAACAGCATCACACGCCGGTCGGCCTTGGAGAAATAGAAGAAATCGCGCCATCCGCCCTGCATCCCCGGCTACCGTATCAATTCGTTCACGAATATGGAAGCAATCCCTATCGGCGCCACATACTTCAACAGAAAAATGTAGAACCCGAAGAAGGGTATGCGGAGCCGGCCGCCATTCGTCACCTCGTCGCGCAGAATGCGACGGTCCAGATACCAGCCCGTGAAGATGGCGATGAACATCCCGCCCAAAGGCAGCATCAGCTTGGCCGTCAGATAGTCCGACAGGTCGAACAACGTCATGTCCCACAGGCGGACGTCGTTCAGCACGCCGAACGACAAGGCACACAACACGCCCAGCACCGTGCAGATGGACGTCACCCAGATGGCCGCCTTACGGCGCGAATAATGGAAACGCTCGTGCAGATAAGCCGTGGCCACCTCGTGGAGCGAGATGGTGGACGTCAGGGTGGCCAATACCAACAGGACGTAGAACATCAAAGAGAAAACATATCCCAGCCACGGCATTCCCTCGAAAGCCAGATGGAACACATTGGGAAGGGTGACAAACACCAGCCCCGGACCGGCATCGACCGACAGGCCCGGCACGGAGAACACGGCGGGAAAAATGACAAAACCGGCCAGCACGGCCACCGTGGTGTCTATCAAGGCCACGCTGCCCGCCGTCTTCATCAGGTTGGCGTCTTTCGTAAAGTAGGACGCATAGGTGCAGAGGCAGCCCATGCCCACGCTCATGGAGAAAAACGTCTGCCCCATGGCGTCGAGCACCACCTCGCCCGTGATCTTGCTGAAGTCGGGCTTCAACAGGAACGTCAGGCCTTCCGCCGCTCCCGGGAGCGAAAGCGAGCACACCACCAAGACGCAGATGATCAGCAACAGCATGGGCATCATCACCTTGGAGCAACGCTCAATGCCTTCCTTCACGCCACGCACCACGATGACATGCGTGAGGAGCATGAACAGGAACATATACACCACGGGGCGCCACGGGTTGCTCACGAAATCGTTGAAATAGGCCGTGAAATCCTTCGCGCCCAGAAACGCGCCGGAAGCGGAAGCCACGGTGTACTCCAGCGTCCAACCGGCCACCACTCCGTAATATCCCAAAATGAGGAAAGCCGCCAGCACGCCCATCAGCCCGACAAGTTTCCACGGCGTTCCGGGAGCCAGCACATCGTAGGCCTGCCCCGTGTTGGCACGCGAATGGCGCCCGACGACAAACTCCGCCACCATGGCCGGAATGCCCAAAAACAAGACGCAACAGATGTAAACCAAGATGAAGGCCGCTCCGCCGTCCTCGCCCGTCAGATAAGGGAAACGCCAGATGTTTCCCAAACCGACGGCCGAGCCGGCCGACGCCAGAATAATTCCTATCTTTGTCCCGAAATTCGCCCTTTCATTTGCTGCCATAGCTTTTTCCTCTATTAAATCATGCTTAATGGCGACAAATGTACAAAAAAAGAATTACTTTTGCAGGAAATATGAAATTAATATGCTGTCAAAAGTAACAAATTGGATAAAAAGCCACCCGGCTACCGTCAGTCTCGTCCTCGTCATCTGGTATCTCTCGCTGTTCACTCCGCCCGAGACCCAACTCTCCGAGATTCGCTTCTTCGACAAATGGACCCACTTGGCCATGTACGGCACGCTGACCGGCATCCTGTGGGTGGAAGACTGGCACACATGGCACGGCGCTCCGTCACGCTGGCGCGTAGCCTGCCTCTATCTCGCCCCCGTGACCATGAGCGGCCTCATCGAACTGGCGCAGGCTTACTGCACCACCGACCGCAGCGGCGACTGGCTCGACTTGGCTGCCAACGCCGTGGGCGCACTCTTGGGCATCGGCGCGGGCTATCTTGCCACCCGATGGCTGGCGCACCAGGACTGGACCCGCCGATGAAGACATGCGCCGACACGGCGCACGGCCCAACGCCGCACACCGCCCTGCGGCACTTGCCCGGTCAGTCGTCACGCCACAGTTTATAGGGATTCGTCCGAAGATGGGAGTTATAATAACGGCGGTCGCCCGTCACCTCACGGCCGATGAAAGCGGGCTTCTCGAATGCCTCATCCTCGGCAGACAGCTCCACCTCGGCCACGACAAGCCCTTCGTTGTCGCCATAAAACTCGTCCACCTCGAACACATGTTGCCCGGCGCGCACAAGGTAGCGCGTCTTGTCGATGACGCCGGGTTCGCACAAAGCCATCAGATCTTCGGCGTCGCGCAGGGGAATCTCCGTCTCGAACTCGTAACGCGAAATGCCCGCCGCGTCGGACCGCCCCTTGATGGTCAGGTAACCTTTTTCGTCGCGTATGCGGACCCGCACGGTGGCTCGGCCTTCCGACATGATGTATCCCTGCCGGATGCGGCTGCTCTGGTAGGCCTGCGATTTGAACTCACCCGTAACCAGGAACTTGCGCTCTATCTCAAAACTCATTGCCCATAATCGCAAAAGCGATGATTCCCAAGATAATCAACACGGCCAACGCGCCCATCAAGGCACCCATGGCCCGTTTCTGCTGCTTCGCCTCGCGCGCGGCCTTGGCGGCCCGTCTCATTTGTTTCTTCACACTCATAGTAGTATCATTTAAAGGTTTGCTGTCCGTTCCGTGGCGGCCGTCACTCCCCGCCGCCGTATTCCATGAGGTAAGCCTTGATGAATCCGTCGATCTTGCCGTCCATAACGCCGTCCACGTCGGATGTCTGGTAGTTGGTCCGGTGGTCTTTCACCCGGCGGTCGTCGAACACATAGCTGCGTATCTGGCTTCCCCACTCAATCTTTTTCTTGCCCGCCTCTATCTCGGCCTGCTTGGCCTTGCGCTTCTTCATGGCGCGGTCGTAGAGCTGCGACTTCAGCAGGCGCATGGCGTTGTTGCGGTTTTCGAGCTGCTTGCGGCTCTCGGTGTTCTCTATGAGAATCTCTTCCTCCTCGCCCGTGTCCGGGTCTTTGTATTGGTAACGCAGGCGCACGCCGGTCTCCACCTTGTTGACGTTCTGGCCGCCGGCTCCTCCTGAGCGGAACAAGTCCCACGACACGCGGGCCGGGTCGACATACACCTCGATGGAGTCGTCCACCAACGGAGTGACGAATACCGACGCGAACGAGGTCATACGTTTGCCCTGTGCGTTGTAGGGCGACACGCGCACAAGCCGGTGCACGCCGTTTTCCGACTTCAGATAACCGTAGGCATATTCACCCTCAATCTGCATCGTCACCGTCTTGATGCCTGCCTCGTCGCCGTCCTGATAGTTGCTGATGGTGCACTTGTATCCGTGCGCCTCGGCCCACCGCATGTACATGCGCATCAGCATTGACGCCCAGTCCTGGCTCTCCGTGCCGCCCGCACCGGAATTGATTTTCAGCACGGCGTCCATCGGGTCCTCCTCTTGGCGGAGCATGTTGCGCAGCTCAAGGTCTTCCACCGCCTCCATGGTCTTGGCATACAGTTCGTCCACTTCCTCTTCCGTGACGGTTTCCTCTTTGTAGAACTCAAACGCCAGCTCCAGTTCGTCGCACAGCGTCTTGACTTCCTTGTATCCGTCCAGCCATTTCTGCAGCCCCTTCACCTTCTTCATCTGTTCCTCGGCCGCTTTGGCGTCGTCCCAGAATCCCGGTGCCTGGGTGCGGAGCTGTTCCTCCTCCACTTGGATTTGCTTGTTTTCAATGTCCAGATAGCGGTAAAGCGCGTCCACGCGCCCCTTCATGTCCTTCAGTTGCTCAATGGTTATCATACGAATGCACTATTTCAAGTCACAAAATTAGATAAAAAAAAGCGGAAAGTGCCTACTTTCCACTTAAAAAATAGTCGTTTTGTCATTTTGCCGTCCCCGCCCGGCATTTTCAGGCAAAAAGCAATGAAAGCGCATTGCTGCTCTCCGTCGGCATCCGCAAAAAGCACCGGAAGATCCGCTTTTCCGCACAAAAATCACGCATTTGCAGCCGTCCCTTGCCCCAACCCCAAATACGCGATTCCCAGAAGGCCGGAACTACATCCTACGCAACTTTTGTCCCAATCAACAAATACCAAGCAAGCGAAACCTACAATCCTATGAGACAACGGCCGGAGTCAAACATTAATCTTTCGTTTCCAACTCCCTTTCGATTTCTTCAATCGTAGGCAAACTGCCCCGGAAATCTTTCGGCAAAGCCTGCCCTAACTCATAATCGGAGATTCCGATAGGCTTCTGTATATCACGTAAGGCATATTCGGCTTTGATGCGGTCTTTGGTCTTGCAAAGCAAAAGACCGATAGTGCGGTTGTCTCCCTCACGGCAGAGTATATCATCCACAGCGGAACAGTAGAAGTTGAGCTTGCCGATATATTCCGGCATGAACTCCGTGTCTTTCAGCTCAATCACCAGATAGCGGTGCAGGAAAGTGTTGTACATCAGAATGTCGATGTAATAATCATCTCCTGACACTTCTATGTGGTACTGCCGTCCCATAAAGGCGAACCCAGCTCCCATTTCTATCAGGAACTTTTCCACATGCCCGACCAGACCTATCTCCACATCCCGCTCATTGTATTGGTCTGTGAAAGTCAGCATGTCGAATATGTACGGGTCTTTAAGCATCGACCTTACCTCGCACGCTTCTGGTGCAGGCAAGATTTCGGTGAAATTGTTTGCCAATGCCCCGTGCTTGCCATAATCATCAAGCTTGATAGCCTCCTGTAGATAACGTTTATTCCAATGAGAAGTAATGCTTTGCACCATATACCAATACCTCGCCCGAAGGTCCTTGACCTGCTGCATCAGTATCAGATTATGCGTCCAATTTAAATGCTTTACGGGAAGGGTAAAATTGTATCTGCTTAATTGCGCAACCGCTGGTTGCGTAATTGAGGACATAGCATCTTTTACCATCGTCAGCTCCTGATTGTACTCGTTGAAGAACTGCATCATGCACTGCATATTACGCACGGAAAAGCCTTTTATTTCAGGATAGTCGTTCTTCAAATCCACAGCCAGCCGTTGCAGGGTTTTCTTGCCCCAGCCATCGGCGTCCTGACTTTGTTGCAGCATCCCGCCAATGTCCCAATACATCCGTAGCATCTCCTCATTGGCGGCATAAATCGCACGCTGTTGCGCAAGCAGTACTCTCTGCTTGATTTGGCGAAGTAATCTCGCATAACCCATGGCCGCATTTGCCTGCATATCCGTGTTTTTTCGCATGTTCTTCCCGAGAAGGCTGTCACACTAACGGACAATGGCCGCCCCGTCCTCCTTTTGCTCCGGCAAGGGCGGGAGGGGACAGAGTTTGTCCACGTCGGGCAGTGCCTCGTCGGCATACATCGCGTCAATCTCGGCGGCGTAGTTCTTATTTACCACGGGGCGCTTGATCTTCAGCGTGTTTGTCAGCTCGCCCTTCTCCATGCTGAAAGGTTCGGGCAGAATGGTGATGCGCTTCACCTGTTCATAGTGGGCGAACTCCTGCTGCAGGGTGGTGATGCGGAAGAGCAGCATCTTGTTGATGTCCGCGTTGCGGCACAAGTCGGCCGTATCCGTGAACGGGATGTGATGGCGCTCGGCGAATTCCTTCAGCAACGTGTACTCCGGCACGATGAGGGCGGAGACGAACTTGCGCTGGTCGGCGATGACCACAATCTGGTCGATGTAGCGGTCTACCACCAGCTTGGATTCTATCATTTGCGGAGCAATGTACTTGCCGTTGGAAGTCTTGAACAAGTCCTTGATGCGGTCGGTGAGGTACAGCTCGCCGTTTTTCATATATCCGGCATCGCCCGTGTGGAACCATCCATCCTCGTCGATGGCCGCACGGGTGGCCCCCTCCTTGCGGTAATAGCCCTTGGTGATGGTCGTGCCGCGCAGCAGGATTTCGTTGTCCTCGCCGAACTTCAGTTCCAACCCTTCAATCAGCCGCCCCACGGAACCGATGGTCTTGTACTTCCCGCAGTGGTCGCACGACACGGTGGCCGTGGACTCCGTCAGCCCGTATCCCGCCAACATGTTGAGTCCGGCCGAATGGACGAACTCTTCCACGGCAGGCGGGATGGCCGCTCCGGCCGTGGGGAAGAAGTTGGCCCGCTCCAGCCCCAGCGTTTTCTTCAGCAGGGCGATGATGGTTTTCTCGAAGAAGGCGTAGCGCAGCCGCAACGACACGGGCGGGATGAGGCCGCGCATCTTATACCTTATATTATATATCTTTCCGATGAGCAACGCTTCCTGCAACAATTTGCGCTGCACGGGATTGCTCCGACGAATCTTCTCCTGCACGCCGGCATACACCTTCTCCCAAAAGCGTGGCACGGCGCACATGCACGTGGGGTGCACTTCCTGCAATGACTGCAACACGTCGGCCGGACGGAGGTTGACGGCCAGCCGCGTCCCCTCGGCCAAGCACAAATAAGACCATGCCCGCTCGAACACATGCGTGAAAGGCAGGAAGTTCAGGGCCACGTCCTTGTCGCCCAGCGGGAGCACCCTGTCGTTGGCAATCAAAGCGTCGCGATACATCCTGTGGGTGAGCATCACGCCCTTGCTGGCCCCCGTGGTGCCGGAGGTGTAGAGGATGTTGGCCAAGTCATCAAGCTGCAGTTCGGCCGACCGCTTCTCCAGTTCGGCATCGTCTGCCAGCCCGTCGCCCAACTGCAGGAACTCCTCAAAATAGACCGACACGGTGTCCTGCGGACTCTTCACCACGGCTGGGTCGAAGATGACGAGTTTCTGGAGCGTGGGGCAATGAGGCATGCAGCGCAAGGCCGTATCGTATTGGTATTGCTCACCGACAAACAGGTAGCGCACCTCGGCATCGTTCACCATATAGACCACCTGGCTCTCAGAACTGGTGGCGTAGAACGGAATCGTGACCGCCCGCACGCCGTAGGCCCCGAAATCCACGAACAGGCATTCCGGCTTGTTCTGCGAGAACACCGCCAAGTTCTCCTGCACGCCCACTCCCAGCGCAAGCAAGGCACGGGAAACCCGCCGCACATAGTCGGAAAACTGGTTCCACGTGACCGGAATCCATGCGCCTTTGTCATAGTCGCGGTAACTCATGGCCGTCTGTCCGCCATAGGATTTCGCCTGAACATGAATCAATGTCGAGAAAGGAGTCGTATTCAGCATAGCTTCGATTTTTTATGTCCACAAAGATAGAGTTTTTTATTAAATAATGTATAAGAACCCCTTGAAAAGTTTAAAAACCTGCAAAAAGGCGTAACTTTGCCATAAACAAATGACAAATATGGACGCAAAAGCACTGACTGCCGAAGCCGTGGAACTGCTCTGCCGGATGGTGGAGCGGCCCTCCGTGAGCCGTGAAGAAAAAGAAGTGGCCGACCTGCTGGAAGATTTCATGAATGCCAAGGGGCTGTGCCCGCAACGCGCGGGGAACAATCTCTGGTGCATCGCGCCGCAGTTCGACGCGGAAAGCCGCCCCACCCTCTTACTGAACGCCCACATCGACACGGTGAAACCCGCCGCCAGTTGGACGCGCGCCCCCTTCGCCCCCACGAGAGAGGGCGACCGGATTTACGGACTGGGCACGAACGACGACGGGGCCAGCGTGGTCTGTCTCCTGCAAACTTTCCGCACGCTCTGCCGCAAGCCCCAACCTTACAACCTCATCTTCCTGGCCTCATGCGAGGAGGAGGTGTCGGGCAAGAACGGCATAGAATCGGTCCTGCCGCTGCTGCCGCACATAGACGTGGCTCTGGTGGGCGAACCCACCGGTATGCAACCGGCCATCGCCGAAAAGGGACTGATGGTGCTCGACGTCACGGCGCACGGCAAGGCCGGACACGCCGCCCGCAACGAGGGCGACAACGCAATATATAAGGCCATGAAGGACATGGAGTGGTTCCGCACCTACCGCTTCCCCCGCACCTCCCCCCTGCTGGGCGACGTGAAGATGAGCGTGACCATCGTGCATGCCGGCACGCAACACAACGTCGTGCCAGACCAATGCACTTTCACCGTGGACGTGCGGAGCAACGAGAACTATTCCAACGAGGACATCTACCGCACGGTATGCGCCCACGTCGACAGCGAGGTGAAGGCGCGCTCCTTCCGGCTGAATTCCTCGCGCATCGACGAGAGCCATCCGCTCGTGGCCCGAGCCAAGGCCTTGGGCCGCACGCCTTTCGGCTCGCCCACGCTGTCGGACCAAGCCCTGATGCACTTCCCCTCGCTGAAGATGGGGCCGGGTGACTCCTCGCGCTCCCACACGGCGGACGAGTTCATTCGGGTGACGGAAATAGAGGAAGCCATCGGCCTGTACACCGACTTGCTGGACGGGTTGACCATTTGAGTTCTGCAATAAGAATATATTCCGGCTCAGTAGAAATTCAGTGGGGGAACCAACTACAACACCTTTGTCGAATTGTCACCCAAGCACGGAATTTCCTGCCAGAAAGAAAGGCTTTCCTTCCGCTTCCGTGTTTCAATGACAAGTCGGACCGCCGCAAACAAGGGCCGGACTGTTAAAAAACGGGTGAAGAAATTGTTTGCATGGAGCATTTCTCCGTCCCGGCGGTCGTTTTTTCGCGGTAAAAACAGAATCGCTTTCCGCAAAGAGATGAACCGCCTTCCGCAAAAGCGAAACTTTTTTGCCGCAAGGCAGTTCCTGCGGGTGCAGAAGGAAGGGAAAAACAGGGCTTCGGAAGGCTTTTTCCGCTCTGGATGAAGTCCGCCCGCGCGCAAACCCCGTTTGTCCTTTTGCAAGCCATTCCCTTTGCAGGGCCGACGCGGAGAGCGGATTCCGGCCGCACGGCGTTCCGTAGCGGACGGCAAAATGTCGCGGAAACCGGCATTCGGCTTTCATCCTGCGTTCCCTTGGGCGTGCGAGGTTCACGCATTTCCGTCCTGTCCCCGTCCCGCGCCCGTTTGCGCGATTCCTGCAGGGGCAGTCTTGACGTTTTGACAAAAATGTCATTGGGGAACTGTTGCTGTCCGCCGGCCTTTTGGTGCCTTCACGACAAGAGGCGGCCGGCGCCACTGAAGCATGCAACTCCCCATAGACGGGACGGCTTTTCACATAGAGAATCCGACATTGGCTTGTTTCAACGCCCTATCCACACCTCCGGATTGAGTTTCTGGGTCTCCTTGCGCAGCTGGAAGTGCAGCACGCAATGGCCGGAGCCGTCTTCCTCCACCATCCCCAGGATGTCGCGCGCCTTCACCTTCTGGCCCTTGGCCACGCGAACGGACGAGAGGTTGCAATAGACCGAGATGTAGCTGCCGTGGCGCACAAGGACGTTCTTGGAGTCGCCAAACTGGAACACGGCGGAGACTTCGCCGTCGAAGATGGCGCGCGCCATGGCACCCCGCTGCCCCACGTAGTTGGTGCCTTTGTTGTCCAGGCGCACGTTCTTCAGGCCGGGCACGTTGTAGACGCCGAAGCGGCTACCCAGCATGTAGCGCCCCGTGATGGGCACGGGCAGGCGTCCCTTGTTGCGCACGAAGTCACCGTTGAGCGCCTGTTCCTGCGGCGAGATCCATTTGTATTCCGCGGGGATGGACGACGACTTCCCCCCTTCGGTTTTCTTTTTCTCCCCCGCCGCCTTCTTCGCCTGCTGTTTCTTTGCCGCGGCCTTGCGGCGGGCTTCTTCGCGCTTACGCGCCTGCTCTATCTCGTAGGCCACCAACTCGTCGATTTTCGCGTCCAGGGCCGACAGTTGTTTCTGCTGCCGGGCCACCTCCGTCTTCAGCTGCTTCTGCCTTTGCTTCAGGCCCGACACGTTTTTCTGTTCCTCGTCGTGCTGTTTCTGCAACAGTTCCTTCTGCCGTTCACACTCGGCCTTCAGGCGGTTCTTCTCGTCCCTCGCCGCCAACAGTTCGTTTTGCCGTGCCAGCAGTTCGTCCTGCTTGTCCTCAATCTGGCCGGCCAGCGTGCGCTGGTAGTTGGCATACTCGCGGGCATAGCGCGAACGGCGGTAGAGTTGCGTGACCGAACGGGCAGACAGCACGAAGAGCAGCGGACTCCCCACCGCCTTCGAGGCGCGGGCATAGCGCAGGGCACGGGCATAGTCGTGCTTCTTGCGGTCGAGTTCAGCCGCCGTGCGCTTCACGCGCCCTTCCATCTCCGCCACGTCGAGGTCCATCTGCTTCAGTTGCACCTCCATCGTGTCGATATAGCGCTGGCGGTTCTCCAGCCGGTTCACGATGGTACTGATGTCGCGCATCTTCAGCTCCACGGCCTTCTCCGTGTCTTTCAGTTCTTTCCGCGAGCGGTCCAGGCCCTTCTGCATTTCTTTCTTCTGCCCTTTCAGGGCCTTCACCTTGCGGCTGTCCTGCGCCGTCGCGGGCAGGGCCGCCATCCAGAGCCAAAAGGAACAGAAGAGGACTAACGCGGGCTTCATTTCATCAGTTGTTTGAGTATCAGGTCGGGACTGATTCTTTCATACTTGCCGCCCGGCTCGGCCGTCAGGGACACGTCTTTGGCGTTCCACTTCAGGTTGCGCAAGGCAATCGTGGCCGTCAGGCGTTTCCCGCCGCCCGCAATGTCCAGGGTCATCTGGTCGGGGAAACTTTTCTGCTCCACGGTGGCGAAGTGCCGGTACGTCCAATTCAGGGCCGGCACACTGCCCTGCCCGGGAACGGCCACCGTGGTGTTGCGGATGAGGCCCGTGAGCAAGTCCACCACGAAGCGGCACTGCAAGAGGCCTGCCCCGCGGGTCGTCATGACCGTGCTCTCGGGCAGCCGCTCCACCGTGAAGTCCTGCTCCTGCCATGCCCCGGCACGACCCGGCACGAACAAATCGTTCCAGAAAAGCGCCTGCAAGACATGGAAATCCACGCCCGCCTGCACCAGATAGGGCACGTCGGCATAGGCCACCTTCACGTATTCGCGCTCCATGCGGTTGATGAGCATCAGGTATTGCGGCGTGAATTCCAGACGGCCCACCTCCATGAATCCCATGGCCACGAGCGAGAGTTGGATGACCTCGTCGCGCTTCAGGTTGCAACTGCCGCCCACCGAGAGCGACTTTCCGTCCACCTGCAGCTGGAAGTCCATTTTGGACGTGACAGTGCCTTCCTTCAGTCCGGCCACCGCCATCTTGTCCACCCATTCCACCTTGCCGGCATCGGCCTTCCCGGCCGTCCCCGCGGCCTCCTTGGCAGAGCGGCAGGCACTCAAGGCCACACCGCCGCCACGGCCAACGCACAGGATATGATTTTTGTCCGTATCATTCTTCCACGTATTTTTTCAGTCGAATCTTCTTATCCAAAAGTTTGGAAACGTCGCCGCCCTTCGCGCGGGCCAGTTTCCAGTATTTCAGCGCGCCTTCCATCTCTCCGCAACGGGCATAGATGTCTCCGGCGTGTTCCAGCACGCCTCCCGACACTTCCTCGTCGGTAGCGATGTTGCCCGTGAGCACACGGTCCATATACATCTTCGCCTCGGCATACTTGCCCTTCATGAACAAGATCCAGGCATAAGTGTCGATGTATGTCTTGTTTCCCGGTTCGGCCACGATGGTGCGGTGGCTCATCTCCTCGGCCTTGTCCAGCTCGCGGTTCTCGAGCGAAAGGTAGTAGGCGTAGTTGTTCAGGCAGGCGATGTTCTCGGAGTTGTACACCAGGCAGGAGTCGTAGGCCATGAAGGCCGAATCGCGCAAGCCATTGGCGTAATACAAGTCGCCCATGATGCTGTACATGTCGGAGACAATATTGCGGTCGGTGTCCGGCCGCACCTGGTGGACGCCCTTGCGGAACACGTCGAGCGCCTTGTCCTCGCGGTCCAGCTGATGGTAAGAGAAACCAAGATAGAAGTAGTAGGAAAGCTGTCCGGGATAGTGGGTGACGCCGCGCGTGGCCCATTCCACGGTCTTCTCGTAGTCCTCTTCCTCATAGGCCAGCCTCGTGAGCTGGAAGAGGGCCGCCATGTTGTCCGGCTCCAGCCCCACCATGCGTTCCAAGGCGGCTTCGAGCTCGGGCCTCATGTTTTTCTTCTGAAGATAAGAGGCATAAAGTTTCAGCATCTCGGTGGTCTCGGGCACGGTCGCGAAGAGGCTGTCGAACACGGCGAGCGCCACGGTGCTGTCGGCATGTGCGTCCTCCAGTTCCACCAAGTAGTTGTGCAGCAACAGGTTCCGCGCCTGCTCGTCGGTGTCTTTTCCATAGAGCAATCCGTCGAACACTTCCTGGTAGAGCGAATCCTGCCCCGTCTGCTTGTAATAGTCCAACAAAGACATGCGCAAGGCCAGGTTGCGCGGTTCCTTGCGGCGCACCTCTTCGTAGACGGCCCATGCCTTCTCGGGCTGCTGGGCCAGCATGTATTGGTCGCCGATGAGCACGCGGTAGGCCAGGTCGTTGGGATTTTCCGCCGCCAGGCTCTCCAGTTCGGCGAAAGCCTTGCCGTCGTCCTTCAGTTCGCGGTAGAGACGGAATTTCTCAAGACTGACGGACACGTTCTTGCCCTCGAGCGTCTCGATGCGGTCGAGCGCATGGATGGCCTTACGGTAGTCCTCGCGCTCCATGTAGATGTTGACCAGCTGGGCCAACACGTCGGAGCGTGCCGGAGCGCGCTCGACCATGTCCTCGAGCACCGGCACGGCATGCTCGTTGTCGCGGTTGCGCAGGAAGAACGAGGCCAGGACTTCCTTGTAATACACGTTGTCAGGCTGCAAAGCCACCGCACGGGTCAGGCTCTCCGCACACTTGGCCGAATCGTCCATCTCCAGATAATACAAGCTGAGGTTGAACAAAGCCTCGCCCGCATCCGGATTGATGTCCAGGCAATGGCTGTAGAGGGCAAAGGCATCGTCGTAGCGCCCGGCCAGGCTACTCTTCACGGCCTCGGCATAATAGTAGTCGAACCTGCGCTGCGCCTCGGGCGTGAGGCCCTGCGCCTTCTGCCCCGCGGCACACGAAGACAGGCATGCGGCCACAACGGCCCACACACCGCCCATCCAAAACAAAATCCGTCTCACTGGCATTATTTTTCTCCCGAGTGGCCGAACCCGCCGGCCCCCCGCTCCGTATCGTCCAAACACTCCACTTCGCTCCATTCCGCTTGTTCGTATCTCGCCACCACCATCTGGGCTATGCGCTCGCCGTCGCGAATCTCGAAAGGCTCGGCCGAAAGGTTGACCAAGATGATGCGCACCTCTCCGCGGTAGTCCGCGTCGATCGTGCCCGGCGAATTCAGCACCGTCACTCCCCGCTTCAGGGCCAGTCCGCTGCGGGGACGGATTTGCGCTTCCGTGCCCTGCGGCAGGGCGATATAGAGCCCCGTGGGCACGAGGCAGCGCTCCAAAGGCTTCAACACGATGGGGGCATCCAGATTGGCCCGCAGGTCGAGGCCGGCCGAATCCGCCGTGGCGTACTCCGGCAAAGGATGATGGGATTTATTAATAATTCGTATCTGCATCGTAAAAAGTAGAAAGAATTGCTTTCGAGCTACAAATTTAGGTATAAATCGCGATTTACATGCCAGTGAGATAAGAAAAAGTCAAGGCCGCCCCCATATTTGTAATCCGCCCGGGACGATGCCGGAAAGTCGCATGCGCGGGGAAGAATAGTTGCCGCCTTGCCGACGGAAAGTCTAATCAACGTCGTTAACTATAGATTTGGACGGGACAGGAAGAAGTTTCCCACCTTACTATCCGGACTTACAGTTTGGAGCAATTGCATTATGGGACTCAAGGCCGTGGGGATGATTCGTCCTTCGCCTTTAGAGGAAATACGGATAATCCGCGGGGCACGACCATTGATTTTAAGATAAAGCGGGTGTATGTCGGCCTTTTTTAATTACTTTTGTGGGAAATCTACAAGACACAGACATGAATTGGCTACAACTGATCTCGAACAAGCGCTTGGGACTAGAACAATATCACCAGAACCGGAAGGACGACCGCACGGAGTTCCAACGCGACTACGACCGCCTCATCTTCTCGGCTCCCTTCAGGCGGCTGCAAAACAAGACGCAAGTGTTCCCCCTGCCGGGAAGCATCTTCGTGCACAACCGGCTGACCCATAGCCTGGAGGTGTCGAGCGTGGGACGCTCGCTGGGCAACGACGTGGCCCGGGGACTCATGCAGCGGCATCCGGAACTGGCAGGAAGCCACCTGACCGAAGCCGGCGCCATCGTGTCGGCGGCTTGCCTGGCGCACGACTTGGGCAATCCGCCTTTCGGCCACTCGGGCGAACGGGCCATCGGGACGTTCTTCAGCGAAGGCAAAGGCCGCTGGCTAAAAGACTACCGCGACCCGGACAGCGGCGACCGGCTCACGGAGCAGGAATGGGACGACCTGACCCACTTCGAAGGGAACGCCAACGCCTTCCGGCTACTGACCCACCACTTCATCGGGCGGCGGAAGGGCGGGTTCGTCATGACCTACACCACCTTGGCCTCCATCGTCAAATATCCTTTCTCGTCCGACCTGGCCGGCGACCACGCCAAGTTCGGGTTCTTCCGCAGCGAAATCGCCGACTACCAAAGGATTGCCGACGAACTGGGCATCCCGCGAAGGGAAAGCGAGGAGGGCTCCTACCGCTATGCGCGGCATCCCTTCGTCTACCTGGTGGAGGCGGCCGACGACATCTGCTACGAAATCATGGACATTGAGGACGCACACAAGCTGAAAATACTGAATACGGAAGAAACGCAGGGCTTGCTGCTGGGCTTCTTCGACGATGAAAGGCAACGGCACATCAGGGAAACCATGCTGCACGTGAACGACACCAACGAACAGATTGTATACCTCCGTTCGTGCGTCATCGGTTGCCTGGAAAACGAATGCGTGAAAGTGTTCCTCGAACATGAGGAAGAAATACTTGAGGGTACCTTTGAAGGCACGCTCATTGACCACATCGGCGAAACGCCACGGGCGGCCTACCGCGCCTGCGAGAAAATGGCCTACGCGAAAATATACCGCAGCAAGGACGTGGTGGACATAGAACTGGCAGGCTTCCAGGTCATCACCACGCTGCTCGACCTGATGCTCGAAGCCGTGTGCCACCCGGAAAAAGCCTATTCGCAACTGCTCATCAACCGGGTGTCGCAACAATATGATATCCGCGCGGCACGCCTCTACGACCGCACGATGGCCGTGCTGGACTACATCTCGGGCATGACCGACGTGTATGCCCTTGACCTCTACCGTAAAATCAACGGCACGAGCCTGCCCGTGGTCTGAGGGAAACCTTCTCCCTCCGCTACCCGCGGCCGGAGAAGGTTTCGATATGGCGCCGGCGCTTCTCCTCGCGGATTTCGTCCACCGCGATGAGAATGCCCGTCTCTTCCACGTCGCCGAACTCGTCGTTGATGGCCGTCCCGAACATCTTCATCGTGGGGGACAACCCCATGTAGGCGTTCACCAAAGGCGGGATGTTGTAGCCCAACTTGCGCACTTCCGAGTTGAGTATCTTGTAGTCTTCCTTGAAGTCATCGGCCACGAACAGCTTCTTGAGCTCTTCGGTGTCGGCCTCCAGCTGCAAGGGATGAATGGGAACTATCAGTTTCTCCTTGTCCTCGAAATGCTTCTTCAAGAAGTAGAGTATCATGTCGCGCCCGTAACGGTTGTAGGAGGGATACATCGTCATCTTGCCGAAATAGTAGCGGACGTCGGGCACCAACACGGTGAGCGCGCCCAAGCCGTCCCAAAGGTTGTCGAGGGCGAACAGCCCTTTCGAACCTTTGCGGGTGCTCTGGTATTCCAAGGTGACGAACGAACGCCCCAGTTCTATGGTATAGGGCATGTAGTTCTTCATGAAGTTCTCCGAGAAATGGAACATGTGGGAGGTTGCCAGAATCGGCTGCCCGTCGGCATTGACTCTCACCTTCGAACCCAGCAGGTAGCGATAGCCGCCCAAGATTTCCTCCGTCTCCGGGTCCCACACAATCAACTGCTTGTAGGGCTCCTCCATCATGTCGAAGTCATCGAGGTCCATGGCCATCCCCGTACCGCCGCCGGCAGCCCGGAAGGCAATCTCGCGCAGCCGCCCTATCTCGCGCACCACGTTGGGGGAATCCTGCCACGTCACCACATAAATCTCGTTGTGGCTCTTGTTCGTATCACGCAACCTCTTGTCCGCCGTCAGTTCCGCCTTCAAGAGCTCTCTGCTCACTGGAGCTATGATTTCTTCCATATCGTCAATTCATTTTCTTTTCATTACAACTTATATACTTCTTCCCGCACCACTTGCGCCCACTGCAGGGCCGTGCGGGACTTGTCGAACGACTCCCAAGGTATCGGCTTGCCGATGACCACCTTATACTCGCCATGCTGGCTCCGGTACATTTCGTCGGGCAAGAACAGCATGGCCAGATTGAACTTGATGCGCAACCGCTTGCACCACTCGGCGATGGTATAAAAGCGGCTGGAGTTCTGCCCGATGAAATGAATAGGCACGATGTCGCGCCGCGTGGCCACGCTCTTCACCACAAAAGCCTTGTTCCATGGCAGGTCGCGTATGGAACCGTCTCTCATGCGCCGCGAGCAGATGCCGGCGGGAAACATGATCATCTGGTTGTCGGACCGGAAAGCGTCGTCGACCAACTGCGGAAAGTTGCGGGCCTGCGCCCCCAGCTTATTGATGGGCACGCACAACGGCGCCAAGCCTTCGAGGTTCATCAGCAGGTCGTTGACGAGATACTTAATCTTCCCGTCGTAATGCCGCCCCAGCACCATCCCCAACGTGACGCCGTCGATGGCGCCCAACGGATGGTTGGAAACGAAAGTATAGCGTTTCGACAGGTCGGAGACATTCTCCAACCCTTCCACCTTCACCGTCACGTCGAGATAACGCAACGTGTTCTCACAGAACTCCACTCCGACGTATCCCCTCTTCAGGTATTCGTTGATGAAGTCCTGGTGTATGAGGCGCTTCAGCCATCCCACCACGAAACCGGGGATATACTTGGCCTTGGCTCCCGCACGGCTCCGCACGATGCGGTCCAAATCTATCAATGTAACGGCTTTATCCGGCATGGTATCTTTCCTTTCGCTCCGCCAATGCTTCCCGTTCGCGCTTCACGACACGGTTATCTTGGCATTGTTAATAATATAAGTTCCTTTGGGCAATCCGCTAATCCAATTCGTCCCCTTGTTTAAACGGAACAAACCATAAAAGACACCATTGTCTTTGTATATGGGCAACATCTGCACGTGCTGGCTCGTGACCAGCAACGACCGCCCTTTCATCTTAATCTTGATGGGATAAGTAGAAGAAACTCTCTTAATCTTATAAAGATGGGAGTGTTCCGAAAAGGTCACTTTCTTCTCCGCAGAATCGCCTCTGCTCACGAAAGAAACATCCTCCTTGGCCGCAACATTCACAGAAAAGCCGTATGCCAGGAGCGCCCATAAACAAACCTTTTTCCAACTACGCCCACCCATTTCGTTTAAAATTAACTTCTCTTTTGCAAAAATAAGATGAAACTATCACTTTTCAAGTCAAGCCGTCCGTATTTTAAGATTTATTAGACTTATTCGTCCCGAAAAACGGTTTCGGGCATCTCATTCCTGTTCCAATCCCGTCGGAAGAAACGCGAAACCGGATGTTACTTTACAATTCCGCGCACGCAAAGTAACATCCGGTTTCGCCGCCCAAAGGGCAAAACGTCATGCCAACAGCTGCTTTACCAATGCGCTGATGGCTTTCCCTTCGGCTTTCCCGGCCAGTTGCTTCGTGGCCACGCCCATCACCTTGCCCATGTCCTTGGCACTGGTGGCTCCCACCGAAGCGATGATGGCCTTTACCTCCTGCTCCAGCTCCTCGGGCGAAAGCTGCTTGGGCAAATAACGGTTGATGACTTCCACTTGGGCCAACTCCTCATCGGCCAGGTCCTGCCGGCCCTGCTCCACATAGAGCGCCGCGGTATCCTTGCCCTGCTTGGCCAGCTTGGCCAAGATTTTCAAGGCGGCGTCGTCCGAGAGCTCGTCGTTCGCCCCCGGTGCCGTTTTGGCTTCCAGAAAAACTTTCTTGATGTTGCGCAAAGCCTCCAAGGCCATTTTGTCCTTGGCCTTCATGGCTACGATGATATCCTTGCTGATTTGTTCAAAAAGTGCCATATTCCTTTTCTTCCTTTCTTTAAAATACAATCATAGACTTCTCTTCTTCGGCAGCGCCCGTCGCCGCCTCGCCGGCCAGGTTTTCCGTTCCTGCCGTTTTGTTCTTGATGCTGGCCAGCACTTCCTTGCTGCGCTTGTAGGTCGGCGTGTCTTCCACCATGGAAATCACATCGTCGTTGTCCAGGTCGTCGTCACCGAAGACGTAGAGGTGGTGGGGCCGTTTGATTTCCCGCTGGTTCATGTCGTGGGTGTAGAATTCGCGTCTGCGCTCTGCCTTCTTCACGGCCATCTCTTCCTTTTGGGCGCGCGCTTCTTCGTCTTCCACGCCATGCTTGGCTATCACATTGTCCATCCGGGGACGTTCTTCAGCCCGAACCCGGTGGCCAGCACGGTGATCTTCACCTTTTTTTCTCCAACGTGGCGTCCGTGGCCAACCCGAATTTCGTTTCCACGTCGTCGCCGAACTTGCTCATGAACTCGTGCACCTCGTTCATTTCCCCCATCGTCAGCTGGTCGCTCTCCTCCTGGTCGCAGAAAGAAATGCTGAGCAAGACCTTCTTCGAGTTGAAGATGTCGTTGTTGTTCAGCAGCGGGGAGTGGAGCGCGCTCTCAATGGCTTGGCGCACGCGGCCTTCGCCCTCGCCGAATCCCGTACTCATGATGGCCACGCCGCCGTCCTTCAACACCGTGGTCACATCCTGGAAGTCGAGATTTACGATGCCGTGCACGGTGATGATCTCGGCGATGCTCTTGGCTGCGACAGACAGCGTGTCGTCGGCCTTGGCAAAGGCGTTCAGCACGGTAAGCTCCGGATAAATCTCGCGCAGGCGTTCGTTGTTGATGACCAACAGCGCGTCCACGTGCTTGGAGATTTCCTCCACGCCGTCCAGCGCCTGGTCTATCTTCTTCAATCCTTCAAAACGGAACGGAATGGTCACGATGCCCACCGTCAGGATGCCCATTTCCTTGGCGCACTGGGCTATCACGGGCGCCGCTCCGGTTCCCGTACCGCCGCCCATGCCGGCTGTGATGAACACCATGCGCGTCCCGTCGTTGAGCATGTCCTTGATGCTGTCCAGGCTCTCCATGGCCGCCTGCCGTGCCCGTTCGGGACGGTTTCCAGCCCCCAGGCCTTCCGTTCCCAACTGCAAGCGGGTGGGAATGGGCGAATCGCTCAGCGCCTGATTGTCGGTGTTGCACAGCACGAAGGTCACGTCGTGGATGCCCTCCTTGTACATGTGGTTCACGGCATTGCCGCCGCCACCGCCGACTCCGATGACCTTGATGATACTCGGGCTGTTGGTCTTAAAGTTAAACCTTATGTTGTCTGCTTCTTCTTCCATGATATTTATCCTTTTCTTTTCTACGTTATTCTTCAGTCACTGTATTGGTCCAGTCCTCAAGCCGCTCCTTGAATTTCTTCCAGAAGCCCGGCTTGTTTTTCTTCTTCTCTTCCTTCACGGCCGGCGGCTCTTCCTCGTGCACAGCCGGAGCTGCCGCAGCAGCGGCCACCTCTTTCTCCACGTCCTTTTCCTCCATCGGCGGCTCCTCCTTCACTTTGGGAAGCGTGCAGTTCTGGTCGCCTTCGTTCAGCAAGGACAGCAGGACGTTCAACGAACCGTCCTTCGCCACCTGGTCGGGATGAACCGCCTGCAAGGGGAAGGGAACGATGCGTGCAAAACGGATTTTGTCGGGATGGATGCGCTCGGAAACGGCCTTGTCGAGGTTCTTCACATTGGCCGCCGCGCCCGAAAGCACGACACCGGCCACGAGCTTGTCCTGATAGCCACTATTACGTATCTGCGCAGCCACGTTGCTCAGGATTTCCTCTTCGCGTGCCTCGACGATGTCCACCAGCAAGCGTTCCTCGATGGTCCGCCCGTTGTTCACCAGCAGGTTCTTGGCCAGTTCCTCGCTGCTCAGTTCCGAATAGGCCGAGCCGTATTTCACCTTCAGGTTCTCAGCCTCGTCCTCGTCAATCTGCTGGCTGCCCAAGTCCTGAGTGATGTTGTTACCGCCCAAAGGTATGACAGCCAAGTGGCGGAGCAGGTTGTTCTTATATACCGCCACGGTGGTCGTTCCGTAGCCGAAGTCGACAAGGGCACAGCCCGAGCGCCTTTCCGTATCGGTCAGCACGCTCCCGGCCAGCGCGATGGGCGCAACGAAAATGCCCGCCACCTCGAGCCCGCTGGCTTCCACGCATTTCAGGATATATTCCTTGATTTCCGTTTTGGCAATCACGTTGAGGAAAGTGCCGTCAATCTGGCTGCTCAGCACGCCGACGGGGTCGGTCGTCGTGTCCAGCCCCACGTGATATTCCTGCGGCACCACTTCCAATATCTCATATCCGGAATAGACGGTGCCCCGGTTTGCCTTGAGCAAGGAATCCACCAATTCTTGTGAGACGACGGTCTTCGTGGCAAACTGGCGCGACACGGTGTTCTTCTTCGTCCGCAGCGACTGGCCTCCGATGCCGACGAACACCCGGGCAATCTGCATGTCCAATGCAGCTTCCATCCGTTCGATGATATGCTTCAGGCACATCACGGTCTTGTCTATGTTATAGACCACGCCCTTGCGGATGCAGTTCCGCGCGTCGGCCTGCTCGACGTCGAGCACCTGCACGCTCCCGTCGATGTTCTTACACCCGGCCACGCCTCTGATTTTCGAGGAGCCGAATTCTATCGCCACAATGATTTCTTTCTCTACAGCCATATCATTTCTTATTTTTCTTGCAAATAATTTGATTGTCATACTTCAGGCTGATTTGGGAATACTTGTTCCATCCCACCCGGTTCAGTCCCTCAGTATAAAACTCCTTCATCCGGTCGAGTTTACGCTCCACGTCCGTGGGCTGCCCCAACAAGATGATATGCTTTCCCACGCGGGGCACAAGCTCCACCTCTCCGTTCTCCAGCACGTGTATCTGCTGGATTTGCTTGTTCAGAAAGGATTGTCCTGAATCACACGGCCCAGCCGCGTCAGGTTTCTGCCGCGCATACTTGGGAGTGATGCTTCCCGTGGCCACCACAAGGTTGGCATAGTATGCCGATTTGGGCATCTGCTTCCCGGCCCGGTCGAGATAATAGTCCTGCCCGTCGGCTGCCATGACGTGCAATATCGGGAGCCGCTGCCTGACGCGCACGCAGACTTTCCCGCCGGGTGTCTTGTAGCACGTCACATCTTCTATATAGGGGTTCTTGCGCAAGGCCGCCTCCATCTTCCCCAAGGCCACTTCGTTCATCTTCCGCCCCACGGGATTGCATTTCTGCTTGTCCAGGAGCCGCAACACTTCGTCGGGCTGGATGAATCCCACCCGCAGGCTGTCCTCGACCACGACCTCCACTCCGCCGCACACCTGTCCTTCTTCGGGCTTGTTCAGCACCGTCACGGCCGCGACGAAATAGCACAGCAGGCCGAGCAGCAACACTATGACAGACAATTTCTTTATCATCTTGCTTTCAACACCTCCATAATTTGTGGCACATAGGCATCTATATCACCCGCCCCCAACAAGATGAAGACGTCCGCGTCCGAGCGGCGCACCATCTCGGGCACCTCCTCTTTGCGGCACAGGCATTTCTTCACCTCCGGAGCCAGCCGGTCGTATATCAGCCGGCTCGTCACGCCCGGAATCGGGGCCTCGCGCGCCGGATAAATATCCGTGAGAATCACCTCGTCCAGCAGGGAGAGGCTTTCGGCAAATTCCTTGAAGAAGTCCCGCGTCCGCGTGTAGAGGTGGGGCTGGAATATGGCCGCTATCTTCCTGTCGCCGTAAAGTTCGCGGATGGACACCACGCTCTGGCGTATCTCGGCCGGATGGTGGGCATAGTCGGTCAGGAACACCGCCTTGTCGCACTTCAACTTGAAGTCGAAGCGGCGGTCCACCCGCGGAACGAGGCCATGGCCGACCTGATTTCGTCGGCCGTTGCCCCTGCGATTTGCGCCAGCGCCATGGCGGCGATGCCATTTTCTATGTTGACCCCCACGGGCACGCCCAGCTGGACGTCACTGATGTTCCCCAACGGGGAGACAAGGTCGAAGCAGATTTCACCGTTCCCGATGCGGAGGTTCTCCGCGTGGAAGTCGCCATGGGCACGGCTGTAGGTGTAGACCGTGACACCTTCGCACACGTCGGGCCTCATCTCCAGTCCTTCGTGCAGAATCAGGAAGCCGTCCGGCCGAATCAGGGAAGTGTATTTCGTGAAACTTTCCAGATAGGCCTGCTTGGTGCCGTAGATGTCCAAGTGGTCGGGGTCGGTGGCCGTTATCACGGAGGCGTATGGCGCAAGCCAATGGAAGGAGCGGTCGAACTCGTCCGCCTCGATGACCACGTAGTCGCTCGTGTCCGAGAGGATGTAGTTCGTGCCATAATTCTTCGTGATGCCGCCCAGGAAGGCGTTGCAGTCCACATGGCTCTGGTGCAGGATGTGGGCCGCCATGGACGACGTCGTCGTCTTCCCGTGCGTCCCCGCCACGCAAAGCCCCTTGTGGGAGCGCGTCAGCCGGCCCAGCACCTGCGCCCGCTTCTCGATTTCGAACCCTCGCGCGCGGAAATAGACCAGTTCCGCATGCTCGTCGGGAATGGCGGGCGTGTAGACCACGAGGCAGGCCTCCTTCTCGCGGCAGGGCGCCGGAATCTGTTCCACGTCCTCCTCGTAATGTATCATGGCTCCCTCCTCCTGCAGTTTCCGCGTCAGGTCCGACGGTGTGCGGTCGTAGCCGCCCACGCAGATGCCCTTGCGCAAGAAATAACGCGCGACGGCACTCATGCCGATACCGCCGATGCCCACGAAATACACTGCCTTTATCTCACTTATTTCCATCCTTATTTCTTCCTTTCCCTGTATGCCACGGCCAGTTTATAGACTTCGTCCGCAATGCGGTCGGCCGAGTCCGCAAAGGCCAGTTTCTTTATGTTTCGGCTCAAGCGGTCCAGCCGGCCTTCGTCGGCCACCGTCGCCAGCGCCAGCGCGATGAGTTTGTCCACGGCTTCGGCGTCCGTCACGCAAAGGGCCGCGTCCTTGTCCACCAAGGCCATCGCGTTCTTGGTCTGGTGGTCTTCGGCCACGTTGGGCGACGGCACCAATATCGCCGGTTTGCCCAACAGGCACAATTCGGAGATGCTGCTGGCCCCGGCCCTCGAGATGACCAGGTCGGCCGCCGCGTAAGCCTCGTCCATGCGGGAGATGAAGTCCGCCACGAACAGGTTGTCCGGTTTCCCGGCCTGCTTCAGCCGCTCCTTCAACTGGGGAAATAATATCCTCCGGTCTGCCAGATGAACTGCACGCCCGACTCCCCCTATCAACGACAAATTGCCCATCACGCTCTCATTCAGCGTGCGGGCACCTAGGCTTCCGCCCATCAGGAGCACCGTCTTCCGGTCTGGCCGGAATCCGAAGCCCTGAAGAATCTCCTCGCGGCTTCGCTTGCACTCCAACAGCCCCTGCCGCACGGGGTTCCCTGTCAGGATGATTTTCTCTTTCGGGAAGAAGCGCTCCATCCCTTCGTAGGCCACGCAAATCTTGTCGGCCCGCTTGGCGAGCAGCTTGTTCGTCACCCCCGCATAGGAGTTCTGCTCCTGTATCAGCGTGGGAATCCCCATGGCCTCCGCCATGTTCAGCGTGGGCCCGCTGGCATAGCCGCCCACGCCCACGGCCGCCATCGGCCGGAAGTCCTTGATGATTCTCCGCGCCAGCCGGCGGCTCTTCAATATTTTGAACAACACCGCGACGTTCTTCCACAAGTGTTTCCTGTCGAAACCGCAAATGGGCAACGCCTTGATGGGATAACCTGCGGCGGGGACGCGCTGCATCTCCATCCGCCCTTCGGCCCCCACGAAAAGTATTTCGGCCTCCGGATGCTGCGATTTAATGGCGTTTGCGATGGACACGGCAGGAAAGATATGGCCGCCCGTACCGCCTCCACTGACAATCACCCTCAACTCTTCTTTCATCAGAAACGAATTTTATCAGCAAAAATAATAATAAATCCGGTATTTCTCTCCTTTTTTCTTCCTTATTTTATTTCAAAAAGGCAGTTTGTTTTACATTTTACGGCGACGGCAGCCGCTCCACGCGCCTTGCGGAAGAAGACGGACAGGACGAAGGAGGCCACGCCACCCATCGGGGCCGGACAAAACCGCCCCGGGAGGGAAAGGCACTCTCCCTCCTGTGGGACAAGGCGACGACGGAACGCCTCGTTTATAGATTCGGACAAAAACGGGCCGCGGAAAACTCACCGGAACGACAGGACTTCGCCCTCATCTCCGGACATTCCGTCGCGGAAGGCGGACGGAGGCTGGCCGCCGTCCTGAAAAGCGCTTGCCGCAAAGTATTCGAGTACTCTGCGGCAAGTACTCGAGTACGCTCCGCAGAGTACGCTGACGGACTCCGCACGGCGCCGCAGGATGTCGCGCAAGGACGGACACGCCCCTGCCTCCAGCCGTCCGGGCCGCTACGCCGGAGAAAAATCAGGAAAAAAGCATTGCATTACGATTATGCCTCGCCGGCATCGCGCTTCGCCACAGGCGCCGCGGGAATCCCGTCGGCACCGATGCCGTCGTCTTCGGCCTGCGACTTCTGCTTGGCCGAACGGCTAACGCTCAATATCACACCCAGATAGACACAATTGATGAGGATGGACGTGCCACCCTTGCTGATGAGCGGGAGCGGCTGGCCCGTGACGGGAAACACGCCGACGGCCACCGCCATGTTCACCATGGCCTGCGTGACCATCATGAGCGAGAGCCCCATCACCAGGAATGCCGGGAAATTGCGCTCGCACCGGCTCGCAATGCGCGCCGACCGGAAGAGCAGCACGATATAAAGGAACATGACAAACGCGCCGCCTCCCAATCCCAGTTCCTCGATGACGATGGCGTAGATGAAGTCGGAAAACGACTGCGGCAGGAAGTCGCGCTCCACGGAGTTGCCCGGACCGCGGCCGATGACGTTGCACGTGGCTATGGCAATACGGGCATGCGTCACCTGGGGGTTCTTCGTGATGTCGTACTCCGCCGCGCTTTCCGGCATATCCCCATGCCCACGCACACGGTTGGCCCACGTGGGCAGGCGGTGCAGTCCCGGGCATTCGCTCAGGGTGGACAGCGTGGAGTCGGGGGCAAAACGGAAGAAGGTGAACAAGCAGGCGCCCGCTATCACGATGATTCCCACCAGGCTGCCGAGCTGCTTCCAGGGAATGCCGCCCACGAACATCATGAGCAGGACGACCAGGAACGCCAGGCCGGCCGTGGAGAAGTTCTCGGGCACAATCAAGCCGCAAATCACCACCGACACGCCCAAAATCCACTTGAAGGCGCGGCGCTGCGCGCCCACCTCGTCACGCATGCTGGCCAGAATCAGGGCCACCGTGGCCACCAGCACGGCCTTGCCGAACTCGGAAGGCTGGAAGCCCCACAGCCAGCGGCTCGCGTTGTTCAGCTTGGGCATGAACATGACCAGCACGAGCATGAACACCGAGAGGGGCAAGCCGAACACGGGTATGAGCTTGAAATAACGGCACGGTATCTTGTGTACCAGAATCGTGGCGACCCCGCCCAAAAGGAAACAGCCGCCATGCTGGAGGATGGGTTTCCAGTAGTAGCCCGTCTTGTAGCTCATGTTGCTCGACGCACTGTAGACTTCAATGATGGAAATCAGGGCCAGGAAGAACAGGATCATCCAGATGACCTTGTCGCCCTCGAACAAGCTCCACTTCTTCAAAACTTTTGCAGGTGTGACCATTTTCGCTACCTTTCCTTTGTTTATAATGCCCTCACTAACGCTTTGAACTGGTCGCCGCGGTCTTCCATGTTCTTGAACAGGTCGAAGCTGGCACAACAAGGACTGAGCAGCACCGTGTCGCCCGGACGGGCCATCTTGTAGCAGGCCTCCACGCAGTCTTTCATGCTGTGCGTGTCGGCAATCGGAAGGCCGAAAGAGTCGAAAAAGGCGTGCAGCTTGCTGTTGTCGGCTCCCAGGAACACCAGCCCCACGCACTTCTTGCGCACCAGTTCGGCGATGGCATTGTAGTCGTTGCCCTTGTCCTTTCCGCCCAGAATCAACACCGTGGGCGTCTTCATGCTCTCCAGCGCATACCAGCAGGCATCCACGTTCGTGGCCTTGGAATCGTTGACGTAGTCCACGCCGCGCACGCGCACCACTTTCTCCAGGCGGTGCTCCACGCCCTCGAAGTCGCTCAGGCTCTGCCGGATGACCTCGTTCTTGATGCCGGCCAGGTCGGCCGTGATGCCGGCGGCCAGCGAGTTGTACATGTTGTGCTTTCCGGTCAGCGCCAACGACTCCTGCTCCATGTTGAACGGAGTGGGATACTCGATGACGTACTGCCCGTCGGCCAGATAACCTATCATGCCCTCCTTCTTCAGTATGGAGAAAGGACACATCTTGGCCTTTATATCGTATTTCTTCAATTCGCGCTGTATGATGGGGTCGTCGTTCCAATACACGAAGGCGTCCGTCTCTTCCTGGTTCTGCAGGATGCGCATCTTCGCGTCCACGTAGTTCTGCATGCAGTTGTCGTAACGGTCAAGATGGTCGGGCGTGATGTTGAGCAGCACGGCGATGTTGGCCGGAAACGGTACATGTTGTCCAGTTGGAAACTGCTCAGCTCTATCACGTAATAATCGTAGTCCTTCTCTGCCACCTGCAGCGCAAGGCTCTGCCCGATGTTGCCAGCCAGTCCCACGTTGTAGCCGGCCTTCTTGAATATATGGTAGATGAGCGAGGTGGTGGTGGTCTTTCCGTTGCTGCCCGTGATGCAAATCATCTTGGCATTCGTGTAACGTCCCGCGAACTCGATTTCCGAAATAATGGGAATGCCGGCTTCCTTCGCCTTGCACACCATCGGGGCGTCCTCGGGGATGCCGGGGCTCTTCACCACCTCGTCGGCGTTCAGTATCAGCGCTTCCGTGTGGCCGCCGTCTTCCCAGGCTATCCCGTAACGGTCGAGCATCTCCACGTAGCGGGGCTTGATTTTGCCCATGTCGGAGACAAAGACGTCGAAACCTTTCTTCTGGGCCAGCACGGCGGCGCCCCGCCGCTCTCCGCTGCTCCAAGTATCACCATTCTTTTACTCATAACCAGTCTCTCCCTTCTCTTATCTAATCTTTAATGTAATAATCGTCATGGCCGCCAGGATAATGGTAATGATCCAAAAGCGCACCGTAATCTTCGACTCCAGCCAGCAACCCTTGGGCCACTTTGCAGAGCACCTTCACGTCAGGCGCCAGCTGCCCGGGCCGCACGCGGAAGGCATCGTGGATGGGCGCCCGCTTGAACACACGAAGCTTCAGCCCCTTGCGGTTGCCCCATTTGGCGTAGTTCACCTGCAGGATGACGCTCAGGCTCTCCATGAGGAACACAAAGCACATCAAGGGGATGAGCAGTTCCTTGTGGATGATGATGGCCGTCACGGCGATGATGCCGCCGATGGTCAGGCTGCCCGTGTCGCCCATGAATATCTGCGCCGGGTAGGCGTTGTACCACAAGAAGCCCACCAGCGCGCCCACGAACGCACAAATGAAAATCACCAACTCCTCCGAGCCCGGGATGTACATGATGTTCAGGTAGCTGGCAAACTCTATGTGGCTCGACACGTAGGCCAACACGCCCAGCGCCACACCGATGATGGCCGAGTTGCCGGCCGTCATGCCGTCCATGCCGTCATTCAGGTTCGAACCGTTGGAAACGGCCACCACCACCAGCGTGGTCATCACGACGAAAAGGAACCAGCCCGCCGCCGTCTTATACTTCCCGCAGAAGCTCATGATTTCGGCATAGTCCAGGTTGTTGTCTTTCACGAAAGGAATCGTGGTGATGGTGGACTTCACCTTCTCGCTCTTATGCACCACCACTTCGGTGTTCCCCATGCGCTGCATCGTCACGTTCTCGCGAATGACGGCATCGGGGCTGAGCCAGAGCGTGAGCCCCACAATGAGGCCCAGCAACGTCTGCCCGGCCAGTTTGTAGATGGGCCGCAGGCCGTCCTTGCTCACTTTCATCTTGATATAATCGTCCGCAAAGCCGAGCAGGCCCAACCACACGGTGGTGGCGAGCATGAGTATCATGTAAATATTGCGCAGGCGGCCGAACAGAAGACAAGGCACGATGATGGACACGATGATGATGACGCCGCCCATCGTGGGTACGCCTTTCTTCTCCACCCCGTACGGATCTATCGACTTGTCGCGCTGGGCTTCGCTCACGTTATGCCGTCTCATCCAACGGATGAAATACTCGCCGAACCACACGGAGATGACCAGCGACAGCATCAGCGTCAGCAAGGCACGGAAGGAGATGTAGGTCCACATGTGCGAACCGGGTATTCCGTACTCTCCCAAGAATCTGAACAGATAATACAACATGACTGCAAACGATGTTTAAATGCCGAAAGCTTCGCGAATCACTTCGTGGTCATCGAAGTGGTGCTTCACGCCCTTCACTTCCTGATAGTCCTCGTGCCCCTTGCCGGCCACGAGCACCACGTCGCCGGGCCTTGCCATCATGCAGGCCGTGCGTATGGCCTCGCGGCGGTCGACGATAGCGACGACCTTGCGCATCTGGGCCTTGTCCAGCCCCGCCAGCATGTCGTCGATGATGGCCTGCGGGTCTTCGAAGCGCGGATTGTCGCTCGTGATGACCACGCGGTCGCTGTTCTTCACAGCCTCCTGCGCCATCAGCGGACGCTTGCCCTTGTCGCGGTTGCCGCCGGCCCGCAAACGGTGATGACCTCGCCACGGTGCTTCAGGATTTCGTTCACCGTGGACAGGACATTCACCAAAGCGTCCGGCGTGTGGGCGTAGTCCACAATGGCCGTCACGCCTTCGCGCGAGCGGATAGTCTCAAAGCGCCCGTTCACGGGATGAAGTGTGCTGAGCACCACCAGCACTTCCTCTGGCTGCCGCCCCATACACAGGGCAGCGGCATAGACCGCAAGGAGATTGGACACGTTGAAACGCCCGATGAAGGCACGCTCACCTCGCGGCCGTTGATTTCGATGTACATTCCCTCGAACGATTCTTCCAACACCTTGGCCTTGAAGTCGGCTGCGGCGCGCAAAGAATAGGTCTTGACCGTCGCCCGCGTGTTCTGCACCATCACCATCCCGTTCCTGTCATCGGCGTTCGTCACTGCGAAAGCGCCCTTGGGCAAGCCGTCGAAGAAGGCCTTCTTCGCGTTCCGATAGTTCTCGAAAGTCTTATGGTAATCCAAGTGGTCGCGCGTGAGGTTGGTGAAGATGCCGCCGGCGAACTTCAACCCGGCAATACGATGTTGCGCCACCGCGTGCGAGCTGACTTCCATGAAAGCGTATTTGCACCCCTCGTCGGCCATCCGCCCCAACAGACGGTTCAGGGTAACGGGGTCGGGCGTGGTATGCTCCGTGGGAACAGGCTCGCCGTCGATGTAGTTGCACACGGTGGAGCAAAGGCCGCACTTGTAGCCAAGCGCGCGGAACATATTATATAATAAGGTGGCGATGGTCGTCTTTCCGTTCGTTCCGGTCACGCCCACCAGTTCCATCTTGGACGTCGGGTCGCCATAGAACGTCGTGGCCAAGCGCCCCACGGCGCTCTCGGAGTCTTTCACCTGCACGCAGGCCACGCCGTCGGGCAGCGGTTCTTCGGGCCACGCCTCGCACACGACAGCCACGGCCCCTTTCTCTATCGCCTTGCCGATATAAGCATGGCCGTCGGCCTGCGTTCCCTTGACAGCGACGAACATGTCGCCCGAGGCCACCAGTCGCGAGTCCATGTTGATGCCTGCAATCTCCTTGTCCATGTCGCCCGATGCCCGCACGACGCTGACGCTTTTCAGCAGAATATCTAATTTCATCATGATTTACCTTTTCAGTTTGATATGAATTGTCTGTCCTTTCTTATATCTGGAATGGGGCGGCAGGCTTTGCGACACGACGTGCCCCACGCCCTCGATGCGCACCTTCAGCCCGCGGCACTCCAACAAATAGACGGCATCCTTGGCTCCCATGCCTCTCACGTCGGGGACGATTTCGTTCAGCGTCTTGTCTTCTTCGAGCGCCACCATGTTACCGTTGTTGGCCGCCGTGCCCCACACGGGCTTCCCGTCGTCCTCCCCGTTCCAGTCCTGCCTGAAGGGGATGTCCAGTTCCTGCAGCACGGAGCGCGCAGCAGCGACATCGCCGTCCAGCACGTCGGGGACGAAGACGGAGTTGGAGTCGGCCGCCTCGGCCACGTCGCGATAGACGCCTTTGGCCATCACGCTCTGGGCGATCTCACTGAACACGGGCCCGCAATGCCCGCCGCCCGAAGCCGGAAGGCCGGATTTCTGTATGGCCACGATGCAACTGTATTTCGGCTGGTCGGACGGATAGTAACCGCAGAAGCTTATCAGATACTTCATCCGCCCGGTGCGGTAGCTTCCACCCTGCGCCACCTGTGCCGTGCCGGTCTTGCCGGACACCTTGAAGTTCTTGCAACCGGCTTTCTTGCCCAGTCCCTTGCTCACCACCAGCTCCAGGATGTCCTGGATGTCCTTCAACGTCTTGGGCGAGCAGATTTGCTCCCTGATGACTTCGGTGGGGAACTCGCGCACGATTTCGCCGTTGCGCCGCACGGCGCGCACGAACCTGGGCTTCACCATCTTGCCGCCGTTGGCGATGGCATTGTAGAAGGTGAGCGTGGCGATGGGTGGCAACTGCACTTCGTAGCCGATGCTCATCCACGGCAAGGCCGTCTTCGACCAGTTGCTGCCGTCGGCCTTGGGACGGCGCACGCGCGGCTCGCCGCTGCCCACGAGGGGCAGGTTCAACGGGATGCCCACGCCTTCGCGGTAAAGCCCGTCGACGAACTGCTCCGGATGGTCTTTGTAGTTGTTGTCTATCAGGCGGCTGACTCCGACGTTGGAGGAATACATCAGGCATTCGGGCACGCTGATGCGGCCGTAGCCCCCCCGCCGCCAGTTGTGGTCTCGCATCACCTGGCCGTACATCTCCCACTGGCCGTTGCCGGTGTCGATGAAGTCGTCTTTCGTGATTTTCCCGTCTTCGAGGGCCACCATGATGGAGGCCGTCTTGAAGGTGGAGCCCGGCTCCATGAGGTCGGACACGGCGTTGTTCTTGATTTCGTAGTACTCCCCGTCGGCGCACTTCGTCATGTTGACGATGGCCTTCACGTCGCCCGTGGCCACTTCCATGAGCACCACCACGCCCACGTCGCCGTTGATGTTCTTCAGTTGCCTGAGGAGCGCCTTCTCGGCGGCATCCTGCATGGAGACGTCGATGGTGGTCTCAATGTCGCAACCGTCCTCGGGCGGGGTGTCCACGAGGCTCAGCCATTTGTTGCGCACCTTGGCGCGGTGCGACACGCCCTCTTTTCCTCTCAGGATAGAATCGTAGGACAGCTCCAGCCCGTAGCGCGCGGAGTCCTTGCTGGCGAAAAGTGCGCCGAGCGTGCGGGTGGCCAGCGAGCCGTAGGGTTTCTTCCTCTGGTTGAACTCTTCGGCATAGAAGCCGCCCTTGAATGGCGACTCGCGGAAGAGCGGCAGTTTCTTGCACTCCTTGTACTGGATATAAGAGATGCGGCGGCCATACACCTGCCAGTTCCTGCGCTTCAGCCGCTGCCCCTTCTTGAGCCGGTTCTTGAAATAGGCGGCGCTCTTGTCGGGGAAAATCTTGCTCAGCCCGGTGGCGATGGAGTCGAGCACGCCGTGCTTCTCGTCGAGCATGCTGTCGCGCCACGCCTGCAGCTCCTGCCGCACCTCGGGGTCCTTGTCGGAGGCCACGTAGTCCATGTAAATCTTGTACTCGGGCAACGAGCTGGCCATGATCTGTCCGTCGGCCGACAGGATGTTGCCGCGCTTGGCGGGAATCGGCACGTTCTCCTTCACCAGCTTGCGGCTCACTTCCTCCCAATATTCGCTTTCCATGAACATCAGGTAGGCCGCGTTGCCCAGGATATACAATCCGCCGAGGCTCATCAATACGATGACCACGAAAAAGCGGGGCATTATCTTCTTACTGTCGAAATTCATCGGTCGGATTCATTTGGTGTTTGTATCAAGAAAGGGGGCTCCTTCGGGGTTTGGAGCACGCTGTCGGGCGTCCCGCGCAGGCTTCTCTCCACCTGGCTCTGGCGCGTTCTCACGGTCAGTTCGCTGGAGCGCGTCAGCGCGCGGTATCTCATCTCCGTCAGTTCCGTCTTCAGCCGCTCTATTTCAATCATCTCCTGCTCCGCGGAGTAGCGGTTCGTGATGTAGACAATGGCAAAAAACGTGCAGAGCACAATCAGCCCCATCTGCCGCCGGAGCCATCCGGCGGTCAGTATGTCGCCTCCGAGGATTTCGCGCAGCGACACGTTGGGGCGCTGCTCCACCCCGTCGGTTTCGGTGAAAGCCTTTATGGGCGACAGGCTTTCCGCCCCGCCCTCCTGCTCTTCGGCCGTGTCCGGCTTCCCTTCCGCCACGGCATCCCCGGCCGTTTCCGGCCGCATTCCGACTCCGGATTCCCCTTCGCCGGCCTCCTTTTCCTTGTCCAAGTCCTTTTTCATCTTTATTTCTTCTCCGCGATTCTCAATTTTGCACTGCGGCTGCGCGGATTCTCGCTTTGCTCCTCCTCGCCGGGCACGATCACCTTGTTGTTCACGGCCCTGAGCGGACAGTCCACGTTGCCATAGAAGTCGGCCTCGCGCTTGCCTTCCACGTTGCCCGTCTTGATGAGGTTCTTCACCATGCGGTCTTCCAGCGAATGATAGGACAAGACCACCAGCCGCCCGCCGGGGCGGAGCAGTTCGGTGGCCGCCGCCAGCATCTCGCGCAGGGCATCCATCTCCTGGTTCACCTCGATGCGCAGGGCCTGGAACAGCTTGGCCAGGTCTTTCTTCTCGCGGTCGCGCCCTATGGCGGGCTTCACCACCTCGGCCAGTTCCTCGGTCGTGCCGATGCGCCGGACGGCGCGCGCCGCGGCCACCAGTGCGGCCAGCCGCCGGGCACTTTTGAGCTCGCCGTAGAGGTAGAAGATGTCGGCCAGCCGCTCCTCGCTGTAATCGTTCAGCACGTCGGCGGCGGTCAGGCGCGCCAGGCGGTTCATCCGCATGTCCAGTTTGCCGTCGAAGCGGAACGAGAAACCGCGCTCTGCGTCGTCGAAATGATGGCTCGACACGCCGAGGTCGGCCAAAACGCCGTCCAGGCGCTCCACGCCATAATAGCGCATCCAGTTCTTCAGATATCGGAAATTGCTCCGCACGAAGGTGAAGCGCCCGTCGGCAATGGCATTGGCCGCCGCGTCTGCATCCTGGTCAAAACCGTACAGGTGGCCCTCAGGCGACAGCCGGGACACAATCTCCCGACTATGGCCGCCTCCGCCGAACGTGGCGTCCACGTACACTCCGGCCGGGTCGGCCACCAAACCGTCCACGCACGCTTGGAGCAGGACGGGCACATGATAAACAGTCTCTTCCATCAACAGTTGCACTTTACGTGAGGCCAAAGGTACGAATTTTCAAAGAGACACGCACCTTATTATAATAAAAAAGTTTTCGACACCTTGTTTATAACCGCCGGCCGCCCCTGCCCGACGCCACGCCACGGCATGCGGAGGGCGCCAGCGTACCTTGCGGAGAGTATTCGAGTACTTGCCGCAGAGTACTCGAGTACTCTCCGCAAGGTACAACCCAAGACTCCGCACGCCGCCCTTCCGCCGCCCGCGACGAAAGGACCGGAAAAGGGGACGCCATCCCGGCGCATGCAGGCATCCCCGACGCCACATTTTGTTCTGATTCTGTCATCAAGCCATTGGGGACGGCGTGCCCGGCATCAGACAACGACCTCCGGCAGGCAAACGGAAATTGGCGGCAAGCGGTTTGGGCGACAAGACAGAGGGCAAAGGGGAGTCCCGGCCCGCACGTCGTCCATCTCCCTCCCCACTTTTCCCTGCGCCCGCCTCCATGCCTGCCGCGACAAATCCGGAACAGTGTCCGGCGGCGAAAGACCTCAAAAAACCGCGATTTCATCGGCATTTTTCTGGCCTTCCACCGCCTCGCAAGGCAAGAAATAACGGTAAAAATGCTCTTTATTACCGTTTTGCAAGGCCGAACCGACCTTTTTCACTATCTTTGCCCTGTTTTTAATTAAAGACTTGATTCCATGAAGAAAATCTTTTTCGGGCTTTCCCTTTTCATGGCATTCTCGCTCGGCTCATGCATCCAGGACGAGCCGCTGAACTCGGAATGCGACATAGAGCAAGTCAGCGTGGTGTCGGAAAACCAGGACGTGCTGTTCTTCAGCCCGCACGACGCGGTGAAGATCGTGCCATCGGCCAGCTCGAACATCGTGTTCTACGTCCGCGAAGGCTTCACCGACAGCACCGCGCTGGAAGCCCTGCGCCTCGACATGAAAATCACGCCCGGAGCCACCATCTGGCCCACGAGCGACAGCATCGTGAACCTGCGCGACCGCGAAGTGGTCTACACCGTGACGTCGGAAGACGGACTGTGGCACCGCGACTACCGCGTGCGCTTCGCCCACACGCCATCGCTTGAAACCGACCTCCAGTTCGAGAACTTCCGCGTGGAAGAGCGGGGGCGCTACGAGGAATGGTTTGAACGGACCGACGAAGGCACCCTCATCAACCAATGGGCCACCGGCAACCCCGGCTATGCCATCAGCCGCTCGTCGGCCGTGCTGGGCGAATACCCCACCGTGGCGTACGACACCGACGCCATGAGCGGCCATGCCGTGAAACTGACAACCTGCGACACGGGTGATTTCGGCTCCATGATGAGCATGCCCATCGCGGCGGGCAACCTGTTCATCGGCACCTTCGACGTGGCCAACGCCTTGCTGGACGCCATGGCGGCCACGCGCTTCGGACTGCCGTTCAACCAAAAGCCGCTCCGCTTCCAGGGCTACTACAAATACCATCCGGGCGACGTATTCATCAACCGCAAAGGGCACGGTGCAGCCGGGGCGCATCGACGAACCGGACCTCTATGCCGTGCTCTACAAGAACACCGACGACCACGGCCTGCCCTTCACGCTGGAAGGCGACAACGTGCTGACGCACCCCAACATCGTGGCGCTGGCCCGCGTGAACGACCGCGTGCACATCCCGGACGGCGTGGAGATGAAGGACGCCGAATGGACCTACTTCGACATCCCGTTTGAATACAATAAGGAGTTGGACGAGGAAGTGCTCAAGACCAACGGCTACAACCTGTCCGTGGTGTTCACCTCCAGCATCGAGGGCGCCACCTTCTGCGGAGCCGTGGGCAGCACCTTGCTGGTGGACGAAGTGAAAGTGGTGTGCGAAGAATAACCCCAAAAACGAACGAACATGAAACCATTGAAATATATACTGGCCCTCGCACTGCTGGCCGTGTGCGGCGCGACGCAGGCACAAGAAAACCTGAAGACCCTGATGCAGGAAAACCGCGAGAACCGCGAAGCCAACTATGCCAAATGGGGCCCCACGTCCGACTTCCACGGCATGGGATTCCTCGTGCGCGCGGGCTACGTGCTGGGCGGAACCTCGCCGCTCCCCCTGCCGGCCGAAATCCGGAAAATCAACGAGTTCGCCCCCAAGGGCGGCTTCAGCCTCGGCGTGGACGGATACAAGTACTTCAACACGCGCTGGGGCCTGTCGGCCGGACTGCGCTTCTTCATGCAAGGCATGCGCACGGGCGCGGAAGTGAAAAACTACGGCATGACCATCCGCATGGGCGACGACGTGGTGTCGGGGCGCTTCACCGGGACGGACATCACCGAAACGCGCATGACGGGCTTCACCATCCCCGTCACCGCCACCTACCGGGCGGGAGCGCGCTGGACATTCAACCTGGGCCCCTACGTGAGCTATTGGATTTACCGCGACTTCGACGGCGAGGTGTTCGACGGCTACCTGCGCGAAGGCTCGCCCGTGGGACAGAAAATCACCATCGGGGCGGACAACCCGGCCTCGTATGACTTCAGCGAGAACATGCGCCGCTTTTCGTGGGGCATGGAGTTTGCGGCCGACTTCCGCGTGCGCGAACATCTCAACGTGTTCGGGCTGCTGGACTGGGGACTGAACGACGTGTTCGCAAGCGACTTCGAGACGGTCACCTTCTCGCTCTACCCCATCTATGCCACGCTCGGGCTGGCTTATTACTATTGACCCAAAACAATGCACAACAACTATAAAAACGAAGATATATGAAGAAGACATTACTTAGCATTTGCATGGCCCTGTGCGCAGTGTTCGCCACGGCCAAAGACTACACGGACAACCTCGTGGTGACGGTGGATGGCATCAGCACGCCTTCCATGCAGGCCACGGTGACGGCCGAAAAGCAGGCCGACGGCAAGCTCACCGTATTGCTGAAGAACTTCACGCTCTCCATGCCGGGCGCAGACCCCATCCCCATAGGCCACATCAACGTGCCCGACCTTGAGCTGACCGCAGCCGACGGCTACGACACTTTCGCGATGGAAAACAAATCGGTGACGGTGACCGCCGGAGACGATCCCACCTTGGCATGGGCCGGTCCCATCCTGTTCGCAGGTGGCCTGAACATCAACATCAGCGGAAAAATCTCGGATGAGAAGCTTTACTGCACGCTGGACCTCACTTTCGGCACGCAGGTCATCTACGTGACCTTCGGCACTGACGACTTCACTGCTTCCGTGCTTTCCGCAAAAGCCGACGACCCCAACAAACTGGTGGACGTCTACACCATTCTCGGCACGCTCGCCAAGAAGCAAGTGAAGAAGAGCCAGGCACTCGAGGGCTTGCAGCGCGGCATCTACATCGTGGACGGCAAGAAGATCATCAAAAAATAACTCCGCAGGCAAACGCCTGACACCATCCGCCCCGCCCCACCCGGCGGGGCGGATTTTTTGTCCCCGGAAAGCGGAAAAGCCGCTTTCTACCGTATTTTATACCGAAATCACCAACCGGTTGACCGTATCTTCCTAACTTTGCAACCGGTTTAAAACGACTTATCAACCACTAACTATTAAATAAACAAAGTATGAGAAAACTATTACTTGCACTAACGGCTTGTGCGGGACTGACTACCGCGCAAGCACAAGGTGTGTACCAAATCCCGAACTCCGACTTCGAGAATTGGGCCTCGGAAAAGGAACCGGGCAACGGATGGAACTCCTTCGTCTCGGCCGGCGGTACTTTTGCAACCTTTGCTTCCATGTCACCTGCTCCCGAAAAAGTAGAAGGTTACAACAGCACCACGGCAGTAAGACTTACGTCCAAGAACGTGATTCTTGCTAATGCCAACGGCAACCTGACCACGGGCCGCATCAACATGGGCAGCTATCAACCGACGGACGCCGCTAACTACAACTTCACCGACTTGACAGACTCCATTCACAGCCTGCTCTTCGCCGGAACTCCGGATTCTGTTGCCTGCTACGCTAAATTCATCAGCGGCGGCAGCGAAAACGGCCGCGGCCAGTTCATCATTCACGATGAATACGGCTACCGTGACCCCGAAACATCCAACGAAGAAGGTTACGAAAGCCACAAGGTGGCGCTGGCAGCCATCATGATTCCGGACACCACGGAATGGACGCGCTTTGTGGCTCCCTTCGAATACACGGGCGTGGAAAAACCGGAAAAGCAATACATGCTGGCTTCGTTCACCACGAACCCCGTGCCGGGCGGCTCGGCTAACGACACGCTGTACATTGACAACGTGGAACTCATTTACAACTCGAACTGGCTTCCTTAAAGTACGACGGCCAAGACCTCTTCGTTGCGGGCCAGACGCTGTACGACCTGCCGGGGTGACCTATGACGAGCAAATTGGAATGCACATCCAATGGCCGCGCAGCCACCATCGAAAAAAGACTATGATGAGGACAGCGGCGTGCTGACCATCACCGTCAAGGGCGACGACTGGAGCGAGGAAAACCTCAACCAGCACGTCTACACCATGCGTTTCAAAGGCGTTTACCAGCTCCCGAACTCCGACTTCGAGAATTGGGCTTCGGACAAAGAACCGGGCAACGGTTGGAACTCCTTTGCTTCGGCCGGCGGTACTTTTTGCAACCTTTGCTTCCATGTCGCCATCTCCCGAGAAAGTGGAAGGATACGATAGCAAGACAGCCGTAAAACTCACGTCCAAGAACTTGTGGACTGCCAATGCCAACGGCAACCTGACCACGGGCCGCATCAACATGGGCAGCATGACTCCGGCCGAGGCCGCCAACTACAACTTCACAGACCGGACGGACGCCGCCCACAGCGTGCTCTTCGCCGGTACGCCAGACTCGGTAGTTTGCTACGCCAAGTTCATCAGTGGCGGCAGCGAGAACGGCCGCGGCCAGTTCATCATTCACGATGACTACAGATATTGCGACCCCTAAACGTCCAACGAAGAAGGTTATGAAAGCCACAAAGTGGCGCTGGCAGCCATCATGATTCCGGACACCGCAGAATGGACGCGCTTCGCAGCACCGTTCGAATACACGGGCATGGAGACTCCGGCCAAACAATACATGCTGGCTTCGTTCACCACGAACCCCGTGCCGGGCGGTTCCGCCAACGACACGCTGTACATCGACGGCGAAGAACTCATCTACAACTCCGAACTGGCTTCGCTGAAGTATGACGGAAAAAGGATATCCTCGTGGCTGGCAAGTATCTCTACGAACTGCCGGGCTCGGCTTATGACGAGAGCAAACTGGAATACACTTCCAACGGCCGCGCAGCCACCATCGAGAAGAGCTACAACGAGGCCACCGAGGTGCTGACCATCACCGTCAAGGGCGACGACTGGAGCGAGGACAATCTCAACCAGCATGTCTATAGCCTGCGCTTCAAGGCCGTTTACCAGCTCCCGAACTCCGACTTCGAGAATTGGGCTTCGGACAAAGAACCGGGCAACGGCTGGAACTCCTTCGCTTCGGCCGGCGGTACGCTGGCAGCTTTCGCCTCCATGTCGCCCTCGCCCGAGAAAGTGGAAGGACATAACAGCGAAACAGCCGTAAGACTCACGTCCAAAAACCTGTTCATCGCTGATGCCAACGGCAACCTGACCACAGGCCGCATCAACATGGGCAGCATGTCTCCGGCCGACTCTGCCAACTACAACTTCACCGACCTGACGGACGCTGCCCACAGCGTTCTCTTCGCCGGTACGCCGGACTCGGTGGTTTGCTACGCCAAGTTCATCAGCGGCGGCAGCGAGAACGGCCGCGGACAGTTCATCCTCCACGATGACTACAGATACTGCGACCCCGAAACGTCCAACCTGCCGGGCTACGAAAGCCACAAGGTGGCGCTGGCCGCCATCATGATTCCGGACACCGCGGAATGGACGCGCTTCGCGGCGCCGTTCGAATACACGGGCGTGGAGAAACCCGAACTGCAATACATGCTGGCTTCGTTCACCACGAACCCCGTGCCGGGCGGATCGGCCAACGACACGCTGTACGTGGACGACGTGAAGCTCATCTACAACTCCGAACTGGCTTCGCTGACGTTCGACGGACAAGACTTCTTCGTGGCAGGCCAAGCCGAATACGACCTCTCTGCCTATGCTTACGACGAGAGCAAACTGGCCTGCACTTCCAACGGACGCGCAGCCACCATCGAGAAGAGCTTCGACGAAGCCACGCAGGTGATGACCATCACCGTCAAGGGCGACGACTGGAGCGAGGACAACCTTAACCAACACACATACACCATCCAGTTCAAGGCCGCCGAGGCTACGGAATACACCAACAGCCTGTTGGTCGGCGTGGCTGGCAACTACACCGCACCCACGGGCAGACCATCCAGCTGATCGAGGAAATCGACGGCAGCTACTCGTTCTTCTTGCCCGACTTCGCCTTCAGCGGCATGCAGATTGGCGACATCAAGGTGGAGAACCTGGAGCGCACGGAGAACGGCGAGACAGTGACCCACCGGTTCGCAAACCATATCGCTCATGGGCGGCATGATGACCGTAACGCCCAATGTGGCTGCCACGGTGAACGGCGACAAGCTGACGGCCGAAATCTCCATCCCTGAAGTCAACGTGGAAGTGACCTTCGCGCCCGAACTGCTCATCGACAGCGACACGGACATCGCCGAAGGCCTGAACGGACTGTACAACGTGACCATCGACCGCACGTTCGCTGCCGGATGGAACGCTGTCTGCCTGCCCTACGCCACGACCATCGCGGAGCTGGGCGCCACGCAGGCTCAAGAGTTCACCAAGTATACGGGCGGCGCGCTGACCTTCGACAAGGTGAGCGACGGCAACCTGAAGGCCAACACGCCGTATCTGGTTTACTTCGAGGAAGAGACCGCACAAGCCGGCTACTTCTCCATGGAAATCGCAGGCAGCACGCCTGAGACCGTAAGCCAGGGCGAAGTAAGCTTCATCGGCAACTATGAGGCTGGCAAGGACATGACCGGAGCTTACGTGCTCACTGAAATCGACGGCAAGCAGTATCTCGCCGCAGGCGAAAGCACGCTGGGCAGCACGTCGGCCTACTTCACGGTAGAAGGCGAAGTGACGACCGAAATCCCCGTGCTGTTCGACGGTGAGGAAAGCGCCATCAACAGCGTGAAGGCCAACGGCGGCGCATTCGATGTCTACACCATCGACGGCATCAAGGTGCGCGAGAACGTCACGAACCTGAACGGCCTGCCGCGCGGCATCTACATTGTGAACGGCAAGAAAGTGGCCAAAAAGTAAGCAAGCCCCTTCAGGCCCTGCGCCTGAAAGCACAATAATCAGCATCCGCCTCGCGGGGAATTTTCCCGGCGAGGCGGATTTTTTGTATCCCGCGCGAAGGAACGGCGCGCGGCGCAAAACACAGATGGGAAACGGGCGAAAACGGGAAGCGGCTTCCGCAAGGCGACAGCGTACTCTGCGGAGAGTACTCGAGTACTTGCCGCAAAGTACGATTCCGGACTCCGCAAGGCGTTGCCCCCGGCCCCGCACCCGGAAGGCCTATTGCCCCGACTTGGCCGCAAGCTTGCGGCGCAGGTAGTCGTCCAGGCTCATGCCTTCCATGCGCTCGAAACAGCTCCGGGCCGTCTTGGCCGACCCGAACCCCACGCCAAGACAATCGTTCACCGTGAGAATCGTTCCGGCCGACACCCCGCGCTTCAATGCGGCAATGCGATAGGAATTGATGTAATCGTGGCTGTTGTTATACCCTTGGCTGCGCAGGCACTGCAGCAGCAAATGGCGGTTGATGCCCGTAGCCGCGCACAAACGGTCGCGGCCGAAGGTGTTGTCCTGCCATTCCTGCCCGTGCTGCATGAAATATTCCACGCGCTCGAAGCGCCTGCGGTTAGCCTCGTTGAAGTCCTCCTTGTCGGCCTCCACGATGGCTTCCTCGGCCGGCGCCTCGCTCACCTCCACTATCTCGGGCTTGGGCAGATGGATGGCCATGGTCTCCAGCGTGCGGAAGAAAAGATACATGTTCAGGAGGCTGAACAGATAGAAATACACGAGCAGCAGCGTGACGTTGAACACGGCCGCGGCCACCACGTAGAAAATCATGGTCAGCCCCATGGCCGTGAAATACCCCTTCACGTAGCGCGGAATCTCGGCGTTCCGGGCCAAAAGGCGCGGCAGGCGCAGGATGTTCACCACGTAATAGACAGAAAGCCAGAAACCACACAAACGAAACACCATGTCGGGCCTCCACCAATAGTCGGAAAACTCCCCGTAAGAATGGATAACCACGGGACGGTTGCCCAACAACAAACTTCCTATATATAATATAATAAGGAGTATGGCGGGCGAGGCATATTTCCACATGCGCCCCCACTGCAGGTAACCGGGCATGGGAATGCTCAGCGGATAAATGGCCTGCAGGAACGAAGTGACCACCAGGGCCAACAGCATGAACGGGTGGAAAAGCCCGATGTTCTCGAACTTGAGCAGGGAGGTGAAGGGAATGCCCGTGCAACACAGGGCTCCAAAGATGCCCATAATCCACGCCAGCGAAAGATATTGCACCTTGTAGCGGGAATAGAGCGACAACACAGCGGCCATCATCAGGTGGATGGTGGCAATCACGACCAATGTGACAAAAGCGACTTGTTCCATAAACAGACCCAATTAATCAATACACGTATTCAGGCAAACACCTCCTTCAGCACCTCGGGCGACTTCAACGCGGGAAACTCCGGAATGTGCAGGCGGTAATACTCGTTCAGCACCTCCAGGTAGCGCTCCCGCTCGAGCCGGTTCATGGCAAAGAAGCGCATCGAATCGTAGTTCATCCGCATGAAAAGGGGAATGAGCGCGGCCTCGCGCGGCTCCAGACAGGCGTGGTGGAGCGGACGGGACGGCACGAAACAAGCATTCGCCATGTCGAAAAAGTCGCCCTCGTGCCACGCCTCCACATTGGGATAAAACCCGAGGAAACGGGTAAGCCGCGTGATGAAGACCAGATGGAAGTTGGAAAAGGCCCGCTCGCTGGCATCCAGCCACTCCAAGGAATAGAGCACGTAGGAAAACAGCGGCCCGTTGTCGGCCTCGTGCTTCAGCGCGCGGCACAGGAATTCGGCCAGGAACAGCGCCATGGCCGACTTGTAGGGGTCGTAGGGCAACGACTGGTAGGCATAGGCGAAACGCACATCGCGGATACGCTGCAAGGCCGCCTTCTGCCGGTAGTCGAAATCCAGCTCCAAAATGGAGAGCGGACGGAAAAACACGCCCTTCACCGCCGCCTTGCGCGACTTGGGCAACTTGACCATAAAGGACACCATCCCCCTCGTGGCGGTATAAATATCCACGATGAGAGAATTATCGTCGTATTTGAGCGAACGCAACACCACGCCCAGCGTTTTTTCCGGCATAAAGTCTCCCTTTTTAACCTCTAAAATTAAGAAAAAGGCGCGTAACAGAAGGCCTGACCCTAAAAAAAGTACTTTTTTATGAGATTTTTTCATGAAAAGCTTTGCCAGTTCGGAGAAAAGCGCTACCTTTGCATCGCAATTGAGAACAGCAACCCGCAAAGAGCTGCAGCAAACAGATTCTCAGGCAACGGAGCGGAAGTTCCAAAAATGTTGGTCCCTTCGTCTATCGGTTAGGACGAGAGATTTTCATTCTCTAAAGAGGAGTTCGACTCTCCTAGGGACTACTAAGTTGAACGAATTATTTAAACAGAGAGATGGCAAATCACAAATCGGCATTAAAAAGAATCAGTCAAGCGGAGAACAGAAGACTCCACAACAGATATTACGCGAAGACCATGCGTAACGCTGTGCGTAAGCTTCGCGCCACGACAGACAAGCAGGAGGCAGAGGCAATGTACCCCAGCGTACAGAAGATGTTGGACAAATTGGCAAAGGTGAACATCATTCACAAGAACAAGGCTGCCAACCTGAAGTCCAAATTGGCGCTTCACATCAACAAGCTGGCGTAAATCTACGTTTTAGAATAATAGCATAGGCTAACAAGAAGAAATAGGCCGGACTTCCTCAAGTCCGGCTTTTTTGTACCCTTTCCGGAAAACACGCCCCAAAGGCTTCCCCGCCCGCTTCGCCGCAAAATGATGGACGCAAATCTGCACTTTTCATGCGGCTATCTCACAGATTTTGCGTAAATTTGTGCGTTAAAACGAACGCATAAAAATATGTCTGAAGAAGAAATAAAAGGCACAAGCTATTCGGCCAGCAGCATCCAAGTCCTCGAAGGATTGGAAGCTGTGCGCAAACGCCCCGCCATGTATATCGGCGACATCAGCGAAAAGGGATTGCACCACCTGGTGTATGAAACCGTGGACAACTCCATCGACGAAGCCCTCGCCGGCTACTGCACCCACATCGAAGTAACCATCAACGAAGACAACTCCATCACCGTGCAGGACAACGGCCGCGGAATACCGGTGGACATGCACGAAAAAGAGCACAAGTCGGCCCTCGAGGTCGTCATGACCGTGCTCCATGCCGGCGGCAAGTTCGACAACGGCTCCTACAAGGTCTCCGGCGGCCTCCACGGCGTCGGCGTCTCCTGCGTGAACGCCCTCTCTACCCACATGCTCTCGCAAGTGTTCCGCGACGGAAAGATATACCAGCAGGAATACGAATGCGGCAAGCCGCTCTACCCCGTCAAGGTCGTAGGCGAAACCAGCCTGCGCGGCACGCGCCAGCAGTTCTGGCCGGACGGCAGCATCTTCATCACCACTGAATACAAATACGAAATCCTGGCCAACCGCATGCGCGAACTGGCCTTCCTGAACGCCGGCATCACCATCACTCTGACGGACATGCGCGAAAAGGACGAAAACGGGAAGCCGCGCCAGGAAATCTTCCATAGCAAGGACGGACTGAAGGAGTTCGTCCGCTACATCGACTCCAGTCGCATACACCTCTTCAACGACGTCATCTACCTGAACACGACGAAGCAGGACGTGCCCATCGAGGTAGCCATCATGTATAACACAGGCTACACGGAAAATATCCACTCCTACGTGAACAACATCAACACCATAGAAGGCGGCACGCACTTGGCCGGCTTCCGCACCGCCCTGACGCGCACCCTCAAGAAATATGCAGAGGACGAATATGCCAAGGAATTGGAGAAACTGGAGAAGAACAAGGTGGAAATCTCCGGAGAAGACTTCCGAGAGGGACTGACCGCCGTCATCTCCATCAAAGTGGCCGAACCGCAGTTCGAAGGACAGACCAAAACCAAACTGGGCAACAGCGAGGTGGCCGGCGCCGTGCAACAAGCCGTGGGCGAAGCCCTGAGCTACTATCTGGAGGAGCACCCCAAGGAAGCAAAACTCATCGTCGACAAGGTCATCCTGGCCGCCACGGCCCGTGTGGCCGCCCGCAAGGCCCGCGAGAGCGTGCAGCGCAAGAGCCCCATGTCGGGCGGAGGAATGCCGGGCAAACTGGCGGACTGCTCCGACAAAGACCCCGCCAACTGCGAACTCTTCATCGTCGAGGGCGACTCGGCCGGCGGCTCCGCCAAGCAGGGCAGAAGCCGCCAATACCAGGCCATTCTCCCCATTCGAGGCAAGATCTTCAACGTGGAGCGCGTCATGTGGCACAAGGCGTTCGAACACGAGGAGGTGAACAACATCATCAGGCCCTCGGCGTGCGCTTCGGACTGGGTGAAGATAGTAAAGAGGCCAACTACGAGAAGCTCCGCTACTACAAGGTCATCATCATGACCGATGCCGATGTCGATGGCTCGCACATCGACACTTTGCTCATGACGCTCTTCTACCGCTATATGCCGGAACTCATCCAGAAAGGGCACCTCTACATCGCCACGCCCCCGCTCTACCGCTGTAAGAAGGGCAAAATCGAAGAATACTGCTACACGGAGACCGACCGACTGCGCTTCATGCAGCAGTACAACAACGGGTCGGAACAGGGCGTGACCACACAACGCTACAAAGGTTTGGGCGAAATGAACCCGGAACAGCTGTGGGAAACGACCATGAACCCTGAGACGCGATTGCTGAAGCAGGTGACCATCGAGGACGCCGCAGGGGCCGACTACGTGTTCTCCATGCTCATGGGCGAAGACGTGGGCCCGCGCCGCGAGTTCATCGAACAGAACGCCACCTACGCGAACATCGACGCATAAAATGCGGAAACGGGCACGGCGGAAACGCCTGCTGCCCGTTCCAGCATCAAACGAAGCGCCATTATAAATTTCATCAAGCATAAAAAATCCCCCGGCGGACAGTCCGCCGGGGGGATTTTTATGTTTGGCAAAAACCAGTCCTACCTCAATCCATGGCCCTGCACAATGTGACGTATGATTCCGATGCCTCTTGATACGTGCTACTGGACGTAATGGTCATGCGGTCTTCCGAGAATACAAGCTGCGATTGTCCGCCGTCCTCCACTCCTTCATATACATCATAAGCGAAGATAGTCCCAGCAGCCTCATCAACCCAGCGCCAGAGAGCAACACCCATGCTTCCGTCGCGGTTGAAGAACACATACGAGCCAAAAGGCGAGAAGAAGGCCTCCATGGTCGTCTCATGGCCGAAATCGAAAAAATCGTCCGGATTGGCCATAATATTGTTGGCCACCACAGACAATCTGTCCTCCTCTGCATAATAATAGCCGTCAAACCCTAATTTCCCGTTCAACCAAACTACACAATGGTCTTTCACCAACTGCCAATACCGCCCACAAAGAAGCGCCGTGTTACCGGTCATCAGGTCGCCTACGGCCTCCTCCAAGTCCACAGTCAACGTCGTGCTTTCTCCATCTTCGTCCGTCAGCATGAAATCCACGACTGCTCCCTGTTCATTCCGCCGAACCACTTGCAACGTCCCAACGCCATCCAGCCAATACTCCAAATCGGACACTTTCGTAAAACCACCATAGAGCAAATCCTCGGTCTCAATACGGTTATCGTGGTAAACGGAGCGCTGAGAGGCCCGCGCACCCTTGCTCATGGCTCTTCCGGCCTGAAGATAATAAGAAGTCGCTTTCGAAGCAAATAATGCCCATTGCCCAGCATCTCAATATAGCTAATGCCGCTCTCGGCATTGGAAACTACATACTTGCCGCTGATTTCAGGATACAAATCCGCAACGGGCGACAATGTCGACGGAGACGACATGTCAAAAATCCGGATCAGTCTCCATAGGCTGTTCCGGCGTCAGCTCACCGCCACCTTGTTCCCCTTGCTCCGGCTCGGAGTCTGCCTCCGAGCCCACACGCGACATCGTCATCCTCTCGCCATACGAATCTTCCACGGTCAGCGTGGTTGAGTTCAGCGTCACGATGCGCCACCTGTCCGTCTCGCCGTGTGCGGTAAGGACGATGGTGCTATGCCCGGCTTCGTAAGAAGACGACGCCGTTTCCGTGCTGCCGTCGGAATACGTCCATGTCATCGTGCCATCGGGATTGAACGTAACCGTTTCTCCATAATAGTTCCACGTCCCAAACAATTCTTGCGGCGCGTCGGACACCTCGTCGTCTTCCTCGCACGCCACCAGCCCCACGCTCACGAACACGGCGAAGAGCACCATCCATAAATAATCCAGTTTCTTCATTCTACGTCTGTTTTAAAAAGTTTATCTGTGCTTGATAGAGCATGAGAAACGGCGCCTGTCAGTTCAACGCGCGGCACAACTCGATGTACGTTTCCGACATCCAACTATAGCCCATGTTATATCCGGCTTGGGTCGTGATGGTCATCTTGTCGTCCGAGAAGGCTGCTTGACCGATCATACCATCTTCCTCGCCATTATAGATGTCGTAGCTATAGATTAAGCCATTGGCCTCATCCTCCCAACGCCAGTAGGACAGCTCCATCGTCCCATCGCGGAAGAACATCAGATAAGTTCCGTTGGGCGAGAATCTCGCCGAGATGGTGGCCCAACCGCCCATATCAAAAGAGCTCCTCGTCTTCCACGTCGATGCCCAACAGGTTCGTGGCCACCGAAACATAATCGCCGCCCACCCAATACGTGGCGTCGAGCACTTTCGTGCTGTCCATGTACATGATGGAGCGTTCCTTCGCCACTTCCCACGAGCGGCAGATGCGGTCGGTCGCTTCAGTCCATCCTCCCACGGGCGGCAGTCTGTCCACCGTCAAGGGAATGGTCAGCCCGGAATTGTCCGTCAGCACGAAGTCCACAATGTTGCCCACGCTGTCGCGCCCGGTCACTTTCAGTGTCCCGTATCCTTCCAGTTCAAACAAATCGTCCTCCACCTTGGTGAATCCGCCAAACACGAGACTTTCGTCCGCGATGTAGTCGCGCTTTCACAGCCGATGCCATCACGCCGCGCAAGCGTCCGTTTTCCGGCGCCTTTTTTCATCATGTAGTAGGAAGCCGAAGCCTTCTGCAACAAGTAGTGGCCGTCGCCCAGCATCTCGATGAAACTGATGCCGCTCTCCGCGTTGGAAACCTCGTATTTCCCGCTCACCTCAGGATACAAGTCGGCCACGGGCAGCAAGGTCGACGGGGCCGACATGTCGAAGTCCGAATCGTCCTCTCCCGACGGGCCTCCAGGCGCCACATTCTCGTCGTCATCGTCCGTCGCCCCGCTGCTTCCCACGCGCTCCATGGTCATCGGATAGCCATCTTCGTCCTCGATGGTGAGCGAGGTAGAAGTCAGCGACACGATGTGCCACCTCACCGTCTCTCCGTATGCGGTGATGATAATCGTTCCGCTTCCTGCGTCATACGTATAAGACGCCGTGCTCGACTCGCCATCGGAATCGGTCCACACGGCCCTTCCATCGGAATAAAACGTGACCGTTTCCCATAACAGTTCCACGACCCGAACAACTCTGCGGCGCGTCGACTTTTTTCATCGTCTTCCTCACACGCCGCCAACCCTACGCTCATAACCATGGCGAAGAGCATCATCCATAAATAATTCAGCTTTTTCATACCAGACATTTTTAAGGTTGGTTAATACTGTATTTTTCCCTAAGAGCATTGCTCTTGAGACAAAAAGTATATTAATCCGCCGAAAAAAGCCAAACATTTCGGTGAAAATAAATGGGACTCCCCCCTCTTTTTGTTCAGCCCGGCAGATAGCCTTGCGCCTTCAGTTCCTCCACGGCGCTCTCCAGTTCGGCATACCAAGCTTTGCCAAAACGCCGCACCAGCGGCTCCTTCAGGGAAGCGGTAGACCGGCAGGTCGAGCTGCCGTCCTTCTCCACGGCCATGCGGCACACGTCCCACCGGTGGTAGTTCAGCGCCACCCCGCCACCGATTTTCTTGAGCCGGATGGGATAAAGATGGCACGAGAGAGGGTTTGTAGAAGTGCGTCTTGCCTTCGCGATAGGCCTTCTCCAGCGCACAATAACAACCGGCCGCGCTCGTCGTAGCACGTGAACACGCAGTCTTTTTGTTCACGATGCTGGTCTGGGTCGCCCTCCTCGTCGGTGTAAGCCACCCCCTGGCGGGTCGATGACGGCCTGCGCCGGGCCGACAACATGGGCCACACGGCCTCGAGGGCATCTCAATCGCGGCCACTTCGTCCAGTTCCAGCGGCGCTCCGCGTCGCCCTCCACAACAAGCCCCTTGCAGGCTTCCAGGTCGCAGCAGAATTTTCTCCGACAGACAGTCCATCGATACGATGGCATCGTCAATCTGAATCATGGGTATACGGTCTTCTTTCATCGTTTTTCACCATTTTATCAGGGGTTTCCCGTGTTGTTCCAAATAAGCGTTGGCCAGGCTGAAATGCTTGTTGCCGAAAAAGCCGTGGTAGGCGGACAAGGGCGACGGATGGGCCGACGCAAGCACCAGATGGCGGCTGCGATCGATGAACGCGCCCTTTTTCTGCGCGTATGCCTCCCCAAAGGATGAACACCAGGTGCTCGCGCTCCTCGGCCAGGGCCTTGATGGCCGCGTCGGTGAACTCCTCCCAGCCCTGCCGTTGGTGCGAACCGGCCTGATGCGCCCTCACCGTCAGGGTGGCGTTGAGCAACAGCACGCCCTGCTCCGCCCAGCGGGTCAGGTTGCCGCTCTGCGGCACAGGGGGTCCCAAATCGTCATGTATTTCCTTGAAAATGTTTTGCAGCGAAGGCGGGAAGGCCACCGTCGTTCACGGAGAAGCACAGGCCATGCGCCTGCCCGGGCCGGTGATAGGGGTCCTGCCCGATGATGACCACCTTCACCTTGTCGAAGGGACAGAGGTTGAAGCGTTGAATATCCAGCCGTCCCGGGGATAGCACGTCGTCGCATGGTATTCCCTCCGCACGAAATTCGTTAGGTTGGCAAAGTATGGTTTCTCAAACTCGGCGGCCAGATACCGCTTCCAGCTCAGTTCTATCTGTACGTCCATCTCGTCTGTTTTAGCACAAAAGAAAACGGGCAAAGCCTCCGCCGGGAAAGCGGAGACTTTGCCCTGTCCTATTTCTGAAACATAATCAGTCATGATCAGGTCGTGGTCAGCGATGATGATGACCTCATAGCCGTTGGCCTTGGCTGCTTCCACGGTGTCGCGCACACAGTTGTCGATGGCAACCACGGCCTTCTCGATGGCTTCGTACACACCGGTGTGTCCAACCATGTCGCCGTTGGCATAGTTAACGACGATGAAGTCGTATTTGTTCTCCTTTATCGCGGCCACGAGCTTGTCTTTCACTTCGTATGCGCTCATTTCGGGCTTGAGGTCATAGGTAGCTACCTTGGGTGAGGCCACGAGGGTGCGTTCCTCGCCGGGGAACGGCTCTTCGCGTCCGCCGTTGAAGAAGAAGGTTACGTGTGCATACTTCTCGGTCTCGGCGATGTGCAGCTGTGTCTTTCCGTTGCTGGAGAGGTATTCGGCCAGCGTGTCCTTCACATTTCCTTGTCGAAGAGGATGTGCACGCCCTTGAACGAAGAGTCGTAGGGCGTCATGCAGTAATATTGCAGGCCGGGGATGGTGTGCATGCCTTCTTCGGGCATGTCCTGCTGGGTGAGCACGACGGTCAGTTCCTTGGCGCGGTCGTTTCGGTAGTTGAAGAAGATGACCACGTCGCCTTCCTGGATACGTGCCGTCGAACGTACTGTTGACGATGGGTTTCACGAACTCGTCGGTCACGCCCTTCGTCATACGATTCCTGCATGGCCTGCCACCATATCGGCTGCTTGCTTGCCTTGCCTCTCGACGAGCATGTCGTAGGCTTCCTTCACGCGGGCCCAGCGTTTGTCGCGGTCCATGGCGTAGAAACGGCCCATAATGGAAGCGATGACGCAACCCGACTTCTCGCATTCGGCGTGCAGTTGCTGGATAAATCCTTTGCCGCTTCTCGGGTCGGTGTCACGACCGTCCATGAAGCAGTGGATGCACGTGCATGCGCAATGCCATATTCCTGGCGATTTCGCACAG